>Ga0181588_10000159_pt1 | contig 56353 bp, 57 predicted proteins | sample 071ome_26_FD_148607 | JGI IMG/M metagenome (GOLD analysis project Ga0181588, IMG submission 148607) | Coastal salt marsh microbial communities from the Groves Creek Marsh, Skidaway Island, Georgia - 071409BT metaG (spades assembly) | ecosystem: Environmental > Aquatic > Marine > Intertidal zone...
AACACGGCGTCGGGGAGCTTCTGCATATCGCGAATACCGCCAAGGTTGCGCTCCAGCTTGGTCAGCTCGCGGCTGATCAGGAGCGCTTCCTTCTTGGGCATGGCCTCGAACTCGCCGGAGTCGCGCATACGGCGGTACTCCTGCATCTTGGCGACACGCTTGGAGATGGTCTGGAAGTTGGTGAGCATGCCGCCGAGCCAGCGCTCGTTGATGTACGGCATGTTGCAGCGCTCAGAGTACGACTGGATCGAGTCTTGCGCCTGCTTCTTGGTGCCGATGAACAGCACGGTGCCGCCGTTGGCGACGAGGTCTCGGACGAACACGTAGGACGACTCGAGGTGGGTGAGCGTCTGGTGCAGGTCAACGATGTGGATGCCGCTGCGCTCGCCGTGGATGAACCGCTTCATCTTCGGGTTCCAGCGACGGGTCTGGTGGCCGAAGTGGACGCCGGCCTCCAACAGCTGCTTCATGGAGATGACTGCCATGGTGATGTACTCCCGGTTGTCTTCGGGTGCGAGCCGGACGCCGAAGCGACCGGGTTTGGCTCACACCCTGAAATGTGCAGGCCCACCCCGTGTGGATGCGCGCTGGGTCAGGAAAGACCGTCGTCCATGCTACCGGGACGGAACGGCGACACCGCCCGTCCGGAGGTCTGCTGCCACGATGGCTCCGGCGGCCCCTCGCTCGACGGTTGCGACCGTCATTCCGGTGACGAGATCGAAGATGGCATCACTGGCTCCCTGACAGGCGGGCGGAAGGCCAGCCAACGCGAGACGAATCTCGTTGTGTACCTCGGGCAGGAGTCCGATGTCGCCGTGAGCACCGCGAGGATCGAACCCGCCGACGATCACGTGTCGCGCCCCGGGAGCGCCAGCCTCGGTGCCGGGAACGATCACGTCGGCGCGGTGACCGATCGTCACCGCATGCACACCCTCGGGGAAGGCAATGTCTGCGGTCGTACCGACATGGCCAGCCTCAGACAGGTCTGCCAGCGACGGCACCCGAAGCGGCGAGTCCGGATCGAAGGCATCGAGGCCCTCGCGAACGATCATCCCCGGTGTCGTGCTGAGGGCCGCGTCAACAACCGAAGCGAGCGGCGCACCGGCGTGGGGCGATGCGAAGGTCATCACGACCGAGAGGTCCACCTCGGGCTCGGTCTCGGCGGCGGCGAGTCGGGCGAGAACACCACCCAGGCTGTGCCCGTAGAGGTCGATCTCTGCATCGGGATTCGCGGCTCGAACCTGACGCAGCACGTCAGCCAACGCAGCAACCGACTGCGCGACCGGGCGGCCGGTCTCAGCGGCGGCGTAACCGGTCCGCGGAGGCGACTCGCTCCACGACTCCCCGCTGCCGGGAGTGAGGCCTCCGGCGTAGCTGAAACGCACCACATCGTCGGCTGCGTAGCCGAACCGCTCCAGTTCGAGATCACCGGCGATGCCATCGACCGTTGACGTTGATCCCAGCCCGTCGACAACGATCGCAATGCGCCGACGAGAGACGGCCGGGGCGGCTGCCGCCGCTGCGCCCGCTCCGGAGCACGGCGCCGGGTCGAGCACGGCCACCAGGCCGCTGATGAGTTCGGCCGCAAGCGCTTCGGGGGAGAGTTCGGCACCTACGGTGAGGGCAACGTCGAGGGAGTGGAGCAACCCCGCCACGACTTCATCGGGCATGGTGTTTCGCGCGACTCCGGTCACCCACTGCCCGATCGACGACATGATTCCCCCACCGCTTCCTGAACGGTGTTGCAGAAGATCGAACAGCGCCAGGCGCTCCGCCCGCTCGGCCGCCGCCGCCAACGCAGGATCATCGTTGGTTTCGTGGGGCACGAGACGGACATCAACGACGAGTTGGCCGAACAGTGGCGCCGGGTCGACGTAGGTTCCGTCGACCCGGGCCGAGAAGTGGAGTACCCCGGCGGTGGTACCAAGCCGCTCACCTCGGCGAACAACATCGCCTCGTCCTACGTCGAGCGTTTGGAGCGGGCCGTAGGCGGTCTTCAGTCCGCCGCCATGATCAATGGTGATCCAGGTCGATCCGGCAACCGGGCCGGCGAAGACGACGATCCCCGGGCCGGCCGAGACGAGAAAGTCTCCGGGGTCGGTGTGGTACTCGATACCTCGATTTCCGGCTGCGTACCGGTCAGCGGGCAGCCGAAACGGGTCGAGCACGGGCGCGTCGACCGGTGGTCGGAGCACGGTGGTCGGTGCGGCAGCGATCGGCGCAACGACCGACCCCAGGTGCCCGACGACGAACAGGGACAAAAGAACGAATCGGCGCACACCGCACCCCAAGACTCGATGGGTCTCGGGGGAGTGGGCGCCGATGGCGTGATGTCGACGGTAGCGAGCGCCGTCGGGGCTGCCACCCGACTATGCAGGTTCTCGTTCCGTCGCCGAGATCCGGGAGCGCAGTTGCAGCACTGCTTTGGTGTGAATCTGGCAGATGCGGCTCTCGGTCACTCCGAGCACTCGGCCAATCTCGGCAAGGGTGAGCCCTTCGTAGTAGTAGAGCGTCAACACGATCTTTTCCCGTTCGGGCATCCCGTTGATCGACTCGGCGAGGATCTGCCGCATCTCTTCGACTTCGTAGGCTGCGACGGGGCCTTCGCCGGAATCGGCGACCGTGTCACCGAGGGTGACCGACTCTCCTCGTTCGCCGCCCGAGAGCATTTCATCGAGCGCAGCAACACCGACAAAGCTGATCTGGCTGAGGGTGGTCTGGAGTTGCGCCTCACTGACTCCCATCTCGTCAGCGACTTCCTTGTCGGTCGGCGGCCGATGGTGTTCGGACTCGAGTTTTGCGATCGCCCGTTCGAGGTTGCGGGCCTTGGACCGCACTGACCGGGGGACCCAGTCAATCGATCGGAGTTCGTCGAGGATCGCTCCCTTGATGCGGGCGATCGCATACGTCTCGAACTTGTAGCCCCGTTCGGGATCGAACTTTTCGATCGCATCGATGAGACCGAAGACACCGAAGCTGGTGAGGTCGCCCTGTTCGACATTCCGGGGAAGACCGACACCGACTCGACCGGCGACGTACTTCACCAACGGCGAGTACTGGACAATCAACTTGTCGCGGGTCGCCTGATCCCGGTTCGCTTTGTACTCGGTCCAGAGTTGTTCGATGTCGGCGTTGGGTTCGGTCACGGCAGCGGGGCGCTAGGCACGGGGATGAGTGGAGCGGTGCACATCACGCAGACGCTCGCGGCTGACTCGGGTGTAGATCTGTGTCGTTGCGAGGTCGGCGTGACCCAACATTTCCTGCACAGCACGCAAATCGGCACCGCCGTCCAAAAGATGAGTGGCGAAGGTGTGGCGCAGCGCGTGCGGATGGGTCGGGGCCACGGCCCGTCGGTCGAGAATGCGCCGCACATCTCGCGGGGTCAGTGGTCGACCCCGACGGTTGACAAAGAGGCTGTCGTCAGGCGTCTCTGCCGTGATCATCTCGGGACGCCCCTCGCGCACCCACCGGTCGACGGCTTCAACCGCTGGCTCAGACATCGGAACCCGACGTTGTTTGGCGCCCTTGCCCCACACTCGAGCGACGGCATCGGAGCCAATATCGCTGGTTCGCAGGCCGCAGAGTTCGCTCACGCGGATCCCGCTGCCGTAGAGCAGTTCGATAATGGCTCGGTCTCGATTGTCGATGGCTGGGCTGTCTCCGGAGGAGCGCGCCGAACCCTCGAGCAAGCCGTCGATCTCGTGGGCAGTGAGGACCCGGGGAAGTGTGGCCGTGCCCTTCGGGGCGCTGAGCGCTGCACTCGGATCGGTATCAACAAGGCCGCACCGTCGAGCCCAGTCGAAGTACCGGCGGATCACCGAGGCTTTCCGAGCAATCGTCCGACGTGCATAGCCAGCGTGGTCCAGATCGGCGAGATAGCTCCGGAGACACCGCCGATTGACCTCACCCGGACCGGCAACGTTGTGCTCCCCCATCCAGTCCACAACGGCGACCATGTCGCGCTCGTAGACGGCCCGGGTTGAGTCCGCCACTCGCGTGAGCGACTCCAGCCAGCGGGGAAGATCCCAGGACGCCACCGTCAGAGCCTATCTCAGACCCACCATTGGTGACTGGACGACCACGTTACGCGCGCCGCACCTTGCCACCGTCGTCGACAATCAGCCCGCGCCCGGCGAGCTCCCCAACGGCGGCGAGCACATCGACCGTGGTCGCCTGCGATGCAGCGACGATGCGGTCCAACGATGTCGGACCTTCGCCGATGGTGTCGAAGACCAACTGAAGGTGTGCCGGCACCGTCCGGGAGGGTGCCGACGACGGCCACTGCCGGGAGGCTCCACTCATCCCAAGCGCGAGCAACACGTCATCGGTGGAGGTGACGGGGGCACACCCATCGGCAAGGAGAGCGTTGGTGCCGGCTGCCGCTGGATTTCGCACCGATCCGGGAACCGCCATGACCTGACGGTCACGGCGGATCGCTTGATCAACAGTGAGCATCGACCCGCCTGCAGCTCGTGACTCGACGACGACCACCAGGTCGGCCATCGCCGCAATCAGGCGGTTGCGGGCAGGGAAACGCCAGCGGGCTGGCGCTGCGCCTGGCGGAGCCTCGCTGGCAATCGTGCCCGACTGAGCCAAGGCATCCCAGAGTTCACGATGGCGAGCGGGATAGACCACATCGACGCCGCCCCCAACGAACGCAAGCGGTGGCGCGCCATCGGCGCGAAGCGCACCCTCGTGCGCAGCACCGTCGACACCGAACGCAAGACCCGACACAACAACGACCCCCGCTGCCGCAAGGCCAAAGCCCAAGTCCCGAGCCACGTCGCGACCCACGCTCGTGCATCGCCGAGTACCAACGATGGCCACCCGTGGTTCGCCTTCAGAGAAGCAGCGCCCGCGCCGAAAAAGGACCGGGGCTGGGTCGATGTCGGCTCCGAGGGCATCGGGGTGCTCCGGGTCGCCTGGACGCGAAACGGAGATCCCCGATCGGGCCAGGGATGCTGCAACGACGCGATCATCGAGCCGCCGTGCTTCGGCCTGCCATGCGGCAAGGAGGCCAGCCGGAAGGCGCGCCTCGGACCGCCCCGACCGGATCTGTGCCAGCGCCTCAACCGGGGCGGCAGTGTCGAGCACTGCGGCCAATCGAACCGGGCCCATCCCCTCGAGCGAGGCCAAGACGGTGACAGCGAGATGATCAGGCCGCATGTGCGCCTCCGATCGGCGGCCGGGCCCGGAGTTGGATCGCAGCGTGGACATCGGTTGCTCGTAACGAGGGGCCCGCGTCGTCGAGATCTCGAATCGTTCTCGCAACGCAACGAATGCGCCGGATTCCCCGTCCGCTCACCTCGCCCGACGAGAGCGCCTGCTCCAAGATCGTTCTGGCTGCTGGTTCAAGCGGGGCGTGCGCGTCGAGGGTCGACCCGTCGAGTTCGGCATTGCAACGCACACCGCGCTCCTGCGCCAGCGATCGGATCGCAGCAACCCGATCGGCGACCTGAGCAGTCGACTCCGCAGGCGGGCCCAGCACATCGGCAGCGGCAGGCCGATCGAGATGGACCATGAGGTCGAGTCGATCGAGCAGTGGACCGGAAACTCGACGGGCATACCGAGCTCGGGCCGAGGACGGGCACCGACAACCGACGTCGCCGCCCATGCCGCACGGGCATGGGTTCATCGCCGCTACCAGCAGCACCCGAGCTGGTTGCTCCGAAGTCGAGTGAGCGCGAGCAACCCGCACGACGCCCTCTTCGAGCGGCTGACGAAGCGCATCAAGGACCGAGGGCGCAAACTCACCCAACTCATCGAGAAACAAGACCCCGCATGTCGCTCGGCTCACCTCGCCGGGGCGGGCATGGCCAGCCCCTCCCCCAACCAGCGCCGCCATCGAGGCCGAATGGTGAGGAGCTCGAAACGGGGGCCGATCAACCAGCCCGCCCGATGGGAGGGCGAGGCCTGAGGCGCTGTGGACTCGAGTGACCTCCAGTGCATCCGCCGCGGACAGGTCGGGAAGGAGGCCCGGGAGTCGGCGGGCAAGCATCGTCTTGCCAGCGCCGGGGGGCCCGACGAGCAGCAGATGATGACCTCCTGCTGCCGCGTACTCAAGGGCGACCCGTGCGGCGGGCTGCCCGCGCACGTCAGCCAGATCAGGCGGAGGCGCAGGGTCACCGGTCGGGCTCGGAGGTTCGCCATCGGGCCACGGCAAGCCGTCGACCAACGCAGCTGCGACGTCGGCCAGCGTGCGAACCGCCCGCACCCGATCCCCCGCGACCAATGCTGCGACCGCAGCGTCGCCAGCGGGCACCAAGACCCAACGACCGGTGGCGGCATCCGCCAACGAGACAGCGCCGGGGACCGAGCGAACCGAGCCATCGAGCCCAAGCTCGCCGAACGCGCCGATGCCGTCATCGAGCGAAGGAAGCTGGCCCGATGCGGTGAGGACGCCGAGCGCGATGGGGAGATCAAGGCCTGCGCCGATCTTTGGGACCCCACCAGGAGCAAGGTTGACCGTGATGCGTTTCAGCGGCCAGATCGCCCCCGACGACACGATGGCCGCCCGGACCCGATCGCGGGCTTCGCGGCACGACGCATCAGGCAACCCGACGATGCTGAAACCGGGCAAACCGTCAGCCACGTGGACTTCGACCGAAACAGGGTGGCCATCGACTCCGGACAGGGTGGATGACGAGATGGTGGCGAGCATGGAGACCTCCACAGGAGACGTGTGGATGTCGCCATACGCCGGCGGACGAGCGGTACCGACGACCCTAGGTCAGGGCTGTGACAACACCTCGCGCGTGTAGCGCACGACGGCGTCGAGTTCTGCGCTCGAAAGGCTGCCCGAAAAGGCCGGCATCGCATTGCGGCCCTGGGCGATCAGACGACGCTGCTCCACAGGATCTGGGTACTGCTCGATGACCTTGCCGCCAGCCAGCTTCGGGCCAGTACCGCCACCACCAGCTGCGCCATGGCAGTTTGCGCAGCGCCGCGAGTACACCTCACGACCCAAGCTGAGCTCCGAATCCGGTTGCCCATCCGGCCCGAGCGGGACCTCCGGTGATGCCGAGGCGCACGCGCCGCCGACGAAAAGCAGCAGGGACGTCACGATGAGGATTCGCCGCATACGGACTCCGAACGTGGGGGAACCGGTGAGCGGCAACGATACTGACCCCATGGGAATGGATCCGACACGGCCACATCGACGGCGCCCCGCCGACTATGTGTTCGTTGGCGCCACCGTGCTCGCCGGCATCGTGCTGTTGCTTTGGGTCTTCTTCGGGAGCGCGTGATGGACGACCCCGAGGCCTACGGCGAGGTCGACGTTCGGTTCCTCCAGCCGTACCAAGCGACCAAGGTCTACCTCTGCCCGAACTGCAACCGGGAGATCCCGCCGGGGACTGGCCACTACGCCGTCGTTCCGGTCGACGCCCCCGACCTGCGACGTCACTGGCACCGCGGGTGCTGGGACGGCCGCAAGACGCGTCGAGCCCGAACGAAACGCCGCTGACCGCAGTCAGCCGCGACGACCAGCCTCACGTCAAGCGAACAATCGCCGGACGCCAAGACAACGCCGACGCAATCGCCACGGTTGCGCCACCGACGATCGTCATCGTCGAAGCCGGACTGACCACCACCGAAAGCAAGCTGGCGGCCAGCGCCCCGATCGGAAGACCACCCATAAAGCCGGTCATCATCAAACCCATGACGCGGCCCATCATCTCCGGCGCCGTCGACGCCTGCAGCACCGTGCGATGGCTGGTCATTGCGACACCGGCATTGACCCCCCACAGAAACATGATGACCATCGCCATCGTGAACCCGGTTGCGAGACTCAGCGCGAACTGGCCCCCGCCGAGCCCCACACCGATCAACACCGCGATGTTCCAGCCATGACGACCGACCGGCCGGGACACCATCACCACCGAACTCAGAAACATCCCGGCCCCGAACATCGCCATGACCGTCGCGGCGCTGCCAGCCTCGAGCCCGAAATCCTCCTCAACCACCCGAGGCATCGCGATCTGCATGACCGAGAACGAACTCCCCAGGACCATCGAGAGCAGGACGAGTGTGCGCACCGGTTCGGTCCGCCACGCATAGCGGACACCGGTCAGGACTGAACGAGCGAAGGTCTCCTCCGCTGCCGTCGAGACCGGGTCGGGTGGGATCGTGACCGATCGCATCGCAAGCAACGCCAGTGCAGCCAGAACGGTGAGAATCCCAAAGCCCCCCGCATCACCGAACACCTCAATAGCAACACCGGCGACGATGACGGAAACGAAACCGGCGGCCTGCATCGCGCCGTTCTGCAACGCCACTGCGCTCATCAGCCGATCCGGAGAAACCAACAACGGCACCATCGCATTGATGTTCGGCGGGCTGACCGACACCGTCACCCCAATCACAAACGCGGCAAGACCGGCCAAGAGCGGGTTCGCAACGCCCGAAGCGATCACGAACGTGAACCCGCCAAGCGCAACAAGGCTCGCCATCGTCCAGACCATAAACATCCGTTTGCGATCGATCCGATCCGACCAGGCACCGGCAAGCAGCGAAAACAACATGGCCGGCAACCCAAGCAATCCCGCAACAATGCCTTCCGCCGTCGACCAGTCGGTCAGCGTGACGACAAGCCACACGAAGGTGAACCGCAGGGTGCCGTTGATCGATGCGAAAGCGGTCTGCGCAAGCCAGAAGCCACGAAAATGGCGATCAGCGAGAAGTTCACGGGCGGGCCCAGGCACTGCGAGACCCTAATCAGACCCGGCTCAGAAGGCCCCTTCGAGAATCTCGACCCGAGGCCCAACAACAGTCGCAACGTCGAAACGCAGTCGACCACGATGATCATTCGCATCAAGCCAAGACAGCGCAGCTCGCCGAATGAAGCGTTGTTTCCGTGCATCGACCGCCTCGATCGCTGCACCGAAACGGTTGCTGCTGCGGGTCTTCACCTCACAGAACACGATCACATCACCACGCATCAAGACCAGGTCGAGCTCACCGCCCCGGACCGTCCAATTCTGAACCAGCACGGAGTAACCCGCCGCCTCATAGCGCCGCGCCACGCAGCGTTCGCCCCACCGACCAAGCGCAACTCGAGATGTGTCGTTCCGTTCCTCCGCCATGCCCCGGAAAGTAGGACCAGGGTGTGACAGTCGATTCAGAACAAGCCAGAGTCGGCGGCACCGACTCGCTGAGCAAGCTCAGAGCACTCGCTGAGCAAGCTCAGTTGTCTCGCTTTTCCTTGATCTTCGCGGCCTTACCGATGCGGTCGCGCAGGTAGTAGAGCTTCGCCCGGCGAACATCGCCACGGGCACCGACCTCGATCTTCTCGACGATCGGGGTGTGCAGCGGGAACGTCCGCTCGACGCCGACCCCAAAGCTCAGCTTGCGGACCGTGTAGGTCTCACGCAGGCCATCACCCTGACGGCGGATCACGACACCCTCGAACACCTGGGTGCGCTCACGGTTGCCTTCGATCACGCGCACGTGCACCTTGACGGTGTCGCCGGGCGAGAAGTCGGGAACATCGTCCCGGAGGCTGAGATTGTCGACGAGATCGGTGGGCTGCATCGCTGCGCTCCATACGGATCGAGAAATGAGAAACATCGGCGGGCAGAGCCCAGGCCGACCCCCAAGCTTAGGGGGCCGAGTCGCCGGTGCCACCCTCGCGGACCACCGGGAGTTCGATCTCAAATTCCCGTAACGCCTGCTCTTCCTCTGGGCGCAGACCGCCGCGGGTCACCAGCAGGTCAGGCCGCAACCGCGCCGTGCGCTCGATCGCCTTCGCCAACCGCCACCGAGCGACCTTGCCGTGATCCCCTGATCGGAGAACGGCAGGAATGTCCCAGCCCCGAAAGTCCGCAGGCCGGGTGTAGTGCGGATACTCAAGCAAACCGTCGGCGAATGACTCATCGTCGATCGACGCCGCATTGCCCAACACGCCTGGCACCAGACGGCCAACGGCTTCAATGATCAACGCAGCAGCGACCTCTCCCCCGGCAAGCACGACATCCCCCACCGAGAACTCGCCATCACAGAGATGATCCCGAACTCGTTCGTCGACACCTTCGTAGCGGCCGCACAGCAGGGAGAACCCGTCGAGCGCAGCGAGCTCATGCGCAGCGGCCTGATCGAAGCGCCGGCCTGACGGCGAGAGGTAGAACAGCGGCCTCGGTGGCTGGACGGCCTCCACCGCCCCGAACAGCGGCTCTGGCTTCATCACCATGCCGGCACCGCCACCGAATGGTGCGTCGTCGACGGTCTGATGGACATCGGTTGTGGTCTGCCGAAGATCGTGGACGCGGATATCGAGAACGCCGTCACGGCGGCCTCGGCCGATGACCGACTGATCGGCGATGTGGTCCACCATCTCCGGGAAGATCGAAAAGACGTCGATCCTCATGTCTCGTCCTGATCTCGCTCCGAGGCTGCCTTGTCGAGGTCGAACAGCCCAACGGGTGTATCGACCCGGATCTCCTCACCCGGCGTGTGGTCGACGACGAACTGCACCGGCACCAACGCGCCACCATCGAGTTCGAGAAGGTCCGACGCAGGGTTGTCAAGGACACGGACGACGTGCCCGTGGACAACACCGTCCTGGTCGATCACGGTCGACCCGATCAGGTCGTGCACCCACAGCTCGTCGGGATCATCGATCGGCTCAGCTCGAAGCACCGTGTCGCGCAGCGCCTCGGCGCCATCGCGGTCGGTGACGCCGATGAACTGCACGAGCCAGTTGCCCTTGTGCGGACGCGACGAACGGACCTTGAGGGGTCCGTTCGCAGTATCGAGCACCGACCCAGGGTCAAGGCGCTCGGTTCGATTGGAGGTGAGCAGCACGCCGACCTCGCCGCGCACACCGTGCGGGCGGGTAATGCGGCCGATCTCCAGCACGTCAGTCGACGAACTCGACCTCGATGGCGGCGACGTCGTCATCGATGCCAGCGGAGCGCACCACGGTGCGGATCGCTGAGGCCACGCGACCTCGCTTGCCGATGACCCGACCCATGTCGCCGTCACCGACGGTGACGTCGAGACGGATGCCCTTCTCGGTGTCGCTTTGCGCAACCGACACGGCGTCGGGCTGATCGACGATCTGCTTGACGACGTATTCGCAAACGTTCTTGGCGACGTCGGCGCTCACTCGTCTCCGCCTTCGGCGTCGTCGGCGGCGTTCGCGTCATCTTCGCTGTCAGCCGACTCCTCGGCCGCTTCGGCCTCGGAAGCAGCGGCCTCGGCGGCCTCAGCTTCCTTCTCCAGCTGCTTCTTGCTCTTGCGAGCGGCCCGCTCGGGAACGGCAGCGCTGAAGGCCTCGCCGGTGTGCTCGGTCCAGGCGCCCGAGATCTTCAGGAGCTTCTCGACCCGGTCGGTCGGCTGGGCGCCGTTGGCGAGCCAGTGCACGGCACGCTCGTTGTCGATCTTGATCACCGACGGATCCTGGCGGGGCTCGTAGGTCCCGATGATCTCGATGAAGCGGCCATTACGCGGCGAGCGCGAGTCGGCGGCGACGACACGGTAGGTGGGCTGCTTCTTCTTGCCCATCCGCATGAGGCGGAGCTTGACGGCCATAGGAGGAGTTCTTTCTTCGTTCGGATCGACGTTCGGGCGCGAGTCGGGGCCCGAAACAACCGCCCCATTCAATCCGAGACAAGCAGGTGTTCCAACCTGCCTCCGGGATCCGAACCGTCAGCTGTTGGGAAGGGACGGGAAGCCAGGCGGAAGTTCGCCGTCCTCAAGGCCGGGCAAGGTGAGTGGGGCCTTGGAAACCTTCGCTGGGCCCTTCTCGGTGACGCGACCGCCCTGCTTGCGGCGGCCGCCCTTCTTGCCCTTCTTGTTGTTCTTGCCACGACGGTTCTTCGGGTTCTGCTTCTTGGTGCCGAACCCGGCGAACTGTTTCATCATCTTGCGCATCTGCCCGAACTGGTCGAGCAGGTTCTTGACATCGCTCGGCTGCATCCCGGAACCCGCAGCGATCCGCTGGCGACGCGACCCGTCGATGATGTCGGGATCTCGGCGTTCAGCCGGCGTCATCGAGCGAATGATGCCCTCGAGTCGAGCGATGTGACCGTCGTCGATCTCGACATCGCGGGCCTCTTTGGGGATGCCGGGCATCATGCCCATCAGATTGCCGATCGGGCCCATCTTCTTGATCTGCTGCATCTGTTCGAGGAAGTCCTCCAGCGTGAACGTGCCGTCCATCAAGCGGGCGGCAGCCTCTTCGGCCTGTTCCTGCTCGAAGGCCTCCTCGGCCTTCTCGATGAGGGTCTCGACGTCACCCATGCCGAGGATGCGGCTGGCGAGACGATCCGGGTGGAACGTCTCGAACTCGTCGAGTTTCTCGCCGGTGGAGGCGAAGGCGATCGGCTTGCCGACAACCTCCTTCACCGAGAGGGCCGCACCGCCGCGCGCATCGCCGTCGAGTTTGGTGAGGATGACGCCGTCGAGTTCGAGCGTCTCATTGAACGCCTTCGCGGTGTTGACCGCGTCCTGGCCGGTCATCGCATCGATGACAAGGAACGTGTAGTCGGGCTGAACCTGTCCGGAAATCTGCCGGACCTGCTCCATCAGTTCTTCGTCGATGGCGAGGCGACCGGCGGTGTCGACGATGACAACATCGCGTCCCGTGCGGTTTGCCTCATCGATCGCCTTCGAGGCCACAGTCACGGGGTCGGATGGCTCGGAGAACACCGGAACGCCGACCTGCCCAGCGAGGGTGCGGAGCTGTTCGACGGCCGCAGGGCGTTGGAGGTCGGCACCGACCAGGAGCGGGTTACGTCCCTGCTTCTTGAACCATTGTGCGAGCTTGCCGGTGTTCGTTGTCTTGCCTGCGCCCTGCAGGCCCGCCATCAGCACGACCGTCGGCGGTTTGGAGGCGTACGCGATCTTCATCGCCTCACCGCCGAGGCTGGCGGTCAGTTCCTCGAGGACAATCTTGATGACCTGCTGGGCCGGGTTGAGCGCCTTGGAGAGTTCTTCGCCGACCGAGCGCTCACGGATGCGACCCACCAGGTTCTTGGTGACATCGAGGTTGACATCGGCTTCGAGCAGCGCGAGGCGAATCTCCCGCAAGACGTCGTCGACGTCGGCCTCGGTGAGTTTGCCGCGGCCACGGATGCGGCTGAAGATTCCGTCGAAGCGGTCGGACAGTGTCTCGAACATGGTCCGGTCAGGGTACTGGCGAGGGTGGGGAACAACGTCGGCGTTCCGGTTGGAGACGAGGCCGATGCTGGCTGCCCGCTGGCTAGCGTTCCACGAGTGAACTTCACCCTCCGCCAGTGGGCGATCATCGCCGGTCTCAGCGCTGCATTCATTGTGGCTGCGCTTGTGGTCGCCCAGGATCAGCCGGCGCCGACGAGCGCCGTGAACGAGAGCGGGTTTGACGAGATCGTCTGGTGCGAAACCGCAAACGCGATCAGCCAGTGGCGGACCTTGCTCGACGGCAGCCTCACGGGCGACACCCTGGACGACCTGGAGAATCTTCGGGCGACCCTCGACGAGGCGCGCCGCGTTGCCCCAACCGACCTGCGCACCGATGTCGCTCGCCTTTTCGACTACGCGCTCCTCACCGTGCAGGCGATCGAGCGCAACGATGGTGATCTTGACGCCGGCCTCGTCGCCGCCAAGGGCAACACCGATCAGAACCGGGTCAACGAGGCAATCACCCGCGTCAATGCCGCCGTCATCGAGTGCGGCCACGCCCCGATCGTCGACGTGAGCGCCTGAGCATCACGACTCGATCGAGTAGATCTCGGGAACGAGCCCGTTACTGGAAGAGCGCGTTCACGAACTCGACCTCGTCGAACTCGACGAGGTCGTTGATCCCCTCGCCCAAGCCGACGAGCTTGACCGGCACACCAAGCTCGGCGTGGATGGCAACGACGATGCCGCCCTTGGCCGACCCGTCGAGTTTGGTGAGCACCACGCCCGAGACATCGACGGCCTCGGCGAATTGTTTGGCCTGGCTCATACCGTTCTGCCCGGTGGTCGCATCGATCACGAGCAGCGTCTCCGTGACGGTGCCCGAACCTTTCTCTGCGACCCGACGGACCTTCGACAGCTCTTCCATCAGGTTGGTCTTGGTCTGAAGGCGACCGGCAGTGTCGGCGAGCACGAGGTCGGCACGGCGTGCATTGGCGGACTCGACGGCGTCGAAGACGACCGACGACGGGTCGGCACCCTCAGCCCCCCGAACAATGTGGACATCGCTGCGCTCAGCCCACATCGTGAGCTGCTCTGCGGCTGCGGCACGGAACGTGTCGCCAGCTGCGAGCACGAGTTTCTTGCCGTCCTCGGTCTCTCGCTTGGCGAGTTTGCCGATGGTGGTGGTCTTGCCAACCCCATTGACGCCAACGAACAACCACACGGCCGGGCCAGGGTCGCCGCCCGCAGCCGCAACATCAATCGAGAGCGAGCGATCGAAACCCGACAGGCGCTGGAGCAGTTCGTCCTTCACCATGGCCGGGATCTCCGATGCGTCTTCAACACCATCGGTCTCAACCCTGACCTTCACCGCCTCCATGATCTCGGTCGACGTACCGACGCCAACGTCGGCCCGGATCAGCGCCTCTTCCAACGTTTCCCACGTGTCACGATCGATGGTGCCGGAGAAGATGCCGCCGAAGAACCCCGTCAGCGAAGACCGGGCGCCGGCAAGTCGCTCACGGAACGACGGACGGGGCGCGTCCTCAACGGGAGTCGCCTCCTCGGCCACACCGGGAGCCTCAACGTCGGTGGCGACCTCGCCGATGTCGACGACGGCGGTGAGATCAGGGGGGTCGATCGTGAGACCCTCGTGTCGGCCTCGGCGCAGGACGACGAACGAGGCCCCGACGATGACGAGGGCGGCGATGGCGATGATGGCAGCGAACAACATGTCGGGCGCAGCCTACCGGCGCAGCCAAGAGCGCCTGGCTGATTCTCCGGGGGCCCCGGGTCGCGTTAGTTGCTGCCCACCGTGACCTGAAGGGTCAGTCGCGCACCTTCACGCAGCACATCAATCTCGATCTGGTCGCCGGGACGGAACAGCTTGAAGTCCGCCGCCAGCTCCTCCATCGTCGAGACGACGCTTCCGTCGACAGAGATGATGAGATCGCCGATCTTCATCCCGGCGGCCTCAGCTGGTTCACCGGCGACGACATCGGTCACGAGCGCACCGAGGGTTCCGTCGGTGGGCGTGTCGCCGGAGACCCCAAGGAAACCGAGTTCGAGCGATTCGCCATCGACGATGCGCTGCGCGATCAGCAGGATCGTGTCGCTCGGGACAGCAAAACCGACGCCGGCGTTATCGCCGGACTCTGTGCGGATCGAAGTGTTCATGCCGATCACGTGCCCGTCACGGTTGGCGAGTGCCCCACCGGAGTTACCGGGATTGATCGGTGCATCGGTTTGGACCATGGCGACCGGGACCGGGTTGGCTGGGTCCGAGCCACCGAACCGATTGATGCGATTGACCGCACTGACAATGCCGGCGGTGACCGACTGGTCGAGACCAAACGGGCTGCCAATGGCGACGGCCAACTGGCCGACCTCGACCGATTCGGTCGGGGCGAAGGTCGCAGCGACGAGTTCGACATCAGCGGGGTCGACCTGCACAACCGCGACATCACGCGCCGGATCGCCCCCAACGACAACGCCGGAGACCTCGACCCCGTTGTCGAAGAGCACCGACACCGACGATGCATCGCCGGTCACATGATCGTTGGTGACGATGAAGCCGTTCTCCGCATCCCAGACGATGCCAGATCCCTGACTCCCGCCGGTATTGATGAGCACCACCGATGGTGAGAGGGCTCGGGCGACCGCCGTGACCGGTTCGACCTCATCGCTCTGTGTGAGTGGCGGCACCGTCGTGGCCGGCTGCTGTGGCTGCTGATCGGGTGTGGCGACCGCCGGGGTGGCTGCACTCTCCTGGATGACAGGATCGGGATCGTCACTGGATTGTGTCCCGATCGCGTAGCCACCACCGACGAGCGCTGCGCTGAGGGCCATACCGCCGAGCATGCCTGCCGCCACCCGCCACCGTCCGCCGGTCGAACCGAGAGGCATGGGTTCGGTGGCGGCGGCGACAGGTGACGTCGTAGGGGGTCCGGCCAACCCGCTGGAGGGGGAAGGCGTGTGGTCAGCCGGACGAGGGGCGTCGCTCCATCGCGGTGGGGTTGCCCGAGGAGCCGTCGGCGGCGCAGCGCCGAGACCCGAGTGGGTGCGTGCACCGGCGGGAGGTGGTGGAGGCGGAGGTGGTGGTGGTGGTGGCGGGATTGCCGCAGAAGCGGGAGTGGGGCCCGCCGGGCGGCTCGTCGCAGTCTCCGTCGGGGGGAACGGATCCGAGTCGGCGAAAGGGGAAGAAACCGGCTCGGTGCTCTCTGCTGCGGACGGCCGCACATCGGCGGGCCCGACCGACGAAGTCGGGGGTTCTTCGTCGGGCGATGTATCGATCGGATGACGATCCATAGGTGGAAGGTAGGTGGTGGTGGCGAAAGGTTTGGTAAGAGAACCAGAAAATCGGACGAAAGATTCCGGGTCGTTCTCTCGGGTCCATCGGCGTCGACTGTGGCACCCTCAAGCAATGCCTACGACAGATCCCGGCACGCCAGATGCAGTGAAGGTGACGACCTGGCATCTCGAACTCACGGACCTCGCCGATCTCTCCGATGGTCGAACCCCCGACGTGGAGGCGACATTCGTCGTGACCGAACGCCCGACCGCCGCCTTCTCGAAGTGGCTCTACCACTACATCGGCGAACCGTGGCAGTGGACCGACAAACACCGTTGGCCCGACGAACGGTGGCAGGCCCGGGTCACCGATCCGGGCTATGCGGCGGCGACCTGTGTCATCGGGGGAACACCGGCGGGCTATGTCGAGTTGTTCAACCGGGCTGGGGATGTCGAGATCGAGAACTTCGGCCTTGCGCCCGACGTCCACGGTCTCGGTCTCGGGGGCTGGTTCCTGACCCGCTCGGTCGAGTTCGGCTTTGGTCTCGAAGGAGCACGCCGGGTGTGGCTGCATACCTGCTCCCTCGACGGTCCACACGCGCTGGCGAACTACGAGGCTCGGGGCTTTCGCCTGTTCGACACCGAGGTCGAATGGAAGGTCGTTGACCCGCCTACTCAGCCGGGCGCGACACCGCCCCGGTGACGCTGCGAGGGAACCACAGCACGAAGGTTGATCCCCGTCCGATGTCAGAGGCGAGGTCGACCCGGCCACCGTGGGACTCCACAATCTGACGGACGATGGTGAGGCCAAGCCCCGAGCGGCCCGCCTGCCGGGCCTGATCCCGATCGCCGCGCCAGAACCGTTGAAAGACACGCACATGATTCTCCGGCGCAATCCCTGGGCCCTCGTCGGCGACGGAGATGAAGTTCCAGTCGTCGAAGCGGTCAGCCGACACGGTGACCGTGGTGCCCTTCGGGGCAAGGCGCACTGCGTTGGCCAAGAGGTTGGCGACGGCTCGCCGCACTGCAGGACTGTCGCCGCAGACCGGTAGCGCCTCGGCCGGCAGTTGTTTCCCGAGTTGGAGCCCGGCGGCTTCCGCCGGAGCGGCGAACTCTTCGGACAGGTCGTCGACGAGACCGACGAGGTCGAATTCCTCTTCGCGCATGGTCCGGGTGCCGTGCCGGGCGTAGACGAGAAGGTCGTCGACCAGCGTGGACATCCGCTCGGCCGAGCGGCCCACGACCTCGCCTGCGGAGCGCAGATCCTCCGGATCGGCGTCAGGGTCCGACATCACCACATCGACATTGGTTCGGATCACTGCCAGCGGATTACGCAGCTCATGACTGGCCTCGTGAATGAATTCCTTCTGATTCTCGAAGGCAAGGTCGAGTCGTTCGAGCATGTCGTCGAAGGTGTCGGCCAGTTGCTTGAGTTCATCGTCGGGGCCCTCGAGTTCGATCCGACGGCTCAGGTCGGTACCGGAGATCTCCCGGGCCACCGAGGTGATCCGGCCGACCGGCCGCAGCACCAGGCCGGCGACAAACCAGCCGACGCCCAAGCTTCCGATGAAGAGCAGGCCGAGCGCGGCGAAGGCGTAGTTGCGGAGTTGGTCGAGGGCCTGTTCGTTGACCTCGCGCTCGAACAATGCCAGCGGGTCGTCAAATTCGAAGTCGACGGTGCCGATGATGTTGCGGCCCTCGTTGTCCTGGAAAAGCACGGCGACTTCTTCCGTGCGGGAGACGTCCTGTTCCTCCAGGCTGCGGGCCACACCGGCGTAGATCCCTCCGACAACAACGGTGGCGAGTCCAAACAGCAGCACCGAATAGAGCACCATCAGACGGAACCGGATCGACCCGGCCCACCCGGGCAGACGCTCAGCGGCGCGAACGGCGACCGGGCTCTCGGTCACTCGGTCGGCTCTTCGGGGGCGAGGAGGCGGTACCCAGAACCGATCACGGTCTCGATCGCCTGCGGCTCATCGTTTTCGGACAGCTTGCGGCGCAGCGTGCCCACCGTGACCCGAACCGTGTTCGTGAACGGATCGGCGTGCTCGTCCCACACATGCTCGAGCAGGTGCTCCTGGCTCAGGACCTCATCGACGCGAGCCATGAAGTAGCGGAGCAGGGCGAACTCCTTGGCGGTGAGGTCGAGTTCTCGTTCACCGCGGTGAGCACGCTTCTTCGCATCGTCGAGTTCGATGTCGCCAACGGTGAAGATCGAGGACGACGTCGCTGCCTCACGGCGCATGAGCGAGCGGACTCGCGCCGTGAGCTCACCGAACGCAAACGGCTTGATGAGATAGTCGTCGGCGCCATGGTCGAGACCCTCGATGCGTTCCTCGATGCTGTCTCGGGCGGTCAGCATCAAGATCCGGGGCGGGGTGTCGTCGGGCGGATTGTCGCGCAGGCGCTGGCACACCTCGAGGCCATCCATGCCCGGCATCGTGAGATCGAGACAGACCAGGTCATACGGCGTGAGCTCAGCCTTCGCGAGCGCTTCGGGCCCATCGAACGCAAGATCGACGGCATACCCCTCGCGACGGAGTCCCCGAGCCACGGCTTCTGCCAACTCGACCTCGTCGTCCACGACCAGAATCCGCATGCCGCCGACGCTAGCGGTCGGGGCGGTGTCCAGAGCCGTTCGGTCGCGCGTAGGGTTCGCCAAGTTCGATGCCACCTGTGCAGCGGACCATCTCGCACCGAAAGCCAGGATCAAGCGAGTCGCTATGACCGAACCTGCTGAACTTCCCCCGCTCGAACGAGCGCTCGTCGAACTCCGTCGAGTGATTGTCGGCCAAGAGCACCTGCTCGAGCGGCTGATCGTCGCCCTTGTCGCTGGCGGTCACTGTCTCCTTGAGGGCCCGCCGGGTCTGGCCAAGACCCTTGCGGTGCGGACCATGGCGGAGACCACCGGCGGCACCTTCTCGCGGATCCAGTTCACGCCCGATCTCCTGCCGGCCGACATCACCGGCACCCGGATCTACCGAGCGTCATCGGAGAGCTTCGACACAGAACTAGGCCCGATCTTCGCCAACTTCGTTCTCGCCGACGAAATCAACCGGGCTCCGGCAAAAGTGCAGTCGGCGTTGCTCGAAGTGATGGGTGAAGGTCAGGTCACGATCGGCGGGGAAACCTTCGACGCACCCACACCGTTCCTCGTCCTTGCGACCCAGAACCCGATCGAATCCGAGGGCGTCTATGCCCTTCCCGAGGCTCAGCGGGACCGCTTCTTGATGAAGGTGTTGGTCGACTATCCGAGCGCCAGCGAGGAGATGGAGATCGTCCGTCGCATGGGCAACGAACTGCCGCACGCCGACCAAGTCCTCGATCCCGAGTCGATCCGTTCCTGGCAAGCCCGAGCGCAGAATCTCATCGTCGACCAGGGTGTCCTTGACTACGCCGTCAACCTCGTGCTCGCCACCCGCAACCCAGGGGCGTTCGGTATGAGTGACCTGGGGCAGTACATCGATTTCGGCGCAAGCCCCCGGGCATCACTCGGGCTCGTTGCCGCCGGGCGGGCGCTCGCCGCATTGCGGGGTCGCGACTATGTCGTTCCACAGGACGTGTTCGACATCGCCCCCGACGTCCTCCGGCACCGGATCGTGCCGTCGTACGAGGCGTTGGCGGTCGACATCGACGTCGAACATCTCCTCCACCGAATCCTTGCGACGGTGCCCGCTGCGCTCGTGTCGCCCACGACGCAGGACCCGGGCGCCGAGACCAACCCTGAAGACTTCGCGCCGCCGGCACCGACTTCATGACGACAACGGCGCTTGGCGACGAACGCACCCGAGAACTCCTGCGCCGCCTCGAACTCGATGTCGAGCGGCGACTCGACGGCCTGCTGCAGGGCGACTATCGGGGCCTCGTCAACGGACGCGGTGCCGAACCCGGCGAGGCGAGGGAGTATCAACCCGGCGACGACATCCGCCGCATGGACTGGAACGTCACGGCTCGGATGGCGAGCCCGCACGTGCGAGACACGATCGCTGACCGGGAACTGGAGACCACGGTCGTGGTCGACCTCTCCCCCAGCGTCGACTTCGGCACGACCGTGCGCCGCAAGTCGGAACTCGTCCTCGCCATCGTCGCCGCAATCGGGATGCTCACCGACCGCACCGGCAACCGGCTCGGTGCTGTTGTGGTCGATGGATCGGACCTCACCGAGTTCCGTGCTCGAACGGGGCGGCGCAATCTGCTGGCGCTTCTCCAGCGGCTCGCCACGCACGCACCGTCGGGAGCGGGCGCGTCGGCCGGCCTCGCTGACGCCTTGCGGCGTCTCAGCAGCCCGTCTCGGCGTCGGGGTCTTGCCGTTTTGGTCTCGGACCTTCTCGATCCGAACTGGGATGACGCGCTGAAAGCGGTCAGTCGTCGTCACGAAACGCTGGTGGTCGAGGTCGTCGACCCCCGCGAGCTCGAGCTTCCAAACGTGGGTGTGATCGAGCTCCGCGATCGAGAGACCGGAGCCGTCCGAGAGATCGACACCCGGAGCCGAAAGCTTCGGGACCGCTACGCCGCAGCCGGCCGCGAGCGACTCGCCGACCACGCTCGTCGAGTCCGAGAGGCGGGTGCGGATCATCTTGTCTTGCGCACCTCTGACGACTGGGTGCTCGAACTCGCCCGGTTCGTGGATCAACGCCGCCGCCGAGCCGGTCGGAGGCCACACCCATGACCTTCACCGAACCGGTCCGGCTCTGGCTGTTCGTTGGGCTTGCCGTGCTCTTGGTCGTCTATGTGATCGCCCAGTCCCGCCGGGGCCGTTATGCGCTTGAGTTCTCGGATGCGTCACTGCTCGACGCGGTCGCCCCGCGCCGCCCGGGATGGAGACGCCATGTGGTGGCGACCACCTTCCTCGGGGTGCTCGGTCTACTGATCCTCGCCTTTGCGGGCCCTGTCACCCAGCGAGAACAGCCACGGGAACGCGCCATCGTCATCCTCACCATTGATACGTCGCTTTCTATGGGAGCCGAGGACGTCGAACCGTCGCGCATCGGCGCCGCCCAACAGGCGGCTCGAGAGTTCCTCGCCAACGCGCCGGACGGCATCGATGTCGGGCTGGTGTCATTCGACCAGATCCCGGTCGTGCAGATGCCGCCGACCAACGACCGTCGACTCGTCGAGGCGGCCGTCGACGACCTCGAACTTGGGCCGTTCACCAACACCGGCGGTGCGATCGACGCTTCGCTCGACACCTTGGAGAGTGCGCTTGACGGCCTTGAGTTGAATGACGACGAGTCCCCACCGGCGGTCATCGTTCTTCTCTCCGATGGCGAGCCGACGATCGACGACTCCCCACCGATCGATACTGCGATCGCCCAGGCCGTGCAGGACGGCATCTCGATCTCGTCGGTTGCGCTCGGCACGCCAGACGGCGAGGTCACGATCGAGGATCCCGAGAGTCCGGGCACCTTTTTGACCGTCCCCGTACCGGTCGACGAGGACACCATGCGCCAGGTCGCTGATCGCACCGGCGGACGCTTCTTCTCGACCTCATCAGTCGATGAACTGGCTGCGGTCTACGACGACATTGGTACTGCGGTTGGCTTCGAGACGGTGGACAACGATGTCAGCGACTGGTTTGTCGGCTTCGCCCTTGCCTTCGCCTTCGTCACCGGCCTGCTCAGCCTGGCCTGGTTCCAACGGCTCCCGTAGACGGACAGTGTGCATCTCGGGGCGAGAGTTCCCCCGCATCTCGCCCGTCGATGAACGCGACACACGGGCCGAAACGTCGCCCTACTTCTCGGCCCCGACCACCCACATGGCGTAGTACTGGGCGGCGCCGCCATAGGCATGCCCGACGGCGGTCTTGGCCCCATCGACTTGATGGTCGCCGGCGAGACCCATGACCTGCATGGCTGCCTCACCGAATCGGATCATGCCCGAGGCACCGATCGGGTTCGATGACAGCACCCCGCCCGAGCAGTTGACCGGGAGATCACCGCCTTCGAAGGAGGTGGCACCTTCCTCGACCATCTTCCAGCCCTCGCCCTTCTCGGCGAACCCCAGCGACTCGAGCCACATTGGCTCGTACCAGGAGAACGGCACGTACATCTCGACGACGTCGATCTCCTTGCGACGGTCGTGGATGCCAGCTTGAGCAAAGACGTCATCGGCGCATGCCTCCGACGCCGCAGGCGACACCATGTTGCGACCCGCGAACGAACCGGACTCTGACCGCATGGCGATGCCCTTGATCCAGGCAACCGGGCCATCGTGGGCTTCGGCGACCTTCTCGCTGCCAAGCACGATGGCGCAGGCACCATCGGAAGAGGGGCAGGTCTCGCTGTAGCGGATCGGATCCCACAACATTGGCGACTCGACGACCTGTTCGAAGGTGAGGTCGGGCTGATGCAGATGGGCGTACGGGTTGTTCAGCGCATGCTGGCGGTCTTTCAGCGCCACCATGCAGCCGATCAACTCTGGAGCCTCGGTCATCATCATGTAGCGCCGGATGATCGGGCTGAAGTAGCCACCGGCGCCGGCGTTAACTGAGGTTGCGAACGGCTGGGGCAACGACAGCGCCCACATTGCGTTGGATTCGGACTGCTTCTCCCAGCCGATCGTGAGCACGGTTTCATGCACACCCGACTGGATCATGGACGTCGCCACACATGCGGTGGAACCGCCGACCGAACCGGCGGTGTGAACCCGCATGATCGGCTTACCGACACAGCCCAGGGCTTCCGCAAGGTAGACCTCCGGCATCATCACGCCTTCGAAAAAGTCCGGCGCCTTGCCCATGATCACGGCGTCGATGTCATCCCACTGCTTGCCCGACATTTCGAGCGCGTTGGTCGCCGCTTCGCGCAGCATCCCCGCCATCGAACCGGGATAGGTGGTCTGGTACTTCGTCTGGCCGACTCCGAGGACGGCGGCACGTTCCTTACCCATGGCTCACTCCCCCTCCAGAACAGCAACCAGATTCTGTTGCAGGCATGGACCGCTGGCGGCGGTGGCGACCGCCCGGTCGGCGTCACCCCTGCTGATGCGTTGGGCAGCCTCGCCAATGCGGATCAGTCCGGCAGCCATCATCGTGTGGGCGGCTTGCGCACCACCCGACGGATTGATGACCGTGTCGTCGCCAAGCCCGAGCGCCGAGGTCAACACGGCTTCGCTGGTGGAGAACGGAGCGTGCAGTTCTGCGATGTCGATCTTGTCGTTGCCCACCCCAGCCTTTTCGCCAGCAATCGCGGCCGACATCGAGGTGGTCAGATCCCGGACACCCAGGGTGTGGGCGTCCGAGCGGTGGTCGATGCCTCGGATCCAGGCGGGCCGCTCGCACAGCTCGCGGGCTTTGTCGTCAGCGGCCAGCACGATCACCGCGCCGCCGTCGGCAGAGGCGGGGAGATCCGAGGGCCGAAGCGGGGCCATCGCATAGTCCTCAGCGAGGATGTCGTCGACCGATTTCGGGGCGGTCCGCACGGCGTGAGGATTCGATGCAGCGTGTGCTCGGGACCGGCTTGCGATCTCCGCCAGTTGCTGCTCACTTACGACACCCTGGTCGAGCATCTGGCGGGCGGCCAGCGCCTCGATGGCGAACGCGTCCGGCCACAGAGGCGCCACGTAGTACGGGTCCATCTGGGTGGCGAGCACGTCGCGCAGCGACCCCGGGGACGACTTGCCGTAGCTGTAGATGAAGGCGGTGTCGATATCGCCGCACTGCAGCTTCACCCACGCTTCGTACAGCGCCCATGCACCGTCCTGTTCGACATGGCTTTCACTGATCGGCGGGACCGGTCCGGTGCCGTCAATCGTCATCACGAACGAGAAGGCCTGGCCGGCAAGAAAGTCCGACGACCCCGAGCAGGTGAAGCCCATGTCCTGCTGGGTGAGGCCAACGGCGTCTTTCACCTCGTTCATGAGCGGCACCATGAACTCGACCTCGGACTCGGTGTCGATCTTGGGTTCCTGCCGCTGGCTGAACGCAACGACTGCGATGTCGCGCATCACTCGCCCCCTCCCTCGAGTCGCCCGACTCGGGCGTAGTCGGTGATCACCTCGTCGGGCTCGCCGGTGGGCTCCCACCCGAGGATGTTCTGGGCGCTCATCTCGAGTTCGTCATCGGGTTTCCAGACGGCTCGCACCCGCATCCCGACCCGAACGTCCTCAGGGTCGACGTTCATGCCGAGCCCCATGAACCCGACCGATGCTCCATCGAGCACAATCCACGCCGACACATACGGCGGGCTGAGATCGGGCCGCATCTTGATCGGCACCCGAGTGATGTTGAACGACTCGATGTAGCCGGTGTCGGGCAGTTCGACGAGTTCCGGCTCTGTTGGCTTGCCCGCCACCGAGGACACACCGCGAGGCGGAACCGACACCTCACCGGTGTCGGGGCAGCGATCGCCAAGAATGCGCTTGTCCTTCATCGCTCGCAGGTACTGCGACAGTGCTCGACCCGGGGTGTAGGTGTACTCCATTCGGATCGGCGTGCGGACCGACTGGACCTCCTCGACATCACCCGGCATCGCTGCAGGTTCCCCAGTCGTCGAAGCAACCGCTGGGATGAACCCGGCGATGTCGGTGATGTGGCCTTCGCGTTCGTCCCGCCACACGACCTCAACTCGCATACCGGTCGCCATCGCGTCGGGACCGTCGACGAACACGGCGTGCAACATCGGCGTGTCGGCCCCGTCGAGGGTGATCATCGCCCACGCGAACGGCTGGCTGAAGGGCTGCTGCGAGCGTGGTGCACCGTTCCAGGTCCATGTGGTGACCGTGCCGACCGTGCCCACCGGGACCAGTTCGGACAGGGACGCTGACGTGATGGGGTCGTATTCCAACGGAGGACACATCACCGTGCCGTCGGACCGACGCACCCCATGAATGACCCCCTCACGCAGACCGGTGAGAAACCCTCCGATCACCGGTCCCGTCGTGCGGGTGAAGGGGTATTCGAGCACGAGCGGTGCGGTGAGTACCTCGTCGGCCATGGTGCCTCCCGGTCAGGCGGGCACTGGACAACCCGCGTGGAGCGACGGTAGCGGTCCCCTGCCAACAGGACGAAAACGACAGCGAGTCGAAGCAGCCGACCCGCCAATCGGTCAATGAACCGTCGACCCCTGCGCCCCCTGCGATGGGAGTACTCGAGTCACACGCGCGAGCGCAGCCAGACTGTCCGTGAGCTCTCGCATCCGTCGCAGATCCTCCTGAACCGGATTGGTTGATCGAGAGAACCGCCGCATGAAGTGATCTTCGGCAGCGAGGCCCTTGCCCCTGAGACCAAGTACGTTGCGAAGTGATGAAGATCGATGTGACTCTCGGCGGCGATCTGGCGTTGTCGGCCGATCAGGCAGCTGAACTCGCCGCTGCAGGGATCGATGGCGGGTTCACCTTCGAAGGCAACAGTGACGTCTTCTTCCCGCTCGTGACGGCGGCATCTTCCGGTCTCGATCTCTACACCAACGTCGCGATTGCGTTCCCTCGCTCCCCCATGCACCTCGCCTACCAGGCCTGGGACCTGCAGCGGGCAACCGGTGGTCGTTTTGCACTCGGCTTGGGAACCCAGATCAAACCCCATGTCGAGCGTCGTTACTCCGCAACCTGGGACCGACCCGTAGGCCGAATGGTCGACATCATTGCGGCGATCCGGGCGATCTGGGCGAACTGGGCCGATGGCACGCCACTCGACCACCACACCGACTTCCACCGGTTCGACCTGATGACCCCGATCTTCGTGCCACCGCCGCTCGATGGCGACCCACCTGCGATCTGGGCCGGTGCACTCGGCCCTCAGATGACCAAAGCGATGGCTCGGCACGCCGACGGCGTCATCATCCATCCGTTCAACACCGGCGAGTTTCTGGCTGCCTCGACCATGCCGCTCATCGCCGAGGGGGTGGAGTCCGGCGGGCGGTCGCGGGCCGACCTGACCCTCAATGTCGGCTGTATCTGCTCACCGAGCCTCACCGACGAGGAATACGAACGCTCAACGCAGACGATGCGCGGCAACCTGGCGTTCTACGGTTCGACCCCCGCTTACCGGGTCACGCTCGACCACCACGGACTCGGTGATCTCCAGCCGAGGCTCAAGGAGATGACGAAGTCCGGTGCGTGGGATCAGCTCGCTTCGCTGATCGACGACGAGGTCCTTGATCTTCTCGCCGTGCGGGGCACACCGACCGAGTGCGCCGACCGTCTCTACCGGGAGTACGGCGCACTCGCCGACCGCATGTCGCTGACGACCCACAATGCGTCGGTCGACGCCCTCGGCCAGATGGCGGAGGCCCTTCGCGCTTTCGGCTGAGCCGGCTGCTCAGCCGAACAGGTCGTTGAGCCGTTCCTTGGCTTTTTGATCCCCGAGCGGTCGGCCGATGATGGCCTTCTCTGCGGTCACGATCACCGGCCGTTGCAGCAGCTTCGGGTGGGCGAGCAGGACCTCGACGACTGCGTCGGCATTGCCGACATAGTCGTCTTCGTTGAGCTCCAGTTTCTTGAACTGGGCATCCTTGCGGACGAGGTTTTCGACCGGGTCCTCGAGCTTGGCGATCAGGTCACGAAGCGCCGACTCGTCGGGCGGGTTCTTCGTGTAGCGGATCTCTTCGAACTCGACGCCCTTCTCCGTGGCGACCGCCACGGCATTCTTGGACGACTGTCAATTGGGGTTGTGGTAGATCGCGGTCATGTCCGGACTCTAGTCACCATCACCTACGGCCATGGATGCTCGGCGTACTGATCGCGCAGCTCGAACTTCAGGATCTTCATCGTGGCATTGCGAGGGAGCGGACCGTCATGGACCACCAGTTGTTCGGGGATCTTCTGGGTCATCAACCCGGCATCCCGGCACGCAGCGACCAACTCGTCGAAGCTGAGCGGGTCCTGCCCCGCTGCGGTCTCGACCACGGCGCAGACGCGTTCCCCCCGGTCAGGGTCGGGAAGGCCGATCACGGCAGCGTTCTCGACCTGGGGAAGCGTGTACAGGATGTTTTCGATCTCGGCCGCAGAGATGTTTTCGCCCTTCCGGATGATGATGTCCTTCAGGCGACCGGTCAGGGTCACATGCCCGTCGTCGCGCATCACGCCGAGATCACCGGTACGGAAGCGACCCTGGTCATCGAAGGCACCGACCTCGAGCGTCGGGTCGGTGTAGCCCTTGAAGAGCATTGGGCCCGCGACTCGCACCTCACCTTCCGCACCGGCAGGGGCGTCGGCACCAGTCGCCGGGTCCACGATTGACACCACACATCCCTCGATCGGCGCACCTTCGGTATGGGCCAACTGATCGTCGGTGTCTGACGGCGACCCGTTGCAGATCATCGGACATTCGGTCATGCCGTAGCCGTGCACGATCGGGATCCCCATCTCGTCCTTCACGGCGTGAAACACCTCGGGGGGTTTGGGGGCGCCGCCGCCCGGCATCAGCCGGAGGGCTGGCATCGCTCGGCCCTCGGCCTTCTGATCTTCGGCAAGGAACATCTGGTAGAAGGCGGTCGATCCACCCGCCATGGTCACCCCATGTTCAGCGAAGGCAGCGACCGCGCCCGCTGGGGTGAACCGTTCGATAAAGACGGCCGGCATGCCAAACGCCAGCATCATGACGATGTAATCGGGGCCGCCGATGTGGGCGTACGGGAACGCAACCGACCCGACATCGAGGTCGCTGACTTCCAAGGCTTTGCCGAGGCCTTGCCCGGCGGCGATCAGGGTCTGGTCGGTGTGGAGCACGCCCTTCGGGTCTGATGTCGTTCCCGAGGTGTAGTACCGCCAACGAACCGGCGCGTCTCCGGCGGGGTAGACCGGCGCGGGCGGCAGGGTCGAGGGGTCACCGGTCGGAAGTTCGGCGTACCCGTTGATGAGAACCGGCGGCCGTTCGAGATCGGCCGTCACCTCCGAGACCATCGCGCCGTAGTCGAACCCGCCCCAGTCGCCCGGGTGGAGGACGAACGCAGCTTCGGTTTGGCGGATACAGAACCCGACCTCTCGATGCCGATAGATGTGAATGATGGGGTTCTGGATTGCGCCGAGTCGAGAGAGTGCGAAGCTCGCAATCACGGTCTCAATCCGCGTTGGGAGCACCCAGGTGACCGGTGTTCCCTCCCCGATGCCGAGCGCATGGAACCCCGCCGCCACGGCCTCGACCTCGGCCAAAAAAGCGGCGCACGTCAGCGATCGACCCGCATCGTCGATCAACAGGTCGCGATCAGGGGTGGCCGCAACCCGATCGGTCAACAGTTCCCAGAACGATGTGGCATCGAGCAACGGTGCGGTCATGACAAGTCCCCTTCGATCCCCTCCGACCATCCGAACCGTAGCGAGCCGATGGGGTCCACGCCGAACCCCGACTCACTCGTTGGCAACGGCAGGGCTCGGGTAGCGGTCGCGGACCAGACTGGAGATGACCGTCGGGAACTGTTCGCCGTAGCGAACGAGACCGGGAAGGAGCCCAGGCTCGAGCGCAGGCGTACGAATCAGGAGCAGGTTGCCGACGAACTCGAACTCCATCCGGCCGCCGCCCCGAATGATGAGATCGAGGACACGAGCGTCGAGAAGCGAACGGGCGAACGCCTTGTCCGCCGTGAGCACGTGGTAGCGCCGGTTGAACAGATCGGACTCAAGGTCGAGGTCGACCTGTGACACTGCGGCGACGATCTTCGACGCAGCGTTCTCCTGCACGATCATCACTCGGGGCGCATTGATCGGCAGTCGGACGATGCAGCCGGATGCTTCTTTGGCTCGCGTCTGGCGACGTGTCTTCGCCGTGCCGATACGGAGTCCGACCGGATTGGCGCTCCCGATGCCTTCCCGGTGGCTATCCACCTCGACCTCGGTCCACACCCTGATGTCGAAGGCGTGCGTTGGCGAGCCGAGGTGTTCTGATGTCACGACGTGGGACGCTGTCCATCTCAGCCCACCCCTCGGCACCAGCAGGTCGAACCGGTACCGCCCCAGGCCATGACCGTCCTGGGCTCGGTAGCGCAGGCCCGCCTGCTCGGCTGCCGCGGCGATCGCGGGGCCACGACGGCGATGTCGAACGAGTGTCGGCAGGCTCGCCGCCGCCAGAACAAAGGCGATGCCTATCGCCGCCCACACCACGAGCAGGTCGCTCGTCGCAACCGGTTCCGGGGCGATCGTGGAAGGGGCGAGGGGAAACCGCACGCTGCCCGTATCGGCAGTGGCCCACCCGGCGTTGAGCGAGGTGGGCCACCGATGCGGTTTTCGTTGTGGGGGCCGGTGTCAGCAACCGGCCGCGGAATCAGACAGCGTCGCCGTCGCGTTCGCCGGTCCGGATACGAGCGGCACTTTCCACCGAGGTCACCCACACCTTGCCGTCACCGATCTTGTCGGTGCGGGCGGCGCCGATGATGGCCTCCACGGCACCGTCGGCGCCGGCATCGTCGACCAGCACCTCAATGCGGGTCTTGGGGGTGAAGGTCACTCGGTACTCGGTGCCGCGGTAGGTCTCGCTGTGGCCGCCCTGGCGACCGAACCCCTGGACTTCCGACACGGTCATGCCCTGGACGCCGACCTCGGCGAGTGCGGCCTTGACGTCTTCCAGCTTGAAGGGCTTGATGACGGCGGTGACGAGCTTCATGTTCTCTCTGCTTTCGATTGCTCCGGCACCAACCGCCGGAAGGCTTGATACAAAAGATAGCGAATTGCGACACTGTGTCAATCATGCCGTCAGGATTCCGCAAGATTTCACGGGTTTCGGTTTCCTGACTGTATTCTGTGTTGATACAATACACAAATGCCCTCGGAGAATGCACCTGCGAATCAGACCAGTCGCCCTGGCGCTGCCCGCCGCCTCGTCATCCGACTGGAGCGCAGCTCCTCGGTCCCCCCGTTCGAACAGCTCCGTGCCCAAATCTCGGTCATGGTCGCCGTCGGTCGACTCGAACCAGGAAGCCGGCTCCCGACCGTCCGAGAACTCGCCGAACAACTCGAACTCGCCCCGGGAACGGTGGCTCGGGCCTACCGCGAACTCGAGGGCGAAGGCACCGTCGTCGCCCGCGGCCGCTCAGGCACCTTCGTCGCCGACGAACCACCACACAGCGAGCCGTTACGGGAACGACGAGAACGCATCGCTGCGCTCGCCGACCGGTTCGTCTTCGATGTCGGCCAGCTCGGCCTGGGTCACGATGCCGTTCGCGAGGCCATCAACGACGCACTGGCCCGCCTCGAATCCTCACCGTGAGACCGACCCCGGTTCAGACGCGGCGATGCCCGCCGTTTCCGGCGGGCATCCCGGTTTACCCCTGGAGAGGAAGGTCCGTTCCTCCGACCTCGCGAACCGGCAACGGGTTACATCAACTCGTCGGAATGTCTCGGAACGGCACACCCTTGTCCGGCCGGGGCTCCTGAGGCAGCCCCAGCACGTTCTCTCCCACGATGTTGCGCTGCACCTGATCGGTTCCGCCGCCGATGCGCGCCGCCCACTGCCCCAGGAACGCATAGTTCTGCCAGAAGCCATCAACCGGGGCATCGGTTCCAGCGAGCGTCGCCGACGCCCCCATGATGCGCATCGCCAACGACCCCTGGCGTTCAAGACGTCGTGACGCAGCCAGCTTCAGTACCGACGACTCGGGTCCAGGCTGTTCACCGCGGCTTGCTGCGGTCCGAACCCGGTAACCGAGAAAACGGATCGTCTCCTCGAGTTCGAGCAAGCGCACCAACTCGACCCGCACGAGCGGGTCGGTGAGCGTCCCCGATTGCCGTGCGAGTTCAATGAGGTCTTCGACCCCACCCCGCATCCCCGTGCCGATGCCCTGCCGCTCGTTCATCAAGGTGGTCAGGATCGGGCCCCACCCAGCATGGATCTCACCGAGTACCCCGCTGAGCGGAACCCGCACATCATCGAGAAAGACCTCGTTGAACTCAGCCCGCCCGTTGATCTGGCGGAGCGGGCGAATCTCGATGCCGGGCAACGTCATGTCGAGGAGCAGGTAGGTGATGCCGCGATGCTTTGGGGCGTCAGGATCGGTCCGGACTAACAACATCCCGTGCGCCGCTTCAACGGCATTGGAGGTCCAGACCTTCTGACCGTTGACAACGATCTCGTCACCGTCCACGACACCGGTCGTGCGAAGACCGGCGAGGTCCGAGCCCGCGCCAGGCTCAGAGAACAGCTGACACCAGGTCTCGACCCCGCGCAGCATCGGCTCGAGGTAGCGGGCCTTCTGCGCATCAGTGCCGTGGGCGATAATCGTCGGACCAGCCATGCCGATTGACTGGGCGTACACCCCGATTGGGACGTCGTAGGCCGCTTCCTCTTCGCTGAAGATTGCGGCGAAATGACTCGACCGGCCCTGGCCACCGAACGCCTCGGGCCAGGTCAGGCCCGCCCAGCCATGCTCAAACTTGTGCGTCTGCCACGCCGCAGAGGCCTGGCGGTGCGCCTCGATCTCCTCATCCGAGGCTGGCTTCGCCCACAGCGACTGCGACCAGTCGATGGTTCCCGTTCGACGGGTGGCATGGGCGTCGAGAAAGCTCCGACACTCTTCTCGCCATGCCGCTTCCTCGGGTGTGTCGTCGAAGTCCACCTCAGCTCGCGCCGTAGACGCTTGCGGGCACGGGCGCACCGGCGATCGAGCGATGAGCTAACTCGCCAGCTTCGGCGGCGGACATCATTCGCTCCCCAACCGTCTCCACCGGCCCGGGCTGCCACCCGTCGCACACATTGAGTTGCCCGCCCGAAACCTCGAACACCCGCCCGGTCACATCGCATGCGCCGCTTCCGAGCCACACCACCAGCGGCGAGACATTCTCGGGACCTTTGGGATCCCATCCCGATGGCGCCTCAGCGTCGTAGAACACACCGGCGGTCATCCGAGTCCGTGCGTCGGGTGCTACGGCGTTCGCCATTACCCCATAGCGCCCCCATTCCGCCGCCTGCTGGACCGTGAGCAGCGCAATGCCGGCCTTTGCCGCCGCATAGTTTCCCTGGCCGACCGAACCGTTGAGCCCGGCACCGGACGACGTGTTGACGATGCGAGCATCGACGGGAGTGCCCTGCTTCGCCTGCTCTCGCCAGTGCTCGATCGCATGACGAGCCGGGGCGAAGTGTCCCTTGAGATGCACGCGGGTGACCGAGTCCCATTCGTCCTCCGACATACCGGCCAGCATCCGGTCACGCAGGAAGCCAGCGTTCAGGACAACCGTGTCCAGCCCACCGAAGGTCTCGATCGCCTGCCGGACCATCGCCGCCGCCTGGTCCCAGTCGGCGACATCGGCGGCATTGGCAATCGCCTGCCCTCCCGCCGCCTCAATCTCCGCGACGACCTCGGCGGCCGCCTCCGACGTGCCACCCGAGCCGTCGCGCTCCACCCCGAGATCGTTGACGATGACCGCCGCACCCTCCGCTGCGAACGCAAGCGCATGAGCCCGGCCCAGGCCGCGCGCTGCACCGGTCACGATGACAACCCGTCCATCGCAGATACCCATCACGTGCCTCCTCGATCACCTCGACCTCAGACCCTGAAATCGACCGTGCCGAACCTAGAGGGTCGACCGAGGTGGACGGAAACCGACGATCAGCGCGTCGAGCGAAGCAGCGCGGCCCGTGACGTGATCTCTGCGGCGTCGAGCGCAACGACGCCCTGGAGCGCTTCGGCCGGCCAGTCGAGCCACAGTTCGACCCGGTCGGCTTGCGGAAGGGGCCACACCCACCATTCGCTCGTCTCGGCCCGACGGGCCGGGGTTCGTCGATCGTTGCGTTCGTCGATCACCGTCCGGGCACCGAGTTTCACTAACAGGCCAGGGTCGGGTTCGTCGGCTCGCCACCGCGGCCGCGGCTCGCGGTTCGAAATCACGATGTCGGTGCCGTCCCGAAGATCAATGGCCACGACATCAGGGCTGGCGCGAAACACCGCGCCACGGCCGGGCACCAGGGCTTCAGGTGGCTCCCAACGAGGTGGAAGCACCCAGTCATCACAGGAGGTGATGGTGATCGTCAGCCCAAACCCGTTGGCCCCAGCGTTCACCGCATCGAGTGTCGCAACCGCAGTGTCGCTGCGAGCCAAGAGGCGCCGACCGCTTCGGCCAAGCGGCACGCTCGTGAGGCCACCCTGCCCCTCAGGCCCCCACCAGGGCAGGTGATCTGTGGTTCGTCGGTCGAGTGCAGCGATCAGGCTTTCGACCTCATCACGGTCGAGCTGCGCTGCGCCCAACCGGGCCAGTCGGCGGATTGCCGCGAGCTGAACGCCCAGCGATCGCAGCACGGTCGCAGCACCGGATCTCGGGTCATGCATGACGCCCGCAAGCAGATCAAACGCCGTGAGCCCCGCCCCTGGCACCGCCGGTTGGGCGTGCAGGACGAGCTCAGCGCGGGTCGACAGTGGCGGGTCGTCACCGTCGATGTGGTCGGGGTGGCAATGATGGGCACGGAGTGTCTTGACCCCCCGCTCGACCCGCAGATGATCGAGCGCGAAGAGCTCCGTCAGCTCCGCAACACCGTCCACCGCCGTGGCCACAATCCCGAGCAGTACGTGCTCAGTCCCGCAGTGTTCGTCGCCTGAAGTGCCGGCCATGCCAAACGCCACATCAAGGGCAAGCCGGGCATCGGGTTCCAACACGAAGGCGCTCATCACGCACGACGTTAGGAGTGGCCGCCGACCTCGAACCATGGGCCGTTCGGACCAACGACATGATCCTTTTGTCGACGGCTGCGATCAGCGGGTGAAGGTGGCTACCTCGGCGCTCGTGACGTCCGCCAGGGTGGCCGAAGCAATGGGGAAGCACCGATCTGGCGTACCACCGGCGCCAAAGACCGTTTCGTGGTCCAGCAGGGACGGGTCGATCAGCGTTCGGATCGGAGCCGGGTGACCGAACGGCGGAGTTCCACCAATCGCGTAGCCAGTTGCATGGCGCGCTTCGCTGGCATCGGCCATCCGCACCTCGCCGCCGATCACCGCACCGAGCGCATCGAGATCAATGCGGTTGTGACCGGCGGTCAGTGCGAGTACGGGCCCGTTGGGTCCGATGACGAGCAGGCTCTTTGCGATTTGGGAGAGCTCGCAGCCGATCGCTTCCGCCGCCTCTGCCGCGGTCCGGGTTCCCTCGGGGTACACGACCGGTTCCACGTCGATCCCGAGCTCCGCTGCGGCTCGAGCGAACCGATCAGCGCCACCTTCCTTCGCCATCAACGACTCCGGCAGGTCAGCGTCGACCGCGGATGAGACGGCCCGGTCGGGCCCCGGTGTCGACACCGTCGCGGCGAGTGATTTCTCCCGCCACGATCGTCGCGACATAGCCGGTGGCCCGCTGGAGCAAACGACGGCCGCCGGCCGGCAGGTCGTGCACGAGTTCGGGCGTCTGCAGGTCAAGCCGCTCGTAGTCGATGAGGTTGAGATCCGCCCGCTTGCCAACCTCGACCGTTCCCCGGTCGCCCAACCCGAACAGCTCCGCAGTGTCGGCGGTCTGCTTCTTGACCACCCACTCGAGCGGAAGCTGTTCGCCTCGGCTTCGGTCACGAGTCCAATGGGAAATCATCGTCGTGGGGACCGACGCGTCACAGATGAACCCGCAGTGAGCACCTCCATCCGCCAGACCCGACACTGCCGTCGGGTGGGTGAGCTGCTCACGGATCACGTCGTGGTTCTGCTCGACATAGTTGAACAACGGCAGCATCAACAGCGCTCGGCCATCCTCGGCACAGAACGCGTCGTACGCCGCTTCGTGCGCGGTCACACCGTTCGCAGCAGCCATCCCGACGATCGAACGGTCAGGAGTCGGTTCGTAGTCCGGAGGATCACCAAGGACAAAGACTTGATCGAGCATCCCGCCGGCGAGACCACCCAAGCCCTCGATGAGGAGGCCGGTGCCCTCGGCGTTGTTCTCGCTGAGGATCGCCGCCCGCACCTCGGGCTTCCGCAACTCGACGATGCGATCCTCGATCGGCAGATCGGCGATGGCCTGATACGACGGCTTCTGCATGAAGGGGTGACAGGTCTGCCAGCCGACCAGCACGCCGAAGGGCCGGCCTGCAACCTGCGGATGAAGCTTCGCCCCTTGCTCGGTTGCCTCGAGTGACGCTTGCATCTGCTGCTTCCAGAGGTCCGGATCGGCGGCGACCTGCAACATGGCGAAGGTGACGGGCTGGCCGGTCTCCGCCGAGAGGCGCGTCATCCACTCGATCTCTTTCATCGGCGCCACCAGGTCGAGCCCTGCGGTGCCGGCGGGGGCCAGTTCGAACACACCGCCACCTCCATCCCGCAGCGCCCGGCCCATCGCGAAGAGTTCGTCCTCGGCGGCGAAGGTGCCTGGCACTGGCTCGCCATCCATGGCGGTATGGGCGAGGGTCCGCGAGGTCGACACTCCCAGAGCACCGGCTTCGACCGCTTCCTGCACAATCGTCGCCATCTTCTCGATGTCGTCGCGGTTGGCTGGTTCGTTCCTTGCGCCGCGCTCCCCCATCACATAGGCCCGCACCGCGCCGTGCGCGACCTGTGCCCCCACGTCGACCGACCAACACCGCTGATCGAGCGCATCGAGGTACTCGGGGAACGACTCCCACGTGAAGTCGATCCCTTCGTAGAGCGCCGTGCCGGGAATGTCCTCGACTCCCTCCATCAGCTGGATCAGCCACTCCTCGGACCCGGGCTTCACGGGCGCGAACCCGACGCCACAGTTGCCCATGACCAGGGTGGTCACACCGTGCAAGGAACTCGGCTCGAGGACTTCGTCCCACGTGGCCTGGCCGTCGTAGTGGGAGTGCACATCCACAAACCCCGGCGTGATGAGCAGGTCGGCGGCGTCGATGATCTCGCTCGCCTCGCCGTCAAGGCCGGGGCCGACGGCCACGATCATCCCGTCAGAGATCGCGATGTCGGCGACACGACGGTCTGCACCGGTTCCGTCGACGAGGGTGCCGTTGCGGATCAAGAGGTCGTACATGTCCACAACCGTAGGGGCCCGGCTGCGGCGGATCGAAACGGACAGGAACTTTCCTCCGTGCGAGGTCGGATCGGTCCGAACGGAACCGACCGCCTACGATCCGGTCGAGGCAGCAGAGAGGAACGACAGTGCCAGGACCACTCGAAGGGGTAAAGGTCGTCGAACTCGGGGTGTGGGTCGCAGGCCCAGCCGCCGGCGGCATCCTCGCCGACTGGGGCGCCGAGGTCATCAAAATCGAGCCGCCAGCTGGTGACCCGAGTCGCACGTTCCAGTACAGCCTCACCGGTTCGCTCATGCCGACGAACCCGATCTTCGAAATGGACAACCGTTCGAAGCGCAGCATCGTGCTCGACCTGACGACCACCGAAGGACGCGAAATCGCCGAAGAGCTCATCGCCGAGGCCGACGTGCTCGTCACCAATGTTCGCCTTGGCGGACTCGAACGTCTGGGGCTCGATCCCGACAGCGTGACGGCTCGTCACCCGAGCCTGATTTATGCCGCGATCACCGGCTACGGGCTCGAGGGAGATGATCGCGACCGGGCTGCGTTCGACATCGCCGCCTTCTGGTCCCGCAGCGGTATCGCTCATCTGCTGACCAAACCGGGCGAGGATCCACCGTTCCAGCGGGGCGGGATGGGTGACCACAATGCTGGTCTCGCTGGTGCCGCTGCGGTGTGCGCTGCGCTCTATAGCCGAGAGAAAACCGGCCAGGGGCAGGTGGTCTCTACGTCCTTGTTCCGAGAGGGTCTCTACACGGTGAGCTTCGACCTCTCTGTGCTCCTCGGCTGGGGCCTCACACTCCAGATTGGCCAGCGCGAGACCATGGGCAATGTCGCCATGAACAACTACTCGTCAAGCGACGGAAAGCGGTTCTGGATCGTGGGTCTTGACGGCATCCGCCACTGGCCGCCACTTGCCCGTGCCGTGGGCCGCCTCGACTGGCTCGATGACGACAACTACAACGATCCCCGTTGGCGAGCTCAGAACGCCGCTGCGATCATCGCCCAGCTCGACGAGATCTTTGCCGGGAAGACCATGGCCGAGTGGGAAGCGGTGTTCGCTACTGAGCCCGACTTCTTCTGGGCCCCGGTCCAGTCCCCCGATGACCTCTTGGCGGATCCTCAGTTCTACGCGTCTGGCGCGCTCATCGAGGTACCTGATGGCGACTCGACAACCAACATGATCGCGACCCCAGCGGACTTCGCAGGAACACCATGGTCACCTCGCGGGCTTGCTCCGGACTTGGGTCAACACACCGAAGAGATCCTCAGCGAATTGGGCCGAGCCGATCAGATCGGCGCACTGGCCGAGGCGGGGGTGATCGGGCGTTCAGCGTCGCCCGCGGCAGACTGAGGGCCATGCCCCCGACCGCCTCGTGTCCGACGGACTCGTTCCGAACCGGTGCGTGAACGTCTCTCCGACCTTCGCGGCTTGATCGCCTTTGTGGCGATCGTGATCGTGATCGCGGCAACCTGGCGCTGGATCGAGGACCGCCCGATCGACCAGCCAACCGTGTCTGCAGCGACGACCACCACGACCACCTCGACCACGACGGTTTCGGTCACCACAACGACCACACCGGAAGAAGCCGTCGCCGCCACCTGCGCACGATCCTCACTCTTCATCGCCGAAGCGGCGCTGATCCCGAGCGACGCCACGCCAGGACCGCTGGCGCAACTCGCCCTCGCCTACTGGAGCGACCTGGAACAGGTCGCAATCGAAGGGGCGAGGGTCGAGATCGGAGCTGTCGTGGGCTACTACCAGAGCTATCTCGACACAGCCGGGCCATTCGAGTTTGATCCCGTTCAGATCATTCTCGAAGGCGACAAGGAGAAGTTTGAACAGCTCGTGACCCGTCCAGCCCCCGGGCTCGCCGCCTCCGAGGCCATGGTTGCCTTCCTGTGCGGAATTGAACTTCCGGGCCAGCCCTCGATCAGTTCTGGGCGGTTCAAGGACCTTGAGGACCGACTGCTCGACCCGCAGCCCTAGGCGGATGTGCCGCCGGTTCGATCCGGCCGACCCGTCTCGGCCAGCGACATCGACGCGTCCCGGCTGGGCGCAAGAATGGTGGTGGTGCAACGCATGGTGAAGGTGTTCCCGTGGCCGGCGATGATGCTGGCCCTTGCCCTGCTCGTCAGCGGCTGCACCGGTGACGCATCACGATCGCCCGATCTCGAGGCGGGGCTGGGGCCGGCAGAGACCGACACCGCAGGTGCCGACTCGGGTGCGTTGGAGTCGCCTGCACCGGATGCCGGCATGCTCGCGCTGCGCTGGCCCACCGATCCGACCGCCCTTGACCCGGCATCACCGGCCCAGTGGACGGTGTCGGTACTCGACACGGCTCCGCATGACCCCGACGCGTTCACCCAGGGGCTGGAGCGCCTTGCTGATGGGCGCCTGATCGAGTCGACCGGCAGACGCGGGGTCAGTGACATTCGCATCGTCGATCCAGCTACTGGCAGCGTCGAGCGAGCGGTTGCGCTGGACGACACCGAGTTCGGCGAAGGCCTCACCGTTGTCGACGACACCGTCATTCAGCTCACCTGGCAGGAGGAGATCGCCCGGCGATGGCGCCTCCCCAACCTCGACCCATTGCCATCCTTCACGTACGAAGGCGAAGGATGGGGGCTCTGCTATGACAACAGCCGCCTGGCAATGACCGACGGTTCGGCGACGCTGACGTGGCGAGACCCGGAAACCTTTGCGGTGCTCGACTCCGTGACCGTCCGGCTTGCGGGCGAACCGGTGGCGTCGCTGAACGAACTGGAGTGTGTCGACGGCTTGGTACTCGCCAACGTGTGGAAGAGCTCGGTTGTGCTGGTGATCCGCCCCGATGGCGCGGTCATCGCAACCATCGACGCCACCTCACTCGTCGAAACCGTTGCGTCGAACGACCCGACCCGAGACGTCCTCAACGGCATTGCGGCCGAACCGGATGGCACCTTCTCGATGACGGGCAAACTCTGGCCGACCCGGTTCGTCGTTCGACTCGTCTCCGAGTAACCGCAACGCAGCCAGTGTCAGACGGTCGCTCTACCATCTGACTATCTCCCCGTACCTGACCCCAGTTGTGGGCCTCGATATCGAGACCGACACCACCATCGACGGACTCGACCCACGTCGGTCGTCCATCGTTGCGCTTGCGTTGAGTGGCGACGATTTCGAACTTGTCTTCGATGATCCTGACGAAGCCGCCTTGCTCCGAACTGCCGACGCCTCCATTGGGGCGCTCAAACCCGGTGTCCTCGCAACCTGGAACGGCGCGGGCTTCGACCTGCCCTTCATTGCCTACCGAGCCCAACTGCTCGGTGTCAGCCTCGGCTTGGTCGTCGAACCCGACCCAATGATCCCGGGTCGACATAAGCCGCTGCCAGGCCACACCGCAGCGGTGCGAGGCCGCTGGCATCAGCAACAACACCTCGACGGCTACCAGGCGTACCGCTCTGACGTCGGCCAAAACCTGCCGCTGTCATGTGGGCTGAAATCACTCGCTCGGTTTGTGGGCTTGCCGGTCGTCGAGGTTGATCGAGCCAGAATCCACGAACTGACGCTCGAGGAGCGACGCAACTATGTCGCCAGCGACGCTCGTCTGGCGAGGGCGCTCGTCGAGCGACGGGCCGACCGTTTCCGCTGGGTCGATCAGTTCCCGTCGTCGAGGGGTTCGTAGCCGGCAACGTCGTGGTGCGGCGTGTCGAGATAGATCTTGGCTTCTGGGACGCTGGCGAACTTCCCGTGGCTCCAGCGAATCTCGACATGTCCTTCGACGACCCGGTCGAGGTCGGCGAGCTGGTCGCGAACATCGATTCGCCAACGAACCATCGGTTGGCCGGCATGCTCGCCCCACAGATCTACGCTGCTGAGCGAGAACCGACTCCGGAAATCCCACGGAGTGGTGACCCGGTAGTGAATCGGGGTGTCTCGGAGATCGGCCCCGAGCACAAAGTACGGCGCCGCTTGGAGCCGTAGCAGCCGCCACACAAACGCTTCGCGAGCGCCTTTGGTGCGCAGGTTTGTGGCGAGCCGGGCTGCGCTCGCTCGAGCGATCTCGAACGCCACCAGTTCCCACTGCTCGCGGAGTTCGGCGGGCCAACGGCCTGGGAGTGCGCGCCGCAGCCGCTGGCGGTCGGCGCGATCCAGGTCATGGACACCGTCCGGAAGCCCGGTGATGCCGACATGAGCGACCGCTGCGTCATACAACTCCTGGTACGACGTCGGGGCCACCGACCAGAACCAATCGTCAGCGGACGTTCGACGTTCGACGAGCGCTCGGTCGAACAGGTTCGCCGGCGATGCGTTCTGCAGGATCTTCGAGCCGTACTTACAGCTGATGAGATAGACGTGGTCGACCCGAAGATCAGCTGGGATCTGCTCGTACGCCGGCGGCTTGTGCGGCCCTTTCCACTCCACCGTCCAGGGCGGGCGGCCGCGGAGGCCGTCCTCGGCTCTCGCAAAGCGTTGACCGTTTGCCCAGGCGGTTTCGAAGACCTCCGCATGTCGACCTGCAGCGTGGGCCTCCTCGAGTTCGTCGAAGACGGTGTCGTCCACATTGGTGATGAAGCGAGGTCGTGCAGCAATCGCTCGCCCAAGATCTCGGAATCCAAACAGCCCGAGCCCCGTCACGATCTCGCTAACGGCGGTGCGGGTGTCGGCCATCAGCCAGCCGAGCGAAGCCGTGCTGGAGCGTCGCCACCGAAGAGACGAGTGAACTGCAGTTGCGCGCCGATGAGGTCGGCGGGAAGGTCATTGGCGGTGTAGATCGACTTTCCGTCGTAGACATCGATCCCGGTTCCGAGCGCCCGGATCCAGGCAACGACGGCATCGCCCCAACGCTCCTCGAGAAGCGCTTCGCGGATCATCGTCGCTTCCGAGCCGAGTTGGGCCGGGTCACTCCGGGCGACCACCTCAAGGGCAAGCACCCGATGCAGCACCTCGATGTCGTCGGCCAAGAAGATTGAGGGTGGCTCGGTGTGGACCACTGCGTAGGCGACGGTTGCGCTCATCGCGGGCGGCTCCGGTGCGCCTCGTAGGCCTCGATGTCGGACTCAGCCCAGAAGCCAGGGATCGGCAGGACGGCATCGCCCTGTGCGTAGGCACGCAAACGGCTCACGCCTGCCGCATCGAACATCTCGACCGCATCCCACACCTGGTCGACGCCGACCGCCCGGAGCGCTTTGTCTCCCTCGCTGTTGGCCTTGGGGAGGTTCGACGTGAGCACGAGCACCCGGCTCGGATTCTGCGGTTCATCGGTTGCCCGCAGCACATGGATTCGCCCGAGGGTCTTCCAGAGCGTGTCGGTGCGCATGAGCCCGGGGCGCACCGTGGTGAAGGCGCCTGACACATCGACGTAGAACTGACCGCCGTCGGCATCGGCAACCAGGAAGTTGAACTGGACACCGACCTTCGGGATCTTGACCGGCGCCTTCAGCACCTCGAAACCGGCATCGACCAACACCTGTTCCGCGATGTCGGCCGCCTTCTTGCCTTCTTTGGTAGCGCGGGCTTGGAAAAACTCTTGCCGGTCCTCGTCATCATCCGGTGTCTCGAACAGGGGATCTTCACCCAGCACCTCAACGGCTCGGATCCGGGGGCGCTCCCGTTCGGCATCGAGTCGTGCGCCGGCGATCTGGCAGTACTCGGGGTCGAGGTCGAACCCGAAGCCGCGTCGGCCTGTCCGCTCGGCCGCGACAAGGGTGGAGCCGGAGCCGAGAAATGGATCGAGCACGGCGTCGCCCTCGTAGGTGTAGAGGTCGATCAGGCGCCGCGGGAGCTCGACTGGGAACGGTGCAGGATGCTGCACTCGGCGAGCCGACTCCGGGCTGATCTTCCAGACATCGAGCGTTGCCTCCATGAAATCATCGGCAGACATCGTCGATTCGCGCCCCTTTGGGGCCACCCGGTCAAACCGACCCTTGCTCGCCACGATGACGCGCTCGGTCAGGTCGCGAAGCACCGGGTTGGTCGCCTTGCGATAGCTACCCCACGCGACCGAGCCCGTTGCCCCTTCGGCTTTCTGCCAGATGATCTCTCCACGCAGCAACAATCCGAGATCGTCCTGCAGAATCGAGATCACATCGGCGCTCAACGAGCGGTACGGCTTGCGGCCGAGGTTGGCGACGTTCACTGCGATTCGGCCGCCTGGCTCAAGGACCTCGACACACGAGGCAAACACGTCGTGCAACATCTGGAGATAGTCGAGATACGACGTCGGGACCGCGGGCGCTGCGCCGCGGGTCTCTGGATCTCCCGTGACGGCCAGTTCGTACTCTTTCCCGACGAAGTACGGCGGTGAGGTCACAACCAGCGCCACCGAGTTCGCCGGGAAGACGTCGGCGATCTCGCGACTGTCACGGTTGTGGATCGGCTCCATCCCCTCAGGAACCGGCGTTACGGAATCATCGGCACTGATCTCGGGCGGCGAGAAGCGGGCGTAGAACTCCGAGGCGTCGTGGCTCTCACGACGCCCCACACCGAATGAGGTGGTGGCTGTGGTTTTCCGACGCTCCGTCACGACAACTCTCCAAGGTCGAATGGCGATCCTAGGCGGGACCGGCTGGCCCACCGTGCGACACCCTCCACCCTGCCCGAGGGGTGTGACAGTCGATCGATGCATTCGGTGATTCGACCGGTGACCTGTCACAGGCCAGTGGCAGGGTGTGAATCCCCAAGCACCTTGCGGCACCAGCCGCCCGCATTCCGTTGCCACGAGGTGCCCTATGTCCTCCGTCCTTCTCGAACTCGCCGACAACCTGACCGATCGGCGTGGCGCCGTGCTCCGTGTCGACGGGTACAACCTCCCTTGGTTGAGCGTCAGCACCCAGCCAACTGGCCTCCTCGGCATCCGGTTCGGGCCTCCCGTCGAGGCGGTCGCCGTGCGCCTCGGCGCCGGCCTCGTCCTTGCGGTCCACCGGTCGGGTGAGGCCATGGTCATCGGCAGTACCGACCCATCCCGAGCGGCGTGCGCCGATGACGCCTCGCTCGTCCTCGATCTCGCTCGCCGCTCGCTGGGGCTCCCGACGGCGGCCCCCGGCCGCCCGGTTGGCGAGCTCGCGACCACGGTGTGGCTCGACCGAGCCCTGCAAGCCACGCTCGACGCACCGCTCGGCGACCCACCGGGCTGGGTGGCGTTGGCCCGCCTCCACCCAGCTGCATCAGGCGTGGCAACCAGCCCCGAGCTCCTCCAGCATCGAACCAGTGCTGCGCCGTCGTGGATGCAGCTCCGCAGCGATCTCGCCGCCGGGCGGGCTCACTGGCCGCCGGTCTCGGCGGCGCTGGCTCAGTGGTTCGATACCGGCGCTCTGGCCCGCTGCGCCTTCGCCCAGCTACCGGAGACCGACACCATGCTCGCTGACCTCGCCGACCTCCTTCGCCGTGACGATCTCATGCGACTCCACGCGGCTATCACCCGGTAGCAAACAGTTCGGCCAATCGAGTTCGGGCTGCGCCGTCGAGCGTCGCCCAGTCATAGATCGAGCCACCAATCGATCCCGTGTCGGCGAGTGAATCGACGAATCGCTCCAGTTCCTCGATCGTCGCAAGTGGCTCCGCTGGATTCGCCGGGTCGTCGATGCCGTCGATGCCGCCGATCCCCCCGATCGCATGAACGATGGCGTCCGGTTCGCCGAGGTTGGCCCGCAGTCGTCGGATCGACTCCTCGTTGTAGGTGTAGCCGTCGCCGTAACCCGACGCGTCCGACCGGAACGACCAATAGCTCATCGGCTGCCATACGTCGTAAAACGGAGCGATCGCCGCCCACGGAAACCCAGGCCAGAAGTCCTCGTTCACGACCTCAATCAGCACCGGTGGCAGCACGATCGCGCTGAGGGGTGTGTCGGGATGGTCTGCATCGATCTGAGCGCTGAGTTCAACAAGACGCTGCGAGCGGGTCTCGTCATCAGCGCCTCGTGTCCACTCGATATCGACGCCGACGCCGGCGAACCGTCGACCGAGGACCTCAAACTCAGCTACCTGCGCGATGCGGTCTCGATCCGTGATCTCGTCTTCGAACTTCGGGAGGTACCAGGCAACAACATCCATCCCGAGCGATTCAGCCTCCACAAGAAACGCCGCCAGCAGCCACGGGTCCTCGAGGCCCGACGGTGACCGGTCATCAAGTCGAGCGGCCTGGAGATACACGGTTCCGACCCCCGCGCTCGCCATAGCTGCGAGATCACCCGGGGTCACCGACGGGTTCCCCCCGCTGTACGGCGGGGAGAAATCGAACACGTCGACCCAGGTGCCGTAGCCCTCGTAGGGGGTCAGGGTCCGAGCCTCCGCCGCTGGGACCACCAAGCTGCCGATCTGGGCGACAACGCCGACTGGCTCCGATAACGCCGTGTAGGGCGGCGGCGTCTCCTGCCGACTCCGAGCGACGTAGGCCCCACCAATTCCGAGAAACAGCGCCATGGCCAGTCCGGCGAGGATCCAGTCGCGACGCATGGCGCCGATCGTAGGCACCGCAGCTTCGCCGCTTGCGACACACCGCGTTTGCGAACGCAGCCGCAGATGGCATCCTGAGGGTTCCGCGTGGCCCACTTCAGGATGGATCTGCATGAGCTTCAAGCCCGGCGACCGTGTCGTCTACCCGCACCATGGTGCGGCGGTCATCGAGAAGAAGGAGAAGCGCAAGGCATTCGGCGAAGAGACCGAATACCTCGTTCTCCGGATGGCCCACGGCGAAATGACGCTTGCCGTGCCAGTCGACAAGGCCGACGAGGTCGGTATGCGTTGGCCGATTTCCGAAGAGGATGTCGAAGATCTCTTCGAAGTGCTTGCCAAGCGTGACGTGCGAGAGCCGGCCAACTGGTCCCGGCGCTTCAAGAACCACCAGGAAAAGCTGAAGAGCGGCGACGTCTACCAGGTCGCCGAAGTCGTTCGGAACCTTGCCCTGCGCGACAACGCCAAGGGGTTGTCAGCCGGCGAGAAGTCGCTCTACACGAAAGCTCGCAACGTGCTGGTCTCTGAGCTTGCGTTCGCCCTCGATGTCGAGGAAGACGAAGCGATGGCGAAGGTCGACGGCGCGCTGGTCTGAGCGGCCCGCTCAACAACCAAACTGGCGTTGCAAGCCCTGTTCGGCGTTCGCGCCGATCCCCTCGAGGGCGACGTTCAACCCGCGATCGAGCAGACGTGTAAGCCCCTTCAGCGAGATCGCAAGCCGGTAGTCGATGTCGCTCCCGCCTGCGCATGCGGTGACGGCGACTCGGGCCGTCCCCGACACCTTCCCGTCGATACGCCACGCCACCGCGTCTGGGGAGTCGTCCACGATCTCGTAGCTCGCCTTCAACTCGCGCCCGTAGAACCCGACGACGACGTCATATCGCCGGGCTGGAACAGGACCAGACGCTTCGGCAGGGACCACGGCGCGGACCGACGAGTCCCACTCGGTGAGGTTGGTGAGATCAGCAACGTAGGGCAGCACCTCGCTTGGGTCAGCAGCGACGCGAACGGTGCCTCGGTACTCAGCCATGGGCATGCTCCTTTTCGTTGTGGCGCAGTGGACCGGCTGTGGCTGCCACAAACCAGAGCGTGCAGAAGGTAAGCACAGGACCCCAGAACTCCCATGACCAGCTGTCGATCAGCTCATACCCCAAGCCCCGTCCGACAGCGGGTGCGAGCAGCGCCGTGGTGAGGACCTGCCGGCGAGCCGAGTAGTCGACGGTCCCGGTCTGTTCGAGCACAAAGTCGGCAGTAGCGGGAAGGCACAGGGCCCAGATCAGCCATGGGTCGGCCGCTGCTGGCCAGAGCGACCAGCCGAGCAGGAAGGCGATCCCCACGGCGATCGCGGGCGGATAGAGGGTCAGGCAACGTCGACACACCGGACGACCGGCGATCATCGTGCACCGGTCGTATTCCTCGGGCCAGTGATGGGTCCGCCACATTGCGCGTTCGGCGAGCTGGTCCATCCGACGTTGCTCGATCGTTTCGAGCTTGCGGTCAAAGGCGGCTTGCGCGCCAGGGTCGAGTTCAGCCGGAACAGCAGAAGACGTCACGTCGTCCCATCGGCACCGCAGCGCCGCGCCTGAGTGTCACGGAGAGAGGCGGTCCTGCAGGCGCTGGATGAAGCCGTCGCCGTGGCGCTCGAGCTGCTCGTCGACCCGTTCGGGGCTGAGACCCTTCACGTGGATTCGCACGTTGACCGTGTCGCAATCCGAGTCCGCCAACACCCGCAGGAGAGCGTCGGCCGCCGCGACCGGCGTGTCGCCCCACACAAGAGAGTCGTCACTCCAGTTCCTGATCGCTGCGTCGTTGGCGTAGCTGCGATAGTGCGCCATCTGCGCCGCCATCTCTGCCGTGGGCGGCTCCCCGATCCACACCCGCCGGATCAATACCCGACCATCAACCCCACTCGCAGCGCGGTGAGCGGCGCCCAGCCGAGCCGAAACCTCGGGTGATTGCAGGCTGTCGTAGAGCACGCCACAGCCAAGCCGAGCCGCTCGTCGACACGCGGCTTCGCTCTGCGCGGCGACCACGACGGGGATGGGTTCGTCGGTCAGGCGGCGAACCGCTCGGTCACGACCAAGCGGCTCTGGGGCCTCGCCTCGCAGAGCCGCCACCGCACGAGGAAGTGCCTCTTTGAATCGCGGCACGATGTCGTCGAACGGCACCTCGGCCAGCTCGAAATCGACGGGCAAGGCTCCTGCAGCAAAACCGACTCCGACACGACCGGGGTGCGTGGCGGCGAGCCAGGCGAGGTCCTCGACGATGAGCGCGTGGGGCTTGAGCGGCAACAGCATCGGACAGGGTGCAACCCATCCCGAGGCCATCGACTCGAGCAGGATGCCTGCCAACTGCACCGGATTGGGAAGGTACCCCGGGAAGTCGGCATGGTGCTCGGACACCATCACGCCGTCGTAACCAAGTTCGGCGGCACGGGCAGCTTGACGGCGCAGGATGGCTACCTGTTGGGGTGCTTCGAGATCGTGGGGGTACAGGCGGAGCGACACCGAACCCGGTGCGAGCGGGGGTGTACTCCTGCTCAGCGGACGATCCCGCCGCCGTCGACGATCAAGGATTGCCCATTGACCATCCGGGCCTGGTCGGATGCCAGCCACACCACGGCGTCGGCGATTTCGCCCGGTTCGATCAGCCGTCCGTGGATGTTGGAGGAAGCGATGATCTTCGCCATGCCCTCGTCTCCGGCGATGAAGTCCTGCAGCATGGTTGTGTCGGTCGATCCGGGCAGGACGGCATTCACCCGGATGCCCTGCCGAGCGTATTCCTGGGCTGCAGCCTTGGTGAGGCCGATCACGCCATGCTTCGCTGCGGTGTAGTGCGGAAGCCCGGGAGCCGCCACTACCCCAGCCCCTGATGACGTGTTGACGATGGCGCCGCGACCCGCCGCAGTCATCTGTCGTAGTTCGTGTCGCATGCAGGAGAAGACGCTCGACAGGTTGACGCTGATCATCCGCTCCCATGCGTCCATATCGAGTTCGTGAAAGGCACGGGGCACGTCGTTGACTCCCGCATTGTTGAATGCCACGTCGAGTCGGCCGTGATCGGCCACGACCTCGTCGACCGCCGCGGCGACAGCGTCGTCGTCGGTCACGTCGAGTTCGAGCGAGGATCCCGGCCCAGCCAGTTCGGCAACCGTGCGCTCAGCACCAGCGATGTCGCGGTCGGCAACGACGACGTGGGCTGCACCTTCGGCCGAGAACGCCGATGCTGCAGCCCGGCCAATCCCGCTGGCCCCTCCGGTGATGAAGACGACCTTGCCGCTTGCGAGTTCGGCCATCAACGACTCACAGCCGCTCGATGATCGTGACGTTGGCTTGTCCGCCGCCTTCGCACATCGTTTGCAGGCCATACCGGCCGCCGGTGCGTTCGAGTTCGTTCAGCAGCGTGGTCATCAGCTTGGCGCCGGTTGCCCCCAGCGGGTGACCGAGCGCGATCGCTCCGCCGTTGACGTTGACCTTCTCGTGGGGGATGTCGTGCTCAATCATCCACGCGAGCGGAACACTGGCGAAGGCCTCATTGCACTCGAAGAGGTCAATGTCATCGACGCCGAGTCCGGTCTTGTCGAACGCGTGGGCGGTCGCCGGGATCGGCCCGGTGAGCATGTAGATCGGGTCGTCGCCTCGGACACTCATGTGGTGGATGCGGGCTCGGGGCGTGAGGTCGTGCTCCTTGATCGCCTGTTCGCTGGCGATGAGGAGAGAGACGGACGCGTCCGAGATCTGGCTGGCGACGGCTGCGGTGATGCGACCTCCCTCGATGAGGGTTGGGAGTTGCTGCATCTTCTCGATCGACCCGCCTCGCCGGGGGCCCTCGTCCATTGCGCAGTCGCCGACGGCGACGATTTCGTTGTCGAATCGGCCTTCGTCGATGGCCCGCACGGCGCGTTCATGGCTCTCGAAGGCGAACGCCTCCATCTGGTCTCGAGTGATGTTCCATTTCTCGGCGATGAGTTCGGCGCCGCGGAACTGGGATACCTCTTGGGTCCCGTACCGCTCGACCCACCCGTCCGATCCGCTGAAGGGATCGTCGAACCCGAGTTCGCCGGCGAGGGTCATCGCTGACGAGATCGGAATCTGGGACATCTGCTGGACGCCACCGGCGACAACGAGATCTTGCACACCGGCCATCACACCCATTGCGGCGAAGCTCACCGCTTGCTGGCCCGAGCCGCACTGTCGGTCGACGGTCGTGCCCGGCACGTGTTGTGGCAGTCCGGCGGCGAGCCAGCATGTCCGAGCGATGTCGCCGGCTTGCCCTCCGACCGAATCGACATTGCCGAATACGACGTCTTCCACCGCCGCCGGATCAACCCCGGTGCGGTCGATCAGTGCAGTGAGGCTTGCCGCGCCGAGATCGGCGGGGTGGACGTGCGAGAGCCCGCCGCCTCGCTTTCCGGTCGGGGTTCGAACGGCGTCAACGATGAAGGCCTCAGGCATGGTGACAGTCTGCCCCACCCCTTCGACCCACCCAAAACTGGTTTGGCGCACCGGCGAGAACGCAATGGTGACCTTGGGGCCGCCGCCGGCCAGATCCGGGCTGTGGCCCGACCGATGGCGGTGGGTCTTACCGAATCGGCCTGAAATCGCGGCTGGCGTTACAGTTCGCTGCCATGGCCGACGAGACACCGGACCAATACGAAGCACGGGTTCGGGACTGGTATCGCCGCAACGCCACGCCACGGGCCGACACGGATCCGTGGGAAGTCAACGTCCAGGCGGATCCGGAGGCCGAGCGCGAGCACTTCGAACGAAGTCGGGCGTGGCAAGCTCGCCTCGCCGAGGCGGGCTTCATGGGGATTGCTTGGCCAGCGGACTATGGGGGTGGCGGCGGCGAATCATGGATGAGCCGTGTGCACAGCGAGGTCGCCGCCGGCTATCAGGAATCGACCGGCTTCCCGGGCGCGAGCAGCGCCATGCTGGGGCCTGCGCTTCTTCGGCACGGCTCCGAGGAACTGAAGCAGGCGTTCCTGCCAAAGCTCCTCTCGGCTGAACTGACGTTTTGCCAGCTCTTCAGCGAGCCGGGTTCCGGGTCTGATCTGGCGTCACTTGCGACGCGAGCGGAGCGTGACGGCGATGAGTTCGTCGTGACCGGCCAGAAGGTCTGGAACAGTGCGGCGCAGTTCTGCGATTGGGCCTTTCTTCTGGTCCGAACCAACCCCGATGCGCCCAAGCATCGCGGCATCACGTTCCTCTTGGTTGCGATGTCGTCGCCGGGGATCGAGGTTCGGCCCCTCGTTCAGATCAACCGGTCGACCCACTTCAATGAGGTGTTCTTGGACGAGGTCCGGGTGCCGGTCAGCCAGGTCGTGGGTGGGATCGATGAGGGTTGGAGCGTCGCCCGAACGGTCCTCGCCAACGAGGCGGCCTTCATCGGAGGCGGCACCCGTGCACCAGCGAGCGAGAACCTTCGGGCGCTGGCCACGTCGAACGGACAGGACGCCAACGCAACTGTTCGTCAGGCGTTGATGGATGTGGTGATTCGTGAACGAGTCGCCGGATGGATGGGCGAGACCATCCAGCAGGCCATCCGTCGTGGCGAGATGCCCCCGATGGATCCCGGCCTGATCAAGTTGATGGCGGCCGACACGCGAGTGCGGACCGGCAACCTCGCCATGCAGTTGCGAGGCGCAGAAGGTCTGGTCGGGTCATCGGCAGAATCGATGTGGTCGCAGGTGGAGTTGATGGGCCGGTTCAGCATTTCGATCGGCGGTGGCACGAATGAAGTGCTGCGGAACAACATCGGCGAACGGGCACTCGGCTTGCCGCGCGACCCCGGCTTCGACAAGTCCCAGCCCTGGCGAGAGATCCCCCGCTAGCGGCGCCTGAACCGGACCCGGCGACGACGGCTCGGGGACGGATCTATCCGCCTTACTCAGGGGCAGCAGGCACGCTCGTCGTCGCCCGATTCCACCGACTTGCTCGTGAAGGGCGCACTGGTGTCGGTGCCGAACACGGGCTCGTCGGAGGTCTTGACGTACCACTCCCACCGCTCGGCATCGGGGCCGGCCACCCAGGTTTCGGTCTTGCCCGCGTAGCAACAGACGGTGCCGTTCACGCCTGTTGTATCGAGGCCGGCATCGTCCATCCGTGCTTCGGCGGCCTTGACTTGGGCCGACGTCTCGGTCTCCACTCCGAGGTGGTTGAGTCCGCCGGCATTGTCTGGGTTCTCGAAGAGCACCAGTTTGAGGGGCGGGTTTTCGATGGCGAAGTTCGCATAGCCGGGTTGCCGCTTGGCGGGCTCAGCGCCGAACAGTCTCGTGTAGAAGTCGACGGCGTCGTCGATGTCGCTGACGTCGAGTGCGAGTTGTAGGCGCATGGGGTCCTCTCGGCCGGTAGGTGTGCGACACTCAATATATCGAAAATGATCGATACATCGACATACTTCGATATGAAAGGTTGGAAGCGATTCGGATCAATCTGCCGGGCGAGTTTCCGTCCGGCTGCGCTGAGCGACGAAGATGGGCGCATGCGCACCCGCCTGACCACCGACGAGATCGCCGTCCGCGATGCCTTCGGCGACTTCTTCACCAACGAGAGCCCGTCCGCCGTGGTTCGAGGCGCCGCAACAGGGAACGGCTTCGACCGATCACTGTGGGAAGCGCTCAGTGCGATGGGAGCACCGGGCATGTCGCTCCCCGAGTCGATGGGAGGCGCAGGAGCAACCTTGACCGACCTCGCCATCGTTGCCGAGGTCGCGGGTGCCCACCTCGCACCGGTACCACTCGTGGAACACGCAGTGGCGGCCCGAGCGCTCGCCCGAAGCGGCGGCCACGACGCACTGGTTGCCGAACTCGCCACCGGCGAACTCATCGGAACCGTCGCCCTTCGTTCACCCATCGAGGGGACGGCCCGTCTGGTTCCGGCCGGAGCGATCGCTGACCTGGTTCTCCATCACGGCGATGGCCGCACCGAACTCAGTCGCAACCCTGCGCCCGGCGCAGCCGTGCCGAACACTGCGGACCTGCCCCTGGCCCATCGCGCAACCACCGGGGCCGAACCGGTGGCTCTCGATGATGCGGGCTGGGAGCGGACGCTCGATGAGTGGCGGGCGCTCACCGCCGTCGCCTACGTCGGCTTGGCCAAGCGAGCCCTCGAGATCGGCGTTGCCTACGCGAAGGAACGGATCCAGTTCGGCGTTCCCATCGGCACCTTTCAAGCCGTGCAGCATGGCTTCGCCGATGCGGGAACCCGGGTCGAAGGTGCCCACCTCCTCGCCCAGCGAGCGGTCTGGGCACTCGACACCGACCAGAGCGATGCCTGCCGGCTCGCCGGCATGGCACTGCTCTTCGCTGCCGAATCAGCTCGCTTCGCAACCGACCGGGCCCTGCAGTACCACGGGGGCTACGGCTTCTCCGAGGAGTACGACATTCAGCTCTACCACCGCCATGCCACCGCATGGATTCTTCAGTTGGGCGAGCCAGCGGCGGAATACGCCCGGCTCGCAGCGGCGGAATACGGACCGGTCGAAGGGGCGGCCTGATGGACTTCAGCTTTCCGCCCGACGTCGAAGCCTTCCGAGCCGAGGTGAGGAGCTTTCTCGACGAGCACCTGACCGAGGAGATGATCGAGGCCACCCACGACGGCACCATCCATGCGCCTGAACTTCATGCGGCAATGGCCGCGAAGGGGTGGCTCGCCGGGCCGGTTCCCGAGGAGCTCGGTGGCGGCGGCCGCAGCGCGCTTGAGTCGGTCGTGCTGAACGAAGAGATGCAGCTCGCCCGAGCGCCGATCGATGCCATGGCGGTCGCCATCATCGTTGCCGCCATCCTGCTCGAACACGGCAACGACTTTCTCAAGGAAACCGCCGTGCCTCGTCTCCTCGACGGTTCGGCCCTCGGTTGCTTTGGCTATACCGAGCCTGAGTCGGGCTCCGACGTCGCTGCGGCAACGACACGAGCGGTCCAAGACGGCGATGAGTGGGTCATCAATGGCGCCAAGATGTGGACGACGATGGCGCACGTTGCCGACTACGTGATCTTGCTCACCCGCACCGATCCCGACGTGCCCAAGCACAAGGGCCTCACTTTCTTCCTCGTGCCACTCGATACACCCGGCATTGAGATCCAGCCGGTACCGACGATGGCGACCGAGCGATCCAATGCGACGTTCTACGACGATGTCCGCCTCAGCGATGACTGGCGGGTCGGTGACGTGAACGGGGGTTGGGCCGTGATGAAGACTGCGCTCAAATATGAGCGTGGCATTGCCGGCGGTCAGTTTTTGTCACCACCGGTGATCGGTGCTGCCGTCGATTGGGCCTGCAACCATGTGCGGGCTGATGGACGGCGCCCGATCGACGATCCGGCCGTACGCGAGACACTGATTCGAGCCGAGATTGATGTCGAGGTGTGTCGCGGCTTCGCGTATCACTGCGCCGACCTCGCCAACGAGGGCGAGATGTTCGGTGTCGAAGGTTCCATGACGAAGCTGTTCGCGAGCGAGACCTACAAGCGGCATGCCCGCGAGTTCCACGACCTCATGGGAGCGGAGGGTCTGCTGACCCACGAGTCACCCGAAGCTCACCTGGGCGGCCGAATCGAGGAGAACCTCCGCCATTCCCCCGTGACGGCGATCTATGGCGGGACCAGCGAGATCAACCGCAACCTTGTTGCCGAGGTTCATCTCGGTCTGCCCCGCATGCGCTGACGGGCAGCGCCGCCCACGAATTCAGGTTCGGAATGCTTCGGTCCTCGCCGTCGCCCGTGGAGTCAGCTCCAGCGAGGCTTGAGCGCCGAGTGTTCGATGTTCGGCAGGACGTGCTCGGCGACGAGGTCGCTCTCTGCGGTGTGGGTGTACCCCGAGAGGATGAAGGCTTCAACCCCCACCTCCTGGTACGCCTTGAGCTTGGCCACAACCTGTTCCGGATCCCCAACGATCGCCGCACCGGCACCGGATCGCGCTCGCCCAACACCCGTCCAAAGGTTGGCTTCGGCGTAACCGTCGTTGTCCGCACCTTCCCGCAGTTCGTTCTGACGGGACACGCCAGCCGACTGGGTATCGAGCGAACGGTTGCGGATCGTCTCGCCGGTATCGGCATCCAGTTTGGAGATGAGTCGGTCAGCAGCAGCCCGAGCCTCGGCCTCGGTCTCCCGCACGATCATGTGGGCCCGGAGCCCGTACTTGAGGTTGCGGCCGCAGCGCTGCGCTCGCTGCTCCATGTCGCGAACCGTCTCCGCTACCGACGCAACCGTGTCGGGCCAGGTCAGGAACACATCAGCAGCTTCGGCTGCGCACTCCTTGGCCGCCTCGGAGAAGCCGCCGAAGTACATGGGCGGGCAACCAGGGTTGACCGTTGCGATCCGCGGCGGGTCAAGATCGAACTGGATGAACTCACCGTCGACCTCGATCCGGTCACCGTTGAGCAGTGAACGGAGGCCATGCATGTATTCGATCGTGCGGCGATACCGAGGCTCGGAGTCGAGCGTTTGGCCCGGCATGTCAGAGCTGATGATGTTGATCGTGAGGCGACCCTCAGCCATCTGATCGATGGTGGCGAGCTGTCGAGCGAGCTGCGGCAACCACATCTCACCGATGCGTACGGCGAGCAGCAGATGGATCTGCTCAGTGTGGGTAGCGATCGCCGCCGCGAAGGCGGTCGAGTCGATCCCCAACTGATATCCCGACGGCAGCAGGACATTGTCGAAGCCGTTGCGATCGGCGGTCTGCACGATCTGTCGGCAGTGGTTCCACGAGCTCACGAGATCGGGGTTTGGGACCCCGAGAAACTCGTAGTCGTCGTCACACAGGGCACCGAACCAGGAGATCTCCACGGGGTTGCTCATGGCAGCGGAACTCCTTCGCTGTCTTGCACGATCCGGTACACATCGGCTCGATCGAGGGTGACGCCGAGGGCCGCCACGGCACTACGGAGCCGCTCCGGGTTCTGGGTGCCAAGCAGGGCGACGGGTGCCGATGGGTGGGCGAGCACGAACGCGTAACAGATCGCGGCCCGGTCGACGCCCTCGCGTGCCGCAAGGTCGTCGAGCGTGGCAAGGAGCGGCGCCGCAACGTCATCGCCTGAGATAAGACGGCCACCACCGAGCGGACTCCAGGCGAGCGGCACGATGCCATCTCGCATGCAGAGGTCGAGCGTGCCGTCCCGCAACGGCCCCAGTGCGGCTGACGAGTATTCCGGCTGGCTCGTGGCGAGAGGGAGGTCGCCCAGATGGGCGATGAGCGCATCATGCTGCGCCGGCGTGTGGTTCGAGACGCCGATGGCGCGGATCTTGCCGTCAGCCACCAAGTCGGCCAGCGTGGCAGCGACCTGGGCCGGATGAGCGAACATGTCGGGGCGGTGGATCTGATAGAGGTCGATCACATCGACGCCGAGTCGGCCCAGGCTGGCATCGACGGCAGACCGCAGATACGCGTCGCTCGAGTCGTACGGGATGGGCGGCATGATCCCGCCTTTGGTGGCCAGCACCATCTGGTCGCGCAGATGAGGAGCCTGGGCGAGGACCTTCCCGAGCAGTTCCTCGTTGCCACCGAAACCCGAGCCGTTGTAGTCGAGGCCGTACACGTCGGCGGTGTCGATCAGGTTCATGCCGAGTTCGAGGGCGGTCTCGACCAAGCCTTGCGCGGCGGCGAGATCGTCGGTGGTGAAGCGCCACGTACCAAAGCCAAGGGGGCCGATCGGGTCGAGCCCGCCGGGTAAGGGGCGGGTCGAGGTGTTGACCAGAGAGTGTGTCACGGGCCCTATGCTAACCCCTCGGATGTAAGCGCTTACATCGATTCGCACGCGGCATCTCGGGGGATTCGTGACCACGCTCAGGTACGGCATCATCGGCAGCGGCATGATGGGGGTCGAGCACATCGAGAACCTCGTCCACACCGACGGCGTCGAGGTGACCGCGATCGCCGATCCCGACCCCGGCAGCCGAGAGTACGCCGGGTCAATCGTGCCGAACGCGGCGCAGTACACCAATCACGACGCGCTCGTGGCCGACGGGGTCTGCGATGCGGTCGTAGTTGCCTCCCCCAACATGACCCACGTCGACGTGCTCCGCGATCTCCTCGCAACCGACCTCCACATCCTGATCGAGAAGCCCCTCTGCACAACCGTGGACGACTGCTACACCGTGTTGGAGTTGGCGGAAGGCCGCAACGCCGTCACCTGGGTCGGACTCGAGTACCGCTACATGCCGCCGATCGCCCGTCTCATTGATGAGGTCGCCAACGGCGCAGTCGGCACCCCTCGCATGATCTCGATCCGCGAGCATCGATTCCCGTTCCTCGAGAAGGTCGGCGACTGGAACCGCTTCTCGGCCAACACGGGCGGCACGCTCGTCGAGAAGACGTGCCACTTCTTCGATCTGATGTGTCACATCATGCCCGGCACACCGACGCGGGTTTTTGCCTCCGGTGCTCAAGACGTCAACCATCTCGATGAGGTCTACGACGGCAAGGTGCCAGACATCCTCGATAACGCCTTCGTCATCGTCGACTTCGACGATGGCGGCCGCGGCATGCTCGACCTGTGCATGTTCGCTGAGGCAACGAAGAACCAGGAAGTGCTGAGCGTCGTCGGCGAGAAGGGCAAGGTCGAAGCCTTGATTCCTGAAGATGTCGTCTACATCGGGCGCCGAGGTGAGCACTGGATCGGGGACGCTGAGGGACACCAGATCCACGACGAGTCGATCAAGTACGAAGGCCTCCACGACGGCTCAAGCTATGTCGAGC
>Ga0181588_10000162_pt1 | contig 56181 bp, 42 predicted proteins | sample 071ome_26_FD_148607 | JGI IMG/M metagenome (GOLD analysis project Ga0181588, IMG submission 148607) | Coastal salt marsh microbial communities from the Groves Creek Marsh, Skidaway Island, Georgia - 071409BT metaG (spades assembly) | ecosystem: Environmental > Aquatic > Marine > Intertidal zone...
CGCGCGTAATGCACGTATCGAACAAAATCTCGTCGACGCCAGTCGCGGTCGCGAGACTCTTCGCGCGCGTCGCCGGGGCGTCGACGCGTCGGAATTTCCCGCGCCGCCGGTGCGTCAAGTCTCCTTGGGGGTCCGCTTTGTGCGTACTGTGGGGGGTCTTTCGCGAGTTATGACTCATGTAGAGAGTTATGACTCGTCGGTATGGGGGTACAGTCGCAAAAGCGTTACGATGCGTTACGGTGCGCTCGCCCGCCCGGCACAACGCGCCGACGATGACGACCGGCGCGGACGCCCTCGCGCACTTTCAAGAGCGCCCGTCCTCCGTCGCGTCTCGCGACCGCGAGTGCGCGAATTGCGGGGACACCGAGCGGGCGCTGGCGTGCTGCTCGCGGTGTCGCGGGGCGTGGTTTTGCTCGACGAGGTGTCAGCGGGCGTATTGGCCGTTTCATCGGTCGTGGTGTCGACGGAACGATTTCGCGGATGTCGTCGAGCGAACCGAGCCGAAATTCGCGCGGTGGATGCGGGCGCACGGGAAGCAGGCGGTGTTGAAGGATGGTGCGGTGGATGCGCGCGAGTGGCTTTCGTTCGCGACCGAACGCGTGAGTGATTTTAGACTGACATTTGCGCTTTGCGACGCGCGGCGCGCAGACGAGGTGGATCGATTGGAGAGAAAGGTGGCGAAGACGGAGGATTTTTACGGTAGAGCAAACCCAAAACCGACGCCGCCGAGCTTTGACGCGGAGGATATGCGGAAGATGCGCGCGGCGGAGGCGGCGAGGGCGCTCGCGGCGCGCGACGAGACTGACGACGTCGCGTGGTTGGATATTCAAGTCCCGCCCGCGCTCGGAATCGAGCTGGAAAAGTACAAGTGGAGGCAAAACCAGTCGTACGTTGAGGTTTTCGTCAAGCTCCCGCGCGGGGTTACGCGGGAGGACGTCGAGGTGGCGTTGGAGACGACGCGCATCGCGATTCGCGTTCGAGGCGAAACGGTGATGGATGGCGAACTCGCGGCTACCATCAAAGCCGAGCTCAGTACTTGGTTCATAGGTGAGTCACTTTTTATCTTCACAATGTATACGACGCGCTGACGCTTTCGTTTTTCTTTTTCGTTCGCTCGCAGTTGACGGTGTGATTGAGGTTGCTCTGCTCAAGAAGAACCGACGCGGATCTTACGACGACGGGTGCACCAATCACGATACGTTTTGGCGATCCCTCCTCGCAGACGTGCGAGCGGTCGAGAGGTTGCCGTCCACCGTACCGAGCGAATATTATGACACTGAGTACGAAATCGAGCGCGATGCGGGGAACAACGCGCGGAAATCGAGCTCAAGGCCCATGATTTCTCAGCGGCGGTGAGTCGGTCGCTCGCACGAGCGCATTCTCCACGCGCCCACTCTTTACTCATCGACGCGCGGGGCGTCGACGCGTCCGGCTCGTTGTTGAAAGTACGTATGCGACGATGACGCGCGCGTTCGAGTCGCGAAACACGGCGTCTCGTCGTCGAGCGCGCGCGAAGCAGCGGACCGGCGCACTCGCGCTCTTCTTCGTGGTAGCGTTCCTTTCGTGTCTCAGCCTTCGCGCGCGCGCAGAGGAGCGCGTCGAAGAGGAGACGCTCGTGCTGCCTCCGCGCGACGATGTGGATGATAGCTCCGGTCCGCGTGTGCGTCAGATTAAGTTTGGGGAGAAGGTTGCGGTGGACGACATTGGTCCGGTGGTGATCAATCACGACTGCACGACGAGTTACATTGAAAATTGGGACACGATGTCGGAGAGGGAACAGGCTGCGACGCGGCGAAGGCTGGGCGAAAGGAATAGAGTGCGACACGCAGAGTGCAAGCGTAAAGAGCGAGATGGGGAGCTCTGAGGGTGGGTAGCGATAGAGAACACATTTGGCAGCGTTTTAACACAGTACAGCTATTTTTTTATTCGACGGCGTCCAAATTCAATCTCGCCACGGTTTCGACGATGCGACCCCAGATCGGGGCAGAGACACCGGTGGGCAGACCCGGGGCTTCGGTGAAGACTCGACCCGTTTTACGAGCCTCGCGCGCGTATTGTACCACCTTGTCCCGAGTCTCGCGTCGAGCGCAGACGACGAATTGCAGAGCAGCCTTCATATTTTGGACGGCTCGTCCAGCCTCTTCGGCATCCTTCTCCGCAATCTCACGCTCGTCGCGAAGCTTTTCGAGGTATCTAATACTTTGATTCGGGTTCTGCGAAGACGCCAACCCGTCAGCCTGTGAGATGAGCTGCTCAACGCGGCATTCGAGCTGCTCGATGCGCGTCTCGGCTTGCTCGTTGATGCGAGTCAATCTAAGAACCTCGGCTTCGAGCAGAACGGTGCTGGCACTCATGGATTCAGCGCGTAGAGAGTCTTCTTCCGCTCTTTGATGCGATGATTCCGCGTCTCGAACGGCGTGCTCAAGTCGAATTCGCTTATGAGACTCTTCAGACAGCTGCGCTTGGCATTGCTCCAATTTGTCTGCGTAGCTCTTCGCCCGTTCTTGCTCGCGCTGCAACTCGATCGAGCGCTCGCGATCGCGCACGTTAGCGTCGGCAATGATTCGATTCAAGTGCTCCACCTCCTCTGTGAGGTCGTGTCGCGTCATGTACGTCATCTCATTGTCGCGCAAACAAAGTTTGAGCTCCTTGCATTGAGCTCGAAGCTCTTCAATGTCGCCCTCACGTCGTTCCACGTCACGCTTCAGAGACTGAATCGTCTCTTTTTGGTGAATGACGAGCGCTTCCCTCTGCTCGTACTTGTCTCGAATCTCGAAAAACTTGTGCATGGTTTCAGAGGCTTCGTGTCGAGCCGCCTCTGCAGACTCTTGCTCGGCTTCAAGCTCGGCTTGCAAATCGCGGCAAATAGCTTGAGCCTGGGAAGCCGCGAGTCTCGCCGCTTGCGCGTCTCGGATGCTGGCTTGGTTGAGTTTGCCTTCGCCCGCCTCGATCATCTTTTGCAGTCTCGCCTTTGTCGTTCTCAGCTCTTCGGAGAGCTTGCTCGCCATCGCCTTGGCTTCCTCCTCCTTGCGTCGGGCGTTCCTAACAGCTTCTCTGGCGTCCTCCTCAACCTCGCGCATCGCCCGCTTGACTCTTTGTGATTCGTCAACGGTGACGTGCGCGAACGCACCGGTTTTCGCCTTTTGCTCCGCCAATGCCTCGGCAAATTCCTCTTGCAGCTTCGCAATTTCCGCCGCGTGTCGCTCCTTCAAAATTTGTACTTCTCTCGCATTGGCGGCGTCTTCAAGTCGCGTCAGCGTCATGACGCTGTCTCGCATCAAATCTCGCGCCGCGTTTCCGTTACCCTTTGCCGTTTGAATCGCCGCCGCGAGCGCTTCGTTCTTTCTTCGTGATTCTCGAAGTTCTCGGTCCGACATCTTAAGACTCCCCGACGTTTCCTCGAGTTCCTCTCGCACACGAGAGAGCTCTCGCGTCGCCTCGTCCAAATCACCGTCGATGCGCTCCTTCTCCTCGGACATCTTCTCCAAGTTTGTGCGCGTCTCTTCGAGTTCGGATACGGCTTCCATCAACTCTTCCTCGACAGATTGCTTTGCGCTCTGCGTAGCGGACTGTTCCGATTCTAATCGCGCCACCTCAGCTCGCAACGCCTCACCCGATTCCTTCGCCACTTTTAGCGCCGACTCGAGCTCCGCCGCTTTCGCTTCATGCGCTTCCTTTTCCTCGCGAACCCGACGCTCCGAATCCGCGACGACACGCTCGAGATCACTCCTCGCGCGCTCCAAAGCCGTCGTCAGCTCGAGCACTTCGCGTTCGGCGTGCCTCTTCAGCCGCTCGCTCACCGACACCCTCGACGCCATATCCTTTGTCACCACCAGCTCGCGTTCCGTCGCCTTGCGCGTTTCAGTCTCCTTCTGCATCGCTCGTTCCGCGTCTCTCGCCTTGGCCTACGCATCGTTCGATCCAATCGATCGAGGTTAGTCTACAATCCAAAGTTTCGCGCGCGCGCTCGTCGGTTCTTCACAAATCCAACCATTTGTCCCGCTCACTCGCTCGATCGTCGTCTACCGCCGAGATCCCGCGCGCACGCACCTGCAAAATCTCCACCTGTCTCCGCCTCGCCTCCTCCCGCTCCGCCTCCATCGCCCGCCCACGCGCGTCTCGCGCCGCGATTTCTTCATCCTCGGCTCGCATCTTGGCCAACTCTGCCGCCAATTTATCCGCATCGAACGAGTCGCGTCGTCGATACGGGACGTTATCCATCGATCGCATCACCGCGCGATCCGCGGTGTGTCGTCCGGGACGCCACGCGGCGCGCTTTTCCGTCGTCGTCGCTCGCATCGTGCGTCGCGCGTCGCGGAATGTCGCGACGGTTCGATTCATTCCATTCCAAAAGTGTCGTTCCCCTTTCGATGTTCTGTATGTGTAAACAGTATGTTTTATGCTTTTTCACACGAAGATTTGACAACAGACAGACGTCAGAGCGCCGCCGACGCGCCAAAGAGGGAAACGCGACCCGAACCGAAGGCGAATTCGACGACGATGGACGCGCTCGAGCGCATGCTCACCGCGCGCAACACGGCGGTGAGCTCCGCGGACGCCGACGCCGCGGCTGCCGCGAGACGGCAGCTGGAAAAGCGTCTCGCTTCACGACGCGAGAGCGAACGAAACGACGCGCCGAACGCGCTGGAAGCCGCGGTCGCGGGCGACGGGACGTTTACGGATGAGGATATCGTTCGCGCGGTGTTGGATGCGCACGGGAAGAAGGATTACTTTTCGTGTTTGAATGTGCGACGCCCGGATTGCGATGGTTTGGGAAGACCAGTGTGGGACGTGAGCGACGCGGAACTCAACCGAGCGTTTCGACGGGCGTCGTTGAGGGTGCACCCGGATAAGAACAAGGCGGAGGATGCGAGGAAGGCGTTTGATGCGCTCGGGGAGACGCAAAAGTTGTTCAAGGACCCGGTGAAGAGGGCAGAGGTGTTGCGAAACGCGGCGGAGGAGGCGTTTAAGGAAAAGTGTAAACGCGACCCGGAACTCATGCGGGCGAGAGCCAAGGCGCAGGAAAAGGCGGACGCGGCGTCGTACGCGGATGATATGAAGAGACAACGCGAGGAGGCGAAAAAGCGGGCGGAGGAGGTGAAGAGACGAAGCGTCAAGGCGAATCGTAGGAAGCGGGCAGAGGAAAGCGACGAGGAGGACGCGCTCGCGGCGATGACTAAGAGTTTAGAGGAACAAGAGGCTGTCGAGGCGGCGGCGGCGGGAACGAAGGATTCGAACGAGAGCGATGAAGACCAAGGTGGTGCATTTGTCGGTCTCAAGCGTAAGCCTAAGAAGCGGTTCATGTTTTGAAAAAATGCGATTGGCAGCGTCGAGCCCATACGAGCCGACGCATAGTAGCATTTGTGTTGTAAACATTCAGTAGGATTTATTCTCAACGTCTGTCTGAAAGTTGCATTAAAACAGGACGTCATATACTGGCTAGTCGTGATGATTGTCTTCGAATTATAAGTACACGTGGGTTCAAAAATGTATCCATCCGGCAAAGAGAGCCCGTGGCTACATGCTCTTCACCTTGGCTTCAATCTTTGAGTACATGTCGTCAAACTCCTTCTTATCGCTCGAGCTCATCTTCACGCTCCCCTTGACGCCTTCCGGCAAAATAAGCATGACAGAGGTCGGTCGCTTGGTCAACCCAGCCGCACCGAGCTCCTCTTTGCTGTGTACATAGCAGTACGGCACATCCGCGTTCTCGCACAAAATCGGCACGTGCGTTATGACGTCAATCGGAGAGATATCCCCGGCAAGCACACACACGCCCTTCACATCCTTCTTGAGCGCCTTGACAACCTCCTTCACCCCACGCCTCACTTGTTTCGCCTTGGCCGCTGTTTCAACGTAAATAAACGCGCACACACCGTCAGTCTCGAGTCCCCAGCGCTTCGCGCGCAATTCTCGCCCTCACATTGCCCGTCCACCAATGAACGCTCTTCCGCGTCTCGCGTCGCGCCGTCGAATCAGCCCATTCGCGCCTCGGTGAATGATAGATATTGTCACACACGTACCCTTCTTCACCACCTTGAGAATCTTCTTCGTCGTCTTGAGATCCGCGAGCGGTTTCGCGATCGGCGCCGTCGGTCTCAGCTTGCCCTCATCAGAGCCGCCTTCGTCCCCGGAATCATCGCTCTCGCGCTTATCCTTCTTCGGCGTCTTTTCTTTCTTATCCTTCTTCGGGGTCTTCTCCTTCTTCTCCTTGCTCATCTTTGGCCTGTGTCGTCACTCGCCGGTCGCGCGCGCGCGTGTAACGTCGCGGTCGGCGTCGTTGGCGCGACGCGCCGCCAATCAACTCGGAAAGCGCGGTTCAGCATCTGTTACATACTGTATATATTTTACCACCATGTATAGATATTCTGGTACACATGACGTGGCTGTTATCATACTGTGGAGTCGTTTATTCTTAATGGAAGATCAAAACCACGTTGATGATATTTTCGAAACCACAGTAGCGGACCGCGGCCATAATCAGCTCCAAACCCACGCGCGCGCTGGCGACGCGACGGAACGACTGCGGTGGGATGCGAGACGAGTACGGCGTGGACGACGCGTACGACGCGCGACGGCGGACGGCGATTCGCGATCGCGCGCGCGCGGCGGCGACGCGTTCGACTTTGGGTAAAGGCGATGATGGTGGTGCGTTTGAGGATGAATTCAACGCCAAACTTGCGACGACGACGACGACGGCGATGGACGCGCGAGAGGAGGAATACGCGGACGGAGAGACGATTCAGCGAGCCATGTTGGAGACGCTGACGGCGATGCAGGAGATGCAGGTGCGGATGAATGGAAAGTTGGCGTGGATTTCTCGTTCACTTCCGAAAATTTACGACGCCGTGGCGAACGACGTGCCGATGTCGATCGACGAGCAAGGGGTGAAAATCGAAGCGTTGAGCGCGCGGGTGGCGGCAATGGCGGCGCGCGCGACGCCGACGACGGCGATGGCGCCGGGAGGCGCCGGGACATACGGCTCTGGACGAGACACACCGAACGACTCAACGTCATTCGGGAGGAACGGGAGCATGGACTCGAACGGACTCGGGGGGGATCGAACGGGCAACAGTAGCGGCCGACCATCCAGGACTAGTTCTCCAGCGCACGGGGCCGACCGTACCGCTCGAGTGGCGCTCACGGTGAAGCACGCCGAAATAGCGAACGAGCACGAAGTCGCCTCTACGCTGCCGCGACTCGGACAGGTTGGGCCAGATGAAGACAAGGTGGCGCCAGTGCACGGGGCGTTGAACATGCACGCCGCCAAGTTGTCACAAAAGAAAAAAGTGACGACGAAACTTGAGGATCCCAGAAAGTGGCCGCGAGAGCGATGGATTACACATTTACGTCAACAGTCGGCGAGACTTTTCGCGGATCTCGACGACCTCTCCATTGGAGACTTGCTCAATGGAGCGAAGTGTTACTTCATCCAGCGCGGCGCACGCATCGTTCGTCAGGGCGAGCGTGGTGACTCGATGTACGTCATCATCTTGGGTAAGGCGCATGTCATCGCCACCCATCCGACAGTGAACCGCGGCGAGCCTCTGCAGGTGGCGACGATGCTCCCAGGCGATTTCTTTGGGGAAATCGCGCTAATGACTGGCGAGGAGCGTCGCGCGACGGTGATGGCGCCGTACGAAGGCGATGGAAACGTGTGGGTGCTCGAAATGAGCAAGAAAGACGTCGGAAGCGTCCTCCTCGCTCGTCCGAACGTGCTCCGCGTCCTCACGGATGTGTGCGCTGATAGACGCTTGGAAAAGTTGGTTTAACTGTGTAATATTAATGTGAAGCGCTGGCGTGCTCGTAATATATTTATGATTCGTCTACTGATACTAATGCGCCCTCTTTCCACGAGCCGCTCATCGTTTTACCCGAAGTCCACGTGAGCGTTCCTTGACCGTCGGGCTTTCCTTGATTGAACATGCCTTCAAAGTACGACAACTCGCCAGTTTTCCACGTCAATCGCCCTTTCCCATCCGGGACGTCGCCGTACCACTTGCCTTCGTACCAATCACCGTCGGCGAAGACTTGTCGACCCTCACCCTCGCGTTTGCCGTTCGCCCACTCTCCCTCGTACACACTCATGTTGGCAAACTCCATGCGCACCACGGCGCGGTCAGACCCAATCCTATCCTTTTCTAACATTCCCATCGCGCGCTTCGATAGGTTGGATTTTTCTTCCTTCTTTGGTTTATTTGGTCGCCAGCCGAAGAGCGATCCCGCGCGCTTCATCGGTGATTCCTTCTTGGCGTCGGAGCCGTCGAGCGTCTTGTATCCGATGACATTGCCCGAGTCATCCTGCTGCGGTTCGCTGATGCGCACTGCGACTTGCTTGGAGGCGAAGTCACGAGGCAGGGGTATTTTGACGGTATCGCTGGAAACGCTCTCTTGTTCAACCGCCGGCGCGGTCGCGACGGACGACTCAACCGGGGAGGCGCCGCGTTGCGTCTCATCGAATGAAAACACGACAGATTGTTCCGATTTAATCATCGTCGTCGCCTCTGTGGTTTCGAGCATTTGCGTCGCCGCCGGCGTCACGCCACTTGCAGCTTCGCGCGCAACCTCTTGCTCAACCACCATGGTCTTCATGTCCCCATAGCCAAACTTTTTCAAATCGTCACGGGAAAGCTTTTGTGTCTTGCGCTTCGGTGCGGAGTCGTCTTCGTATCCAGGCACGAAGAGCATCGGGTTCACCTTTTGTTTTGGCTCTTCTTGGATGAGCTCGACCGTTTTCGATTCGGGCGCGGCAGCGATGGCCACATCCGCGTCGGTGACGCACAGGAGCGTCACTTCCACCTCGGTCATGCCTCGTTTGTCCGGCGGCGGAATCGAAATGAATTGTTCCGCCGAGGTGAGCAAGCCAATCGCCTGAGATGCCGCTTGTCGCGCGAGAGGACCTAGGGTGTTGCCGTGCTTGATCGTACACACGACGAGCGCCGCGGTATCGAAGCGCCCTGGGGCTAAGAAGGGGCTTTGTTGCGCCGCTTGCGCAATGGCGCCACGCACCGCCGCCGCACACGCCTCGTCCGCCGATCCATACGTCGGCACTTCGGCAACACCGCGGCCGACGTGCGAAACGCCGCATCCACCACTGCGCGCAGTCATCGTTTTATTCACCATGGCGCGTAGCGCGGATTTGTCGAGCTGAGAAACCCACGACTCGGGATTATCAACGTCTCCAGCGAACGACGTGTTCCAACAGCTGGATTTAAGCGTATCCGTCGAGCTGAGCAACGCGAAGAGCATCGACGCGTCGGCGATCGACGTCGCGTCCTGCACAGACATTCCGTCTTCTCCATTCTTCAAAAGTTCGCTCTGTGACACCGTGAGCACGACGTCGCACATCCCGGGCGACGAAGCCGCTCGTAAAAAATCCTCGCACGCTGCAGATTTACGTTTGCCTTCAAACGTAAACGGCTCGACGACGCCCGCAATCATAACCCCACCCTCGGGCGCCCTCGAGCTCCCTTTAAACCCAAAGAACCCCTTTTTCGCCTTGGCGTTCTTCTCGTTCGCCACCGCACGCATAAACGCCGCCCCACTCTCCGACGCCTCCCCGCCCGCGCACGCCACTAAAATCGTCCTCGCCCGCTCGCCCGACGCGCTCCCTCTGTGTTCCAAAACCGCCATCGCCGCGCTCACCGCGTTATCATGCACCGCCTTGGCGCTCACCTCAACATTCTGCGGCGGCAACCTCCACCGATTCCCCGCCTTACACCTCTGCAACGCGCTGACATCCGCGTTCAACGCCCAATACTCGGCGTTTGGCAGCGCTCGCGCATCCGCCAGCTGATCGATCAACGCCAGCCCACGCGCGCCGATACCGACGATCGCCACGTGTTCCCCTTTCGACCCGATCGGATCGTAATCTTTCTCGCGCTTCGCACCGCCCCCGCTCGCGTTCTCCGCCGACATCGCCGTCCGCGTCGTCCGACTCTTTCGTCGCATCTGTCGAACGACGACTTTGTTTCGCACATCACAAGGTTGACGACCTCGACGACGATTTCCATTCTTCGTCGTCCCGAGCGGTGACGCGACCGACGAACGATGCATCGAGAACATCATCGCGCGCGATCCGACGGTCGTCGCCGTCGTCGTCGTCGGCGGCGGCGGACAGTGAGGCCGGCTGACAGACAGACTGGAGTGGTTTAAATGTGATGTTCGCGATGGGTAGTGACGCCACCAGATTGCAAAGTGTAAATTTTATTCAAAATGCCGACACATTTCCGATGCACTTCGCACTTCGCGACGCGGCACCGACGACGACGGCGACGATGGCGACGATGGCGACGACGACGCAAAGAACGACACTCGTCGCGACGGCGGTGGTGCGCGCCGCGAGGACGCGTGGACGACGAAACATGCGACCGATGGCGGTTCGGGCAGCCATCTTTGGATTTGGACGTGGCGGCGCGCGTGACGAAAGAGGAAACGATGCGCGACGCGCGACGCACGCGACGACGACGACGACGACGGAGGTGAACGCGGATGCGGTGGCGAGACTCGAACGCGCGGTGGCGATGGAGCAACAGGCGCGACCGGTGGCGGGAGGAAAGGAACCGGTGAAGAGACGGACGGCAGTCATGGCGGGGAATTGGAAATTGAACCCAAAGACGATGGATGAGGCGAGGACGCTCGCGGCGCTCGTGGGAGCGGCGGCGAGGGAAGATAAAGCGCCGGGGGTGAAAACGAGGGAGTGTGAGGTGTTTGTGTGCCCGCCATCGCCGTTTATTTCGGAAGTTTCGAGAATTGTGAGTGGTGTGCGACGATCGATTATCGACGCGAGCGGATGGATAATTAATTCTATCCGAAAGACGCTCGACGCGTATCTCTCTTTGTTTTTTCCTTGTGCGACGACGTCGATGACGCTCGACGAGATTCGATCGGCGAGGGTGAAGAATAAACCATTGTTGAGAACTGAAGCCGGTCTTATACCGAGACTGCCGCTTTTGAAGTCTTAATAGTCATAGTTACACTGACTCGCCGGTTCGGTTCGATCAAACTCTCGGATTTGCGAAAGATTCGCGTACGGCGAAAGACTGACTGTTTAATCTCTTTTTCTTGGCGTAGTTGGACGGTTCCGGCGTCGCCATCGGTGCGCAGAACATTTACCACGAAGCTTCCGGGGCGTTCACCGGGGAAATGAGCGCCGAGATGGCCAAGTCTATCGGATGCACGCACGTCCTCGTCGGTCACTCTGAACGCAGAGAACTCTTTGGCGAGACGGATGAGATGACCAACTTGAAGACGAGAAAAATCATCGACAGTGGGATGACGGCGGTTTTGTGCATCGGTGAAACGAAGGATGAGTACGAGGCGGGTCAGGCCAAGTCGGTGTGCGCGAGACAACTCGCGGCGGGTCTCGCGGGGGTGGAGGCGGATGAGATGACGCGAGTCATCATCGCGTACGAACCGGTTTGGGCCATCGGCACTGGACTCACGGCGACGCCCGCCATCGCGCAGAGCGTCCACGCGGGCATTCGCGATTGGTTCAGACAAAACTACGGTGAGTCTGTGGCGGGTAAGATTCGCATTCAGTACGGTGGAAGCGTCAAGCCGGAGACGGTGGATGAATTGATGGAGGCGCCGGATGTCGATGGGTGCCTCGTCGGCGGCGCTTCGCTCAACGCTGAACAGTTTGGACGCATCTTCAATTACGACACTACGCCCGAGGGTCCGATTAAGCTCTGGGCTGAAGAAGTGGTTCCGTGCGGGAACCAGCTCGGGGAGTCTCCGGTGTGGAGCGTCGATCGTCAAACTTTGTATTGGGTCGACGCTCCGGCGGGAACGTTGTACAGCTGGAACTTGAAGAGCGCGCCGACGAAGACCAACTTTGGCGAAACGTTAGGATGCGTCGCGCTTCGATCCAACAACACCCTTTTGCTCGGACTCGAGTCTGGTTTGCACTCGTACGATCCGTCAACCAAGCGCTTGCAGCTCGTGAGCGAGTTTGAGCCGGGTCTCAACACGCGTCCGAATGATGGAAGAACAGATCGCGAGGGCAACTTCATCATCGGCTCGTACAACAACGCTCATCGCGTCGACGCCCAGCCCATCGGTGGGCTTTGGCGACTCCCTGTCAACGGTGGCGCGCTCGAAGAAGTGCTCGATTACAAGTTTCGATGCAGCAACTGCATCTGCTTCACGAAGAGCGGAACAACCATGTTCTTTTGCGACACGCCGACGCGTCGAATTTACCAGTTTGATTACGACGCTCGCACGGGCCCATCCAACCGCCGCTTGCTGTACGAGCTTCCGAGCTCTGTCGGCGGTGGTCCGGATGGCGCGCAGTGCGACGCGAATGGAAATGTTTGGGCCGCCATCTCTGGCGCCGGTCGCGTGATCCGCATCACCCCAGCGGGCGAAGTGGATCTCGTCGTCGAGCTTCCCGTCAAGCAGCCGACGTCTGTGACGCTCGGTGGACCGGGCATGAACACGCTCTTCATCACCACTCGCGCCGAAAACGGGCGTAAAGATGCCGGATCTCTCTTCGCCTGTCAAGTCACCGACACCGTTGGCGTTCCAGAAGCGGAGTACCGCGATCCGTCCGCGGTGAACGGCGACGCGTTGTCGCCGACGATTGGACCCGTCGTTCCCGGCGCCGTCAAGTCGAGCGCCAAATTTTGCGTCAACTGCGGCGTCGCGTTTGAGAAGAATGGTGCGCGATTCTGCGCATTTTGCGGCACCGCCCGCAGATGAAGATTCCTCGCGCAGAATTTAAAATCATCAGTACTACTACCACTCGCCGTATACACAACGAAACCGCCGCTCTCTTTGTGATGTTACATACTCTACTTCTAAATTTCAATCGCCGTCGCGTTCGCTACGCCGTCAGCCGACGTCGAGCGTCATCAAACACGCACCCCGCATCTCCTCTTCATCCCCACACGCCCACGCCGTTACATCACAAATAACCACATCGTGATCCCCGGCGTTCGTCACGCTCATAATCTCCAAGTCAAACACCGCCAACGCATCCATCAAAACCTCCACTCCGTTGGTCTCCCTGCGCGTCGTCGCCGCGCGCGCTCTAATCATCTTCATCTTCCCATCCCCACCATCGATCGAATCCGCCCGCGTGCGCCCGAGCAAATCGATCAACCCCTCGTGCGAGTCTTTCCGCAACACTTGCAGCGTCGCCGGCCCGCCCTCGACGACGAAATTAAAGTGCGAACGCGTGTTTCCATAGAGCGCGACTGCGAACCGCCTCATCGGTTCGATCGCGACCGGCGTCGCGAACGTCACCACGTTCATGCTATCCCGCGTCGCGAGCGAGTACACCGGCGTGGGGACGCGCGTCATCGGCCAAGGCGGCGGCGGCGGCGGCGGCGGCATCGGAACCCCGTCGTCGGCGCTTCCGTCGTCGCTTTGTGACGCATCGGCAGAGTTCCAAACAACTTTTTACCCTATACCCCTTTGGCGAGTCATGACTCAAAGAGTTATTAAACGAATATGTTCAAAAGGTTATGGACTTTGGTTAAATGGAACCCGCGGCCCCGTCGACGCGTCGACGACGTCACACGACGCCGACGCCGACGCGCGCCGGGGAAAAAGACGAAAGCGCGCGGGGAAGAGAGAGCGAACCCGTCTCTCTCGAAACGGACCGTCTCGCGCGGGTGCGTGGTTTCTCGACGCGGGAAAGACGACGCTGGAATCGTCGTCCAGTGTGTGCATTTGTCCGTTCGTTGACGCGCCGCGTTCAGTGAAGACGGTCGCGGCGACGCGCTCGAGCGGGGTCGCGGTGACGACGGACAGAAACGGAACGAACACATAAACGCGTTGTCGTCGTCGTTTCGTCGCGATGTACGCGCGAACGAGCGAATCGTCGAACGTCGGGGCGAGCTTGACGAGTCACTCGTCGCAACGTGATTTCGCGCTGATGAGCCCGCAGCGGGATTTGGCTGACCGACAACCGCGATTGAGCGGTGGATCGGCGTCGAAACGATTCGTGACTGCGATAGAAGGCATGGCGGCAGAGGCGAGGTGGCACGCGACGCGAATCGCGGCGACGACGGAGGGGATGCACGTAAAGAATGAACTCGGCGAGGCGTATACGGTGAGGCGCAAGAGCGGCTTGGGGAAAGGCATGTCGAAGTTGAATAGTAAAATGCACGAATACGCTGAGAGTCGACAAGAGAAAAAGCAACAGAGACGCAAGACGAAGAGGTCGAAGAGGTATAAACGGAGTAGGTTTGTGTTGTCGCCGCAAAAAGCAGCGTTGCAGAGATGGGAAGCGGTTATGATTGTCTTGTTGTGTTACACCGCCGTCGTGACGCCGATGGAGGTTGGGTTTTATCAACCCTCGTTCAACGCCGTCTTTTACATTAATCAGTTCATCACGGTGGCGTTTCTCGTGGATTTGATTTTGAATTTTTTCACCGCCGTGGTGGATCCGCGCACGGGGCATTTGGTGTACAGTCTGAGTTACGTCGCCAAGCGGTACTTAAAGTCTTGGTTTACGGTGGACGTCATCTCCGTCATTCCCTTTGACGCTCTGTATCTCGGCGTCGGTTCGAAGGCGTTCACGAAACTCGGCGCTTTGAGAACGCTTCGTTTGTTGCGGTTGGTGAAACTCGTGCGTGTGATGCGGGTGAACCACATTTACAAGAGACTCGAATTGGTGTACACCATCGATTACTCTTTGATTGAGCTCATGAAGTTTGCGTTCACCGCCGTCATGTTTGCGCATTGGCTCGCGTGCGGTTACGGATTGGTGGAAGAACTCGAGGGCTCGAGATACTCGTGGACCAGGTCGACAGAGTTCGAGGACATGGTGATAGGACCGGAACCGGAAAATCCGCGAGATATCATTGGTTCTTTTCGTCTCTACCTCGCGGCGTTATATTGGTCTACAATGACAATTTCGACAATCGGTTACGGGGATATTGTGCCGGTGACGACGGGTGAACGCGTGTACGTCATCATCGCGATGCTCGTCGGTGCGTTTGAATACGGTTACATCGTAGGCGCCGTGTCGAACATTATCGCCACCAGAAATGAGAAGATGAACCGCTTCCAGGGTCTCATGCGCGATCTCAACGGATTTCTCGTTGATCACCGATTTCCGCAGGAGTTGCGAGTGCGCTTGCGCGAGTACTTCCGGTATCAGTTGGACGGAGCTGATGCGGAACTGTATAAAAAGCTACTCGGAAAGATGTCTCCGGCGCTCAGGAGTGAGTGCACGATGCGCATGAACACGTGGATGCGCAAGTTGGATTTCTTTACAAATTGTCCAGAACCGTTTGTGATGCATCTTTCGACACTCGTCATCGAACAAACTTACCCACCAGAGGAATCAATATTCACGGCGGGAGACGTATTGAACAAAATATTTCTCATACGCAAAGGTGTCATCGATGTAAATGGGAGAATCAAGGTCTCCGGTAAGACGATTGCAGAAGAAAGTTTGCACTCTGATGCTCCAGTGATGTACGACGCGAGAGCGGTGACGTACGCGGACATCTTCACGCTGGATCGCGAGTCTTTCCAAAGCGCTTTAGCCAATTACCCGGCAACCAAGAGGTATTTCCGCCTCCAGGGTATCAAGATGGTCTTCAGACAAGAAATCCTCGCCTTTAGCAACGCGTGGTGGTCCCTCAAGAGACTCGGCGTGGATGCCGATTTGTCTGGCTCCGTGAACCCACGTCCCGAGTTCTACCTTAGAAAATTGCGCATGATTTACGGCGAGGACGGAGAGGGTTTGGACAACCCAAAACTCTTGGAACAAAAGACGAGAGCGGCAATCGTCATTCAAAAGCGTTTCCGAGGTATGCTGCATCGAGTTTTGCTGCACAGAGAACTCGTCGAGCGGGGAGTGCAAGGCATCTTCCACAAGGTGTTGCGAGAGCGTGATCCAGTGAGTTATACGGCGCACGCGTTGGACGTTTTCCACTGGCGTCTGGGATACTCCTTGACTGAGGTGCACCGAAAGATCAACGCAGTCATGGATGCGATGAACGTCTCCGATCTGGCGCCCGATGCATCGGGCAAAAACAAGTCTGGATTGATGGCGGCGGCAATTCAAGCGGCTTCAGGATCGACGATGACTGCGCCTCGACAGGCAAAGCAGGGTGGTTCAACGCCGCAGGCGCGCGTTATGGTGCCACAGCAGCAACCCGAGTCCGTCGCCCCGGTCGAGTCGACTGGCGACCGAAGCGCTGGATGGGACTCCTCTTCGACTGAGAATCCGGTTCAACGACTTCAGTCACGCGTCGACGAGCTCACGAATCGACTCGTCCCGCTCGATCGAAAGATGACGAGCTACCAAAACAAACAGACGGCAGCCCTTGCCGAAACGAACGAGCGTCTTAGCGACGTTGCGGCTCAAATTGAGACTCTCCTGAGTTTGACCATGAGTAGCATGGAGTCGGGGCTCCAGGAAGCGCGAGAATCTCGCGAAACTCGACGCAGCGCACGAAGACAGTCTCTGTCGCCGCCGCCGCGCTCCGTGGCGTCGCGGTTTTAGAAACGAACCAGATTCAATAGCTAATTACAACAAAACAAATGAAACATTTCTCCACACGATGAAATCAAGCAGTGAGGACTTCGCTCTGCAAAAGAATGCCGACGAGCAAATCCGCGTGACTTGCCTGCAAACCGACATCGTGCTGCGTCCTAATAAACTTTTCCCGCCATTCGTGGTCTCCCGGCACGACTTCTTTATCGTCCACGATCGCAAAGCTTGGCCAAACGCCCTGATCTTCGCCGTAAGTACGCCTCAAGTAGGCTTCGATTTCCATTATGCGATTCACCGAAACCGCGGCGTCATGCGCCACAGAGTCCGCGCGGTGCGGCTCACCTGCAGTTCGTCCAATCACGCAACCCGGGCGTAAACCTACGAAAACAACGGGTACGAAATTCTCTCTCGTCAGTCTCGCAACTCACATCCATCAATCGCGCGCGCGCGCGCGTCCGTCTGTCTCTCTCTTCGCTTTGCTTCGCTCACCGTGTCTCTCAAAACTGTACCCAATGTACTCTTCAAAGTACCTCCAGTACGTCGTCAATACGATATCCGCCCCGCTCCGATCAATCACCGATCCCAAAAGCGCCACTTTCACTTCATCCAGCGCGATTTGCTTCGCCGTCGCCGTTTCGTTGAGCACGCCGTCGATATCTAAAAACAAGATGGGTTTGCTCGACCCACCTTGCTTCGTCGCCCGCATCCTCGTTCTCGCGTCGCGCGTGAATCGCGTGAAACGCGCACCGTCGCGCTTCACACCGACGCGAAGACTGCCCGTGATGCGCGAGGACATGGACGACGACGAGGTGTTCGCGCGCTTCGTCGACTGACGTCAGTCGTCACTCTGAGACGACCACTTTGGAACCACCACCAACAACACCACCAACAACACCGCCACCAACATGCTGTGGCCCGCGGCGTCGACGATAATCGTCGCGTTCGCCATGGCGGTGGTCATTTTGGGCCCGACGGAACGTTTCGCGGACGGTGTCTTTGGTCGAACGTACGATTTCGTTGCCGATAACGCGGGTGCGTGTTTGTTTCGAATACTGTCCATACTGCTTTGGGACGCGAGACGGGCGGAAAAGGCGATACGGTGGCTCGAGAGGGTGATTTGCGAAGCCCCAAATCCGCTAGGGCAAGGGGTGTACCTGACGCTCGTGCTGGGTGGACACGCGAGCTTCGTGGCGGGCGTGGAAACGCCGTTGTTGGACGCGGGCGACGCCAGCGGTTGGACGGCGCGCACGTGCGCCGCGTTCACCATCGCCGTCGTGAGCTGGATCGCGGCGTGTTGCAGCGATCCCGGGACGATCACGGTGGATAATCACAAGGTTTACGCCGCGGCGTATCCGTTGGATGAGGTTTTGTATCATAAAAAGGAGTGCAGGACGCTCGGCGTGGAGGCGCCGGCGCGATCGAAGTTTTGTCGGACGACGAAACGTCGAGTCGCAAAGTTTGATCACTTTTGCGTGTGGATCAACAACACGATCGGGGCTTGGAACTTGAGGTATTTTTTAATGTTTTTGGCATCGCAGCTCGGTCTCGTGGTGTACGTGACGTGCGCGTGCGTCGCCGGAGTGCGACGGGATTTGGATCAGCACGACGCGTGGTCGCTCGAGTTTGCGCAAAAGACGAAATCGGGTGACAGGGCCACACTAGCCAACGAGCTCAAGCTCTTCGTGAGGTTTATCACGTTCCATTACCCAGTTGCGATTGCGCTGGGCTTATTTTGCGCCATCGTGTCCGTGCTTCTCTTTGCGTTTTTGAGCTATCATTGCTATCTCGTCGCCCGAAACGTCACGACGAACGAAACGTACAAATGGGACGCCGTGCGGGCATCCGTCAAAGAGGCCAAGGAGGCGGCGACGGCGGTGGGAGAAAATGAGGTCGTCGAGTGGGACAAAGTGCTGAGGAACAAGTACGACGTGGGTATATGGAAGAATGTCCTCGAGGTGTTGCGCCCGCCGGTGAAGAGCGAACATCCGTGGCGCGTTCCGGCGTTCTTTGGGGATTAGCGCTTGCGTCTCTAGAAGGATTTAGAATGTGTACGAATAATAAACTAGTGATAAGCAGCTAAACCATCCCGCTTGCATAGTACGCGTTTAAAAATTTGCGCAACACTGGCTCTCCGTATTCGTCCAATCGCGGAATCCGATGGCCGCCGTCGTGCGCCACGTACGTCGTCTCAGATGACGTCATAGATTTTAACAACCCCTCGCTCGCCACCACCGGCATCACTCTATCATTTTTGCCCATGATGTGCAACGTCGGACACGTGATCGAGCCGTAATCGAGTTCTCTCGTCTGCAACGCTCTCGATTTCATACCCGACACCAAGACGCCGAAACTAAACCGCTTCGCAATCTTCGGCGTCGCAAGCGCGATCGCGCAAAGCGTCGCCCCTTGCGAAAACCCCAACAACCCATCAAACGGTCCTCTTTCATCGCACATCGTCTCGATCGCCTCGAGCGATTGCTCCAATCCCACGTATTCCATGCCGTCGGCGTCCTCTCGCGGCGACTTCTTTGCGTTCCACCACTCGCAATACTTCCCATCCCCGAAAAAACCCACGACGTCCGCGGGCGCCTCCCCGCTCTGCGCGTGCGGCGCATCGACGACGACGAACTCGCACGTCTCGGCGTACTCGCTCGTCCATCCCGCCATGGACATTTGCGTTTCAAACACTTTCGCGTTCGTTCGAAAGCTGTGCAAGCAAAGTATTCGAAGCTTCCTTTGCGCCGCGGACGTCGTCGAAGTTCCGGATGCGCGGCTGGACGACGCATTCGTCATCGTCGCGGTGCGTCCTCTCGCACCTGAAGCGGCGGACGACATTGATCCGTATCGATGCGGCGTTAAGTTTTGGCGGCATGGATGAGTCTTCACTCGATGACTCGGCGTCAACTACCGAATTTGATCTTCGCTGTCGTCGTCGCCGGCACCGCGTTGGGCGTCTACTCGGTGCACGAGGAGCAAAACGAAGAGCGCAGAAGGCTTCGCGAGGGTGTCGTTCGCGATCGCGCGCGGTTAGCGGCGAGAGAGGAGGCGAAGAAGAACGAATAGTAGTTCGTTTGGATTAGTAGTGCGAAAGAGATGGCGCGGAAAGAAGACGAAGAACGCGTGCGCGCGAAGGAAGCGCGATGGTTCGGTGCGTTGGCGGCGTGCCCCGCGATCGCGTACTCGGTGATGCAGTGGAGGTCGTTCGATGCGGGCGCGGTGGCGTGCGTCGCGAGTTCAGCGGCGATTTCATTTGCCGCGCGAGACGCCACAAGACGTTTGGTGCCGGTTATCGCGAGCAAGACGCTCAAGCGTGGGATGTTTGGTTACGACTTGAATAAAAAGGGGACGGAGCGCGAGAGGGATCAGATTCCGGAGGGGTGTGGGTTGGCCGCGGGGTGCGCATACGCGACGGCGTTAACGATGACGCAGTTGGCGCAGCGCGTTGTTCGATGGTATTTTAGTCAGAGCTATGGCGTCACGTCGGATTCGTGGGCCTTAGAGCAAAATAGCGCGCTCGCATGCGTCGGATTTATGATTTTTCTCGGTTTCGTCGACGACGTGCTCGATTTGCCGTGGCGGGTGAAGATTATCATGCCCGGATTTGCGGCGCTTCCGTTGCTGTTGTCTTATAGCGGCGGCACGACTGTTTTGGTACCGTCACCGCTGAGAAAGCTTTTACACTTGTCAGAAGTAGTGCGTTCGATCGACGTGGGACCGCTTTATCACTGCTACATGTGGTTACTCGTGGTATTTTGCTCGAATTCAATCAACATTCACGCCGGATTGAATGGGCTCGAGGCGGGGCAGTCGCTCGTCATTGCCGGCGCGATATTGCTGTTGAACGTCATGTCGCTCGCGAATGATCCGTCCGTCGATCCCATGACTTCTGGTTCGCACTTGTTTAGCTTGTTTCTCACGATGCCGTTCTTCGCAACGACGTTGGGTTTGCTCGAGCACAACTGGTATCCCGCGAGCGTCTTTGTCGGCGATACGTACACGTACTTTGCTGGAATGACGCTCGGCGTCGTGGGCACGCTAGGACACTTTAGCGAGACTTTATTGCTCTTTTTCCTTCCGCAAATGCTCAACTTTCTGTACAGCACGCCGCAGCTCTTCAAAATTGTCCACTGTCCGAAGCACCGCTTGCCGATTCGCGATGCGAGCACCGGCTTGCTCCATCCTTCCAAGGCGACAGAGACGAGATACAACATGAATCTAGTCAATCTCTTCTTGAGGCTTTTTGGCCCATGCACGGAAAAGCAACTCTGTCGACGACTGATGGCGTTTCAGTTTGCATCGTGTGCATTCGCATTCGGCGCTCGCTACGTGTTGACAGGGATTTGGAAGTGAGAGTGTCTTTGGTTTCTTCGAGGCGACGGATGGCGTCGGCGGCGTCTTCTTCCCAGCGAAGTAGTCTATAGTCTGCGCTACTTACAACATATTTTAAACACTAGTCATCTCACGATATTCGATCGTCATCGATTCCCGGGTAATTTTTTGTGTCGAATGTCATGTAGCTCAGTCGCAAGCGAATCCGCGCGCGCCCGACATTCCTTCAAATCCTCTTCACACTCCCCTCCCGCTCCGTCTTCGCAATCCCTACTCTCGCCTCCGACAACGTACGTCGCCTCAATCTCCACCCTACTGACGGGCATGACAAAGATGCCGTTCTTTGTCGTCTCCACTTGTTCAATTTTACGCATCGTTGTCTCCATCCCGTCGACGACTTCACCAAAAATCGCATACTTTCCATCCAAGTGCGGCGCCTTTCCAAGCATGACGCTAAAGCTACTCGTCCCACTGTTTGGATCGTCGTACCTCGCCATCGATAACCGCCCTCGCTCGTGTTTCAACGATTCACTGAACTCCCCTGGCACCGTCCGCTCGGCCAACTGTCGTTGCGCTTCGTTCAACGCGACTCTCCGTCCACTCTTCACATCCGCAATCTGCGCCACGAACCCGGCATCGACGCGGAAAAAGTGATTCGTCGCGTACATTCCACTCGTCAGCATCTCCTTGACGTGCGCCGTCGTCGCCGACGCGACGCCGTCGTACAACGCCAGAGTGATGTCACCAAAGCTCGTTTGTAAAACGAACCGCTCGTCGCCGAGTTTCGGTGTCATCGGGTCCGCGCGCGCGACATTGAACAGCGTCGACGGCATACATAGCACCGCGACGACCACGAGGAGAACGCGTCTCGGCGACGACGCCATCGCGCGCGCGTCGGTGTGTCCGGACTCGTCGGTACAGCGGGTCCGAAATCTCAATAGAAATCAACATTGTATGTGTAAGTAGTGTGTAGGGTTTAGAAATACGTAGGCACCCAGTTGATGCGTGCGTGTCGTCATTAAACACCTCGAGGTCGTTTCCAGTCACGCCGACGACGGGCGTCGACGACGTCGCGTTTGAGACCAGGGGCTGCGCGCTTCGCGATCCACCGCATCTCACTGAATAGGGCTGGATAAACCCACGGGTGAAGAGCGAGCGAGCGTAGGATACGATACGAAGGGAACAAAGCCCTCGAAAATTCAGTGAATTTTTCGATCCAACCATGTCTTCTTCCGTCGATATCCACGGCGCGTTCAAGGGCGAAGGCGAAGATATGATTGCGGCGTTGATCGCGGCGAGTGCGGCGCGACCGGGGGATAAAGCACCGGCGCGCGCGACGACGGGAAACGGCGCGGGAACGTTCGACGTGGACGCGGAGGTGATCAAGGAGAAAAAGTCTTTCGAGCGTGAACTCGTACCTTTTGATTTCGGGGATAACGACGCGTCGGTGGTCACCGCGCCGGTGGTTCCCGTGGCGGTAACGCCGTCGTCGTTGATGCGGATTCCGACTCCGAAATTGGTCGGAGAGGCAAAGCCGGAGAACGCGAACGGGGAGGCCGCGGCGACGTCGTCGTCGAGGCGTCAGAGAGGAAAGAAAAAGTCCAAGGGTACGGTGAAGACGTTGCCGACGCCGAAAACTGGGGGTCAATCCAAGGATCCGGCAGTTCGGGCGAACGAGGTGTGCGCGCCGCAAAAACCAGCGCTAACGGCGGAGCAACAATCGGCGGTTTTGAACCAAGTGGAGACGACGGGAAGGAAGCAACGAGGGGCGGGTAAAGGTATCATCGCTACAAATGATGAACGATGGGCAAACTCGAGCTTTCAAAACGCGCCGGCTCCGGATCAATTGCCGATGCCGTCGTTTTTGAAGGACATGCCGCCGGTGCCCGTTGAGCCGAAGAAAAATCCGGCACCTTTGAGCGGCGGCGCTTCGGCGAACGCCGCCGGGTTGAAAAACTTGCTTGGCATGTCGGCTCCGGTTCCGGTTCGACCAGTTCCAGACGCGCCTCAACAAAACAAGGGCCAGCAGCTCTTCAAAAGCATTCTTTCAAGCGCACAGGCACCGGCGCCGCCGGCGCCGCAACAACAACACCCGATGCCCCCGCCGGGAATGATCCCGCCACCGGGAATGATCCCGCAATACCCACCGCATAACCACCCACCACCGGTGCAACAAAAGCTGAACGCCATCTTTGGTGTCACACCGCAACCACCGCAACCGTTCCCACCGGCGCAACCGTATCCGACGGCGCCAGAAACGAGTGGTGGTAACTTCCAAATGCTCATGTCCAAGCTTTCGCATCGAGCGTAAGCGCGACTCGAGAGCGTCTTGTACCAATAGCACCGTGTATACCAACTAGTTTGATGAGTCTCCGCTCTGTGAAACGTTCCAGAGCGCGTTTGACGCACCCAACTCGCGAACATAACCGTTCGCAAAACGGCCGAAGAGTGCCGGAGCGCGTTTTAAAAGCTCTCAATCTCACAACAAAATTCGAGCCAACAGACGAGTTTCGCAGAGGAAATTTTTCCTACTTTGTGGAACCCTTTAGCGCGGTCATTCGACCGCGCGCTTCTCAAGACTTCAAGATCCATGCGCCGATAAAGGGCGGCGCCAACCATACGAACCGTTCATTAGTGTTGTTTGTGATTCTACTTACAATGTTTGCTAACTATCGCCTACTTTTTTTGGCGACGGGCTCTTCTTCGGCAACGCGTCCAAACGCGTCCCCCTCGACCCCATCTTCAAAATCGTCAAAATCGTCTTCGAAGTCATCCACTTGGTCGAGCATGGCGTCGAGCGCCTCTTCGACGGCGTCTTCGTCGTCGTCGCCGCCGTTATCGTCATCATCGCTGTCGGCGGCTTCTTGGTTGGCGGCCGCCAACGCGGCGTTGGCGAACTCAAAATTCACCTTTTTCACGTAGCTCGGGTGAAACTTGTGCTTGACGTTGCCAAAGAGCTTCTTCATCACCGCCAACTGGCGCACGCCCGGACGAAACCGCTCGTGATAGGATATAAGCTGCGCGGCGATGAGTCCTGCGCGTTCCTCGACGGTGGGAACGTCTGGCCGATGCGCCAAATACGGCGGCTCGTAGTCGTCATCCGCGAAACCACAACTCAGATTGATTCGAGGCCTACCCTCTTTACCCTCACCCACGGACCCCCAGTGGATGAGCCGATGGGTGAACGCCACAGCGCCTCCCGCGCGACAGGGCATCGCACGAATCCGTTGGTACGCCGCCTTGCTGTCGAGCGCCATGCGCATGGGATCCACGTCGACGTCATCGCAATCGCCTTCAAAGTACCCCGGATCGTACGGTCGCGGAATACAATACAAGCACGAGTTCTCCGGCGTTGCATCCGTCAACGGCATCCAAATCGTGCTGTATTTCGCCGTTCCATCTTTCCGGAAACTCCCCGGTGCGTCATCCGGTTGTCTGTCGCGATGCGGACAGAACGCCGTCGTCTCCGCGTCAACAATCGGATCAACAATCCACGCCAAGACGTCGTAATTACACCTCAGCCCATTGAAAATATCATCTTCAAAAACATTCCGCGCGTCATTCAAGTACTCCCACGCCTCGTCGTACATGAAAACCCACGTCGGATCCATACCGGCGTCTCGCAACGCGACGCAACACTTTGCCAAAGCGCTGCGCGTCTCCTTCGCCGTCGACGCCGACGTCGTGGAATGCGCGTTCCTCGCGTCGTTGACGACGGTAAACCCGAGGGTTTTCATTCGTTTCGCGTGCTTCGTCGACGTCGACGCGTCTAAACGTTGACGCCGCGCATCCAAACTTTTCGCACCACCGACGTGCAACCTTTCCGCGACGTCTGCACCCGCGCGCGCCGCGATGCGGCGCCACACGTCCGGATCCGTCGCCGACGACGTCGTCGCCAACGCATCGGGCGTCATCGCTCGCGGCGCCGATGCGGTGCGGGCGCTCGACGCGCGACGACGACTGACGACGAGTCGCCACTTTGTGACGCAAAAGCAACGAATTCACGAACGCGATCCAGCGATGAGCGCGTCTTCACGCGCGCGAATTCCCCCGGAAACCGTCGTGTCGATCGCGGAAACCATCGGTGCGGGCGCGCTGGACGACCGAACCGCCAAAGCGCTCGCGTCGGACGTGGAATACCGACTCCGGTTGGTGTTCCAGGATGCCATCAAGTGCATGCGACATGGAAAACGAGACACACTCACGGCGGAAGACGTCAACAGCGCGCTGCGTTTGCGCGGGTGTGAACCCTTGTACGGGTTCGGTGCAGGTGGTGGGTCTGCCGGAGCCGACGTCGGGTTTTTCCGGGCGACACGTGAGGATCCAGAGGTGTTTTACGTTGATGAAGAGGAGATCGATTTGAAGGATTTATTAAACCGTAGACTCCCGCGACCGCCGGCAGAGGTGAGTCTGGTCCCGCATTGGTTGGCGGTGGAAGGGGTTCAGCCGCAGATTCCGGAGAATCCGTTACCGGTACCGCCGGAACCGCGACCGTTGGAGGCGCCACTAGGGGCAAAGAGACCGAGACCGACGGCGAGGGCGGAGGACCCAGACGGGGGAGGGTTGGCGCCGGTTGTCTCGCACGTCTTGTCGAAAGAATTGCAGTATTACTTTGACAAGGTGACGGGGTTGGTGAGAACTGGGAGTGGGGAAGGCGCGACGGAGGAAGACGCGGCGTTGTTGCGAACGGCGCTCAAGTCGTTGAGCGAGGATGTTGGTTTGCATAACTTGATGCCGTACTTCACGCAGTTTATCACAGAGGAGACAACGCAAAATTTGAGAGATTTGTCGAGATTGAAGACGTTGATTCAGATGATTCGCGCGTTGTTGTCCAACTCGGATATTAATGTCGAGTTGTACTTGCATCAACTCATGCCGAGCGTGGTGACGTGCGTCGTTGCGAAGCGATTGTGTCAGAGCTTGGATGAGGATCACTGGTCGTTGCGAGACGACGCCGCGGGTACCATCGCCTTCATTTGCTCGAAATTCGGTGACGCGTACCCGAGCATTCAGCCGAGAATCACGCGCACGCTGTTACAAGCGCTGCTCAACACCAAACCTTTGCCGACGCACTACGGTTCCATCAAGGGATTGCACGCTCTCGGCCCAAAGGTTGTGCGAGAGGTCATCATGCCGCACTTGCGCGAGTACATGGATAAGCTCGAACCCATGCTCGAACCGCCGGTGCCGGTTGATCACGACGCGCTCAAGAGCATGAACGAAGCGGATCGAAACGCCGCGGTGACAAAAGCAAAGCTGGCTGTGATTCGACACGGTGACGCGACGCGGGTCATGGGCGCGCTTCAGGACGCCGTCGGCTCGTGCGTTCGAGACGAAGTTGGATCCGTCGAAGACAGGGCGAGAGAGGAGCGCTTGAAGGAGCAACTCATGCGTTGGCAACGAAGTAAGGATGGTGATAGGTTTGAAAAGGAAGCTGAGGAAGAGATCAAGCCTGAACCGGCGTCGCCATCCAAAAAGCGCGGCGCGCGCGGTAAAGCCGCCAAGGAGGACAAGAAGAAGGAAGCTGTCGTGCCCAAGGCGGCACCATTGGTCCGCAGTCGACGCGGTCGCGGCGCGGCGCAGGACGACACCGAAATGGGTGATGCCACAGCCGCGTACGCGCCCAACGTAGCCGTATCCGAAACGCATATTTAGTTGAATTAATAACGACACTTTCAAAGAGTAGCCTCAAATAAGTCTGAGCATGAACGACTCACCTCACTTTGCGCCTCACTCTGCAATGCCAACAAACGCCGCTCGAGTCGTCCCACCGCGCGTTTCGCGCGCGGCACTGTCGGCGTCATTATCACGTTCGCGCGGTCCCGTCGTCTCGCGCGCGATGGAACCGTCGACGTCGACGTCGTCAGCATCACCGTGGGGCGTTGAAGTCGAAGACGTCTCTGTCAGCTTCACCCGCGGCGCATCCACCGTTCGCGCCCTTCGCGGCGCATCCCTCCGCGTGCCCAAAGGCACGCTCTTCATGCTCCTTGGCCCGAACGGCTGCGGCAAGTCCACGATGCTCCGCGCGCTCTCGGGACTCATCGAACCCGACTTTGGAGAGACGCGAACGCCGAGTCGCAAAGCCTTTGTGTTTCAAAACCCGGATCATCAAGTCATCATGCCCACCGTCGGCGCGGACGTCGGTTTCGGGTTAGGCGCCGACGCATCATTGAGCGAGGCGGAGATTCGCGAGCGCGTCATCGAGGCGTTGCGATTGGTCAACCTCACGGATGAGGACGCGTACGAGCGACAGGTGTCGACGCTGAGCGGAGGACAAAAACAACGCGTCGCCATCGCCGGGGCGCTCGTCGAGCAACCAGAGCTGTTGCTTTTAGACGAACTCACGACATTTTTAGACGAGGCGGATCAGCTAGGGGTGATTCAGGCGGTGCGAAACGCGGTGGATTCATCGGACGGAGCCGTCACTGCGATTTTAGTGACCCACAGGCTCGAAGAGTTGGCGTATGCCGACGGCGCCGCGTACATGGAGGAAGGTCGCGTCGTCGAGCTCGGCACTGGGCCGCAGATTAGAGAGTTCATTCGAAAGAAACAGCAGGCGTACGTGGTAGGAAATTGAATGACGTTGTAACACTTGTTCATATAAATGTTGTGTACCGCTCGTGACTTCTCAGCAATCAATCACCACTCCGCCGCGCACGTCCGCTGTTCTTCGTCGACCGAGAGAAACGACACCCGATGGCGGAACCACGCGCGTCGTCGGCACCCGAGTTTGACTTTTACGAGGCGCTCGAGGTGGAGAAGACGGCTGACGCGGCGGAGATAAAATCGCAGTACAGAAAACTCGCGCTCAAGTATCACCCGGATAAGAATGGAGGCGACGCGACCAATTTTAAGCGCGTGAGCGTGGCGTATAAGGTTCTGAGCGATCCGACGAAGCGGGCCGAGTACGACGCGCACGGCGTGGATGGGATCGATAAGACGGATATTCTCGACACGGAGATTGACATCAGCGAAGCTGGATTCGCAAACACGCTCGTGGCTTCGATGATATCGAGCCTCGGGGTGAACATCAAGACGGCGGTGCCGATGAAAGTGTTGGAGGCGGTGCGAAGCGGCGCGGTGGCGATCGCTCAGGCGCAGGTTGGGTGCAAGATGAGCGAAAACGTGAAAAAGGGGGAGATTCGGTTGTTCAGATGTCGCCTGACGGAGGAAGACACCAGAGCGGGCGTGGTCGTCAGCGTCGTGTCGCCGGCGGGAGATAAGTTTAAGTTGTTGCATTTCGCCGAGGGTAACGGTGTAGCGGGTAAAGGGTTGGAGTTGTCGTTACAGGAGATGAGCGCAAAGTTTGATTCGGTCAAGCCGAAGCGCTCGCACGCTGGATTTTACTTCGCCGGGACTCAGAGTTTCAACTACGAGCCGATGAACGCGGTGAAACTGAGCAAACTCGAGTCGCGTGATTTTGCGCTCTTTCATGCCTTGGATAACTGGACGCCGCGAGAGTGCACGACGATCAGTCCTGGCGAGCATGTCTTTGGCGTGTACGGCGACAATTTCTTTGACAAGTGCAAATTTGAGTTTGAAGTCTTCACCTTGGGCACAAAGGTGCGGTCGCCCGCGGATGGTGACAACTCAAAAACCCTCGAAATCAATGACATTCGCGACATAGAATCCAAGCTGTCGCACAAGAAGGATGAACTCATGCGATTTGAGAAGGAGTACGCCGCCGCCAAGGCGGCCTTTGAAAAAGTGGTCATCCGTCATCAAAAGGAAAACGAAGAAATTCGAGACCTCCTGGCCGCGAGAGAGGCTGCTTATTGTGCGCTCACATTACCAGGCGCGGCGGCGGAATCTGAGGACTCGTCCTCGACCTTCACCCTGCCTACGATTGACACGAGCGCATTTAAGAATTTCTCATTTTCCAACCCCTTTGCGAAAAAGTAACAAAGTATCGTCGAGTTGATTGCGTGCTTGAGGTACTAGGCTAATGATTTGATGATGTAACAATGATTTTTCTACTGTATTAGAGGTTGATGTGCACTCTTCCTCGGCGCGCGCTTGAGGTGCATGTTTCGGCGCCTCGCGTGTCGACGCCAGCGTCTCACTCTTCATTCTGGTCTGAAAAAAAGTTGAGTTGGCAATCCATAAAGTATTTCATCGACGCAACGTCTTTCAAGACGCGTTTCGCAACGTTCGGCGGACCGTGACCGTGAATACACATTTGAAAATCCTTTCCAGGTTTGATGCGGTTCCCGAACACGTCTCTGTGCTCCATATCGGTGGATTCGTCAGAGTCGTCCGCCACGCTGTTCGCGCGAAACAAACGAAACCCAAGCGGAACGTTGTCATCGTCGTCGTTTTCACTCGACGAATCTTCATCAGCATACGTCACCGCGATCGATTCCGGAAACGCACACAGAAAATCCCAAAGAAGGTCACCCGTGTTCGCCATCGGCGCCGCGTAATCGACCGCCGGCGCCGTCGCCCGAATCGTCCATTCCGCCGTCGGCGCCAACTCCAGCCGTCGTTCCTCCTGTTCACGAATCAACTGCTGCACGAGATTCGTATTCTTCTCCCCCACGAGTTCTTTCCAATCGATCGTCTCCAAATTTGCGCCCCGCGTCGCATCGCTCTGACTCGGACGACTCTTTCTCCGTCGTCGCAACGCGCGCAAGCCGAAATTGAACAACGCCAACGCGGCGATCACCACCGCGACAACCGCCGTCTCTCTCAACGCACCACCGCCCGAAACGCTCGACGACGACGACGCCTTTTGAATCACCACATCATCCAATCCACGCGCGGCGAACGCGTCCGACGTCGCATTCTGTACCGTCTCAAACCTCCCGCGGTCCGTTCGCGTCCCGCTCCGCTTTGGCGTCCGCCCAACCGAACGTCCCACGACGCACCCGTCCTCCGCATCCAACCGCACCGTCACCTCCTCGTTCGCGATCGACGACGTCAATCCGAACGCGAAGCGTCTCCGGGCCGTTCGCGACGTCTCACCCGCGGCATCGCTTGCGTCCCTCGGCGTCATCGCCCCATCATCGCGTCTCTTCGTATCGTCGTCATCATCATCATCATCGTTCGCGCACACCCGAACCGCGTGCGTCTCCCCGACGGCGTCGCACGTCACCCGAGCGCAACACCCGGCGCGGTCGATGAACGTCACCGCGCCGTGCACGAGCGATCGCGGCGCTCGCAACCGCGGCGTCGGCGTCGGCGTCATCGTCCGTCGTCAATTCGCGTCGTCGTTTTTTCGGCGTTTCCGAGAAGAGAGTCCGAGAGTCCGAGAGTCCGAGAGTCATTTCGATCGTTCGTCAGTCGTCGGCGCGTCGGCGCGTTTTCGCGTTCGCTCGCTCGCTCGCTCGATCGCGACTTCCGCGTCGATCGACGCCGGGCGCCGTCGTTCGGTGACTGCGCGCGTCCGTCCGTCCGTCCGTTCGAAGAAGATCGATCGTCCGTCTCGATGTCGACATCGGCCGGGACGACGACGGATTACGAGACGGCATCCGAGGACGGTGCGGGTGGAAGCACCGATCGCGGCGTCAGGGAGATGACGACGACGACGACGACGACGGCGACGACGGCGGTGGCGGTGGCGGCGGCGGGCGAGGACGCTCGACGACGACGGGCGTACGCGCGAGCGAGGCGGGGCGTGGATGAAATGGTCGAGGTGTATTTTAAGCACAACGCGAACGCGCGATCGGTCGTAGCGCAGCTCTTGCGGAGGTCGATGGGACGACGCGAGGCGGGGACGACGCTGGGAGAGGAGGAGATCGTGCGGCGGACGCCGCTGGATCACGTCGCGTTTCGGTCGTTCGGCGTCGGGGACATGGGGATCGACTCGCTGTGCGAGCTCTTCGCCCCGCTGGGATACACGGTGGTGGAGGATGATGTGTACACGTTTCCGGAGAAGAACGTGCGGGCGAAGTGGATGCGGCCGCCGCCGAGACCGGAAGGGCTCGGTGCGGATGTGCTCGATCTTCCGCGGATATTCGTGAGCGAGTTGGTGATGGAGGACGTGGATGAAGATTTGCGAAGACTCGTCGAAAAGGTTTTGAATAGAGTGCGCGAAGGAGAGCTGTATGTACCCAGCGAAGAGTGGTCAACGGGGCGAAACGCGAGGTGGCAGTTGCCGAGCGCGTCGCAGTACGCTAAAGTTCAGGCGTTGAGCGAATACGCGGCGTGGACTCTGCTACACGGGTACGCCGTGAACCACATCGCGGTGAGCCTGTTTCAGTTGAAAAAGTTGTATCCCGAGACGCCCGTGCTCGACTTGGAAGGCGTCGAGGAGGCTTTGGCGCATAACACGGCGCTTACAGGAGTGAAATGGAACGACGTCGGAGGACGCATCAAAAGGTCACCCTCTGGATTGTTGTGTCAGAGTTCTTTGATGGCCACCCCGTCGGTTTTTCGCTTGTACAAACGAACAGAGAAGACAGAGAAAAATAGATACGCGGCTGAGTCGAGCGAAGACATTTTCAAAGAGTGTAGATTACCAGGGTCTTACATTGAGTTTGTTCAACGTCTGCCGAAACCAGAGCACGAAAACAAGCGGTTCGAGGAGCTTGTAGAGGGTGACTTGCGCGACGGATTTGAGGCCGGCAACGCGAATACCATTTTTGATTCGACCAACGCATCCGTGAAAAAGACGAATGCAACCGATGGGAGAGCTCAGACAGCGGATCGAAACACGCTCGCGACCCATGAGAAAGTGGCCGGTGGGAAGCCTCAACCACGCGGCGACTCACAGAGACAGAACGTCGGCGCGATGAGGTCCACTTCTCCTCAAATGGCCGACGCGACGGGCCCAAAAAATGTCAAACACTTTCCTCCAATTAACGATGATTCGTGCATCGATCTCACGTGAGTTTAGACCTCTTGCAATAGAGAATGAAATGTAGTGCAGTAGCCACTTGTGAATTTGTAGATTTACGCTAGTATTACAAAGGATCCTGTTAGACGCGCACGCCTTCTTCGTAAAGTCGTTTCGGTTTCGGCTGTTTCCACGTCTGAAACGGAATGTACACCAAACTCAAACAAGCCATCGCAAACAAAGAGTAAATGAACACATTGTACCTAAACAGCGCCCCGAGACCCTTGAGACGATCAATGTTTCCTCCAAAAATTTCAGCGACGGCGGTCTCTGCGGCGTACACGTCGAACATTTTAGCGCAGAATTGAGTAATGGATACGGCGCCCAACATGATTAAACCGGTGTTGAAGAGGAGAGAGCTCATGCACGTGCGACCGATCTTCATCGGGTACAAACTGACGAGTAAGAACCTAGTTCCTAGCTTGGTGTTACCTTTGATGACGCAGAACACCAGATAAAAGCAAAAGATGGCGAAAACAGCCGTTCCGAGAAGCGACCACGCTCTGTCCAACGCCATGAAGAAGGAGTTTAGGAACGGGTGAGCGGGTGGTCGAATGACAACCGTCAGTAGCATGTGAATCATCCAGAAAGTACTCAACAGACAGCTGAGGACTCCTACCAAGAGATGCCCGTAGTATCCCAAAACTGTCAACATCCACGTGGCTTCCCGTTTTTCTCCTTGTGGGTAAACTCGTCTGAGTTCGACTTCGTCGTCTTCGAGCTGAATCAACTTCAAATCCAAGTCTTTCAGTTCTTTCTTCGTCTTACGAGTCCTACCCGTCTCCCTCTGCTCTTTTTGAACGCTCTTAATTTGCGCGTGGATTTGTTGCGCGTCTCTCGCTAAAATTGTCGCGCAACGAATATACTCGCTCTTTGTGATGATCTTTTTCGGTCGATGTATAAAGCTCTTGATGAGATCGACCGGTAGAGCCACGAGGCCGACGCCGGCGTAAATCATAAAGAGGAACGAAGACACGATTGACCCCACCGCGATCATGTACACGATGAAAGTCGGCTTGACGGTGAACGATTCGCTGCCAACGGCTGAGCCGTACGCGCTGCACGCAGTGCCCGTCAGCGTCTTGGGGCTGCCGCTACCAAAAGTTGTCGGGGTGTTGGCCGCCGACGTTACGACTGCAATGCAGGATGTGGCCCCTTCCAGACCGCTCTGACTCAAAAGTGCCATCCCAGAGTTGACGCTCTGCATGTCGAACTCAGCCGAGCCGCCAAAGTAATACGCCAACAGCATGGACAATATCAAGACAATCAGAGACGCCAAGCTCCAAATCGACGAGCTCACAATCTTCTTCACCTGTGCCGCGTCGCTATCTTGCTCATAGTAAAACAGCGTCCACGGAATCAAGCCAAAGATGTACGCAAACATTGTGATGTACGTCGCGTACCACAAGTCGAGCATGGGCAACGTGTACCGACAGGCGCTCTCTATGATGGACTCATCGCACGCCGCCCTGTTCGCCACATCCAGCGGGAGCAACAATATCGATAACACCGCAATCGTCAGCCCACTGACGACGACAATCTTCGGGAACCAAGCCTGATTCCGATCGTCAGGGTGCTGAAAGTGTACCAACACGTACACATTCGCCACGAGCGCCAACACACTCACGACCACGGCGACTACGATTAAAAACCTACGCGCGCGTCGTGAGAAAACATCGACAATCCATCGTCAATCATTGCGTCGTCGCGTCGCGTTGCGTCGCATCGTTCGCGCCAAACCCAAAGAAACGAGCATCTCTCCACCTGGCAACGCACGATCTCGTCACTCGCACGACACCGAACGTCCTCCTCTCGAACGTCACCATCTCTTCACGCACCAGTTGTACTTCTCCGTCGCCGCCGCCATGACGACGCGCGCGTCTATGCGTCTCTGCGTCGACCGCGCTCTTCGATCGACGCGGACGAGTGAAGGACGCGACGTTTGCGGCATCCAACGTCCACTTTCGCTAGTGAACACTGTTTACACATACGTACAGGCCGCAACGCAAAGTACTCCATTTCGCAACTCCGGCCGACCGCAGACAACGGCGGTGTCTGCGGGCGATCGGTGCGTGCCCGCGACGCGAACGCGATCGTAATCGTCGCGAGTTCCGTCTCCTTCGTGGTCGTTTCTTCCTCGGAGCGCGCCACCCGCGATGTCGGCCGAGAAGAAACTGCCCGCGCGCGCGTTGGACCATCGACTCGGGTCGTTAATTGAGCGCATCGATGCCTCGTCTCGGTCCGTCTCGGAAACGACGCGAAACCCGGGTTTGGCGGGTGAAGAGGGTTATCACAGCACAGATGATGATGAGCGGAGCTATCGAAGAAGGATCAGGGCGATCGGCACGGACGAGGAGGGAAGCTTTCACGGGGGTCCGGGACTGCGACGGGTGAATTCCTTCTTTACAGAGAGCGATTCAGGCACGGAGGGCATGTCGAAGAAGCCATTTAGTCGAAAAGTGATCAGGAAAAAGTCGATTCGGTCGCGTTCGGGGGGCTTGAAATCTTCGTCTGGCGATGGTGCCGGGTCGGGGAGGATTCGGTCGACAAAGCGGACGGATACTTTTGGGTCCAAGCTCATGGATGACGATGAGAGAAAGGATTGGAAAATTTTGATGCTACATCCCGCGAGTATTTACGCTCGAGCTTGGACGAGGGTGGTGAACGTGATGATTTTGATCATTTGCTTCACCGAGCCAGCCATTTTCGCTTTTAGAGGGGACAGAAAATCGCGTAGCGCGCTGTCTTGGAACGAAATCATGGAGATTCCATTCGTCATCGTCTTTCTGACGGATATCATTATCAACTTTTATAGACCGATAGAGGAATATTCGCGTCTCGTTTGGGACACGAAGAAGATTGCGTACAACTATCTCTCAGGCTGGTTCTTCATCGACTTTTTGGCGTCCATTCCATTGGATTTGATGTTTGCCAACGTGGTGACGCCGGGGACTGTGAGCTCAAAAATTCTGGCCGGTTTGGGTTTGCTGCGCATCTTGCGCTTGTATCGTATTAAGCAGATGATGTCAGAGCTGGAAGGGAATCCACTGCTTCCATACTTATCGTTTGTGGGTGCTAAATTTGCGCTTTTAATTGCTCTAGCGAGTCACTGGAGCGCGTGCACGCTCTACTTTTTAGCGAGCTTGGACGACTTCGGCGAAGGTACTTGGGTGCACGCGTACGATCCCGACTTGCCGAACATGAGTTTTAGGGATAAGTACACGACATCCCTGTACTGGGCGACTGTCACGTTGACCACTGTGGGTTACGGCGATATTTCGCCAGTCAGCAGCGCTGAGAGAGCGATTGCAATGATAATCATGATCTCCAACATGGGGGTGACTGCGTACATTTTGGGTAACATGACGCGCATCGTAACAAAGGAGGATTCGCACATTATGGACTTCCGGGAGAACATGTCGGCGCTTTCTCGTTTCATGAAGCGTAACAGCATACCAGATGCCGTAAGAGACAAGATCAATGCGCACGTCTCGCTAGAGTTTGAGATGAAGTGTCGGGACGACGAGGCGGTGTTGAACTTTTGTCCGCCGACAATCCAAGCAGAATTGCGACAGGCTATTTATCAAGATTACATCGATAGCTGTTTCATTTTCGGCGAAACCTCAGCTGTGTTTACGCAGCACTTTTTAGACTGCATCAAGGTAGAATATTTCTATCCCGGGACGCTTCTGACATCAAGAGGATTGGATGCGCGAACCATGTACTACCTCTGCCTTGGCAAGGTGGACATCATCACAGAGGCGTACCTTGATGCGCCATCGAGCTCGCAGAAAGTGGCCTCGGTCAGTGCGGGTGATTGGTTGAATATCACATCGGTTCTCTGCGGTCGGCATTGTTTCCACACAAGTCTCGTGCAGTCAACTTGTAAGGTGTTGGCTGTCCAGGCGGATAAACTTCAAAACATCCTCGAGCGCTATCCCGCGGACTTGAAGCACATCATGAGCAAGTTGACGGACAAGTATGTCGCCGTGATGGACAACAATTCTCCCGACAAACACCCTCTCGTGGACGACCTGTATTCAGTGTTCTTATCTGCTCTACATCAAAAGAGTCGGGAACTCTCGGAGAAGGAGCTTAACCAGCTCAACGTGGCCGTCGTCACTGGCGACGTGGCCGCTTTAGAAGTAGCGTTTGCAGAGGAGCCACAGAATGTCCATGTGATGGACGCCGGCGGACGATCGCTCCTCGTGATTGCGATCGAAAACAAACAAGAAGACATCATCAAGTTGTTGTTAAAGTGCGGTGCGGACCCAAATCAGGCGACGAAGGCTGGTTTCTCGCCACTCGCGCGCGCTGTTGCTATCGGCAACCCAAAGATTATCGAGATACTCACCGCGTCAGGCGCCGAGTTTTCGCAACCGGATGACCACACCATTCTGCATGCCGCAATAATGCAGGATCAGGTTCAGCGAGTCAAGCTCTTGCTCGCGTCCGACGTTAGTTTGAACAATCAAGATTACCACGGTAGTACCCCGCTTCACGTAGCTGCCTGGCTCGGCTCAAACATCATTCTCAAAATTCTCCTCGCTGGCGGTGCCAATCCAAACGTTGAAGATAAAGACGGGCGGACGCCAAAGCAAGTCGCACAGAAAGCAGGGAACGTGGGATGTGTGAAAATTTTGGAAGAATACACGTTGAATCGAACGCACAGCACGCCGACCTGAGCACCCCCTTCTATGTAATATGCAATTTCCTCATAACGAGACTCTCGAGACGAAACGATGAACGAACAGGCAACCGCGATTCCGAGCGCACCACCGATGACGTCGTGCGCATCGCAGACGCAGAACGCGTTTCTGGTTGACGACGACGACGCTTCGGAGCGCGCGCACGTGATGTTCGAAACCACTTTGGGCATCATAGCAACAGTTGGTTCGCTGGCACTCGCTCTCATCGTCGCGGTCGCGAGCGTGCTAGAGGATCCCTTCGACTTGGAAACGAACGTGTTTTGGAAAAAGATGGAGATCTTTGCAGCTTTGCGCGGGTTTGATTTGAGATAGCACTCGTGAACACGAACGATAAAGCCACCAAGATGACGACGCAATGCGAGAACTGACGTGTTCTGTTGAGACAACGCTTTTGTCGCGTGTTATGACAATAAATCGATCTTCTACGTTTCGCCCGTGAACATGAGTGACGAGAACACACCTAAACCTAGTGATGCTAGTATGATGGTTGAGCCGACGACGGCGTTGGAAACCAACGCCGCGTTGTCCTTGCTCGGTATGCACGCCGATTTTAATATGTTTGTCACGTCGAAAATTCTGTGCGAAATGCCGATATAAATGTACGTGCACAACATAAAGTTGAGCAGAGGATACCCTGGGACGAGAGACATGAGCTTTTTCGGCTGTCCGTTGGGCGTCCCAGACGTGGATAACCAAATGTGAAACTGCGAGATGTACGTCTCAAGAGTCACCTTGCCACAAATACAAAACACGTCAACATGATTCACCCGGAGCGTCTTCGTGGCGTTTCGAAGCAAAATGAACCCTGTCACCGGAATCCAGCTCGTGTACGGATGCCATTTGTTGTAATCAAACTTATCCATCGTGAAGAAGGTGACGAACCACCAGTACAGGATGGCGCACGCCGTCGCGACGACGCCGCCTTGGTACATCACTCTCTCTCGGTTCGTCGGGCGATCATCGATCCACCTCATGAATGCCTCGTATTTCGGATGAGCGTACGCGCACATCATACCGTAAATCCAAACGTAACGATCAAGGCCGGAGCGAAATTCCCACTCGTGCATCGCCGGCACGTTGGGCTTGGCTGGATTGACGTAGCTGAGTAGCCAGGAAAACGGCTTAAAGATAACGTTGAAAACGCCCGGCACCTCCCATATCACCGCTGATATCGCAAAGCACGCAATAAACTTACCGTATATCCACTTAGCGTCAGAATTTCTATCTTTAAAAACAGCGAGCGCTCCGTACACGAACAGCGTAAAGAGCGTGTGCATCGGACAAATATAATACAGCATGTAATCATTCTTCATCACCAAGCACGTGACGAGAACGAAAAAGTTTAGCCTCCACATCATCTGCGCGAAACGCACCGCGCTGAAATCCTTCTTGACGTAATAATACGAAAAGTTACCAAACCCAGTCATCCACACGTACGCCGCGATGAAGACACGAATCAAGTTGTACATTTCCCCGGCGTCAAAGTAGTGATACAAGAGAAACAACACCTGCATCCAACCCTTCATCTCCTCCGTCTGTTCCCGATGTAACGGCGCCGACGTCCGCGACTCTTTCAGCGTTGTCTTCCATCCATACGCCGCGAGCGCTACGAAAATTGCGATGAGCAAATCTCTATCGTAACTCTTCTTTGACTCTCGCACCAACCCGCTTCTGTCGCAAAACCAAAACAAAAACATAATCACCGACAACTCGGCCCACGCTTGAATCGTCGTTCGGCTCTCTCGAAGCGCGTCTCTACGAAGAGTCAAGCATTTAAACGCTGATGATTCCATCAACGCCGCCGCGCTCCACGCCGACGCTCCAGATGACGCTTCACCGTGCCTACGCTTGACTCCGCCCTCCAAATCCTCATCATCTTTCCCCGACCCACTCGCCGCGCGATCCACCAACGGCACGTCCGCGGCATCGATGTCGACGCTATCGTCACCGCGACCCATCGCGTGGGCGTCCGCATCGCGCTCGTCGTTCGTCGTAGACGAAGAAGAGGAACCCAGCGTCGTGTTCTTACCCGATCCACCAGCGCCTCCACCGACACCCTTCGCCTCGGCATATAACTCGAGCGCGAACGCGAACGCGAGTGCGCCGACGCACGCAATGTGTGCGCTTTCCCGAAGCATCCCGCGCGCTCGTTAGGACGGTGGACGCTGCCGTCCGCGCGCGCGGTCGTGTGAGGCTGACCTATTCCAAAATGGAATGAAACTGAAAAAACTCAACTTCAAATGCGTCACAACGCACGCGACGCACACGACGCACCGACGCGCACGACGCACCGACGCGCACGCGCGCGCGCATCGCGACGAAGAACACATAAATATACATACTCAATCACAACGCACCGCCGAACCGTCAGTCAGTCATGTCGTCGTCGTTTCGAGGACGACGCGATGGGGGAACAATGTCCAGTGGACGACAACGAACGTCTCGAGGATACGCCGACGACGACGCCGAAGGTGACGTTCGGGGCGACGAGAGAGACGCGCATCGCGATCATGGTCGCGATGATGGTGGTGACAGGTACTACGACGCGGGTGACCGACGAGACGCGCGGGGTATGTCGAGTCGAACGCGCGCGGCATTTGAGCGGTTGGAACGAATTTCAGATGATTACTTGAACGACATTGAACGCGCGTTCAGAGCGCTGCGAGACGAGATCGCGGCGGAGCGAGACGAAGAAATGGAGGATATCGAGGAACTTAAACGCGAGTTGTTACGAGGGAAGGATCTGTTGGAGAGAGAACGGAAGGATTTTGATGTGCGGAGAGCCCTGGAACAAGACGAGTTGGAACGGGCATATGAAATGTTGCAAAAGGAACGGGATGAGTTTGAGCGAGAACGGGCGCGCATTGATGAGGAACGGGTGCGAATGGATGCCGAGGCGCGAGTGCACGAGCGGTATGCGAAGATGGGATCGGTTTCGGCGCGATCGATGTCGCTCGCGAGTCAAAGTTTCGCCGACGGGATGTCGCACGCCGACTTGAGAGATTTTGACTATCAACTCGATCCGAAGATTACCGCTTGGATAGAGGAAAGCGGGAGAGAACGCCCGGTAGAAGAGGTGGAAGCGGTCGAACCGCCGAAAAGTCTCGCGGCGAACAGATGGATGAAAGCGAAGAATAGAGTCGCCAATGTGACGCACGCACTCACGAATGCGACGTTGACGCAAAAGGCGGAAACAAACGCCGCATCTGGAATCTTACCAGACACTGCGCGACTTTCAGCGTTGGATGGCATTGAACTCATGGGAAGAGTCTTGTGCATCGGTGGTCTCGAACGGGGCAGCGAAACGCCGATGCGAGAAGTCGAGTACATCAAGCCGGGAGAAGCTGAAAATGGCTATCTACAGTGGAAATCCTTCACTCAGCTCAACACTCCGCGCGCGTACGCGGCGTGCTCGACAACCGCCGTTGGAGGTGCGGTAGTCATTGGCGGGAGCGATGGGAACGAAGCGTTGCGCAGCGTTGAGGAGTATCGCGAAAGTGTCGGTAAATGGCGAGAGGTTGCCCCGATGAGCGTGCCTCGCATCTGGTGCGCGTCAACCATGATTGACGGAGTCACATTTGCCTGTGGAGGCTACGACGGGGAGTACTACCTACACTCGATGGAAGCAAACAAAACTTTTGGCTCATTCGATTACGGACACATCTCTGACGTTGGACTCAAGGGGGTGGGATCCCAGCCTGAATCGTCGTGGATCACGTGCGCACCGATGAGCGAAGGACGAGCCACGCTCGGCGTGGCGAACCTTTCGAGCAAACTTTACGCCATTGGTGGTTTCAGCGGCGGATCCATTTTAGATATTTGTGAGGTTTATGATCCTCGTGCTGACACGTGGAGTCTAGGTCAGCCGCTCAAGCACGCGAGGCGCGATTTGGGAGTTGCCTGTCTCAACTCTCGCGGCATGATGTTGGCCATCGGCGGTCGAGACGACCGCAGTGTTCTCAACCTCGTCGAGGCATACGATCCGAGAGATTCAAAGCGCGGATGGCGTGATCTCGCGTCGATGCAGTACAGAAGGCAGCTGCACACCACGGTCGTCGATCCTTCTGGGGACGCCGTGTACGCGATTGGTGGTTTCGATGGCGTGACAGCAATTTCATCAGTCGAAGTGTACGATGTGCGCGTGGATAAATGGAGAGAGGTGTCGCCGTTGTCGACTGCTCGTTTAGGTGCGGTGTCGTGCTGCATCCCGTAGTGACTGTATTAAACCGTAGTTCAAGTACTGAGTAGCATTATTATTGCAACAACGGTTGGTAAGTCTATCATCTTCAACGCCTACTACACCTACAATTTTGTTTTCCTTTTCTTTGTTCTCATTCCTCTTCACGCTTGGATGATTCACCGTGAGTCTGAGGAAAAATTTCAGCAAGGCTACGCGTCTTCGATGGCGCGTTGTTTTCTTCTTCAGAATTTCGTCGTGGTGGTGAAGTACTCATACTGAACACATCCTTCATTGACGGTCTCGAACGCAACGACGAGCTCGCCGTTGTATGCGGCGTGACGGGCAGGTCTTCCAAGACATCATCCGCAGACGGCTGCAGTTCTGCCATCGATGGGATGTGTTTCTTCGAGAATGTGCGCTGAAGCGCACCCATGACTCCGGGAGAAGCCGCCCTCTCTGCATCCTTCTTCGCCTGCTCTGCTTTTTTAATCGCGAGCTGCTCTTTCATTTGCTTAGAAAGGATAGCCCCGAGCAAGCTCGTGAGAGACTTTTCGTTATCTCGAGAGAAATCTCGATGCCTTCCAGAGACTTTACCAACCACCTTATTCGCCGTACGATTCCAAGCCTTGATGGCTGAAACACCCCGATTGCGTTGCGCCCCCGGCGTGTCTCGTAGTGCGGTGGGCACTTTTTCTGGATCGGGAGTCGCTTGCTCAAGTTTAATTTCGCGTTTCACATCCTCCTCTAGTAGATTGAGATCATACGTGGCTTCTTCGACGGCATCTTCAGTAGACACGTGCGTTCCCGTTCGTTCCAAATAGGCGGCCAGCGCCGCCTCTCGAGTGATACCGAGCTTGTCGGCGTACTCTTGCAACGACGTGGCGCAGTGAGAGCCAACCGTCGACGATATGGCGTACACGGGCAAGAAGAACAAAGCGCTGTGCAGTAACACGAGAAAGTCGACGGCAAACAGCGCCCATGCGCCGCCCACAGACATGTTTGCGTTCGATGTCAACCATTCCTTGTCCTGCCAAAGCGCGAAGAGTAACATTGACAGCGAAATGGCGTTTTCAAAGAGCACGAACTGAAACGTCTTCAACAGAAGACGAGGCCTGCCCAACCAAAAGAAGTTTTGTGAATCGATTTCTTTACGCAACTCGCGTCGACGCATCGTAGGACTCTTCTCGATTTGAATGTCATACTCTTCTTCTTCTTCTTCTGGAAGAAATTCTTCCTGGAAACGCTCATAAGCCGCCTGAGACAAACGCAGCGCGACGCTTTCGAGCATCGTGCCCGCGAACACCATGATGCCCAGGCACACTAAACCGATAGACATGAACAAGGCTCCTGGTAATGTGACGAAGACCGTCGCCATCGACCACATGAACACCGTCATACCGATGATCGAACTCATGTCTTCCTCCATGGACTCTCTGAGATAATCGTAAAAGTCAAAATCTTCAGTTGCGCCGGTGCGCTCAAGAAACAGCCTTCTGAGCGACAAGTACATTTCCCGGTTGACGCTAAAGGCAAACTGCGCCCAGAACGCGCGCCAGACGAGATGTAACAATCCGGTTGCGTTTCTCGGGTTGAGCTTTGGATTGAGAGGCACGATGTTTGTCGACTCCTTTTCCCACTTTCTCCACTGTCTCAACTTCCAAGAGCACAAAAACGTGCTCAAACCCACGTAACAGACGTGCGTACACGCGAGAATAAAGATAAAAATGTGCGTCTGATGCAAAGTCGTCGCGCTCCACAGAGGCTCTTTCCCTTCGTCGCAGTAATCCGATCCATAACTACCCTTCTTCGCCACGCAAATTCTCAACAGCGGTTCCTGCAGCGTGCTCAACATGAGCGACAACAACCCCAAAAGCATGAGTTCGAGCTGCAAGTGTTCAAACACGTGCCGAAGCGCGCTTCTCTTGTGTTTCCTCAGCGAGTTCGCCGCGACGACGTTCACCCTCGCCGCGGCGAGGGACAAGAGCGCCAAGAGCGCGAACAAACCACCCAGTTTGTATCCTGCCGTCGTGCTCCATCCTCCACCCGTCGTGCCCGCCGCCATCGTCCCCGGCGCGCGGCGTCACGTCGTCCACGAACGTTCCGCGTTCGTTCGCCGCGTCCTACCTTCCCTTCGCTTCTCCGCGCGCGCGCGCGCTTCTCTCCCGTTTCCACTCGGCGCTTCCACGGTTTCGATTTCGATTCCATTCCGATTCGGTTCAAAGGTTCAAATAAAAATAACGATGAAAACCAGGCTTTAAATCTCACAACCGAAACCGGAAAATAAGCTCGATGGAACCGCACCGGGATCCTCCACCCTTTCGTCGAAAACAACAGGGGGGGAGGGGACCCTTTGTCTTATTTCACGGGTCATGACTCGTCATATTCGCGTATACATAAAAAGTACTCTTCAAAAAAGCACTCGAGACGGAGGCTATGTTCACTTGGCGCGCTTCTCCCGGCGGCACAACCCGACGGGTACGGAAACGAAACGACGCGACGCGGCGACGAAGAAGGCGACGACTACGACGGCGTGAGCGCGTTTTATTCCGGAACGAACGAGCGAGCGATCGAGCGAGATCGATCGACCGCGGTGGTTGCGCTTCGTTTTCCGCTCCAGCGTGGCAAAAACAGACGGGGCGTGGGTTCGCGCCGAATCGCGGTCTCGAGCGCGTCGAGGGTGAGAGCGATCGCGCGAGAGCGCCGAAAGGGGACGTAAAGAAATCATGCCGCGTCGTTTGGTGTCCCAAGGGATGCTCCCGGACGTGTTTCAGCAGTACATCATGAAGTACTTGGACGACACGGATTGCAACATTTTGTCGAGGGTGTCGCACGGGTGCCTGGACGCCGTCATCGAGGCTGGTCGGGATCCGGTGTGCACGATGCGAGTGAGCAAGTTTGTGAAAACTCCGAGCATGTTACGGTGGGCGAAAGAGCAAGGGGTTCCGTGGGATTGGAGGCTGTGCCGAGCGGCGGCGGCGAGCGGAAAGTTGGAATCTTTGCAGTGGCTGCGCGAGCAGGCGTTCTACAGCGGGCCAAAGGAGGGCGAGTGGGGCTACCGAGACGGGTGTCCGTGGACGGCGGAGACGTGCGTGGCCGCGGCGCGAGGTGGACACTTGGATATGCTCAAGTGGGCGCACGCGCACGGGTGTCCGCTGAATTCAGCCGTGTTTGCCAACGCGGCTAACGGGGGCCATTTCGAGATGATGAAGTGGCTGTACGAACAGGGGTGCGCGTGGGATGACATGACGCCGATTTGCGCCGCGCGTGGGGGGCACTTGGAGATTTTAAGATGGTTAAAGGCGATGGGATGCCCTTGGGGCAGCGCGGTGTGCGCCAAGGCTGCGAAGAATGGTCAGCTTGCCGTGTTGAAGTGGTTGAAGAGGCACAACTTTCACTGGCACTCGAGCGCGATTCAGTACGCCGCCGAAGGGGGGCACTTGGAGGCACTCAAGTGGTTGCGGGCGGAAGGGGAGAGTTGGGACGAACAAGCGGTGTGGGACGCCGCCAAGGGTGGGCACTTACACGTGCTGAAGTGGTTGCGCGAGCAAAGCTGCCCCTGGCCCCACTCGGCGGGGGACGTCGCGGCGCGCTTTGGGCACCTCGACTGCCTCAAGTTTTTGCACGACCAGGGAGGCGTTCTTCACGACTGGACGTGCCAAGAGGCTGCTGTAGGTGGACATTTAGACATGTTGAAGTGGTTGCGCGTGCAAGGTTGCCCGTGGAACTCCATGACTGCCGTACAAGCGGCCCGTCACGGCCACCTCGAGGTGCTCAAATGGGCCCACAAACAGGGGTGTCCGGTGGACGCCAGCGTGTGCGCAGCTGCCGCTTATGGTGGCCACGTCGAACTCTTAGAGTATCTCCGAGCGGAAGAAGTGCCATGGGACGAACAAACATGCGCGCTCGCCGCGCTCGGGGGTCACTTGAGCGTGCTCCAGTGGGCGAGAGCCAGAGGGTGCCCGTGGAACATGTACACGTGCGAGTACAGCGCGTGGGAGGGTAACCTTCACGTGTTGAAGTGGGCGAGACAGCACGGCTGCTTGTGGAACTCGAGAACATGCGCCTTTGCCGCGCTCGGCGGACACCTCGACGTTCTCAAATGGCTCCGCCAGCACGGCTGCCCGTGGGATGGATGGACCATTCAAAAGGCTGCCGAGGAGGGCAACTTTGAGTTGCGCGATTGGGCCATCAAGAATGGCTGCACGACAACCTCGGCGTCGACCGAGTTCCAGCTGTCAAACAGCCCGAACGATGAGTTCTTGCGTGTATTGGACAACTAGTTTTAGAGCCCGCTTCGACAAAGGCATCGCCGACGACTTTGTATTACATACAACCGAAACTTTTCACAACGTCATCATCTCCAAAGCCTTTGTCGCCGTGTCGACGACGACGCCAACCTTCGAGATGGACTTGACTTTTTCAAAACATTCTTTCGCCATCGCTAAGCTATCATCTACAGTTTCACCCGCTAGTTTATACGCGTTCCCGAGTTGTAAGAGGACGCGCGCTTCGTCCTCCGCCCCCGCCTCCCTCGCCTTGCCGAGTGCTTGTCCCTTGTGTAAATTGAACGTCGACTGATCACCCGCGAGCAAGAAGGCGCTCGCCACGTTGCCGTGCGCTTGTGCCAATATCGATGTAGTCACAGACTCGTCCGATTCCAACGTTTTCAATTCGCGTAGCCAACAGCGAGCCGCCTGGTCTGGCCGTCCTAAACGAAACAACGCAGATCCGGCGCGATTGTACGCGCGGCTCGCATCCACCTTTCGATCCAACTTCTCCATCGCTTCACCCGCCGTACTTAAAATAGGCGCACACTTTTCCCAATCGCCGATATCGTGCAAGATGAGACCCGCCTCGAGTAGAGATTCGCCTTGCTTTGACTCGCTCGTCGATTCGCTCGCGCAGTCGAGCGCCGCCGTCAACTCCTTCCTGCACTGTTCTTTCTCACCCTTGAGACTCCGTGCGCGAGCTGCGAGCAAATGCACGCTCGCGCTCTCTTCCCCGCCTTCTCTCCGCGCGTGCTCGAGCTCGGGCGTGAGATAATGCACGCATTCGTCCAAACGTCGCGCGCACAGGTAGGCTTTCGACAACGTCAACCGCACCTCTCGAGACAGCTCCGCATCCTCCTCACCGATCGCAAACACGATGGCGTCCTCCAAAGCTTCGATAATGTCTTCGAATTCACCACCGACGCCTTGATTCGCGTGTAACCCGCCGCCGCCGAGCAACGCGTCGCACGCCGCTCGAGCCTTCGGCAGCGTGTCCTCTTCAATCTTCTTCTTCTCGTTCGCCTTTGCCGCCTCCTTCTCCGCCGCCGTCGGCATCCTCGGCGGCTCTGGAGCCTTTGGACGCTCCTTTGCGTTCGGATCCTTGACGCAGTTGGGCGAGTGTTCCGCCCAGACGGCGCGCTGGCACGCCGCGTTGCAAAAGTAGACGGCGCGGCATCGGCTGCACTTTTTGAGCTCGGCGAAAGACGCGCCGCAGTTGAGACACTTTGGTTGCGAGTCGCCAACGCGGTCTGCGCCCGTCGCGGTATCGTCCTCTGAATCGCTGAGGGCGTACTTTGGATCGATGACTATGGATGACATGACTGATGCGTGTCGCAGAGTGAAGGGCGAGGTTGGCTGCAAACTCGAGTTCCAACGCCGCGCGAGTTAGAACGGTTTGTGTGAAATGTAAATGTGTGACGGTTGCCCCTCAAAACTTAGCTAGGTCGGTGTAAGATTCAATATTACAGCGATTCTTACATGAGACTGACTGACGCGTCGCGATTGATGCCGAGCGAGGGTCGACCGCGAGGCTCTATGAAGCGCGCGATGAAACGCGTGAGGTTGCTCTCCAGAACATCCGGTTCCTGTTCGTACAAACTCATGACGCCGCTCATGACAAGCGCGAATAGATATGATTCAAAATTTGGAATGTGTGGCAGCATACCCTTCTGCACGAGAACGAGGACGAGGGAATCCAACGCCCTCGGGACGATCCACAGAGTCAGGTCCGTGCGCCTCGACTCGTTTTCGACGTAAAGAGCACCCGAAGCAACAATGCCGGCGAGATAGTACAGAGACCTGTGATCGCGAACTCCAGAGTTTCTGTGAAGACAGACGGTACCCATGTACAGGCCGACATACGTGGAGAGCATCGCCGAGCTCCGAGCCGTCGCCTTGGTTGCTCTGTACAACGTGTTGATTGGACGTTTCACAGCCTTCGTCAGGTTCAACACGACGTACGGAACGTAATGTATTGAAAAGTAGAATGGAAAACACTTCTTGAACGTGGACACGGCGGAGGACATCGCGTGTGACGTGCACCAAAGATGTCCCGTGCTGCGATGCGTGTGATCGCATCCGACGATGGCGTTCTGAGAAGTTCCGGCTAGAACTGAGTTGCGCACCAGACCGAGCGTCTCCTTGTCAATCGGACCCGCCCTGACGATGAATTCCCAGAAACCACGATCGAGGGTGTCCGGTCGCATGACGTACGCGTACATAATCTGCGCCGAAGATAGAGAAAAGAGCGCAAAGTTTGCGTGGCGCCACGATCCAGGCCCTTGATTTAACCACGGATGATCCTTTTTAGAGCTCTCAAACTGCGCCTGCGCGAGTTTTGCCATGAGATACAACGCAAAGGCTCTTCGGTACTTCTTTTTCAAAAAGAAGACGGAGAGACCCGCCATCCCGCCTGCGATCGACGCCGCGGTCTCTGGCGTGAACGGTTCTTTGACCAAGCGTGCGATGGCGGGCACGTGCGCGGTGTCTGCAAACGGCGCGTCAGATATTTTTGGCTTCTCCGCGCCTCGCTGCAGAGATTTCGCCGCCGTGGCGTAACACAGCCAGCATCGCGTCGCAGAGTATCCACCCACGAAAAAGCTAGTGAATAAGCCGAAACGCACCGCGTCTTCTCTGTATTTCAGCGAGGACTCACCGACAAGATGGTTGAGATTGAAGACTCGTCTGGGCGTCCCTCCGCGCAACGTCCTCACAAGGTGCGCAGCGAGACTAATCCCAGCGCGAGTCATGTACGCCGTCGTGAACCCACGCCACGCCAACGACATGGCGTGAGACACACAGCTTATCTCTCCGCTCGCGTCCAGGTCGTATTCGACCACATCTCCGTCATCATCAGAGACTCCGCTCGCGCGCTGCCGCCGCCGCGATTCTGCCCTCCAGCGCTGTGCGTGTTCGCACGGACACCTATACAACCAATCTCCGAACCCCTGATTTCCGTAATACTTTAAATTCTCTGGTACTGAACACGCCAGCGTCGGCAGCGCTTCCATTCCGTACACGATCGGACTTCCAGTCTTTCCCCGAAGCTCCGTCGCCTCTTTTACGAGTTGCTCTATTTGCCCTTCTGGCGACCGCGTCGACGGCGTTTCATCCTCACCACCATCCGAATCGCTCTCCTCATCGCGCGCCTGCGCGTCAAACGCCCTCAACACATCCCGAACCTCCCTCGGTGATGCCGTTTCGTCCGTCATCAAAGCCTCCGTCGTCCTTTTCGCTTCCGCCGCCTTCGCGTTGGCGTTTGCGTCCGCAGACGAAGACGACTTCTTCTTTGACTTTTTCTTCGTCGGCATCTTCACGTTCTTTCCAATACTAAATGGCAACCCCGCCCGCTTAAACTAGTTAAACACAACACGCGTCTCAACCTCTCGTCGCGTTCGATCAAACCGCTCCACGCGCGTCGGGGTGTCGATGCGAAGAGAATTACAGTTGGTTAACAACCAATCCTCGCGGTGAAACCCGACGCGAATCCCTCTCACCCAACGTTCTCTACGCGCGTGGAAACTCAGCGTCGACGCGAGAATACGCGTGGCGTCGATGAATGCGCGCGTCGCCTCGTCTTCGATCCGCCGGCGCGCGCGCGTGAATGACGACCGGGTGCGAAAGTCACGAGAAAAAACACATAGATCTATGGGTAAACAGTACATTTCTTTTAGAAAAGGCTACCCTAAGCCCACGCCCCGCGCGTCTGCACACGCCGACGCGACGTCCGAGCGACGCGCGCCCGCAAACCGAACACCTCCGCGCGCGAAAGCATCGTCATCATGCGCTCCGCATCGGTGACGCCGACGGCGATGACGCAGAGACCGACGACGTCTCTGTCGGTTCAAAGACGACGACGCGAACGGTCAAACGCGACCACGTTCCGACGCGCGTCCACGACGCACACGCGCGCGACGGGCGACGACGGCGATGGCGCCGCGGGAGACGTGCGTGATTATTTTTTCACCATCGTTCTCGACGGTGTGAAACGCGACGCGCGCGACGCGGACGCGGGACGCGACGCGTGATGATTGTTGTGATGACGTGTACACGCGAACGACTGACAGAAGAGCACGGGCTACGTTATCGACGCGATGCGCAGGACGTCGCGCCGGCTTTGGAGACGGACTGGCGGGAGTTTCGAGCGAGATTACTCGCGCAGGAAAAATCCGTGTCGTCCGAGGAGTACGAGGAGCGGAGTCGACGCGCGAGCGGTGAAAACTTGAAGGTATTGGAGAGTCAAAATCCGCGCTTGGCTGCGGCGGCGCCGTGGGCGCACGTCATCGCGGCTCCGGAGAAAGGGTGTTTGTTAGTCGCGGCGAATCATGAGTTTACCACGGCGCAACAGTATTTTCATCAGGCGGTGATCTTGGTGCTCGAGCATCACGAGAACGGTTCGATGGGGGTGATTTTAAACAGACCGACGCAATACAATATGGGGTACGTGAGCGGCGACGAGGAGGGTCCTTTCGCGCAAAACGCGCTTTATTTTGGAGGAGACGTCGGCGACGGTACCGTGAGCTTTTTGCACGGGAGAGCCGATGTCGAGGGGAGCGTTGAGGTGTTGCCTGGGGTCTATCTCGGTGGTTATGATAGCGCCTGCGAGCTCGTCAAGCAGGATGCCGAAGCATGCGGTCCGGATGAGTTCAAGTTTTTCGCGCGATACTGCGGCTGGGCCCCAGGTCAGCTGGAGAGCGAGTGCGAACGCGGCGTGTGGTATCCCATCGCTGCGGCGAAAGAGCTCGCGCTGAAACAAGTGATCAAGCTGCCCAAGCCGTTGTGGCGAGAGATTCTTGAATTATGCGGAGGCGAACTCGAGTCGATGGCAATCGAGGCGTACTCTCGTGGAGACGCTGAAATGCGCTCCATTCGAGTCGATAACTTGGATAACGAAGACGCAGACGGGGAAGAGGCGTAAATGAATAATTGAATGAATATGCTTTGCTTGCTTGACACTTATTAAATGAGGGATTCTTCCACAGTACGAGTTGAATATACGCGCTATACCTTGATCTCAAGATTTGTAACTTTATGATGCATTTTAACAATACTTGGCTCGTGTCACCACGACTCTTCTTCCCGCCTCGGACGGCGCAGCACATCCTCGCTCGCGCGGTGTATTTTCTGCGCGATGAATCCAGTGAGGTCAAAGTCCAGGTTGTTGGCGTACAAGGCTTCGATTTCAGCTTTTTTCCCCAACTCCTTCATGACGTGGAGCTCGTGACCGTACGCTCGAATCGGCCAGGGTGGGTTCTTGCGAGAGAGAGCGCTGTCTATCATGTTCACGTCTCGACTGGATAAGTTTTGCAAGCCGCACTCGGGAACACGTACCAAGTCTTCCTTGCGCAAACCAAGCCATTCCAGAGGTACGGTGAATTTAGAGGCGTCTGTTGCCGAAGCATCACAGCCGACCGAATACGTTGATAGTATCCATAAACCGTGCGGGTTCCAGTCGACCAAGCCGAAGAATTTAGCTGAGGTGCCCGAGTCTTCCAAAGATGACTTGAGCGAATATAAGAATTTTCGAGTCGCAATGTCGGGAAAACCCCTCGCTGTGACGAGAACGGCGGGAAGTCTCTCAAAAAGTTTCTCGTTAACTAAACGTTCAAACACGGCATCCTTCTCGATGACGAGCACGTAGAGCGCGTCGCTAAAAATCTTCATCGCGTCGAGTTCGAAAAGATCACCGCTGATTGGGCATCCACCATTACCGACTGACGTGCAATCTATGCGTAATCCTGTCGCGAGCTCCAAATGACATCGTCCAGCCACTTGGCCTTTGGACACCGCGCTCAGTCCCAATGTACACCTCGGTGCGCCCAACGCCGCAGAGATTTTACGCAACGTCGCTCGAATGACACCATCGTTAATCACCGTGCCGCCTGTGTCATTGATCGTCGTGGCATCTGTGCCGCGTCTATTCTGATTACTCCTTGAGAGAAGAATGTAGTAGAGTTCGCGAAGCATCATTTGAGACGAGCACTCGGCGCGTCGAGCCGAAGAGACGAGAACTTCCAACACCTCCCAAAAACGTTCATACGCCTCACCGTCTCCCCGGTAACGACACGCGACGTCGTACGTATCGATCGATTCGAATCGTTCACTTCTGTCCACGACCGAATCGGCATCGACATCGCTCATTGGAATTGCCGCGTCCTCGGCTCGCTGTCCCGCTCGCTGTGCGTCGATATCGGTTCCCGAGAGCGCTCCCTTTGCGCAATAAATCTTTGGCGGAAGTTCCGTCGTGTGTGACGCCGCCTCGACGTCAGAGACGAATTTACACGCGAGCAACTCCATGCGCTGCAGAGCGCGACGGCGCGTTTCCGTTTGCGCGCTGAAGAGATTATCAAACGGTGCCGAGATTGCATCACATTCGAGCTCGGCGAACGACTGCGCGACGGCGTCGTCGTCGCCGATCGGTGCTTCATCTTCCTCGCAAGGGTGAAACAACGAGGCGTCTCGGTGTGAGGACGACATGGAATGTCGCGGTGTTTCGTAAAGATTTGTCGGCGAGTTTCCACGGGCGTCTGTGAGTGAAGGATGAGAAATTATTTTGCGTGTTTGCGATGTTTGTCGCTCGGCTAAAATATTTCAATTCTTTTCTTTTTTCTACGTTTATGTTTTGTAATGTGGCTGTTGGTACGTTGATGTCGTCGCGTTTGTGTTTGTTTTTGTTAATTCCATCCACCGTTGTCGCGCACCAAAGCGTCGTATCCAGGTGGTGGTTTGGCGCAGTTGACCTTGAAGTACGCGAGCATTCTATCCACCGACGGGAATTCCATCTTTCGAAATCTAAAACCGGCGGGGTTGATTTGAATGTACTCGTGGTGCACGTTTCCGCTCGAGCTGAGGATGAAAGAGATGCAGAACAAACCAGGGTTATCGTGCGAGACTCCCAGGGCGTAAGGTCGCACGTTGGGTTGACGAGCGAGCTGTTGCTGGAGGGCGGCGTCGATTTCATCCTTGCGGCCGCGCATGAACTTTCTGTGTCTCAGCATGTGCCTGATGTGAGAAATCATCGGTTCAATGTATCTAGCGACGACTTCATCCAAGTCTTCGTACTCTTCACCGTCGATGATGAGCGGAGTACCGAGCGCCAGGTTGTTGACGCTACCAGTCTTTGTCTCTTTGATGTCAATGTGTCTGCACACCTCGTCGTACACCTTCATCGTGCACGACAAATTCTTGGTGCCCTTGCCGCTCGGACGAATGATAAAGTCTCCAATTTCAGCAGTTTCGAGCTTTTCCTTGGCGGAGAGGAATCCAATGTTCTCAAAGTTCGGGTGGTCAATGTTGCGCGGAATGAACTCCGGACGCTTGTCCTTCTTCTTCTTCTTCTTTTCGCGAACTTCGCCCGGCTGAACATCCATCGAGTAGTAGGCGTTCGTCTCGGTGGCGTGCAGGTGTTGCTCCCACGCGCGCGTCTCCTGCTCGCTCAACACAGAACCCTTGCAAGAAAGCTGAACGGTAAAGTTGTAAACGTCGATACCGTCCGGCTTGATGCGAGCGGTGATGACTTGACCTGGGGCAACCTTTTCTTCGATTCGGTCGAATTGCGTGTCGTCGCTAATGTCGTACTTGTCGACGTAACCGACGAGACCACTGTCAAGAGTACAGACAGCGCGTGCGCCTCTTCCATCTCTCGGCCCTTCAACCTTCTTGACGGTGCACTGGATCAATTTACCCGCGCTGAGCGTTTGCGTCGACTCACCGCTGAGCAACGCAAACTCTTCCTCGGCGCTCAGCGCGCGCCACGGCTGACGCAACTCCTCAAACGGATATCTGAACTCGACGCGAATCTCCCGAAGCACCTCCAAAAGCTTGCCCGCACCAACACTTTGCAAGTAGTCGGCGTACTCTTCCAGAATGAGAGGCGCAACCTTGAGTTCCCACGTTTTCGGTTCGAAAACCTTGGAGAGAATCTTCTCACGCTCGTACTTTTCCATCTCCATCATTTGTTCTTGAATATCGAGCGCATTGACGACAATCGCAATGGCGTGATCGTAATTCTCCGGGTGGCAACGAATGGAATCCAACATATCAGCGTCGGTGATGCGAATGGACGCAGCCGCGTTTTTGAAGACAATGTCACCCATAACACCCTTCAAGTCGGCTCGAGAATCAACCACTCCACCGTCATTGGCTCGAACCGCGTTGAGCACGTTGGTCGCCTTGCGTGGACCCAAACCGCCAATGTATCGGACGAGAACATGGCACCACGGATGGGCGCTCACCATGTTGATGTCGACACCAACTTGGTTCACCAAGGTGACGAGCTGTTGCTCGACAATGGCGATGCGGTCATCCTTGCTCAAAACAGACTCTTGCATGGGGCACATCGGAAGCGCGGCGATTTCGCCGCCGCTCACGAGCGAAGCAACCACAGCCGCCGGGTTTTGAACAGTGCGACCCAACGCGACAGCTCTCAAAACAGAGGGCTGTTGTTCGGGCATCTCGGCCTTGGTTGCCGTGGCCTGCTCGCAGAGTTTGGCGACGGCGTCGTCAACAAAGTGCACGGCAATCTCAGAGACTTCCTCCGGAATGGCGCGCGGTTGTTCTTCGAGAATGCGACCGACGACGAGGTTCATCGTTTCCTTGACGCGCTTCGAGTCCATGCCGCTACCGCCGACGACGCACACGTGCGGGCGATGATGAACTACAAAGTCCATCAACGCTTGAATCTCATCCTGCTGGTTCATCATTTGTTGTCCGCCACCTGCGCGTGGACCGCCCAAGCTGCGACCGATGGTGTGGCACTGAATGAAATCCATGAGCTCACCAGTTGAATCGAGGGCAACAAACGTCGCCGGCGAACCCGAAACGGCTGCGATGACGCGAACTTCAATATCGTTGGCCTCCATGTTCGCCGGGCGCCAGGGAGCAGAGTTGATAAAGTTCCAGGCGCCTTCAGCACAATAGCGCGCGATCGCGTCTCTCGCGTCCAAGCCGAGCGAACGGCCCGTCTCGCGGGTGAGCGCCGGCAGCAAGTGTTCATCCAAGGCGGACTGGATCACCTTGCGGCGCACGTCGTTCCAAGCTTCACCGAGTTCGCTCACGTTTTCGCTGAGGTACGATTTTTCCATCTTTTCGACGACGGCCTTGCGATGCTCGTCAGACAAACCGATTTCAACCTTGAGCAAACCTCTGCGCTTGCCCTCCAAAATGTACGCAAACTGTTCACCAGTCAAAACGTACACTGGGATGTGCGCGAGACGCTTGACAGAGGCAAGCTGATGCCAGGGGTCGATGATATCCGTGCCCTCAGGAGTCGGCTGCGTGCTGATGGTGGCGTGACCCAAGAATTGCTCGCGGAACCAACTGCGAACAGCCGGCTCAGCGGCGATTTCAGTCGCAGCGACGTTGACAAACGCTGCAATCACCTCGTCGGTAGTGCTGTACCCTTCGCTCAAGTAAACCTTGGCGGACTCTTCAGGCGTGAGAGAAGCCAAGATTTCGCTCGGCGTCTCGTTCGCGAGGTCCTCACCAAAGGTCGCCGCCGTCGGACCAGAGTGCTGGATGAGGTCGCGCAATCCCTTCTTCACGTGCGTATCATACGCGGTTCGGCGACCGGGGCGTCTTTTGTTGCCATCAGCAGAGTTATCGGCGAACAAGAGGGCTTTCGCTTCGGCGTCGTCGATGTGCCTTTCGAGGTACGCTCTACTAACCAAGTCGGAGCATTGGCGAGCGACGAGTCCTTCGACACGTTCACCCTTTGCCGCGACAATCGCCTCAAGCGTGCTCATCACTCTAGACTTGCGCTGCTCGAGCTTGACATAGCGTCTATCCCAGTCGATGACTGCGTTGAGAATGTCGAAACGTCTCAAGAGACGCTTGTAATTTTCACCCTCCGCCGTCATCTCCGGTCGCGCCTCCTCGCCTCGCCCGCGAAGCAACGGAAGCATGTCGTCTCTGCGCTGCGACACAATGTACGGCACTTCAAGGTGGTCTTCAAACGTGAGCTTCAAGAAGAGCGCGATGCAACCGACGACTTCAGTTTCTTCTTCAATCGTGAGCGCGTCGTTGAGCGCCTGAACGGAAGCTTCCCGTTCGGCGTGCGCGTTCTCAGACTCGTAATCCGCCCATCCATACAGCAAAAGGTAACCCTCTGGCGTAGGCTTTTGCTGAATCGAATCTCTACCCATCATGCGATCGAAAATCCACCCCGCTTCGGCGTTCCAGTCCGTTGGCGCATCCTCGGGACGGGGGTTAAGCTGCTGACGCTCGGGCAAATCGGACTTGCGAATCGCATCGTCTCTTTGCGTGAGCATCTGCTCCTTGACCACAGAGGGTTCAAAGGCGTGCGTCGCCCAGCCATCGCCGACGACACCGCTCTTGGATTTTCTACGTTCCGCCTTGGCAGCCTTGGCAGCTTTACGCGCATCTCTCGCCTCGCGCGCGCGCTCGAGATCTTCTTGGGTGGCGTTGTCGTTTTCAATAAAGTCATCCATGGCGTCCTCCTCGGCGTCGCTGCTCTCGTCGCCGCTCAACTCCTCGGGCGTGCTCTCTTGCTGTTGCGACTGTCCACGCGCGCGACGGGCAAACATACGATGCAAGTCTTCGGTATCACCGAAAATATCCGCCGCGTCTTGAATCTGATCCCGTCTCAAACCCGGAATGGACGATTTGTACCGTCTCGCGCGTTCCTCCTTGGTTTCGCGGGGGCCGTCAGTTTCGTCGCGAACGATGAAATCATCCATCTCATCCTCGGAATCGCTGTACCCGGTCACTTGACGCTGTTGCTGCGCTGACTCCACCGCTGTTGTCGTTTGTTCGGGCTCTTTCGGGGTGACGTCGTCGCCTTCAGCCTGCCCTTTTTCTGCTTCTTCTTCTTCGTCGTCGTCGTCTCCAAACAAACCTCGCTCGAGATCCTCAATCGTCCCCGGAGCCTTTGCCGCCGCACCCGCCGCCGCACCCTCACGCTCAGCCGCCGTCTGCAAACGTTTCTTCTTTTCCTTCCGCTTAAACCCGGTCACCTGGTTATCCTCGAGCAATTCGTAATCCTCTTCGTCGAGTCGCATGGCGCGTTTACGACGGCGTCTTCGAATGCCCGCCTCTTCGTCGTCTTCATCCTCATCCTCCTTACCCGCCTCATCGTCATCGGCACCACCGCCGCCCGCGCTCGGCGCGACATCACCCCCAACCGCGACATCGTCCCCTACCGCGATATCCTCCGCGCCGGCGTCGACATCCTTCGCGGTTTCCGTCCCGACGGCTTCCAAAGTCGTCGGCTCACCACCATCCGTCGTCGTCGGTCCACCATCCGTCGTCGTCGTCGTCACCGCGTCCCCGCCGTTCGCCTCGACGTCTTCCTCGCGGTCTTCTTCATCTTCCGTCATGTCGTCGTCCAGTCGACTCGCGCGACGCTTCCGACGTGAACGGGCGTTTGAAGATTACGATCG
>Ga0181588_10000164_pt1 | contig 56123 bp, 53 predicted proteins | sample 071ome_26_FD_148607 | JGI IMG/M metagenome (GOLD analysis project Ga0181588, IMG submission 148607) | Coastal salt marsh microbial communities from the Groves Creek Marsh, Skidaway Island, Georgia - 071409BT metaG (spades assembly) | ecosystem: Environmental > Aquatic > Marine > Intertidal zone...
GCCTCACTCCGGCCGGCCGTCGCCTGGGCCCTGGCCAATCCGAAACTTCCCGGCGGTGAGACACTTTCGCTGCGGTATTTCACCGCCCAACTGATCCTCGAAGTCCGCTTCTAGTCACTCTTCGGAGGTGCACGATGAAGGACCCTTTCCTCTTCCGTGTCTTCGTCGCGTCCGCGGCGCTGTGCACGCTCGCGCTCACGGCCGCTCCGGGATCCGCCCAGGACCCACTCCGAATCTTCATCTCGGTGGACATGGAGGGCATCGGGGGAATCGGGAGTCCGAGCATGACCTCCAGCTCCGGGAAGGATTACGCGACGGGCCGCGAGCTCCTGACGGCCGAGGTGAATGCCGTCGTTGATGCCATTTATGCCCGGGAGCCCGACGCCGAGATTCTGGTCAACGATTCTCATGGAGATCACCAGAACGCGCTGCACACCCGATTCGATCCGCGGGTCGTCTACATCCAGGGCTCGATCAAGCCCCTCGGGATGGTCCAGGGCCTGGACGGCAGCTTCGACGGTGCAGTGTTCATCGGATACCACGCGAAGGCGGGGGATCCTGACGGCTTTCTCGCTCACACCGGCAGCGGTGCGGTGAAGGGCCTCTGGTTGAACGATGTGGAGGTGGGGGAAGGGGGGATGAACGCGGTGTTCGCCGGATCTCACGGCGTGCCCGTGATTCTCGTGGCCGGGGATTCGGCCGCGACCGCCGAGCTCGGCGACCTCCTCGGCAGCGAGACCGTGACGACGAAGACGGCGGAGACGCCGGCCTCCGCCCGGTTGATCCACCCGGAGCGGGTCCGAGCCATGCTGGCGGATGGAGTGGGCCGTGCGCTCGAGCGCCTGGATGTCGACGGATTCGCCGCGTACGACCTCGGGTCACCCGTGCGCATCCGCATGCGGTTCGCATCGACGACTCATGTCGACATCTTGATGTCGATTCCGGGCATGTCCAAGCTCGACGGATACACCGTGGCCTACACCGCCCGGAATGCGGATGAGGCCTACCGCCTGATCCGCATGATGTACCGATTCATCTCCGTCTGACCCATACCCACGTTTCGGCATGTTGCGCAACTCGCTCCTCTGGGCGTCGACCAATCCCCTCCTGGCCGAGCGTCTCCCTCGCTACCGGTTCGTCCAGAAGGCGACCAAACGCTTCATGCCCGGCGAGGAATTCTCGGACGCAATTCAGGAAGCGCAGGCCCTTCAGCAGAGAGGAATTTCCACTACGACCACCCTCCTCGGTGAGAACCTGAACTCGCTCGACGAGGCCGACGCGGTCGTCGCGCATTATCAGGAGGACCTGCGGCGTATCGCCGAGCTCGGCCTCGATATGGAGATCTCGGTGAAGCCGACGCAGATCGGCCTCGACTTCGGGGTCGACGAGGCGCGTGATCGCCTTGCGCAGCTGGCGGACTCGACCGACTCGCTCGTTTGGGTCGACATGGAAGGTTCGGAGTACGTGGACCGTACCCTGGACATCTTCCGCAGCGTGAAGGTGGACAAGGGCAACGTCGGCCTCTGCGTTCAATCGTATCTGCGCAGGACAGAAGCCGACCTCGAGGCCCTCCTTCCGCTGGACCCGGCGATCCGGATCGTGAAGGGCGCCTACAACGAGCCCGAGTCGATTGCCTTCCCGAACAAGGGCGACGTGGATCGTGGCTTCGTGAGCCTCGCCGAGATGCTCCTGCGGGCGCGTGTCGACGGTGCACAGGGGCGGGTCGTGCTCGGTACGCACGACCCCAAGATGATCCGTGAGACCATGCGGGTTGCCCTCGAGTTGGAACTGGACAAGGACCACTACGAATTCGCGATGCTCTTCGGGATCCAGCGGGGCGAGCAGGACCGCCTTGCGCGGCAGGGCCATCAGGTTCGCGTCCTGATCAGCTATGGCTCAGCATGGTTCCCGTGGTACATGCGACGACTGGCAGAGCGGCCCGCAAATCTCTGGTTCGTCGCGAAGCAGCTGGTGGGATAGCCACGCCGACACGCGTCGGCCCGCGCGAGGCCGACTCGGACCCGAGCCGCTGGAGGGCGCTGATCCTCGTCTCGGCGTCCATGCTCCTCAGTCTTTCGGCATGGATGACCGCCACTGCGGTTTCGTCGGAGCTCGAGCTTCGGTGGGGACTCGGGGCCGGCCAGGTCGGGCTCCTGACCACCACAGTCCAGCTTGGTTTCGTGGCCGGCACCGCGCTCGCAGCGGTGCTCAACCTGGCCGACGTGCTGCCCTCACGGGTCCTGTTCGCGGGCTCGGCCGCCCTGGCAGCCGGGGTGAACGCGCTCCTTCTGATTGTCCCCGGATACCGTAGCGCTCTGGTGGCGCGGTTTCTGACGGGGCTTTTCCTGGCGGGAGTGTATCCCCCGGGGATGAAGATGATCGCGACCTGGTTCCGTTCGGCGCGCGGCCTCGCGATCGGAACGGTCGTCGGCGCCCTGACGGTCGGCAAGGCGCTTCCGTATCTGATCAAAGCGATCGGTGGCGCGTCACTTTCGACGGTTGTCGCAGGGGCCTCTCTGGCAGGTGGCATCGCGGCGGTGATGGTTCTGGCGGGGTACCGCGATGGCCCGTTCCCCTTCGCCCGTCGACCGTTCGAGTGGGCACGGGTGGGGCGAATCCTGCGGCACCGAGAGACGATGTTGGCGACGGGTGGGTACCTCGGCCACATGTGGGAGCTGTACGCCATGTGGACGTGGGTCCCGGCGTTCCTCGCGTTCGCCGCGGCTGGACGCGTCGGAGCCTCCTGGGTCGACGTCGCCGCGTTCGCGTCGATCGCGGCCGGCGGGTTGGGTTGCGTTTGGGGCGGCCTGGCTGCCGACCGTATAGGCCGCGATCGCGTCGTGAACGTGGCCATGGCCGCCAGCGGGATCTGCTGCCTCGTGATCGGCGTGCTCGTGGTGGCACCGTTCTGGGTGGTCGCCCTCGTGACGAGTGTCTGGGGCTTCTTCGTGGTCGCCGATTCGGCGCAGTTCAGCGCCATGGTGACGGAGGTGGCACCTTCGGACTCCGTCGGCACGGCGCTGATGCTTCAGACATCACTGGGCTTCCTGCTCACGATGGTGACGATTCAGGCCGTACCTCTGGCCGTGGATGCGGTGGGATGGACGTGGGCGTTCGCGTTTCTGGCTCTGGGGCCCGCGGCGGGCATCGCGAGCATCCGTCGCCTGGGCCGACTCCGGACCGTACCTTCGCCAGCGGCACGGATTCCCTGACGTCACCGCCGTATGCTTCACATCTCTATCGCCGCCGGACTGGTTCTCGGTCTTGCAACCGGTCTTCTCGCAGCTGCGGGCGTCGACGTGTTCATGGTGATCGCGATGGGGTCGGCCCCGTTCGGAACGGCGTTCATGAACGCCATCCGCATGGTGGTGATCCCACTGGTGATCGCGGTGATCTTCTCCGGCGTCGCGAATCTCGGCGACCCGCGGAAACTGGGTCGGCTGGGCGGGACGACACTCGCGTTCTTCTGGGCCACGGTCCCCCCGGCGATCGTGATCGGGATGGGCACGATGTTCGTGGGCCTCCGCTTCGCCCCGGACGTTTCGGCGCCGGCTGCGCCAGCACGTGAGGCACCTGAACTACCCGGGCTCGTCGATTTTCTCGTCAACCTGATCCCGAGCAACCCGTTCGCGGCCGCGTCGGCGGGCTCACTGCTGCCGCTGATCGTCTTCACGGCCCTCTTCGCGGCAGCTGCGGGCAGTCTGGACGAGGGGCCCCGTCAGCGTCTCGTCGGGTTCGCGGACGCCGCGGGTGAGGCCCTGATCAAGCTCGTGTGGTGGATCCTCTGGACGGCTCCGATCGGGATCTTTGGTCTCGCGGCCCCTGTCACCGCTCAACTCGGATGGGGGCTCATTCAGAGCCTCGCGGTCTTCATCATTTCCGTGGTGCTGGCGCTCGGCATCTACGTCGCGGCCGTCTACCTTCCGATTCTGAAGGTCGTCGGCGGCATCGGACCGCTGGCATTCCTCGGTGGTACATTCGGCGCGACCTCGGTTGCCTTCTCGACCACGAGCACCGCCGCGGCGTTACCCGTCACCCTCGACGAGGTGCACAGAAATCTCGGTGTCTCGGAGACCGTGACCGACCTCGTCGTGCCGCTCGGGGCGTCCATGTATCGGGCGGGTTCAGCACTCTTCCAGGGGGCGGCCATCATCTTTCTGGCTCATCTGTACGACACGCCCATACCGGCCGCGGCGCTGGGTGGTGCCATCCTCGCCACCTTCCTCGTGTCACTGACTGTCGCGCCGGTTCCCTCATCCAGCGTGGTGACCCTCGCCCCGGCCCTCGACACCGTCGGCGTCCCGTTGGCCGGTCTCTCGATCCTTCTCGGGATCGATCGTATTCCCGACATGTTTCGGACGTCGGTCAACCTCATGGGACAGATGACCACCGCGGTCGTAGTCGATCGGTGGGTCGGGGGAGATCCGGCATCCGCGAGTGCTCCGGATGGGCGGCACGAGCAGGCTGGTGCCGGGAAGGCGGGACAGGCCGGCAAGCGGCCGCGGGCGGACGAGCGCTAGTTGCCCGACGGCCCCGCTGCGGCCGGCGTCTTCAGGATCTTCCACACTCCGAGCGTCAGCACCGGGATCACGTACACGATGATGAATCCGATCGTCATCGTGCCGTACCCTTGCGCGATGAGTCCGATCAGGCCGTAGCTGCTCACAAAGGCGCCGACCCCGAGGAGGCCTACCGCGACGGCCGGCCGCACCCAGGTAGGCATCTCGACCTCTCGGTCCGCCTGGAATCCGGCGATGCGCTCGTTGAACGCATGAATGAGCCCTGCGCCGGTTTCGATCAGCGTGCCGAAGAGGACAAGCTGGAACGCAATCTGAAAGCCTCGAGATCCGAGCCGCTCGAGAAGAACTGTCGAGGGTACGGCGGCGTCCACGATCTCCGGGTACATGCCGATCATGGGCAGGAAGAAGAGAAGGCCCGGAATCATCGCGATGGGGCCGGTGAGGGCACCCGCGATCAGCGTCTCCTTTCGCGTTTCGTGCAGACGCAAAGCCGCGAGGACCGGCGGAATGACAGCGAGGTTGTACCCAGCGTACCGGACACCCGCCCACGCCCACCCCCCGCCCACGGGCTCCGCTCCGACGTTCTCGGATATCGCTGCTCCGAGCTCCCGGAAGCACCACACGAAGAAGACCAGATAGAGCCCGTACAGCACGAATGACCACGCGGAGAAGAAGCGCTCGATCGCCTCGTTCCCACCGAGAACGAGCGCGCCCACGGCGATCATGACTGCACTGACGCCGATCCAGTAGTTCAGGCCGAAGGTGTCGCGCATGATCTCGCCCGAGGCAGACGCCACGACCGCGAGCACGATGAGCATGAGCCCGATGTAGCACACCTCGAAGAGCCACCAACCGCCACCGAGGAGCTCCTTGAAGAAATGGCGGTAGTCGAACGCGCCCCAGATACGGGCCAGTTCGTACGTGGCCATCGCGACGGCGCTGAACACCACCATGGAGGCGAAGAGAGCCAGGAGGCCGCCGAGCGGTCCCTGGGTGAGGAAGAACTCGACCAGCTCCCGACCTGTTCCGTATCCGCCGGCGATGACCACCGACTGGAAGAGGAAGCCGGGGAGGAGGTATCGGCGGAAGAGGGAGGATGGAGACATGGCGCCGAGAATAGGCAGGCCGCGAAGCCGCGGCAAACGCCTCCCAGCCGTTGACTTGACCGGCGCCCCTGGAGCGTCGATCCTCGCACCGGCACACCGACCGGTCTCCCGGTACGCCCACCTGTCGAGGCTCCATGTCCGCCCACGAACGCTGTATACCGAGGCGCCGCTCGGGTCTCGTCTCTCTCGTGCTCGCCGTGCTCGCGACCGGCGCGTTTTCGGCCGAAGCCCAGGAACCTCCGTCGTACGACGTCGTCATTCGCGGAGGCCGGGTCCTCGATGGAGCCGGGAATCCATGGGTACGGGCGGATGTCGCCGTCCGGTCCGGGCGCATCGTCCGGGTCGGGCGGGTCGAGGGCGCAGGCCGCCGTGAGATCGATGCCACGGGTCTCTACGTGTCGCCCGGATTCATCGACATGATGGACCAGTCGGGCTCCGTTCTCCCGCGCAACGGGTTGGCGGAGAACAAGCTCCGGATGGGCGTAACGACCGCGATCGGCGGCGAAGGTGGCACGCCCGTACCCGTCGAGGAGATCGGTGCGTACTTCCGCGGCCTCGAAGAGTCCGGCATCTCCATCAACTTCGGCACGTATTTTTCCCAGACGCAGACCCGTGTTGCGGTCCTCGGAGGCTCAGCGCGGGCACCCGATGCAGAAGAGCTCGAGCGCATGAGGGAGATGATGCGGTCCGCGATGCGCCAGGGTGTCCTGGGGATGACGACGGCACTCATCTATCCACCGTCATCCTTTGCGTCCACGGATGAGCTCGTCGCGGTGGGGAGTGCGGCAGCGGAATTCGGAGGGATCTACGCGAGCCATATCCGCGACGAGGGCGAAGGGCTGGTCTCAGCCGTGCGAGAAGCGATCGAGGTGGGGGAGCGGGCCGGGATGGCAGTCGAGATCTTCCACTACAAAGGTGCCTACGAGCCCGGATGGGGACGAATCATTCAAGAGGCCGCGGTCGAGATCGAGGCTGCACGTAACCGTGGCGTCGACGTCGCGGCCGACATGTACCCGTATACGGCGGGCGGCACGGGGCTCGAGGCGACGATCCCGAGCTGGGCCGCCGACGGTGGAGCCGATTCTCTGCGTGCACGGATTGCCCGCCCGGATGTTCGCGAGCGGTTGAAGCGCGAGGTCGAATCGGGGGCTGAAGGCTGGTGGAACATCGTCGAGTCCTCCGGCGGCTGGGACGGGATCGTACTGGTCAATGCACGGAACGCGGAGAACGCCCATCTCGAGGGAATGACGATCGCGCAGATCGGGCAAGAGACCGGAGCGCACCCCGCTGACGCGGCGTGGGATCTGGTGAGTCAGGGCGAGGGTCGAGTCATGGCGATCTTCCACATGATGAGCGAGGACGATGTCCAATGGGCGCTGCAGCGTCCCTGGACGAGCATCGGGTCCGATGCCGGTGCGGCGCTCACGCCCGGTGTCGTCGACGCGCTGGGGCTGCCACACCCCCGCAGCTATGGCACCTTCCCTCGAATCCTCGCCCGATACGTGCGTGACACAGGCACGCTCACGCTCGAGGAAGCGATCCGGAAGATGACGTCGTGGCCTGCAACCCGGATGGGACTGGAGCGCCGCGGAGTGATCCGAGAGGGTGCGTGGGCGGACATCACCATCTTCGATCTCGACCGGATCGCGGACCGCGCGACGTACGAGGAGCCGGTACTCTTTCCCGAGGGCATAGAGTACGTACTGGTGAACGGTGTCGTCGTCATCGAGGACGGGGGGACACACACAGGGGCTCGTCCCGGGCATGTGCTGTACGGGCCGGGACGACAGAATGACCGCTGAGGAGAGAGAGATGAGAGAGAGGGCGACAGGATGTGCGCGCAGGAGACGAATTCCGGTTCTCGTTGCCCTGGCCGCAGCGGTTCTGGTCGGACCTGTAGCCGGGCAGTCAGGGTCGGAGCATGCGCAGGCGATCGCGCGCGTGGTGTCGCGTCTGGAGCCCGAGGTTCGTCGCGCGATGCTCGACGGGAACATCCCCTCTGTCGCCCTGGCCCTGGCCGATCGTGATGGTGAGGTGTGGAGCGGGGCTTGGGGTGAGTCGAATCTCTGGGCGGGTACCCCGGCATCGACGGAGACCGTCTACCTGATCGGCTCCACGTTCAAGGCGCAGTCCACCGTGGCGCTCCTTCAGCAGATGGAGCAGGGGAAGTTCGATCTCGACGATCCCGTTCGTGACCATCTGGATGGTCTCGAGATCCGGGGTGAACGCCCGGATGAGCCAGTGCTCTTCCGACATCTTCTGACCCACACCAGCGGCATGCCCGTTGACTTCGGACCCCATTCCGTCTGGGGCGACACGGCGCCTCTCGCACTCTCGGAGTACCTGTCGGACTCACTACGCGTGGCCACACCGCCCCTCCGTGGCGTGGTGTATTCCAACATGGCGTACTCCCTTGTCGCGCATCTCGTGGAGCACTTCAGCGGCGTCCCGTACAAGGAGTACGTCCGCGAGCACGTCTGGGGCCCACTGGGCATGTCGAGCACGGCGTTCGATCTCCGCCCGGAGATGGAAGAGCGGCTCGCCACCCCGTATGTCCCGGATGAGGCCACGGGCAGGAACGTGGCGACGCTGCGACTGAAGGCGAACGTGTGGCCTGCGGGGATTGTGTACGGAACGATTCACGACCAGGCCCGCTGGGTAAGCTTCAATCTGGGAGATGGCATGGCTGGCGCACGGCGGCTGTTGTCTCCGGCCACGCTCACCGAGATGCAGACCCTGCAGTTTGGGCAGATGGCGGGCGAGCCCATGGGTGGGGGCTGGGGATACGAGGACCCGGGCTACGGATTGACGTGGTGGACGACCACCCGCGGTGACGACGCCTACTTCGCCCACTCCGGCAGCGTCCCGGGCTACACCGCCTTCGTCATGGGGAACCGTGGACGGGGCCACGGGGTCGTCCTCCTGACGAACGGAAACCGGGCGCATCCGCACCTCGTGAGAATCAGCAACCTCGCGATGGATTTGATGGCCGAAGAACTGGGTGCGAGGTAAACCCGGCTCGCTGCTACCCTGGCCACTTCGCTCTCCAACCTCCGACGCTTCATGGATCTCGACTTCGGTCGATCACTCTCAGCCGGCACGATCGCGGCGCTTCTCATGGAGGCCCGTGAGCGTACACTCCTCCTCACCGCTGCTCTCTCCGACGAAGACCTCCGCCTTCAGCACGACCCGCTCATGAGCCCGATCGTGTGGGATCTGGGGCACATCGGACACTTCGAGGACGTCTGGCTGCGAGAGAACGTTCGTGGGGGCGACACGGGGTCGGAGGGTCTCCGGGGCATCTACAATCCATTCGAGAATCCGAGAGCGATCCGTGAATCTCTGCCTCTGCCCTCGTTACCCGACTGCCGGGAATACCTCGGGGCGGTCCGACGGGCCGTCCTCGCGCAACTCGATGATCTCGACCTCACCGCGAGGACACCTCTCCTGACAGACGGGTTCGTCTTCCGGATGGTTCTGCAGCACGAATACCAGCACAACGAGACGATCCTGCAGACGCTCCAGTTGAAGCAGGGAGATCGGTATCCGGCGCCTCGTCAGCTGGCCCCACCGTCGACCGTGCCGGATGCGCCGGGCAGGGACGTGACGGTGCGCTTCGACGGCGGCTCGGTCACCATCGGGACGGATGACCGGTCCACCGCGTACGACAACGAGCGGCCTCTGCACTCTGTGGAGGTGTCGTCCTTCGAGATCGACGTACACCCGACGACCAACGGCGACTACCGCCGCTTCGTGGAAGCGGGAGGATACGATGATCCCGCACACTGGTCCGAGGCTGGATGGGCGTGGCGAAATGAGGAGGGACTGACGGCCCCGAAGTACTGGGAGCACGGGTCGGGGGGTTGGTCCGAACGCTTCATGGACAGATCCGTACCGCTGGATGATGCGCGTCCGGTCTGCCACGTATGCTATTTCGAGGCGGAAGCCTACGCCCGCTCGGTCGGCAAGCGACTCCCTACGGAGTTCGAGTGGGAAGTCGCAGCTTCGTGGGACCCGCTCGAGGGCCGGAGTCGCGCCTACCCTTGGGGCGACGCAGCGCCGACGCCGATGCACGCGAACCTCGATGCGCTTCTGTTCGAGACGACACCCGTCGGCGCGTATCCGCTTGGACAGTCCCCGCTGGGGTGCTGGGACATGATCGGTAACGTGTGGGAGTGGACGTCGAGCGACTTCGACGGCTACCCGGGCTACCAGACGTTCCCCTACCCGGAGTACTCCGAGGTCTTCTTCGGCGAGGAGTACAAGGTCCTGCGAGGGGGGTCATGGGCCACTCGGTTCGGCGCCGTGCGAAACACCTTCCGGAACTGGGACTACCCGATTCGCCGGCAGATCTTCTCCGGATTTAGGTGTGCTCGGGATGGTTGACGTCTCCGAGGAGGAACGTGCGAGGGTGATCGCAGGGCTCAGCGGAGCCGACAAGCACGTGTCGTCGAAGTATCACTACGATGAGCGGGGTTCCCGCCTCTTCGAGGAGATCACCAGGCTCGACGAGTATTACCTGACGCGCACGGAGCGGTCCATGCTCCGAGCTCTGATGCCCCCACTCGTCTCAGAGCTGCAGCCCGCGACCCTGGTCGAGCTTGGCGCCGGTAGCGCAGAAAAGTCGCGGATCATCCTGGACGCCATGATCGAGATGGGGGACCGTGCGTCGTTCGTTCCGATCGATGTGTCGGGTGACTTTCTACACCAGACGGCCGCATCACTTCGTGCGGAGTACGAGACGCTCGACGTGTACCCGCTGGTGGTGGACATCCTGGACCCGTTCCACCTCCCCGAGACGCTTCCGAAGCCCCGATGGATTGCGCTACTCGGGAGCACGATCGGTAATTTCGACGAGCCACGCGCGGTCGACCTTCTCACCCACGTCTCTGCCGCCATGTCGGCCTCCGATCGCTTCCTGCTCGGCGTCGACCTTCGCGCGGGTCCCGGGAAGTCGATCGCCCGAATCGAGGCGGCGTACAACGACGCTCGAGGCGTGACCGCGCAGTTCAGCCTGAACCTCCTGTCCGTCCTCAACGACGCCTTCGGCTCCGACTTCGACCCGGAGGGCTTCCGGCATCGTTCCGTCTACAGCGAGGAGTTGGGGCGAATCGAAACCAGTCTCGTGTCCCGGCAGGACCAGCTGGTCCACTTTCCCGGGGAAGCGCCGATTCCGATCCTCGCCGGTGAAGCGATCCGGAGCGAGATCAGCTGCAAGTACGACCGACCGGCGGTCCAAGAGCTCTTCGCCGCGTCGGGACTCGACGTCGATCGGTGGATGACCGATCCGGACGACCTTTACGCTTTGGTGCTGGGACGTCTCAAGTAGCCCGGAAGGTGTCCGGCACGAGCCATACCATCACCCGACCGCGCAGGCCCGACACTCCTTCGGATGAGGGGCCGGGCGTCTCTCCGCGTGTCGGGCGGGTGATGACCTCATGGGAAGATCGACTTCCAGTACACGGCCCGGCGACCGAAGGTGAAGCCGATCCCACCCCCGACGAGACCCAGCGCCGTGCCCCATCGAACGGCTCCCTCGCGCTCCCTCACTTTGCAGAGCTCAACGGTGTCGCACTCGAAAGAACCAATCATCAGTCCGAACATCGACCCGGCGAGGAGGCCGCCACCCAGGCCCCAGAGCGCGCCCTGAAGCCAATGTGTGCGCTGCACTGCCACGCCGCGGATCGCAGTGAGGTCTACACTGATCGGTACGCCCGTGCCTTCCTGACGAAGTTCCACCGTCGAGGATTCGAGCGAAACAAACCGCGCGTGGTCCACGAGCACCTCCGGCGTGACAACGTACACCGTTTCGTTGACGGTCATCCCCGCGAAGAGGGCGCGCAGGCGGATCTCGCTCTCACTCGACTCCGTCTGCGCGGCCGCGTGCTCAACGCCCGCAAGGGCAGCGACGCAGAGGAGCACGGCGACGAAACCACGCGATGCCGCGGTGCTCCCCGGGCCGAAGGGCGGGATCGGCAACCGCCCGGACATCTTCATCTTCATCTCACCTCGACGCGGGCACCCATCTGATTCGCAGGATCGTTGGCGAGCCACCGTGATCGTCGGCTCGGCCCATCGTGGGGGCAGCCCGAGACACGACTTCCTCTACATCCGAGGTAGCGTGACTCCGACCTGCTTCATGTACTTGCCCTTCCGATCCGCATACGCGACTTCCGGCTCCTCGTCACCTTCGAAAAACAGGAGCTGAGCGATGCCTTCGCCTCCGTACACCTTCGCGGGGAGCGGCGTCGTGTTCGAGATCTCGAGCGTGAGATATCCCTCCCACGTCGGCTCGAGCGGCGTGACGTTCACGATCAGGCCGCATCTCGCGTACGTCGACTTGCCGACACAGACCACGAGCACGTCTCTCGGAATGCGGAAATACTCCTCCGTCCTGGCGAGGGCGAACGAGTTCGGCGGGATGATGCACTCGGGCCCGACGATGTCCACGAAGGACCGGTCGTCAAAGTTCTTCGGATCGACGATCGAGTTGTGGACGTTCGTGAAGACCTTGAACTCCGGGGACACGCGGATGTCGTATCCGTAGGACGAGATCCCGTAGGAGATCTTTCCGTCCCGCACCTGACCGGATTCGAAGGGCTCAATCATGTTGTGCTCTTCGCACATCCGGCGGATCCACTTGTCACTCTTGATGGGCATGCGGGGTCGGTGCTCCGGGTCTGTAATCAGGGTCTCAGGGAAGGGCGCACGCGCGCCGGATCGCCCCGTAGAGGACGCCCAAGATAGATGTCCCCTCAACTGCCGGTCAAACCGGCGAAAATCGGGGGATTTCGGCCGAAATCGGGACCTGAGGATCGGTTGACACTCGAACACGCGCTCGGGTACCTTTTCGCCGGCATTCACGCTCGTGAACAATTTCACAAACCCCACGGACGCTCATGTCGGGAGCCTATCTCCCCATCCTGTTGCTGTTCGGCGTCTCGGTGATCAATGCCCTTGGTATGGTGGTCACCTCGCACATCCTGAACCCGCGACGTGACACTCCGCAGAAGTTGATGCCGTACGAGTCGGGCATGATTCCGCTCGGCAGTACGAAGGCGCGCTTCTCGGTCAAATTCTACATGGTGGCGATCAGCTTCATCGTCTTCGACCTGGAGACGATCTTCCTGATCCCCTGGGCCGTTCAGATGCGGGAGCTCGGCTGGAGTGCCTTCCTCGCGATGAGCATGTTCGTTGCCGTCCTGGCGATCGGCCTCGTCTACGAGTGGAAGAAAGGAGGCCTGGAGTGGGACTGATCGACAAGATCCCCGGGACTGGGTCGACCCGCACCGAGGGGGGCATGTTCGGGCCTGGCAGCCCGACGTTCCTCACGAGCAAGGTCGACGCGCTCATCAACTGGGGCCGTTTGAATTCGCTGTGGCCGATGCCCTTCGGCACGGCGTGCTGCGCGATCGAGATGATGGCGTCGGCGGCATCCAACTACGATCTCGCCCGGTTCGGGATGGAACGCATGTCGTTCAGCCCCCGCCAGGCGGACGTCCTCATCTGCGCAGGACGAGTGCCGTACAAGCTCGCGCCCGTGCTACGCCGCATCTGGGATCAGATGCCGCAGCCGAAGTGGGCGATCTCCATGGGCGCGTGTGCCTCGTCCGGAGGGGTGTTCGACGTCTACTCGATGGTGCAGGGGATCGACACGATCATCCCCGTGGACGTGTACATCCCCGGGTGTCCGCCGCGTCCTGAGGGCCTGATCTACGGGCTCATGATGATTCAGGAAAAGATCCGCCAGGAGAGCCTCTCCAAGCACTTCGAGCACCGCGCCGAGGACCCGCTCCTCGTCGCCCGGCCGAGGGCCAGCGAGGCCGAGGTCGTCGGGCTCACCGGTCCGTTCGGCAACTCGACCCAGCAGGACCAGCTCTCCTCGGGGGAGTTCGTGACGCCGGCCGCCACCGAAGATCCTCTCTCCTGACCTCATGGCTGACGAACAGAAATCCAGTCTCGACGCGGTCGACGAGGGCCCGATCGGGTCCGACGCCAGCGAGGCGACAGAACATGTGTCCACCGGCGATCCGTCGGAGCATCCGTCGGTTGCCGCGCTCATGGAGCGTTATTCGCCTGAGGTCCAGCGGCACCAGCTGACGGCCGGCGACCAGTGGGTCGTGTGGATCAGCCCGGAAAAGAGTCACGAGATCCTGACCTGGCTCAAGGACGATCCGGACCACGACTACGACATGATGTCGGATGTCACGGGCGTCGACTACGGCGGTGGCCGCCCGGTCGAAGTCGTGTATCAGATGTTCTCGACGGCGCACAGCCGCGCTCTTCGCCTCCGGTTCCCTCTGCCGCTCGATGCGATGGAGATCGATTCGGTCTGCGATCTGTGGAAGTCGGCGGACTGGCTGGAGCGGGAGGTCTTCGACCTGTTCGGGGTCACCTTCAGGGGGCATCCGGATCTCCGACGCATTCTCATGCCGGACGACTACGCGGAGGGGCATCCGCTCCGGAAGGACTTCCCGCTGCGGGGTCGCTTCTCGAGAGCGGAGCAGACCCGACGCGCACTCGCGCAGGACGTCGAGCGCTTCTACCTGGCGGAGAACCTCGAGGCCGGCGAGCCACAGGAGGTCGACGCCGCCGAGGTTGGAACCATGGCCGATTCGGGAGCCGAGGCGCTCCCGGTTCCGGCTGAAGCCGGGGAGGACGACTGATGGCCACGAAGACCGTGGAGTTCAACGTCGGGCAGAGCCGGGAGATGGGTCTCGGGGGTGCAGGGACACCGAGCCCCATTGCGCCGTTCGACATTCCGGAGCCGGAACTCGGCACGGAACAGATGCTGATCAACATCGGTCCTCAGCACCCGGCGACGCATGGCGTATTGCGGCTGGTGTGTGAGCTGGATGGCGAGACCGTTACGAGTGTGACGCCGCACATTGGATACCTGCATTCCTCGTTCGAGAAGCTCGGTGAGTACCGGACGTGGAATCAGATCGTCCCACTCACCGATCGCATGGACTATCTGGCGCCGCTGATCTACAACTGCGCTTACGTCATGTCGGTCGAGAAGCTGATGGGCATCGAGGTGACGGAGCGATGCAAAGTGGTCCGCGTCATCCTCATGGAGCTGGACCGGATCTTCGGCCATCTCCTCTGGCTGGGCACCACCGCCATCGACGTGGGTGCCTTCACGCCGTTCCTGTACAGCTTCCAGCAGCGCGAGAAGATCTACGGGCTGCACGAGTCACTCACGGGTGCGCGGATCACGACGTCCGCGACACGGGTGGGTGGCATGATGGCGGACCTGCCCGAAGGCTGGCTCGATCAGCTTCTCGACTTCCTCGACAACTTTCCGAAGACGCTCGGGGAAGTGCATCACCTCCTCACGGGGAATCAGATCCACATCGGACGGACACAGGGTGTCGGCGCCATCAGTGCGGCCGAGGCCATCAACTACGGCTTCACCGGCCCGAATCTGCGCGCGGCCGGCGTCCCGTACGACGTCCGCAAGGATCGACCGTACTACGATTACGAGACCTACGATTTCGACGTTCCGGTCGGCGAGCACGGCGACTGCTACGACCGGTATCTATGCCGGATGGAGGAGATGGAGCAGTCCGTCTCAATCATCCGACAGGCGATGGCTCGCCTGCCTGATGGTCCGATCAACGTCGAAGATCCGAACATCTCGCTGCCGTCCAAGACCGACGCGATGTCGGACATGGAGAGCATGATCCACCACTTCAAGCTCATCACGGAGGGCATACCCGCCCCGGAGGGTGACTGCTACATGGCGATCGAGGCCTCGAAGGGCGAGCTCGGCATGTACGTGGTGGCGGAGGAGGGTGGTACGAAGCCGGTCCGGTGGCGTGTTCGGCCTCCGTCTTTCGTGAACCTGTCCGTGATCCCGAAGCTGGCCGAGGGCCACCTCGTTTCCGACCTGATCATGATCAACGCCAGCCTCGACATCGTGCTGGGGGAGATCGACCGATGAGCGACATCCCCTTCAAGAACCCTGGCTGGGCCGGAAACACTGGCGAGTTCGACCTCACGGAGGAGCAGGTCCGGGGTGACGACTTCGTCGGAGCGCGACCGGCCCACGGCGGTCACGCGTCGGGGGCGGGCACGATGCCGTACATGCTGGCCGACAAGCAACCCGAGGCTCCTCTCTTCGAGGGCGAGTACAGGGATCGGCTCGACAAGATCCTGACGCGCTACCCCACGAAGCAGGCGGCCCTCTTGCCCGCACTGGGTCTGGCTCAGGAGATCCGGGGCCACGTCAGCCCTGCGTCGATGGACGAGGTCGCAGACGCCCTCGAGCTCTCCTCCGCGTACGTCCGCGGGGTGGCGACCTTCTACACGATGTACAACAAGCGGCCCGTCGGCCGGCACCTGATTCAAGTATGCACGAACATCTCGTGTAATCTGGCCGGGGCGGACGACGTGGTCGACGCCTTCCTCAAGTACACCGACACCGAGCTCGGCGAGACGTCCGAGGACGGCAATTTCACGGTGATCGAGGCCGAGTGCCTCGCCGCATGCGGGTTCCCGACCTGTGTGCAGATCAATTCCCGATATTTCGAAAATGTGACCCCCTCCGAGGTGCCGAAGATTTGCGAGCATCTCAAGGCGGAGGGGGAATAGCCCATGGCGTATCCATACGTGTCGGACCACGAGGTCCGCGTTCTCAGCAAGCACTTCGGTGACCCCACGCAGCGTCGGGTCGATACCTACGTGGAACGGGGCGGCTACTCGGCGCTCAAGAAGGCGTTCGACATGGGGCCCGAAAAGGTGATCGACGAAGTGAAAGCGTCGGGCCTTCGCGGCCGCGGCGGCGCGGGCTTCCCGACCGGCGTGAAATGGTCCTTCATGCCGAAGGAGTCGGGGAAGCCGCACTATCTGCTCTGCAACGCCGACGAATCCGAGCCCGGTACGTTCAAGGACCGTGAGCTGATCCGGTGGGATCCCCACCAGCTGATCGAGGGATGCCTCATCGGGGCGTACGCGATCGGCGCGAAGCACGTGTACATCTACTGCCGGGGCGAGTTCTTTGAAGCGAATTCGATTCTCGCTCGTGCGGTGGAGGACGCGTACGAAAAGGGCTACATCGGCAAGGACATCATGGGGTCGGGTAACGACCTGGACCTCACGGTCCATCAGGGCGCCGGGGCGTACATCTGCGGGGAAGAAACCGGCCTGATGAATTCCCTGGAGGGCCGCCGGGGCCAGCCTCGGGTCAAGCCGCCATTCCCAGCTGCCGTCGGTGCGTTCGGGATGCCGTCGACGATCAACAACGTGGAGACGCTCGCCGCGGTCCCGCATATCGTGGCCAATGGGGGCGACTGGTATCGGGGGTTCGGAACGGAGAAGAGCCCGGGTACCAAGCTGTTCTGCGTCAGTGGGCACGTGAACCGGCCCGGTAATTACGAGCTTCCCCTCGGTTTCCCCCTCATGACGCTCATCGAGGAGGTATGCGGGGGCATGCGAGACGGAAATGCGCTGAAGGCAGTGATCCCCGGAGGCTCCTCCGTTCCGATCATCAACGCGGAAGAGGCGGGGCGGTGCACTCTGGATTACGAGGGCTGCGTGGACGTCGGAACCATGCTCGGCTGTGCGTCGGTGATCGTCATGGACGAGACCGCGGATGTCGTGAAGCAGGTTCGCAGGATGGTCGACTTCTACGCCCACGAGTCTTGTGGTCAGTGCACCCCGTGCCGTGAAGGCTCGGCGTGGACTGCCCAGATCTTGAAGCGGATCGAGGACGGCCGGGGCACCGAGGAGGACCTCGACACACTCATGGAGATGACCGAGCAGATGGTCGGCACGACCATCTGCGTCCTCTCCGACTCCGTTGCGGCGCCTGTCCAGTCCTCAATCGAGAAATTCCGTGATGAGTACCTGGCGCTCATCCGCCGCGGCGAAAGGGTAGGAGCTGCCTGATGGCCGAAATGGTCAACCTCACGATCGATGGCCACGAGGTCTCCGTTCCCAAGGGGACGACGATTCTCGAAGCAGCCAAGACGATCGGGACCGAGGTCCCGCATTACTGCTACCATCCGGGGATGTCGTCTCCGGCCATGTGCCGCCTCTGCCTCGTGGACGTGGAGGGCGCGCCCAAGCCGATGCCGGGGTGTGTGACCACGGTGATGGACGGCCAGGTCGTTCACACTCAGTCCGAGCAGGCGCTGAAGAACCGGCGCGGGGTCCTCGAGTTCTACCTGGTGAACCATCCGCTCGACTGTCCGATCTGTGACATGTCCGGTGAGTGCAATCTTCAGGATTACGTGCACGCTGAAGGACGCGAGCACGGTCGGGGCCGGGAGCCGAAGCGTATCTTCGGGCGGGACGACTTCGGTGGGGACGTCCTGTTCTACGGAGACCGCTGCGTGATGTGCACCCGTTGCGTGCGCTTCATGAGCGAGGTGGAGCAGGACCATCGCCTCACCGTCGTGGAGCGCGGGAACCGCTCCGTCATCGACACCTTCTTCGAGGAGGGTCTCGATGGAACTCACTGGCACGGCAACATCGTCGACATCTGCCCGGTGGGGGCGCTGGTCTCGAAAGACTTCCTCCACAAGGCCCGGGCGTGGGATCTGACCCATTCGTCGTCGATCTGCACGAGCTGCTCTCAGGGATGCAACATCGACCTGCACACCCGGGACAACCTGGTCCAACGCATCAAGCCACGTGAGAACCTCGACGTAAACGCATGGTGGATATGCGATTACGGGCGCCACAACTACGAATGGATCAACCGTGGCGGCCGTCTCGAGGCTCCCCTGGTCCGCTCGGACGACGGGTCCAGGGCCATGGGGTGGGGCGATGCACTGCGTGCTCTGCTCGAAAAGGCGGAGGGGGCGGGAGCCGTGAAGGCCGTGGCGTCCCCGATGTCATCGAATGAAGACCTTGGCGCCCTGCAGGCGCTGGTGAACGCGCTGGGCGGTGGTGAGATCGTGTACCGCTCTTCACGTGCCGAGGACGAGGTCCCTCTGAAGGGCTTCCCGGGTCTCGCGCGCCGAGCCGACCTCACGCCGAACGCGACGGGCGCCGAGCTCGTGGGTGCCTCGCGTGTCGGGGGCGACGACGCCACCGGTGGACTGGAGGGCGTGGCGAGTCATGACGGGATCGTCATCGTTCTCAACGATGCCCTCGCCGACCAGGACGAAGGGTTCGGGTCCACTGCGGCGCTCTTCGTCTACATGGGAACGCACGATTCTGCGGCGGCGCGCCGTGCTGACCTCGTGCTCCCCATCAGCACGCATGCCGAGGGGGAAGGCACGTTCACGAATCACGAGCGACGTGTGCAGCGCTTCTCCAAGGCTCTGGACGCCCCGGGCATGGCGCGTCCGGCATGGCTGGTCCTCGGAGCCCTGGCCGCTGAGAAGGGCAGTGGGAGTGCGCCGCGCTCCGCCGCAGAGGCCTTCGGTGCGCTCGGGGGCGCGGTGCCCGCGTTCGCCGGGATCAGCTGGGACGACGTCGGCACCCGCGGGGCACTTCTGAATGAATCCGTTTCGGTGACGGGAGACTGATGATGGAGCCGATTTCAGGAATTCCGGCCATCATCGCAATGGTCGCCAAGAACCTCGGAATCTTCGGCCTCGTGATGGTCACGGTGGCGTACGCCACGTATGCCGAGCGCCGTGTCTCTGCGTTCATTCAGGATCGACGCGGTCCCAACCGGGTTGGCCCGTTTGGACTGCTCCAGCCGATCGCGGACGGGATCAAGAACATCATCAAGGAGGAGACGCTGCCTGCGACGGCGTCCCGCTTCTTCTTCGTGCTCGCCCCGATCCTGGTGCTGGTACCCTCGTTGGTGACGTTCGCGGTGATTCCGATCGCGGCCCCGCTCCCGACTCCATGGGGCGTGGTCGACATGATCATCGCCGACGTACCGATCGGAATCCTGTACGTCCTCGCCTTCAGCTCACTCGCCGTGTATGGCGTCGTGCTCGGTGGGTGGGCGTCGAACAACAAGTACGCGTTCCTCGGCGGCCTTCGCGCATCCGCGCAGATGGTCAGCTACGAGGTCGCCCTCGGCCTCTCATTGATCGCGGTCCTGATGCTCGCGGGCAACGTGACGCTGACCGAGATCGTCTGGCAGCAGCAGCAGATCGGCATGTGGTACGCCTTTCCGCTCTCGCTCGCCTTCATCCTCTTCGTCATCTCGGCCTTCGCGGAGACGAACCGTCTCCCGTTCGACATGCCCGAAGCCGAATCCGAGCTCGTGACCGGGTACCACACCGAATATTCGGCGATGAAGTTCTCGGCCTTCATGATCTCCGAGTTCGGTCACATGGTGACGGCGTCGGCGCTCATGGCCACCCTCTTTCTGGGTGGCTGGGACCTGCCCGGGTCGTGGGACAATGCGTTCTGGTACAATGGTCAACTCATCAGTGGCTTCTCGGCCAGCGGTGCGCCGATTGCGGCACAGCCGGCAGCGTGGAAGACGCTCCTGACGTTCGGTGGCTTCGCGGCCAAGACCGGGTTCTTCCTCCTGTTGTACATCTGGATCCGCTGGACGCTTCCACGCTTTCGTTACGATCAGGTGATGGCGCTGGGCTGGAAGGTGATGCTGCCCACGTCCCTCGCGTACGTCATGCTCATTGCGATGACCATTCTGGTCCTCGACGAGCTGGGCATGCAGTACGGCTTCTTCTACGGCGTCGTGCTCACTGCAGTCAGTGGCGCAGCGACCCTCTCGTTCATGTTCTTCCTCGATCGTGGCCGGACCATTGCGGGCGCGGCGGCCCAGAAGGCTCAAAAGGTCGAGGTCAAGACGATTCCCACGGCAATCACGTCCGGTGAAGCCGAACCGGCACCCGCGGGAGACTAGCAGACCGATATGGCGATCTCAGTCAAAGTGATGCATCGGCCGGAGCCGGAGTCGACCTCCTACCTCCGTGCCGCACTCAGCGGGATGGCGCTGACCTTCAAGCACATGGTCAATCCGACCAAGGTCACGCAGCAATACCCCGAAGAGATGACCGACCTCAGCCCGCGGTGGCGCGGCACTCACGTCATGGAGCAGCACGCCGATGGACGCCCGAAGTGCGTCGCCTGCGGACTGTGCCCGACCGTCTGCCCGGCGAACTGCATCCGACTCGTCGGGGGCGAAGATGACCAGGGCAACCGGTATCCGATCGTCTACGAGATCGATGAGTTCCGCTGCATCTTCTGCGGGATGTGCCAGGAGGTTTGCCCCGTGGAGGCAATCCACGTTGGGCGACACTTCGAAAATGCCGAGTACACGCGGGATCGATTCATCTACGACCTCGATCGTCTGATGGAGCAGGATCACCCGTCCACCCTTCTGTGGGATCCCAGCGATCCTGCGTCGGAGTAAGGGCGCACAGTCATGCTATCGGCGACCTTCCTCTTCTATCTCTTCGCGGGGCTCGCGATCGGCGGCGCAATCGGCGTCGTCATGGCCAGGAGCCCGGTGGGAAGCCTCCTCTTCATGGTCACCACGCTGGCGGCCATGGCGGGCACGTTCGTGCTCCTCGAGGCGCACTTCCTCGCAGCGATTCAGATCATCGTGTACGCGGGCGCCATCATGGTGCTCTTCCTGTTCGTGATCATGCTCCTGAACCTCGGTCATGACTACCAGAAAGACCTGAAGGGTGGGGCGTTCGCCGTCGTGTCCTTCGGGGTGATCGGAGGGATCGCGGGCCTCATGGCCCAGCAACTCGGAGCGACCGGGATGCAGGATGGCCCGGGCGGCACAGCGATTGATGCCCTGATCGCCGAACATGGGGCGGTCGGCGCGATCGCCACGGAGCTCTACACCACCTATGTGGTGCCCTTCGAGATCACGGGAATTCTGCTTCTGGTCGCGATCGTCGGAGCCCTCGTACTCGCAAAGAGGGAGGTCTGATGATCACCGAAGCGCTCGTCCTCAGCGCCATCCTCTTCGTGATCGGCACCTTCGGCGTCCTCGTACGCCGAAACGCGATCATCATGTTCCTCTGTATCGAGCTGCAGTTGAACGCCGTGAATCTCAGCTTCGTGGCCTTCAGCCGGATGTTCGGGATCGAGGGGCAGCTATTCGTCTTCTTCGTGATGACCGTCGCCGCAGCCGAGGCGGCTGTCGGGCTCGCGATCATCATCTCGATCTTCCGTCACTATGAGACGGTGAACGTGGACTCCTTCAATCTTCTCAAGTGGTGATCGGCGTGATGGCATCACTTGCGACTCTCGTGCAGGGTGGGGGGCAGGCCGCGGCCGAAGGCGGACATTTCGAGCCGTTCTTCCCGGGGCTCGTCGTCCTCCTGCCGCTTCTCGGCTTCCTGGTGAACGGCTACCTGGCGCTCAAGCACGCCAGAGCATCGGCCGATGCGGTCCGTGGCGGCACCGAACTGGATCTCGGGGACGCGGCCTCGCGACCGGTCACGCACACACTCCCGACGTGGGTCGGGCCGGGCGTGATGGCGTTGGCCTTCGTGATCACCCTCGTGAACTTCTCACGGATGCTGGGCGCTCACCTGGAAGAGCCCGTCGTCATTCACTACTGGACGTGGATCGCGACGGGGACCTTTACCGTGGACGCCGCACTCCAGCTCGACCAGCTCTCGATGATCATGATGATGGTCATCACGGGCGTCGGGACGCTCATCCACGTGTTCAGCGTGGGATACATGAAGGAAGACCCCGGGTACCCGCGCTACTTCGCGTACCTGAACCTCTTCGTCTTCTTCATGCTCGTGCTCGTGATGGGGTCCAGCTACGCACTGATGTTCGTGGGCTGGGAGGGGGTCGGGCTCTGCTCGTATCTCCTGATCGGCTACTGGTTCAGCGACCGCGAAAAGGCCGACGCGGGCAAGAAGGCGTTCATCGTCAACCGGATCGGGGACGTTGGCTTCCTGATCGCGATGTTCCTGCTGTTCAAGAACTTCGGAAGCGTGGATTTCGGCCCCGTCTTCCACGACGCCGAGACGCTCGCGTACGGTGGCGGGCTCGTCACCGCGATCACGCTGTTCTTTTTCGTGGGGGCGATCGGCAAGAGCGCTCAGATGCCTCTGTACGTATGGCTGCCCGACGCGATGGCCGGCCCTACTCCGGTCTCAGCGCTGATCCACGCAGCCACGATGGTCACGGCGGGGGTCTATCTCGTCGCCCGCTCCTCCGTCCTGTTCGCGCTTGCACCGCTCTCGAGTGCGGTGGTGGCCGGAGTCGGCGTTCTCACCGCACTTTTCGCCGCGACCATCGCGTTGAAACAGAACGACATCAAGAAGGTCCTGGCGTACTCGACGGTCTCGCAGCTCGGCTACATGTTCGTCGGGGTCGGGGTCGGTGCGTACGCCGCGGGTGTCTTCCACCTCATGACCCATGCCTTCTTCAAGGCGCTGCTCTTCATGGGGTCCGGGGCCGTGATTCACTCGATGCACGAGGCGTATCACGCGACGCACAACCACGAAGATCCGCAGGACATGCGCAACATGGGAGGCCTGAAGGCCTTCATGCCCATCACGTGGGTCACGATGTGGATCGCGACCCTGGCGATCGCGGGGATCTGGCCCTTCGCCGGCTTCTTCTCGAAGGACGAGATCATCTGGTATGCCGGGGCCTGGGCCGGGGCCGAGAATGCGCCGTACCCGGGTCTGTATACGGTGTACTGGATCCTCGCGCTGGCCGCCGCGATGCTCACGGCCTTCTACATGACCCGCATGATGGTCATGACCTTCCACGGGGCGAACCGCACCGGGGACGAGGAGTCGAAGCACCTGCACGAGGCTCCGGCCGTCATGTGGGTGCCGCTCGCCATCCTGGCGGTGCTCTCGATCTTCGGCGGCTGGATCAACGTCCCGGAGGCGCTCCAGACGGGGTGGGCCGGGCTGGGCGGTATCCTGCCGATGAGCGAATGGCTCCATCACTGGCTGGAGCCGATCACGGCGCAGGCGCACCACATCCAGGAGGTCAACCTCGGCGGCTACTCGTACTACGCGCCGTTCGGTGGCGGTGAGGCGATGTGGGCGGCGATCTCGACGGTGGCGGCCGCTATCGTCGTGGCGCTGTCGATCCGGATTGTCGGTGGGCAGACGGTCGTGGCCGTGAAGGACGACACGACGGAGCTCTCTGGTTTCGCCAAGCTCCTCTACAACAAGTACTACGTCGACGAACTCTACGACCGGATCATCGTCCAGCCGATCGTTCGTGCCTCCCGCTTCTGCTGGAAAGTCATCGATGACGGGATTATCGACGGCGTAGTCAACGCGGTGGGGTGGGTTTCGAAAGGGACGGGCTGGGTCGTCAGCATGTTCCAGACGGGCACCGTCAACACGTATGCGTTCATTCTCACCGTCGGGGTGCTGTTCGTCCTCGGCGCCAGCCTGTTCTAGGAGGCGCTGATCATGACCGCACTACTCGATTCGATCGGATACGCCGAGTGGGCCCTGCATGCGCTCATCTGGCTACCGGTGCTTGGCATCGGACTCGTCCTCTGGGCCGAAGAAGCGCGCGCGAAGACGGTGGCCTTCTGGTGGTCGATGTTCGTCTTTGTGCTCAGCCTCGGCCTGTGGTGGGCGTTCGACCCCGCATCGGGCGCGATGCAGATGGAGACCACAGCCTCGTGGATCCCTGCGTGGGGCGTGAATTATTCACTCGGGATCGACGGCATCAGCCTCTTCATGGTGCTCCTGACCACGTTCTCGACGTCGATCGCGATCCTGGGCTCGTTCAACTACATCAAGACCCGGGAGCGGGCGTTCTACGCGCTCATGCTCCTTCTCGAGGCAGCGGTCGTCGGTGTATTCGTGGCCACGGACGTCTTCCTCTTCTACGTCTTTTTCGAGCTCACCCTCGTTCCGATGTACTTCATCGTCGGGATCTGGGGTGGCGAACGCCGGATCTACGCCGCCATCAAGTTCTTCCTGTACACGGCGTTCGGATCCCTCCTCATGCTGGTCGGCATTCTCTTCCTCTTCTGGAAGGCCAAGACCTTCATGGGCATGCCCACGTTCGCATACGAGGACTTCCTCCTCGTGCCGTTGACGGGAACCGAGCAGATCTGGCTCTTCATTGCCTTCGCCCTCGCGTTCAGTGTTAAGGTGCCGATCTTCCCGCTGCATACGTGGTTGCCGGACGCACACGTGGAGGCGCCGACACCAGGGTCCGTGATTCTGGCTGCGGTCCTCCTGAAGATGGGTACGTACGGCTTCCTCCGGTTCCTCCTGCCGTTCTTCCCGCTGGCCTCGCAGCATCCCACCGTGGTCACGACGATGCTCGTACTGGCGGTGATCGGCATCCTGTACACCGCGTGGGTGGCTGCCGTACAGCCTGATGCGAAGAAGCTGGTCGCCTACACCTCGGTGGCACACATGGGCTTCGTCGTCCTGGGTGTCTTTGCCCTGAACGTGAACGGTCTACAGGGCGGCCTCGTCGTGATGATCTCCCACGGGATCAGCACCGGGGCACTCTTCCTCCTGCTCGGCATGCTCTACGAGCGGCGCCACACCCGTACCATTGCCGATTTCGGCGGAATTGCTCGGGTCGCGCCGTGGTTCGCTACGGCGTTCCTCATCACCGCGCTCGCATCGATCGGCCTGCCGGGCACGAGCGGCTTCGTGGGTGAATTCCTGGCTCTGATGGGCGCCTTTGAATCGCACCCCACGCTCGCCTTCCTGGCGACGCTGGGCGTGATCTTCGCGGCGTACTACATGCTGCCGATGGTTCAGACGGTCTTCTTCAACAAGCTCGAGACCGACGAGAACCGCGAGATCGAGGATCTCAATGGACGGGAGATGGCGATCCTGGCCCCGCTGTGTGCCCTGATGATCGTCATCGGGTGGAACCCGACGCCGGTGCTCGAGCGCATGGAGCCGAGTGTCCGGGCCGTCATCGAGCGGGTCGAGGACGCGGGCGCACGTGCAGCGGCCCTGGACGGCGTGTCGACGCCTGCGAGTGGGAGCGTCACGGCGGATGCGGCGGGCACCCTGCTGAGTGACGACGACGAAACGACTACGGACATGAACGACGGCAGCGCCACGGCGGTCGCCGACGGCGACGAATAGGCGAAGCGATCATGGAACTCGATTTCAGTCGTCAGCTCCACTACTTCTGGGCCCTGATGCCGGAGATGATCCTGTGCGTGTGGGGCATGGTCGTGCTGGTCGCCGGGGTCTCCGGCAAGCACAAGGATCCTGAGACCGCCTCCTCGGGTGATCCGAGCTTCGGCGGCGGTGCCGACCTGGGATGGTTGGCACTGGTGGGCGTGCTTCTCGCCGGCATGGCCAATGGTTGGCTCTACGGATTTACAGAGGTCGGCCGGAGTTCGATGGTCGCGCTCGACGGCTTCCGCCTCTTCGCGAACTGGGTCTTCCTGCTCGCTGCAGCGCTCGCGATCATGATCTCGTTCGCCTACGTGTACCGGCAGCGCCTCCAGGCCGGGGAGTTCTACGGTCTGATCCTCCTCTCAACGGCCGGCATGATGTTCATGGCCGGCGCGCGGGATCTCATCGTCATCTTCCTCGGTCTAGAGGTCATGTCGATTGCCGTGTATGCGCTGACGGCTTTCAACCGGCGTGATCGTAAGTCTGCCGAGGCCGGGCTCAAGTACTTCCTGCTCGGCGCCTTCGCGACGGGTTTCTTCCTCTACGGCATTGCGCTCGTGTATGGCGCGACCGGGAGCACGAACGTCTTCGAGATCGGTCAGACGGTCTCGTCCGGCGGGGCTTCGACGACCCTGCTCACCGTGGGAATTGCCTTCCTGATCATCGGCTTTGGCTTCAAGGTCTCGGCGGTGCCGTTCCACATGTGGACACCGGACGTCTACGAGGGCGCACCCGCACCGGTCACAGCCTTCATGTCGGCTGCGGTGAAAGCCGCTGCCTTCGTGGCCTTCCTGCGCGTCTTCATGGTCGGCTTCGACGGGGTGTACGACACCTGGTTCCCGATCATGTGGTGGCTCGCGGCGATCACGATGGTCGCAGCGAACCTGATGGCGCTCGTGCAGTCAAACGTGAAGCGGATGCTCGCGTATTCCAGCGTCGCGCACGGTGGGTATCTGCTGGTTGCGATCACCGCATCGAATCAGGCCGCGGCGGCCGGCCTCCTCTTCTACCTGCTCATCTACACCGTGATGAACATCGGCGCCTTCGCGATCGTCATCGGCGTGGCGCATCAGGCCGAAGAGCGCCTCCAGGTAGAGGACTACGCGGGCTTCGGGTGGGCGCAGCCGATGATGGGCGTCCTGCTCACGGTGTTCCTGCTCTCCCTCGCCGGGTTCCCCGGAACCGGCGGCTTCATGGGCAAGATCTACCTGCTTCAGGCCGCGGCCGATGCGCAGCTCTGGTACCTCATGGTGGTCCTCGTGCTGACGACGATCGCCTCCTACTGGTATTACCTGCGCGTGGCGTGGTTCATGTGGATGAAGCGTCAGCTCTCGGATGACCAGCACGACCTGGTGATCGTCCCGGTGCCGATGCGGATCGCTCTGGTCGCGTCCGTCGCGATCGTGATCTACATGGGCTTCTTCCCCGGCGCCGCGCTCGACTTCGCGCGCGAGAGCGTGGAAGGTCTCGCGTCCTTGACCGGCGCAATGCCCGGGCTCGGAGAGTAGGCGAGGGGCGAGATCGCTTCAGCATCTGCGCGAGGGCCAATCGAGCGGGGCGGAACGCCGTGCCGCGGTATCATTCGAACGCATTCTGTGGAGACCCATGAAGGCGCACATCTTTCGGCAGTACGACATCCGGGGCATCGTCGGCGAGGACCTCGACCCCGGCGTCACCGAAGCGGTGGGGCGCGCCTTTGCATCGCATGTGCGTGCGGCAACCGGGATCGAGCGCCCTCGCATCGCCGTCGGTCACGACAACCGTGAATCTTCACCGAGCCTCGCGGCCGGTCTGATCCGGGGGATCACGTCGGCCGGGGCCGATGTCCTGGATATCGGGACGGTCCCCACACCGGTGCTGTACTGGGCGGAGTGCGTCTACGAGACTGACGCAGCTGTGCAGATCACGGGGTCACACAACCCGCCGGAGTGGAACGGCATCAAGATGACGTGTGGGCGGGCCGCGCTCTACGGTGACGCGATCCAGGGTCTCTTCGAGCGCATCACCTCCGATCAGCTGGACGCGGGGGAGGGTGTCGTCGAGCACACCGAGGTCCTCGACGCGTACGTACAGGATGTGGCTGGCCGGTTCACCCTCGAGCGCCCCATGAAGGTCGCCGTCGATTGCGGTAACGGGAGCGGGGCCCTGGTAGCCGAAAAGCTGTTCGAAGCCATGGGCGTCGAGGTCACGCCGCTCTTTTGTGAGTCGGACGGGACGTTTCCGAACCATCACCCGGATCCCACCGTCGACGAGAATCTGGAAGACCTGATCGCCGCTGTCCGGGCCGAGCCGCACGACCTCGGGGTCGCGTTCGACGGAGATGCGGACCGCGTCGGTGCGGTCGACGCCAATGGCGCAATCGTACGCGGAGACATCCTGCTGCTGCTCTTCGGCCTGGACCTGCTCGACCGCAAGGGCCCCGGTCAGAAGCTCGTCTTCGACGTGAAGTGCAGTCAGGCGCTTCCCGAGGTCTACGAGGCCGCGGGTGGCGAGCCGATCATGTGGAAGACCGGGCACTCGCTTCAGAAGGTGAAGATGAAGGAGACGGGTGCCTTGCTGGCTGGAGAGCTCTCCGGGCACATCATGGTTGCCGATGACTACTTCGGGTTCGACGATGCGCTCTACGACGCATGTCGCCTGATCTGGATTCTGAGCCACTCCGACCGCACGCTGGCGGATCGAGTCTCCGACTTCCCGGTCTACGTGTCGACGGCGGAGATCCGCATCGACGTGACCGAAGAACAGAAGTGGGACATCGTCGAAAAGGCCGTGGCGCACTTTCGGTCTCTTTACGACGTCATCGACGTCGACGGCGTACGGGTGCTCTTCGGCGATGGCTGGGCGCTCCTGAGGACCTCCAACACGCAGCCCGTGATCGTGGCCCGTTTCGAGGCCCGGACCGAAGAGCGACTCGAGGAGATCCGCTCGGAGGTCGATTCCTGGCTCTCCGGGCACGGGGTCTCGCTACCCTGAGCATGGACGGCAGGAACGCTCCGCTACTCCGGGGGTGGAAGGCTTCATGAACACACCGCGTCAGGACCTGGTCAGCGCACTCCGAGGCGGGCGCCTCGCCATCACAGTGATCCTGGTGGTCGCCCTCGTCGGCGTACTGGGACGGGCACTGACGTCGTTCTACGTCGAGGTTCTCTGGCAGGCCCAGACCGGGTATCTCAGCGTCTTCTGGCGACGATTCGTGTGGGAGAGTGGGGTGCGCGTCGGAGGCGGACTCATCGTCGGCATCCTCGTGTTCTACAACCTGAAGGTTGCCTCGACGACCCTGGGCGGAATTCAGATCCGTCGCCGTTTCGGAAATCTCGAGATCTCTGAGCAACTCCCGAAACGTTACGTCCTTTGGGCGATGCTCACGGCGGCCGCCTTCCTCGGCCTCTGGTTCGGCGCTTCGCTCCCGGCCGGCCTGGGACGGCAGGCACTCCATGCTGTGTCCTCGACCGGTTGGGGGCTGAGTGACCCAATACTCGGTCAGGATGTTGGCTTCTACGTCTTCTGGCTCCCCGTGCTCGACGCTGCGATCAGCTACGCTCTGATCACAGGCTTTCTGATCTTCACGCTGGCGGTCGCGGGGTACGCGGCCACCGGTGCCATGACGTGGCGTGGCGGTCGCCTCCAGGCCCATGAGCTGGCTCGGCGCCACCTCGGGGGGCTTCTGGCAGGCTTCTTCGTTCTACTTGCGCTGCGGATGTACCTGAGCCGTTACGGGCTGCTGATCACCGGCAACTCGGCGGTGCAGGGGATCTTCGGGTTCACGGACGCCGAGGCGCGCCTCCCGGCCCTCCAGACACTGACGATCATCACCCTCGGCGCGGCGGGTGCCACCTTCTGGGGTGCCTGGCGGAATCGTCCACTCATCCTGATCGGCTCCTTCGTGACCGTCATCGGTGGGATGGTCCTCATCGGCAACATCTACCCCTCGGTGATTCAGAGCTTTCGGGTGGAGCCGAACGAACTGGAACGGGAGACACCGTTCATAGAGCACAACCTCGAGTACACCCGACTCGCGTACGGACTCGACGACGCCTCCCTCGAGCGGAGGCCCTTCGCGTTCGATCAGGATGCACCCATCGACTGGGGCGAAGCGGCTCGCCAGTTCGCCGGCCTTCCGGTGTGGGGGTCCGGGGTCTCGGCTCCGCTCCTGACCACGTACCGCGAGGTCGAGGCACGATTCCAGTACTACGACTTCGACCGGGTCGCTGTGGATCGCTATCCGACCGAGCAGGGGCTGGTGCCCGTCACGATCTCGGTCCGGCAGGTGGATCCGACCGGCATTCCGGACCCCAATTGGCAGAACCTGCATCTTCGCGAGCGCTATCTGGCCGGGGTCGGCGTGGTCGCCAGCGTTGCCAACAGCCGGACGACCGAAGGACGTCCTGAAATGCTGGTGCGCGGCCTGCCGCCGGAGACGCTGGCGTCGTCGGTAGGAAACGTACCCCTCGACCTCGAACGTCCGGACGTCTTTTTCGGAACCCGCCCCGATCGCCGACGGGAGTACGTCGTCGTCACACCCGGGGCGGATCAGTTCCAGGCTCCGGACGGAACTCTGGGTGTCGCCGGGGTCGATTTCCCCGGTGGAATCGAGATCTCATCGACCCTGAGAACGCTGCTCCTCGCGTGGCGGTTTCAGGCCGCGAACCTGTTGTTCTCGTCTGAGTTGACGGACGACAGCCGTCTCGTGCACCGGCGGAGGGTCACGGACCGGGCCCTGGCCGTGGCGCCGTTCCTGCGCTTCCCGGAGGCCCCGTACCCGGTGGTATCCCAGGGCCGGGTCATATGGGTTCTGGAGGGCTTCACGGGCACGCTCGCCTTCCCCCTGTCGAAGGTGTACGACTTCGGGACGGTTCGGCAGCTCGTGAGGTATGTCCGAAACAGCGTCAAGGTGACGGTCGATGCGGTCACGGGGGACATGATCTTCTACCGCGTGCCCATTGGGGATCCCATAGCCGATGCGTTCGATCGCGCCTATCCGGGCCTCTTGCGCGATATGGAAGAGATGCCGGCGGAGCTTCGGGACCACCTTCGGTATCCCCGGTCTCTCCTGGAACTCCAGAGCAGTGTGCTCCTCCAGTACCACCAGGAGACGGCCGCCGAGTTCCATGGGCAACAGGATGTCTGGGTGGAGGCGGAGGAACTCTCCAACACCTCCAATCCGGTCCCGTACGTGCCGGAATACGGGATGTATCGGCTCCCCGACGAAGAGGAGGCACGGTTCCAGCTGACGAACGTCTTCGTCCCTGCCGGCCGTGAGAATCTGACGGCCATGCTCGTCGCCCGGACGAACGATCTCGGTGTGCCCGAGACGATTCTGATGAACGTGCCCGTCGATGACGAGGTGCTCGGCCCGCGTCTGATCGAGGCTCGCCTCGAGCAGGACCCCGTGATCTCACAGCAGTTCTCGCTTTGGCGAACGGGCGGCAGCGAGGTCTGGACGGGACATCTCCACCTCGTCCCCGTTGGTAACCGGCTCCTGTACATGGAGCCGGTGTTTCTTGCCGCCGAAGAGGACGCCATCCCTGACCTCACCCGCTTCGTGGTGAGCGACGGCGTCCGCGTAGTCATGGCAGAGTCCCTGGCGGAGGCCATTGCACAAATGGCGGGCGTTCCGTTCACGCCGGAGGCTGACCCGGCCGGGGTAGCGACGGCTGCCCCAGAGCCCGGTTCGGTCGGCCCGTGGCCGACGGCCGCGCTCGCACTCCTGGAGCGCGCCGACGAGCGTGCGCGGGCCGGGGATTGGGCCGGCTATGGGATCGCCCTCGCTGAGCTGCGGGCGCTCCTCGAGCGGCTGGATATGAGGGGACGCTGACGCGTTGATCCCACTTTAGGGGTCTGGTAGCTTTTTGTGCTCTCCCGGCCACGCCTGCCGCCCGGCGTATCATCGGGATCCCCACCATTCGTATGAGAACGCATGGACATCCACGAGTACCAGGCGAAGGAACGCTTCGCGCTGGCCGGCATTCCGGTACCGCCCGGGAAGGTCGCCACGACCGCTGACGAAGCGGAGGCGATCGCCCAGGAGTACGGCCGGGCCGTCATGGTCAAGGCTCAGGTTCATTCCGGAGGCCGCGGCAAGGCCGGGGGCGTGAAATACTGCAACGACGCCTCCGAAGCCCGCGAGCACGCGTCCAACATCCTTGGGATGGACATCAAGGGTCTCACGGTCGAGCAGGTGCTCGTGACGCCCGCCGAGGACATCGAGACCGAGGCGTATGTCGGAGTCCTGATCGACCGGAAGAACCAGGCTGCCACCTTCATGGTGTCACCGGACGGCGGGATGGACATCGAGGAGGTGGCGGCATCGACCCCGGACCGCATACGGAAGCTGTCGGTCGACCCGCGCTATGGGCTCCTTCCGCACCAGGCGTTCTGGCTCGCGAACTTCCTGTACGACGACCCGGCGCTGATCAAGCAGGCCAGCAAGGTCGTCGCTCAGCTATACGAGGCCTTCGTGAATTCGGGTGCCTCCATGACGGAGATCAACCCGCTGATCACGACGCCCGACGGCGCGGTGAAGGCCATCGATGCCAAGATGACCATCGACGGCAACGAGCTATTCCGTCGCCCCGAAGTCGCGGAGATGCGGGATCTCTCCGCTGAGCCCAAATCTGAGACCAAGGCTCGTGAGGCGGGTCTCTCCTACGTGAAGCTCGACGGGAATGTCGGGTGCTGCGTGAACGGTGCCGGACTGGCGATGGCCACGATGGATCTCGTGAAGTACTACGGTGGCGAGCCGGCGAACTTCCTCGACATCGGGGGCTCGTCCAACCCCGACAAGGTCGTCTCCGCCCTCGAGATCATCACCTCCGACCCCAATGTGAAGGTGATCCTCTTCAACATCTTCGGCGGAATTACCCGGTGCGACGACGTCGCGAACGGGATCGTCGAAGCGACCAAGCGCATCGACATCAAGCCTCCCATCGTGATCCGACTGACCGGCACGAACGAGGAACTGGGTGTCCAGATTCTCGAAGAAGCGGGCTTCTCGGCCTACACGTCGATGGATGACGTCGTGGAGCAGGCCGTCGAACTGGCGAAGGGATAGACCGACATGGCCATTTTCATCGACAATGACACCCGCCTCGTAGTTCAGGGCATCACTGGCCGGGACGGTTCGTTCCATACCAGCCAGATGATGGAGTACGGCACGCAGGTCGTCGCGGGGGTCACACCCGGTAAGGGTGGACAGACCTTCGAAGGTCCGGACGGAGCGAGCGTTCCGATCTTCAACGCGATGGACGAGGCGGTGGCCGAGACCGGAGCGAACACATCGGTCGTGTACGTGCCGCCGGCGTTCGCAGCGAATGCCATTCTCGAGGCCGCGGACTCCGGGGTCTCGCTGGTCGTCGCGATCACCGAGGGAGTTCCCGTGCTCGACATGGCTCGCGCCCATGCCTTCGCCCGGGACAAGGGAGTGCGCATCCTCGGGCCGAACTGCCCGGGGTTGATCTCACCTGGAAAGTCCAAGGTGGGAATCCTTCCGGCTCAGATCGTGGCCGAGGGTCCGATCGGTGTCGTTTCCCGATCCGGTACGCTGACGTACGAAGCGGTCTTCCAGCTCACCAACGTGGGACTGGGTCAGACGACGTGCGTGGGCATCGGCGGAGACCCACTCATCGGGACGAACTTCATCGATTGCCTCGCGGCCTTCGAAGCTGATGCCGAGACGTCCGCCGTGGTGATGATCGGTGAGATCGGCGGTACGGACGAGCAGGAGGCTGCCGCCTTCGTGAAGGCGAATATGTCCAAGCCGGTCGTCGGATTCATCGCGGGTCAGACGGCGCCTCCGGGGCGTCAGATGGGGCACGCAGGCGCGATCATCAGTGGCTCGGCCGGCACGGCTGAGGAGAAGATGAAGGCGTTCGAAGACAACGGCATCGCCGTGGCGCAGCGTCCTGCGGACATCGTGGGCCTGATCCAGGACGCGCTCGCGTAAGCGGGCGCGCGACCTCACCTCACAGCCTGCGTCATCGGCGCTGGCGAGCGAGGCTGTACAGGATGGAAGGAAGACAGAGCAGTAACCTTCGCGTCGAGCACGCGTTCGAGGCGGTTCAGTATCGGGTCTATCCCGAAACTCCGTTGACCGAGGTCATCGACCTCATGGTTCGGCGTGCGGCGCATGCCATTCCGGTTGTCGGAGAGCAGTATGAAGTCCTGGGCATCATCACCACGGGAGACGCGCTCAAGCGCGTGCTTCGCGAGGGCCCGGGCGAGGACGACGAGGGGCGTGAGAACCGGGACGTTCAGACTGCCCGGGACATCATGACTCGCGCCGTCCTGTGCGTGTCGGAGACGCAACCGCTGATGGATGCAGCGCGCATGATGATGAATCGAGACGTAGAGCAGCTGCCCGTCGTCCGAGACGGAGAGCTGATTGGACTGATCACACGCGACGCGGTTCTCAGTGCTTTGCACGGAAATCGCGACGATCAAGACGAACGAGAAGAAGACTGATGAGCCTCACACTAGCGATCATCAAGCCCGACGCTGTCGGCTCGGGCAAGGCAGGGAAGGTCCTCGCGCACCTCGAGGGGGCAGGGTTCACGGTACGGGCGATGCGACTCGCGCGCCTGAACAGGGCTCAGGCGGGGGCGTTTTACGCCGTCCATGAAGGGCGGCCGTTCTACGACGAGCTGGTCGACTTCATGATGTCGGGCCCCGTGATCCCGATGGTCCTGGAGGCTGACGATGCGGTGGCCAAGCTTCGCGAGACGATCGGGGCAACGGACCCGGCGGAAGCGGCCGAAGGGACCGTCCGCAAGCTCTACGCCGAGTCGAAGGGCCGAAACGCCATTCACGCTTCGGATTCAGACGAAAACGCCGCGATCGAGATCGGCTTCTTCTTCTCGAGTCACGAGCGCCTGGGCCTCTGAGGCCTCGCGTCTGCCGGCAACCCGGACAGGCGCAAAATATCTAGACTTTCGAACGGTTGTTACTAGCTTTTACGACTATGCTCAGAGTTGATCTCGGGCAACTTGCGCGGGAAGGCTCCGTTGTCGTCGAAGGCAGTCTGCCGGGCGATGACGAGCTCTGGAAGGACACAGGTTTCTCCTTTGTCGGAAACCTCGACGTGCGCTTGCGCGCGACGTACGCCGGCACGGGAGAGGTCGTTGTTCGTGGTGATTCCAGCGGAATGGTGCGCCAGGAGTGTCGGCGCTGTCTCGATCCGGTCGAGACACCCTTCCAACGGGATCTCACGATGGTGTTCGTCTCGGACCCGACGGGTGATGAGGACGATGGCGGCGTGTACGCCTTCGAGCCTGAGGGGTCAGAGCTCGATCTGAGCGAAGCAGTACGCGAGGAGATGATCCTCGCCATAAATCCATATGTGGTATGTGATCCGGAGTGCCGGGGCATCTGTCCGAAGTGCGGCGCAAACCTCAACGAGGGGACGTGTGACTGCACGGAGGACGAGGTCGATCCCAGGTGGGAGGCACTTCGGGACCTGAAGAGCGAGTAGAACAATGGCCGTACCCAAGAAGCGCACGTCGAAGCAGCGGAAGCGGAAGCGCCGCACGCATTTCAAGGCGGAAGGTGTCACTGTGCACTCCTGCCCGAAGTGCGGGGATACCAAGCAGCCCCATCGTGTCTGTCCGACATGCGGGCATTATAAGGGCGAGCCTGTCCTCGACGTCGACGTAGACTGAGTGGCCCGTAATTCGGGCTTCGGTTCACTGAACCGGAGCTCCGCCGGGTACACCATTACGACAGGAGGGCCTGCGTGCGCATAGCGCTGGACGCCATGGGGACCGACACTGCGCCGGCTGCCGAGGTTGCCGGTGCGATCGAGGCCCTGCAGCACGCAGCGAGCGACGACGTCGAGATCATTCTCGTCGGTGACGAGGCCCTGATTCGCGCAGAACTCGAACGGCATGACGATGTGCCCGCCGGCATCCGGGTCCACCACGCCCCCGACCGAGTCACGGCAGAAGACGCGCCGGCATCGGTGCTCCGGCGCAAGCCGGATTCCTCGATCGTGGTCGGACTTCGACTGCACAAGGAAGGAGACGCGGACGCCTTCGTGAGCGCCGGGTCCACCGGTGCGGTGATGGCCTCCTCTCTCTTCACGCTGCGCCCACTCCCCGGTGTGGACCGCCCTCCCGTCGGGACGCTGCTCCCTACGGCCGGCGCACCGTGCCTGTTGCTCGACGCCGGGGCGAACATTGGGTGTAAACCGGGGCATCTCGTCCAGTTCGCACATCTCGGTAGCACGTACATGAAGGACGCCATGGGGCGTGAGAATCCCCGTGTCGGCCTTCTCAACATCGGTGAGGAGCCCGGAAAGGGAGACGAACTGACCATCGAGACGTACGGCCTGCTGGAGAACGACGACGGTCTGAACTTCATCGGTAACATCGAAGGTCGAGATATCGTGCGCGGTGAGTGCGACGTGATCGTCTGCGACGGTTTTGTCGGCAACATCCTGCTCAAGTTCTACGAGTCGGTGGCCGGGCACATCCTCGACCTTCTGAAGACGGAGCTCGACTCCGCGGCAGACTCGAACCTCGATCTCGGTCACGTCTTTCGTGTTCTGGATTACGCCGAGTATGGTGGAGCACCGCTCCTGGGCCTGGGTGGCGTATCGATCATCTGCCACGGGGGCTCTCCGCCGAAGGCCATCCACAACGCCCTGATCGTGGCCGGGAGAGCAGTGCGCTCGGGCCTCGTGCAGCACAGCGCCGATGAGTTCCAGTCATGAAGACCCCGACGCCGATCGCAGAAATCGCCGGCACCGGTCGATTTCTTCCCGACAACATCGTCACCAATGACGACCTTGCGCAGACGATGGAGACGTCGGACGAATGGATCCGCACGCGTACAGGGATCAGTGAACGCCGGATCGCTCCCGACGACATGTTCGCGGCGCACCTCGGGGCGGAGGCCGCTCGCAGGGCGATGGACGAGGCCGGTGTAGAGCCGGGAGAGGTGGACATCCTCATCGTGTCGACGGCGACGCCGGACCGCTGGCTCCCGTCGACGGCCTGTGACATCCAGGCCATACTGGGATGCGACAATGCCGTGGCCTTCGACGTCATGGCGGCGTGCACGGGCCACATCTACGGCTTGAGCATGGCGGAGGGCTACATCGCCGCCGGGCGGGCCGAAGTGGCGCTCGTGGTCGCAGCAGAGAAGATGAGCGCAATCATCGACTGGACCGACCGGACCACGGCTGTCCTGTTCGGGGACGGAGGTGGTGCGGCCGTACTTCGCCCTTCGAACGGCTCAGGGCGCGGCATCCTCTCATCCCATCTGCAGTCCGACGGAAAGCTCGCGGAGCTGTTGTATCGCCCTGGCGGTGGCGCCATCGAGCCGATCAGCCAGAGCATGCTCGACGAAGGACGGCACCTCCTTCGCATGCAGGGACGGGAGATCTTCAAGAATGCGGTACGTTCGATGGCCGAGGCGTGTGATATCGCGCTGAACAAGGCGGGACTCACGTCCGGTGACATCGACCTCCTGGTGCCTCATCAGGCGAACATTCGCATCATCGAGGCGACGGCGAAGTACGCCGGCTTGCCGATGGACAAGGTCTTCGTCAACGTCGACAAGTACGGGAATATGAGCTCCGCCACCGTCCCGATCGCGTTCGACGAAGCCCGGGAACAGGGCCGGATCTCAGAGGGCTCCAACGTGTTGACCGTCGCGTTCGGCGCCGGCCTCACGTGGGGCGCGATGACCATTCGCATGTAACCGCGGCTCCGACGCCATGACGCTCGCACTCATCTTCCCCGGGCAGGGTTCCCAGTACGTCGGCATGGCGGGCGCCCTGGCGGATCAGGAACCCGCTGCCGCGGACGTGCTGGCACGGGCGGACCACACGCTCGGCTTCTCCCTGTCGGGTCTCATGCGCGACGGTCCCGGTGATGAGCTGACCGCCACCAGAAACGCCCAACCGGCCCTGCTCACGCACTCCGTGGCGGCCCTCCGGGTACTCGGTGACAGGGCGGGGGCGCCCGCATTCGCTGCAGGACATTCTCTGGGCGAATTCAGCGCACACGTCGCGGCTGAGACCCTGAGCTTCGAGGACGCGCTGCGAGCCGTGCGGCTGCGCGGGGAGCTGATGTTCGACGCCGGCCAGGCGCGCCCCGGGACGATGGCGGCACTCCTCGGCCTTGACGATTCGGCGGTCCGAGAGGTCTGCGGTCGAGTCACGGCCGGGATCTGCGTACCCGCCAACTTCAATTCCGCCGGACAGGTCGTGATCAGCGGAGACGTCGCCGGCGTGGAGGAAGCCATGGTGCTGGCCAAGGAGGCCGGGGCAAAGCGGGCCGTGCAGCTCAACGTGTCGGGGGCATTCCACTCCCCGCTCATGGAGCCAGCCGCAGACGGGCTCCGTGCCTTTCTGGAAGAGATCGAGTTCGCGGATCCGGCCTTCCCGGTGATCTCCAACGCCACGGCGACCCCTGTCTCCACCGGAGCCGACGCCCGCGAGCTCCTGGTGCGACAGCTCACTTCACCGGTCCGATGGTCGGAATCGGTCGGCGTGATGACCGCCTCGGGCGTCGACCGCTTCCTGGAGGTCGGCGCCGGGAACGTGCTCAGCACCTTGAACCGCAGGAACGCGAAGGGTCTGCTCAGCACCCCGCTGGGTGAGCCAGATGACTTCAACGCCCTGGAGGGCTGACGATGGGTACGCGCGAACTCGAGGGATCCGTGGCGATCGTGACGGGCGGTTCGCGTGGCATCGGCCGCGGGATCGCTGCCGCACTGGCGGATGCGGGCGCGCACGTCGCGGTCGTCGGTCGGAATGGTGATTCAGCGTCTGCCGCGGCGGGGCAGCTGCCCGGGGAGGGGCATGCTGGCTTCGCGTGCGACGTCGCCGACCCGGGTCAGGTCAACGAGACCCTCAACTTGATCGAGGAAACACTGGGCCCGGTCGCGGTTCTGGTGAACAACGCCGGAATCACACGCGACAACATCCTGTTGCGAATGAAAGATGAGGACTTCGATGAGGTGATTGCAGCTAACCTCAAGGGGGCCTTTAATTTCACGCGAGCCGTCACTCGCGGGATGATGAAGCGTCGTTCGGGTGCGATCCTCAACATCACGTCGGTGGTGGGGCTGACGGGCAATGCCGGACAGGCGAACTACGCGGCGTCGAAGGCCGGTCTCGTCGGACTCACCAAGAGCGTGGCCAAGGAATTGGCCTCTCGCGGGGTCCGTTGTAACGCGATCGCGCCCGGCTTCATTCGGACGGACATGACCGACGAACTGACCGAAGCGCAGGTCGAGGGATTACTCCAGCAGATCCCGCTCGGCACCCTGGGGGAAGTCGAACAGATTGCCGGGGTTGCACGGTTTCTCGTTGGGCCTGGGGCAAGCTACATTACCGGCCAGATTCTGGCGGTCGACGGTGGGATGGTCATGTGATCCTGCACGGCACCGCCGTTTTCATGACACACGTTCACATCGCATTCCACTTCCACGGAGAGGTACCATGAGCGAGGCCACCGACGCGCGGGTCCGCGAGATCATCATCAACGAGCTCGGCGTCGAAGCCGAGAAGGTTACGGACGAAGCATCGTTCGTAGAGGACCTCGGCGCGGACTCCCTCGACACGGTTGAGCTCGTCATGGCGTTCGAGGAAGAGTTCGGGATCGATATTCCCGACGAAGATGCCGAGCAGATGCGGACCGTCGGTGACGCGATCAAGTACCTGAACGAAAACGCCGCCGGCTGACTGCGCAGGACTTCGTCCTGGTCAACCAACTCAGCAGTACGGATCTAACATGAGTAACGACGCTCCCAAGCGCGTCGTGATCACCGGCATGGGCCTGGTGTCCCCGGTGGGCAACGATGTCCAGTCCACGTGGGATAACCTGCTCGCCGGCGTCAGCGGCGGCGGCCCGATTACCCACTTCGATGCGACCGAGGAGTTCGCGTGTCGGATCGGGTGCGAGGTGAAAGGATTCGACCCGCTCGACTATCTGGACAAGCGTGAGGTCAAGCGGCACGACCGCGTCTCCCAGTTCGCGGTGGCGGCCGCTGCCCAGGCGCTCGCACAGGCCGGCCTAGAGGGCGTCCCCGATGGGGGTGACCCCGAGCGCTTCGGGGTGATCTTCGGAAGCGGCATCGGTGGCATCGGAACGTTCGAGGAGCAACACCGGAGGCTCATCGAGAAAGGCCCGAACCGGGTCAGCCCGTTCTTCATTCCGATGTTCATCCCGGACATCTCAGCAGGACTCATCTCGATTCGATGGGGCTTGCGGGGCCCTAACTACGCCACGGTGTCGGCGTGTGCATCCTCCGCCCACGCCATCGGCGACGCCATGCGCCACATACGTCACGGTGACGCAGACGTCATGGTCGCGGGTGGCGCCGAGGCGACGATCACCCCGATGACGTATGCGGGCTTCAGCTCGATGAAGGCGTTGTCGACTCGTAACGACGACCCCGCGGGGGCCAGCCGCCCGTTCTCGGCGGATCGGGACGGCTTCGTGATGGGTGAGGGGGGTGGCGCCGTGATCCTCGAATCACTCGAGCACGCCGAGGCCCGGGGTGCGACCATCCTCGGTGAAGTGGTGGGATACGGACTGAGCGCCGACGCGTTTCACATTACGGCCCCGCCTCCGAGTGGGTATGGGGCTCAGCACGCGATGCGGATGGCCATGAAGTACGCGAAGGCCAGCGCGAGCGATGTCGACTACGTGAACGCGCACGGCACCTCGACGATGGCGGACGCGATCGAAACAGAAGCCATCAAGCAGGTTTTGGGGGACCGCGCCCGCGAGATCGTCGTCGGATCGACAAAGTCGATGACAGGGCACCTCCTCGGCGCCGCTGGGGCGCTCGAGGCGATCGTGTCACTCATGGTGTGCCGAACCGGCAAGATCCCCCCGACGATCAACTTCTCCACCGCGGACCCCGAATGCGATCTCGAGTACGCACACGGTGGGATGATCGAGCGCGAGGTGGGGCTGGCTCTCACCAACTCGTTCGGATTCGGGGGACACAACGTCTGTCTGGCGCTGAGGGGCTGGGCCTGAGTACACCGTTTCGGGTCGGCCTGGGGTACGACTCCCACCGCTTCGATGCGGAGCGGCCTCTGATTCTCGGAGGGGTTCACGTCCCGGATCATGCCGGACTCGCCGGTCACTCCGACGGGGACGCGGTCGCGCATGCCGTGATCGATGCGATCCTCGGCGCGGCGGCCCTCGGGAATGTTGGGAGTCATTTCCCTCCCAGTGACGAGGCATGGAAAGGTGCCGACTCGATTGAGCTTCTCCGCGCCGCGGTTGCTGTCCTGCACGGCTCGGATCGTGGTGTCGTCAACGTGGACGTGAGCGTGGTCTGCGAGACCCCCAAGATCGGACCACACGCCGATGCAATGCGGGCGCGACTCGCTGAAGCGATGCAGATTCCCATCGAACGCGTCTCCATCAAGGGAAAGACCAACGAGCGCATGGGCTGGATCGGGGCAGGCGAAGGGCTCGCGGTACACGCCGTCGCCCTCGTCGCCGAGCGGTAGTCTCGCGGCCGAGCTGCGAGCGCATCGTGTGGCGTCTCCTGACGCCACGGTGAGGGTGTGTCCGTGCGGATGGGGCGTCGGCTTCGGTGCCGGTCAGAGGGCCGGAGTGTGAGCGATTTCGTGTCGTGGATGGACCGCCTTCCCAACGCAGTGCTGTATTTCGTGCTGAGCGTAGGCGCCGGGCTCGAGAATCTCGTTCCGGCAATTCCCGCCGACACGTTCGTCGCCCTCGGTGGGCTGCTCGCCGGGGCGGGCGATCTGACGGCGATGTGGATCTTCCTCGGGACGTGGGCCTGTAACGTAGCCGGCGCACTCTTTGTCTACCGGATGAGCCACACGCACGGTGCTGCCTTCTTCGAGCGTGGTCTGGGCCGCTACCTCCTCAAGCCGCATCAGATGCGGCGCATGGAGGGTTTCTATCACCGCTGGGGTACTCCGGCGATCTTCCTGTCGCGCTTTCTTCCGGGTGTCAGAGCGATCGTGCCGGTCTTCGCGGGAGCGACGCACCAACCGTGGTCACGCGTGCTCCTGCCCATCACCGTGGCCTCAGCCCTGTGGTACGGCGGCCTCGTCCGTCTCGGGCTGCTGGCGGGGGAGAACCTCGCTCGCCTGGAGGCCATGCTGTCCGGGTTGAATCGTGGCCTAGCGCTCGCCGCCGCGTTGGTGGGGCTTCTCATCGGGCTCTGGTGGTTCAGGACCCGTCATCCAGGGGAGGCGGAGTGAAGGCCGTGATGCCCGAGGGGCCGGCGGCGTTTCGCTTCGAGCAGTTCCACGACTATCTGACCTTCGAGCGGGGGTTGTCGGAACGGACCGTGGTCTCCTACGGGCGGGACCTCACCCGCTGGATGTCGTTTCTGGAAGATGCCGGCGTTCGGGATCCGGCCGCGATCGACGTTCGCGTGCTGCGCGAATGGGTGTTCGATCTCAAAGAGCATGGCCTTGCGCCGACTTCTATCCGACGGGCTCAGTCCGCCGTCCGGACGTACTTCGGCTTCTTGATGGCAGAAGGGGTTCTCGAGACGGACCCGACCGACCGACTCGATTCACCGCGGGTGGACCGAACCCTACCGGACTTCCTCTCTCGCGAAGAGATCGATCGCCTGCTGGAGTCCCCGGACCCGACTCACCACCTGTACTGGCGCGACCGAGCGATCCTCGAGTTTCTCTATGCCACGGGCGTGCGCGTCAGCGAGCTCGTCGACCTTCGCATAGCCTCGCTCAACCTCGATGAAGGGTTTGCGACGGTCTTTGGCAAGGGAGCCAAGGAGCGGCTCGTCCCTGTCGGAGGTCCGGCGCTACGAAATCTGGAGCGATACCTCCGAGAGGTCCGACCAGGCCTCGATACCGGGAAGGGCGCGGGCCACGTATTTCTGAATGCCCGCGGCACACCGATTCGCCGAGAGTCGATCTGGAGCCTGGTGAGGGTAGCGGCGAGACGGGCGGGGATTCATCGAAAGGTGTCCCCTCACACGCTTCGCCATACGTTCGCGACGCACCTCGTCGAAGGAGGCGCCGACCTCGCGGCGGTCCAGGAGCTACTCGGTCACGCGGACATCTCGACGACGCAGATCTACACGCACCTCGACCGCGCCTACCTGCGGGAGATCCACCGCAAGTACCACCCCCGCCAGTGAATCACCCGTGAGCGCCCGGCAGGCCCGTAGCTCAGTACCCGCCGGGCCCCTGGGTCGCGCCCGGGTTCGCGTCGACGGCACGGAACAGCTCGTTTTGCGAACCGGTGGTCTGAAGGAGGCGGATAGCCTCGGTCAGTACGGGGTCCCGGCGCGTTCGGACGTCCGCTTCTGCGGCGATGTCGTTCATGCGCTGAGCCGTTGCGAGTTCGGCACGCCACCGCAGGTAGCGCCGCACGTCTTCATCGTCGAGCAGCACCGTCTCGAGGCCCTCGGACTTCAAGGAGGAGACGAAGCCTTCGAATTCCTCGACCGTCACCCCGGGTCGCTCGTCGGCCTCTCGGCGCGCGGCAGCCGTCTGGAAGCCGAACTCTGCGATCCTGAGGCCAAGCGGGAACTGCGCCTCGTTCGACTCGCGGATGAAGTCGCGTTCCACGAACGTGAGCGTGTCGTCCTCGATCACGAGATCGGGGAAGATTCCGCCACCATCGATCAGCGAACGCCCCTGAGCCGTCTGCACCCGAGGAAGTGAGTCCAGAACCTCCGGCAGTGGCATGCCCTGACGGTCACGTGCACGCTGGAGCGAGCGGCCGAGCGGCGTGAGCCATGAACCCGTGGTGAACCGGAGACGCCGGCCGAAGGGCAAAGGCATCACCGTCTGGACCACGCCCTTTCCGAAGGTGCGCTCACCCAGTACGACCGCCCGGTCGTAGTCCTGCAGAGCCCCGGCCAGGATCTCGGCTCCGGATGCAGTGAACTCGTCGACGAGAATCACGATCGGGAGGTCGGGCACCTGTACCGGCCAGCGGTCTCCGTACGAATCCGTCTCCGGCTGATCCGCGGCCCCTCCGGGCACGCGCTGAACCGTGCTCGCGAGCGTAGACCCCGGCGCGAGGAACAGATCGGCGAGCATCAGCGACTCGTCGAGGAAACCACCCGGGTTCCGGCGGAGATCGATGATCAGACCGTTCGTCTTCTCCAGCTCCACGAGCGCCTCGTTCATCTCTCGGGCGGCGTTGCGCGCGACCCGATCCATGATGACGTATCCGATGTTGCTGTCGAGGACCCCCCACGTGACTGCCGGGACGTGGACTTCCTCGCGAGTGATCGTGTAGGGAATCGGGGTATCGTACCCGAGCCGCTTAATTCGAACCTCTACGTCCGTCCCAACCGGACCGCGGATGGAGTCGGCGGCCATGTCGGTGCCCCAGTCGGAGGCGTCGTGTTCGTCGACTCCGACGATCACATCTCCAACGGAAATGCCGTGCTCGCTCGCGGGAAACCCACGGAAGACGGCTGTCACGGTGATTTCGTCGTTGAGCAGGGTGATCTGAAGGCCGATCCCGGAGTAATTCCCGGTGGTGTCCTCCTCCCACGCCTCGGCCTCCTGAGGCGTGAACAGCTCCGCATACGGATCGTCCAGCGCATCGATCATCCCGTCGATCGCGGCTTCCCAGAGCGTAGAATCGGCGAACGCCTCCATATGCATTCGGGAGATCGCGTTCACAGCGCTGGCCAGAACGTCGACTTCGGGTGGCGAATCGGTCGTGCGACCGTCCATGGTCTGCGCGGAAAGCGCCGAGGCGCCAAGCGCCATGCATAGCGCCGCGGAGGCCGCAGAAGTCTTGATCATGCTCCCCGTCCGGGTCGTCGTATTGAAGTTCAGACTGTAACCCCCGCAGACGACGGCGTTCCTCGGACCGTCGACACACAGGAGCGTCACGCGATCGACATCGTGCACCTGCACCACCGAGAAACGAGGGGGTATCTTCGGAGGTGCGGAAACGCCCGCGTGCCAGCCACTCCACCGATACGCCCGAGCCCGCGATGAATCAAGTTCAGGAGCGCGCCCCGCTGAGGATCTCGCTCGAGCAGCTCAAGCCTTTGAAGGGCGACGTGCCTGGAAATCTCGCACGGGTGTGCGATCGGATGCGGTCCCACGCGGGCGAGGCGGATGTGATCGTCTTCCCGGAGGCCGTGCTCTCGGGCTACTTCCTGGAGGGAGGCGTCGCGGAAGCCGCACGCTCGATCGACGAATTGACCGCGGGGCTCGGGACCCCGGTCGACGGGGCCCCGGACGTGGTCATCGGATTCTACGAGCGCTGGAAGCGCCGGCTTTACAACAGCGTTGCGTATGTGGAACCGGGGGTCAGCGGGTATACAGCGCGGCACGTGCACCGGAAGCTGTTCCTCCCGACGTACGGTGTCTTCGACGAGGCACGGTTCGTGGAGCCCGGCACGGATGTTCGCGCCTTCGACACGCGCTTCGGGCGGCTCGGGATGCTCATCTGCGAGGACGCGTGGCACTCGACCCCGGGCACGATCCTCGCGCTCGACGGTGCGGAGGTCGTCTTCATCGTCTCGGCCTCTCCCGCACGCGATTTCAAGCCGTCGGCGGCCGGTCGTCCGCAGAACCTGGCGGACTGGGATCGAATCGCCCCACAGCTCGCGGTCGAGCACGGCGTGTTCTGTGTCGTCTCACAGCTGGTGGGGTCGGAGGGTGGAAAGTTGTTCCCGGGCGGCTCCGCCGCGTTCGGACCCGATGGCAGCGAGCTCGCTAGGGGGCCATTGTTCGACGAGGCCAGCACGCCGGTGAGGCTCGATCCGCGCGCGATCGACCGGGTGCGCGCCGCGACTCCGCTCCTGTCCGACCTGGAGCAGATGCTGCCCCACCTGCAGCGCTCGCTGGATCGTGCGTCGGGACAGCAGGGACTCGAGGACGATCCGGAGACCGACGACGTCCTGTCGAGCGCCGTTCTCGGGGGGGGCGGTTCGGTCCCGGCCGCCGCGCCCGAGATGCTGGACGAGGCTCTCCTGGACATTGATGTCGAACTGGTGGAGCGCACGCTCGTCGAGTTCATCCGCGAAGAGGTGCAGCGGAGACGTGGCTTCGAGCGCGTGGTGGTCGGCGTCTCGGGTGGCGTCGACTCGGCGGTCTCGCTGGCCCTGGCGTGCCGAGCACTGGGGCCGGAGAACGTGTACGGTTTCCGGTTGCCCTACCGCACCTCGAGTCAGGACAGTCTCGACCACGCTCAGCTCGCGCTGGACGCAACCGGGGCTCATGGCCGCACGATCGACATTTCAGATCCGATCGATCGATACGTGGAGGAGTACGAGCCCGAGATCTCACCGCTGCGCAAGGGTAACCTCATGGCCCGGCTTCGCGCGGTGATCCTCTTCGATCAGTCGGCGGGGCTCCACGCACTCCCGCTCGGCACCGGGAACAAGAGTGAACGACTCCTGGGCTATTTCACATGGCACGCCGACGATTCTCCTCCAATCAACCCCATCGGGGACCTCTTCAAGACCCAGGTCTGGGCGCTCGCGCGACACCTCGGCGTGCCGTCCGAGATCATCGACAAGCCGGCCACTGCGGATCTGGTGAAGGGTGTCAACGATGAAGATGAACTCGGGATCTCATATCACGACGCGGACCCGATCCTCTTCTGGCTGACGCGCGGGTATCAGGTTGCCGATCTCGAGCGTTTCGGCTTCACCCCAACCGCCATCGAGACGGTTCGGCGCCGATTGGAATCGACCCACTGGAAGCGCGAGCTGCCGACGGTGGCCGTCCTCTCTTCGAGTGCGATCGGAGAGTTCTACCTGCGTCCCGTCGACTACTAGCCTGGCGTCACCCGGCGCCTCATCTGCTCCAGGAAGGGCAGAGGGGTCAATTCACCGTCGATGATGGCGGCGAGTTCCTCCTCGCGGCGCCAATGGGCCTCCAGCTCGGCCAACTCGAGCTCGAGGAGGTGCTGCTCCGTCGCTTCATTGGCTGCGATCTCGAGTGCGATCCCGCCGGTGCGCTGCAGATCACCCAGGCGCTTTCCGTCCCGCACCACGATGCGGGTGAGGTCCTGGGGCGATCCGGCCTCCTGAATCAGCCGTGTCGCCTTGAAGACTCGCTGCTCCGACGCCCCGGCATAGTGGTGGTACGCCAGGACACGCCGCAGTGTCCGGTCGGCTTCGTCTCCCGTAAGGTGCAAGCCTGCGTCACGATACAGACCGCACCGCGGGCATCGGGAAACCAGCTCCACCTGTCCGCTGTCGCGCGAGGGAAACAGACCGAGGGAATTCCGGTCCCGAAACGCGATAGAACGGAAGTCGTAGTCGCAGTTGGCGCACCGCTGCCGACCGCGCCACGCGGAACCGCCGAACCGGAGCCAGCGGGCACCGTCCCGCAAGGTATCGCCCCCGTGCCCCATGATGAGCCAGACGCCCAACATCGAGATGCCGCCAGCCGCCCATCCCCCGGCCACGACTGCACCCGCAGCGACCGTCCCGGCGACACCGAGCTTGTCCCAGTTCTTCTTGCGGCTCGCGAGCTCCCTCCCGTAGCGCCACCACGCCTCCTCGGTCAACTTCGCTCGTCCGACCCGGACGATCTCGAGGGGGCCGGCCCGCATGAGTGAAATGTTGTCCGTCTGCGACAGGAGACGGGCGCGGTCCACGGCGAGCTTTTCCAGCTCCTCCAGCGCCTCCCAGCGATCCTCGATGGGCATCAGCGACCAGCGTCGACACGTCCGGCAGATGACCCAGAGGCGGCCTCGCGCGGGATCGAATGCCAGACGATTCCCCCGGGCGGCGTGTTCCAGCTCGTCGTTCGCCTCGAACGGCGTGGAACACACGAGGCAGCTGGTGAACACGGGTCGAAAACTCCTCTGATGCGATGTGAGCGCATCTCCTCGGACACGACTGCGAGCATCTACACGAAAGGGTACGCGGCCGGTCCCCGATTTCGTCAACCGCGGGTAGATTCCCGGCCATGCTCCTCGTGATCGACAACTACGACTCCTTCACCTTCAACCTCGTTCAGCACCTCGGGACGTTGGGTGCGGACCCGGTTGTGGTGCGCAACGACGAGTGCACGCTCGACGAGATTGAACGCATGTCTCCCTCTCGCATCGTGGTGTCTCCTGGTCCATGCACGCCTGGGGAGGCGGGAATCAGCATCGAGGTCTTTCAGCGATTCGGCCGGCGAGGCGTGCCGATGCTCGGCGTATGCCTCGGGCATCAGAGCCTCGGAGAGGCGTTCGGGGGCCGCACCGTGCGGGCGAGCCGCGCCATGCATGGGAAGACTGGGCCCGTCCGACACGACGGGAACGGGATCTTTCAGGGTATCCCGTCTCCCGTTCGCGTGGCCCGATATCATTCCCTCGTGACCGACTCCAAGGCTCTTCCAGACGACCTCGTGCCAGTAGCGTGGAGCACTGCAGCGGAGGACAGTGGGGAGGTCCAGGCGATGCGCCATGTCGAGCTCCCTTTGTGGGGGGTGCAGTTCCACCCGGAGTCACTCTTCAGCGACCACGGATCCACACTCCTTGAGAACTTCCTTCGGCCCTGATCCTTGGGTAGCTTGCAAAGCGTGAATCGTTCTTTCTCGCTCCGTCTTACCGGGCTGATCGTCGCCTGATGAGCGGCCAGGTCCTCGGCATCGTGCCCGCCCGGCTCGCGTCGACCCGGCTCCCCCAGAAACCTCTCTACCCGCTCCTCGGGAAACCGTTGATCGAGTGGGTCTGGCGGCGGGTCGAGACGATGACGGTTCTCGACCACGCGGTGGTCGCCACGGACTCCTCCGAAGTCGCGGACGTGTGTCGTGCCCTGGGCGCGCCCGTGGAGATGACCGCTCCGGGCCATCCCTCGGGAACGGACCGCGTCGCCGAAGTGGCGGACCTCCCCGAGTACCGAGACTTCGACTTCATCGCGAACGTGCAGGGTGATGAGCCCCTGCTGAAGGAAGCACACCTGCGAAGCGCCATCGATCTGGTGCGTAACGATGGCTGGCAGGTCGGTACGTGCGCGACCCCGCTGCTGACGGAAGAAGCCCGGAAAGATCCGTCGGTCGTGAAGGTGGCGAGAGCCGCATCCGGTCGGGCGCTGTACTTCTCCCGGGCGCAGATCCCATACGTCCGGGATGGGAAGCCTGCACCGGGCGACCTCGAGCGAGAGCCGTTCCTCCGCCACATCGGAATCTACGCGTACGAGCGCGCTGCCCTGCACGACTGGGTCGCCCTCGCACCGTCGCGCCTCGAGCAGCTCGAAATGCTCGAGCAACTTCGCCCTCTCGAGGCCGGACTCCGCATCGGAGTTTCCGTGGTCGGATCTGCCGACCCGGGCGTCGACACGCCCGCCGATGCCGTCCGCATGGAACAACAGTTGAGTCGACTCAGCCACCCCACACCTGTCTGACCCCATGATCGAAAAGAACGAGCGCCCCACCAAGTACATCTTCGTGACCGGCGGTGTGGTATCCTCCCTGGGAAAGGGAATCGCCGCCGCCTCGATCGGTCGGCTGCTCAAGGAACGCGGCCTGCGGGTCACGCTCCAGAAGTTCGATCCGTACATCAACGTCGATCCGGGCACACTCTCGCCGTATCAGCACGGTGAGGTGTTCGTGACCGACGACGGTGCCGAGACGGACCTCGATCTGGGTCACTACGAGCGGTTCATCGACGAATCGCTCTCTCAGGACAACAACATCACGACCGGACGGATCTACCAGACCGTCATCGAGAAGGAACGGCGGGGCGATTACCTGGGCTCGACCGTCCAGGTGATCCCGCATATCACCGATGAGATCAAGGGCGCGATCAGCCGCCTGGCGGCCGACAACGACGTCGTTATCACGGAGATCGGCGGTACGGTGGGTGATATCGAATCGCTTCCGTTCCTCGAGGCCATTCGACAGTTCCGGGTGGACGTGGGCCGTGAGCACGCCATCTTCGTGCACCTGACGCTGGTCCCATACCTTGCAGCTGCGGGTGAGCTCAAGACGAAGCCCACCCAGCACTCCGTGCGTGAGCTGATGGAGATCGGGATTCAGCCCCAGGTGCTCATCTGCCGCGCGGAGCAACCGCTCTCCAAGGAGATCAAGCGCAAGATCGCGCTCTTCACCAACGTGGAGACGGATGCTGTGCTCGAATCTCCGGACCTGTCGACGATCTACGAGGTACCCCTCGCGCTGAAGAGACAGCGCGCGGACGAAGTCGTCATGAAGCGCCTGGGCCTCTCGGATCTTCCGGATCCCGACCTGACCGCATGGACTGACATGGTCCGACGGGTACAGCATCCCGCTTCCGGGGACGCGCGGATCGCCGTGGTCGGGAAGTACACCGAGCTGGTGGACTCGTACAAGTCTGTCCAGGAGGCCCTGATCCACGGGGGCATCGCGAACGATGTGAAGGTCGACATCGACTGGGTCCTCTCCGAGACCTTCACGGGTGGAGAAGGGATCGATCGGCTTGCAGCCTACGACGGACTCCTGATCCCCGGCGGCTTCGGGCCCCGCGGCGTGGAAGGCATGCTTCAGGCGATCCGCTACGCCCGGGAACACGAGATGCCCTTCTTCGGCATCTGCCTCGGCCTGCAGTGCGCCGTCATAGAATACGCCCGGAATGTCTGCGGCCTGGAGGGGGCGCACTCCACGGAGTTCGATGCCGACTCGCCGCATCCGGTCATCGCGCTGCTGGACTCCCAGCTCCAGGTGACGAGCAAGGGCGGCACCATGCGCCTCGGTGCGTATCCGTGCGCCCTCAAGGAGGGGAGCCGCTCACGTGAGATCTATGGCGACGCGGAGATCTCCGAACGACATCGTCACCGGTTCGAGGTGAACAACGAGTACCGTGACGTGCTTTCGGCCGAGGGCCTGACGATCAGCGGCACCTCTCCGGACGGGGGGCTCGTCGAGATGGTCGAGATCACCAACCACCCATGGTTCGTTGCGGGGCAGTTCCACCCCGAGTTGAAGAGCCGGCCCACTCGGCCGCACCCGCTTTTTGCGTCGTTCATCGAGGCGGCGACGAGACATGCAGGCCAGGAACGATCGACACCGGTCGAGCAGCCGGTGGGCGTCTGACACGATGAGCCCCGGCCCCCGTCCGCTCGAGGCTCGGTGACATGTTCGATACGTTTACGCTCATCGCGGGGCCATGCACGCTCGAAGACGACGAGTTGAATCTGGGTATCGCGCACGCTCTCGCGCGGCTGTCCACGGAGCACGGCATGCCCGTGGTGTTCAAGGGCTCCTTCGACAAGGCGAACCGGTCGAGGATCGAATCCCCTCGCGGCCCGGGACTCGACGCCGGACTCCGGCTTCTTCAGACCGTGCGCGAAGAGACCGGCCTCCAGGTGCTCACCGACATCCACGAGCCGCACCAGGCAGCTCCGGCAGCCGAGGTCGTGGATGTGCTGCAGATACCAGCCTTCCTCTGTCGACAGACCGATCTTCTGGTCGCCGCCGGTGCGACGGGGCGCACGGTGAACGTGAAAAAGGGCCAGTGGATGGCGCCCGAAGAGATGGGCGCGGCCGTCCAGAAGGCACGGGACGCCGGTGCTGGCGGGGTGACCGTCACCGAACGGGGCACGATCCACGGATACGGTGACCTCGTTGTCGACATGCGCTCCTTCGCGCGCCTTCGGGCGGCCACGGGTGCGCCGGCCATCTTCGACGGCACTCATGCCGTTCAGCGCCCAGGTCTGGCCGCCGGGTCGAGTGGAGGAGACCCCGAACACATTCCGGCACTGGTGCGTGCCGCAGTCGCCGCCGGTTGTGACGGCCTCTTCCTCGAGACGCACCCCGAGCCCGCCCGCGCTCCTTCGGACGGGACAAACATGCTTCCACTCGAGCGCCTGCCGGACCTGATCCGGGACGTCCTGTCCATTCGGGCGGCCCTCGCCTCGCCGACCTCCTGACTCGCCCACGCCGTCCATGCAATCCACGTCCGACCCGATATCGCCCGAGCTCGCTCGCCGGATCCGCCTCGTCATCTTCGACGTGGACGGCGTGCTCACGGACGCGGGTGTGTACATCGGGGCCGTATCGACGGGTGAGTCCGTGGAGCTCAAGCGCTTCGATATCCAGGACGGTGTCGGTCTGAAGATGCTCGGCTGGGGCGGGCTCGACGTCGTCGTAGTGTCCGGGCGCGTTTCGGAAGCGACCTCGATCCGGATCGCCGAACTGGGCATCGAAGCGTGTTACCAGGAGCCGGACGCCCACAAGCTCAAAGTCGTCGAGAGGATCCTCGCCGAGCGCGGCATCGCGTGGGAGGAGGTCGCGATGATCGGTGACGACATCCCGGATCTGGCGGTCATGCGACGGGTCGGGCTCAAGGCCGCCGTTGCGAATGCTACGCCACCGATCGTGGCCATTGCGGACTGGCAGTCGAGCAAGCCCGGCGGGCATGGCGCGGCTCGCGAGTTCTGCGACGCACTCCTTCTGGCCCGTGGCGACCTCGACCGAATTGTCGAAAGGTACGTGGAAGAGCGGAGCGCGACGTGACGGACCGATCGGACGTCATCGCCGAGGGCCGGCGAGTCCTCGCCCTCGAAGCGCGGGCCATCGCAGCCCTCGAGGCGCGCCTTGGGGATGCGTTCGCGGAGGCGTGCACGGTGCTGGCCAACGCCAGCGGGCGCATCATCACCTGCGGCATCGGCAAGAGCGGGCACATCGCGCGAAAGGTCGCGGGCACCCTGACCTCGACGGGCACGCCGGCCACCTTTCTTCATCCGGTCGAAGCTCTGCATGGCGACCTCGGGATCGTCGGCGCGGACGACGTCGCGATTCTGATCTCGAAGTCGGGTCGGTCCGAAGAACTAGCCGGTCTGATTGGATACCTTGCCCGACTGCGCGTGCCGATCATCGCGCTGGTCGGCGCGTCGGAAAGTCAGCTGGCCGAGCATGCCACCGTCGTCCTGGACTGCTCGGTCGACGAGGAAGCGTGTCCGATGGATCTCGCACCGACGTCGTCGAGCACGGCTGCGCTCGCGATGGGTGACGCGCTGGCAGTAACGGTCCTGCAGCTCAAAGGCTTCACGCCGGAGGACTTCGCGCAGTTCCATCCCGCCGGCGCTCTGGGTCGTCGACTCACCGTACGGGTCAGGGACGTGATGGAGTCGGAAAGCTACCCGTCGCTCCACACCTCTGCGAAAATGAAGGATGCGATCGCACCCCTTGCTGAGATGCGAGGCACGGTGCCGATCGTGGACGACGAGGGGCGGCTGACGGGCGTTGTGACCGCCGGGGACCTCACACGCCTGATGGAGCGGGAGGATGCTTTCCTGGACCATGGTGTGCTCGACGTGATGACGCACGATCCGCGCACGGCCTCGGCCGATGAACTTGGGGCGGTCGCGGCGAGTAGGATGGAGGCGCACGGGGTCATGGCTTTGCCCGTCGTGACCGGTGACGGGCGCCTCGAAGGAATGGTACACCTGCACGATCTGATGAGAGCGGGAGCAGTCTGAGATGACGAACCAGGGACGCCGGCACGTGATACGCATGGCCGCGGTAGGGCTCGTGCTGGTGACGAACGGGGCCTGCTCGAGCGAGGTCAGCACGCCGGTCGCCAACGCGGACCTCCAGGCCATGGAGGCGGACTATGTGGCCTATGGCATGGTCAGTTTCGTCACCAACAGCGGGGTGCGCGAGGGCCGCGTCGAGGCCGACACGGCGTACGTGTACGAGCAATCGTCGACGGCGATGCTCCGGCAGATGTCGATCGTCTTCTACGACGATCTGGGCAACGAAAACGAGACGGTGACGGGCGCCTTCGGCGACTGGAACCGCGAGACGAACCGTATGGTCGCACGCGGCGATGTCATCCTTCTGATTCACGGCGACTCGAGCCGGATCGAGAGCGCCGAGATCTACTATGATCCAGGGCTCGAGCGGATCTGGAGCGACTCGCTGACGACCCGGATCATGAGCGACGGCAGCGTGACCAGTGGGACGGCGTTCGAATCGGACATGGCGTTCGAGAACATCACGATCGCCAACATGAGGGGTGGGGCGCGGCGCGTCTTCTAGACCCCGCTCCGTCACGCTCTCCACGCATGAGTCTGCCTCGCGCCGCCGCCGTCCTCGGGGTCGTCATGCTGTCCTGGGTGACGGTTCCGGCGTCACTGGATGCCCAGGAGGGGTGTGAGGCGATCGCACCGGGAAACGACCTGACGCGATCCCTGACCGTGGGAGGCATGCGGATCACGTACATCACCAACCCGCACTTCCTGTGCGCAGGTGGCGTCGAGATCTGGGCCGATTCCGCCGAGGCGTTCCCGGACCGGGGGTATTCCCACCTCATCGGCGACGTTCGTTACGTCGAAGGCCAGCGTGAACTCCGCGCTGACGACGCGCGCTATTTCACGAACGAGGGGCGTCTGCAGGCGGAAGGAAACCTGACGATCGTCGATGACGAGCAGGGGTCCTCGATCGAGAACGGGAATCTCGTATACCTGCTCCAGACCAACTTCCGCGATGTAGCGGAAATGACCGTGGTCACCGGAGCGGACGGCGTGCGTCCGGTCGCGATCCTGAGTCCACCTCGTCCCGTCCAGGACTCCACCGATACAGTGCCGGATTCGACCTCTGCTCTGGAGCGGGTGACCTCGGGTCAGCCCCCGACGCCAGAGATCGCGGTGCAGGAACCGGCAGATCCGGATGAGGAGACTGGCTCACCTCCCGAACCCAAGCCTTATCGCGTCGTGGGGGACCGGATCTTCCTTCTTGGGAACGGCTACTTCACGGCGTCGGGGGAGGTCGAGATCGAGCAGGATTCTCTGCTCGCCTACGCGGACTCGGCCGAGTACGACGCGGAAGGAACCGGACTGCTGCTCGATGGTGACGCGCGCGTGGTCAGCGACCAATACGATCTCGCGGGTCGTACGATCACGATGAGCGCGCCGGGTGCGCCAAGCCGTCGAATCCACGCCCGCCGAGCGGCCCGGCTTGAGGGCGATGGCCTCCTCCTGACCTCGGCTCAGATCTTCCTTTTCCTCGAGAACGACCAACTCGACCGGCTCGTGGCGACACCCATCGTGGGTCCGGCGGCGATTAACGCCGACTCCCTCGATCACGAACGACCGGAGGCCAACGTTCAGGACTTCGTGTTGACCGCGGATTCACTCGAGGTCACGGCACCCAACCAGACGGTCGAGCGGGTATTCGCCTCGGGCTCGGCGCGGAGCGTCTCGTCGGCTGGCGACTCCCTCACCGTCGAGCTCCTGCCGGAGGTGGCGCGCACGGATTGGCTCGAGGGCGACACGGTGATCGTGAACTTCGCTGAAGTGGGGCCGGCACCGTCCACGCTGGGAGGGACACGGGAAGACCGCCGACTCGAGGTCGACGACATCATCGCCATCGGCCGCGCTCGATCCCTGTACCGTCTTGCCTCGAGCGACTCCCTCGCTCGCCCCGGAATCGACCCACCCGCCGTCCACTACGTGGTCGGGAGCGAGATCCGCATTCAGATGGAGAATCGACAGGTTCAGGGTATGCAGGTCGCCGGGCAGACGCAGGGCGTTCATCTGGAGCCACTCCAGCGCCGCCCGCAGGCCGACACGACGCAGGTGGATACGAGCCTGGTCACGGACTCACTCGCGATCGTCGACACGGTGCGAGCCGCCGTCGACACCCTCGATCCTGCGGTCATCGCGACCCGCCCCGACTACCCCACGACGCCGAGGGAACTCGGTACGGCCGGGCGTGTCCGTCTCAGCAGGCCCTCTCCACCCTTACCGTCCCCTGATGCCCCCACGAGGGCCCGAACGGAGACTCAGCCATGGAATCGCCCATGGATCCGATGAACGAAGAAGCCATCGAGCCCGACGACGACGTGTCTCGCGAGGAGAACACCGCCGGTGACCTCCCGGCCGCCGAGCGCTTTGACACGGACGCCCCGGCCGCGCTCGCTACGAAGGTCGAGGGGAACAGCCGCCTGTGGGCGGAGGGTCTGACCAAGGTCTATCGTAACCGTCGCGTCGTTGACGACGTGAACATCGAAGTGAGCCAGGGTGAGATTGTGGGCCTGCTCGGACCGAACGGGGCGGGGAAGACCACGACGTTCTACATGATGGTGGGGTTGATCCCGCCGGCAGCAGGAACTGTGCACCTCGACGGGGAGGAGCTCACCCGGACTCCCATGTATCAGCGAGCGCGAAAGGGGGTCGGATACCTGGCACAGGAGCCCTCGATTTTCAGGAGGCTCTCGGTCGAAGACAACGTGATGGCGATCCTCGAGACCTTGGGGCTCCCGGGCTCAGAGGAGACGGCCCGCCTCGAAGAGCTGCTCGGCGAGCTCGGCCTGACGGGCCTCCGCAAGAGCAAGGCATACTCGCTGTCTGGTGGTGAGCGGCGGCGCCTCGAGATCACCCGTGCCCTCGTCCAGAGACCCAAATTCATGCTACTCGACGAGCCGTTCGCGGGCATCGACCCGATTGCGGTGCACGACATCCAGGAGATTGTTCGAGGCTTGAAGGATCGAGGTATCGGCGTTGTCATCTCGGACCACAACGTCGAACAAACGTTGGAGATCGTGGATCGTGCCTACATCATGTACGAGGGCAAGATCAGGGTAAGTGGCACGGTTTCTGAACTGGTGTGGAATGACGAGGTGGCCGAG
>Ga0181588_10000165_pt1 | contig 56069 bp, 52 predicted proteins | sample 071ome_26_FD_148607 | JGI IMG/M metagenome (GOLD analysis project Ga0181588, IMG submission 148607) | Coastal salt marsh microbial communities from the Groves Creek Marsh, Skidaway Island, Georgia - 071409BT metaG (spades assembly) | ecosystem: Environmental > Aquatic > Marine > Intertidal zone...
TTTCTTATGAGTCGGGTCCGATTCACCAAATTCATGTTTCTAATCGAGGGCATTTCGGCTTCACGCGACTGGATCGGCAAAATATTGGCACAGACGCCTTGGGCTATGTCGTTCCCACCCGAACGCTAGGGAGAGCGCTTACCGAGCGTCTTAGGAGCAGCGCCAAGATCAACTACCGCTGCCCTGCTGCCGCAACCGCCATTCATAATGAGCGAAATACGCCTGCAGCTCGCATTCAGACCACGGATGGCGAGTTTGAAACCACGCTTATCGTTATTGCTGATGGGGGGCGCTCCGCACTGACGCAAGAACTCGGTTGGAAAAAAAGAACCAAACCGTACCCAGAAAAAGCGTTGGTCGGCATTGTCGGCGTGGATCGCCCCCACAACGGCACTGCTTTTGAGCGATTTACAAAACACGGACCCCTAGCGCTCCTGCCGTTAAGAGACGAGCGTTTTGCGCTCGCCTGGACCCTTCCCGAGGGCGAAGCAGAGGAGACGGCTAACCTTCATGAAGATGATCTTCTGACCCGGTTACAGCTAGCGTTTGGCTATCGGGCAGGCCGGTTCACGCGCTGCCAACAACTGCGGGTCTATCCCCTGAGTCGATCGGTCCTCACGTCTACTGTGGCAGAGCGCTGTGTTGCCATTGGGAACAGCGCCCATACGGTTCACCCCGTAGCCGGCCAAGGATTCAATCTCGGACTGCGTGATGTGGCGCAACTTGCTGAGGATCTCGCTTGCGCAACAAGAGAAGAAAAAGATATCGGAGATCGCTCTTTACTCGAGGCCTATGCTAAAAAGCGCCGCGCGCAGACCGGTCGGGTCCTTGGTTTCACAGATGGATTACTTCAAGCCTTCTCGAATGAATGGCCCGGGATCCGCACAGCTCGAAATATCGGCCTCAATCTCATCGAGATCTTTCCCCCGGCAAAAACGCTCCTATTGAAACGCACGGTCGGACTGGCTGGCCGACTACCACGATTGTCCCGAGGACTCTCACTCGACACGATGTGATTAACGTGAGCCCGTCCTCAGCAGATTGCGATATCGTCATCAGTGGCGCCGGGCTGATCGGTAGTGCCTTCGCCCTAGCGCTCTCACAATCCGGTCTCCGAGTCACGCTTGTTGATAGCGGGCCACAGCCCAAGACCTTCCCTGCGATGCCGCAGCGCGTGAGCGCGATTAATTTAGCGTCACAAACCATGCTTGCGCGACTCGGTGTGTGGTCGGAAGTTCCGGATGACAAAAAGATCCCTTTCGAAGCCATCGAAACTTGGGATGCAGCCAGCACCGGGTCAATCCGATTTGAATCCGCCGAGCTCGGCATAAACGCGCTCGGACATATTGTCTGCAACAACGCGCTTCGCTTTGCTCTTCATCAAGTCATTGAGAGCTCGACCCCACATACCCTAGTCTTCGATGAAGCCATCGACGCCATAAAGCCATCAAGCAACGGTGTGGCCTTGACGCTTGCATCAGGGCGTCAGCTGGGGACACGATTGGTGATAGGGGCCGATGGCCCTCGATCAAACGTTCGGCGGCTCGGGCAGATCAACATGAATGATGTGGAATACAGCCACACCGCGATCGTCGCTACCGTTATGCCCTCTCAGGGCCACGGCCAAGTCGCCAGACAGCGATTCTTGCCCGACGGGCCTCTGGCATTCTTACCACTTTCGGACGGTCGATGCTCAATCGTTTGGTCCGTACCACATGACCGCGCTCTCGAACTGCTTGAGGCAGATGATGCAGCCTTCGCCCTTGCGCTGGCGTCAGCGTTTAATCACAGGCTGGGGCATATTGAAACCCTTGGGCCCCGCACAAGTTTTCCCTTACATAGACGACACGCCGAAACATACATCGCAGATCGATTGGCGCTCATCGGAGACTCCGCGCATACCGTACACCCCCTGGCAGGACTGGGCGCCAATCAAGGATTTGCTGATGCCGCTGCACTGGCTGAGGTGGTGCTTGACGCCGTGTCCCAGAATCGTGATTTCGCATGCCGATCAGTGCTCAGGCGTTATGAGCGATGGCGGCGCGGCGAGAACACGCTAGTCGCCCAGGTGATCGAAGGCTTTTACACGCTGTTTGCTCCGCCCAATGGACCGGCAGCTCGCCTTCGTGGCATAGGCATGGATTTAACGGATCGCAGCACGCTCATGAAATCATTCATCATGCGCCACGCCATTGGACTCAGCGGCGACCTGCCCGCCCTCGTAAAGCCTTAGATGCTCCCATACTCAGATGCTCCCATAAATGTGGATCGTATCCCGACGATCGATTTGAAACATCCAACGAGCAAAGCATGGTCCCTGGCTTTTACTTGGCTCATCGCTGGATGTTTTTCAATTGCCAACGCCGATGAGGAGAGCGCCGACCGGATCAGGACCCGTGTGGTGCCCGTTATTTTTGCTACAGAAAACATCGGACCGGCCCTCGGCCTGGGCGGCGTATCGATTGGCTTGGGTCAACCCCAAGCCGCTGTATTCGCGGTGGGGTTCGCATCAAAAAATAACTCTAAAGGAATCTCCTTAGGAGCAGTCAACTACCAAATTCCGCGGCTTTCGTCCGTCTACTTCACGGGCTTTTTGTACGACGGCGACTTCACCGATTACGGTTATTTTTCAAGCAATGACCCCGGATACTCTTTACGTGGTAACGCGTCGGGCCGCGTTGAAGAGCGGCTCGGTCTCCGCGCCTCTACTGCCCGTATTCAAGGGCGCTGGGTTCTACCTATAGGCGCTGGGCGCGACCCGGGATTTACGCTTTCGGCGCGGCCTGTCCTGCCCCAGCAAAGCCAAGCGCGCATGGGATGGAATCCGTTTACAAGCGGGATCACGAGTCTGCGATTTGAATGGGAGGATCAATCCCAAGACTACACTTCCGACGGAAGCACGTCACGCACTGGAGCACGCGTCTACCGCACCCAACTGGATTGGGATAACACCGGATCGCGACAGATACCTCGCGCTGGCGGCCGGGCGAGCGTTGTGAGCAGTTGGGGTACGAATCACTTCGAGCGCGGCAATTGGCGGCTCAATGAACTTGAGCTCAGTGGCTACATCCCCCTGACCCGCGAGCAGAACCGCGTCACCCAACAGGTCATCGCCTTAAACCTGTACGCAGCGGACAGCCCGAATTGGGAGCCCAGCAGCAGTTTAAACCGAGCACCCGAGTACCTCGGCGCACGCCTTGGCGGGCTCAATCGTTTGCGCGGCTACAGCAGCGCCCGATTTGTGGATCGTTCCGCCTGGCTGTATCGCGCGGAGTATCGTCTTATCCCGAAATGGCAACCGCTTGCAGGCCTTTTTGGCAAATTAGGCTATCGCGTCCCCTGGTGGCAGTTCACTATTTTTTCGGACGTGGGTCGAGTCGCGCCGTCTTTTGATCTCGCCACCTTCCATACGGACATGAAAGTCTCCGGAGGCCTGGGTCTTCGAATCTTCGTGGAGGGGTTGCTGGTTCGTATCGATCTTGGGATGAGTGACGAAGAATCAACAACGGTATTCATGATAGACCAAGCGTTTTGACGAAACGACTCGGTTGGTTTCAGGATGACCACACATGCTCGTCGTTTATACTTGAATCAAGTCGCACAAAATCAATGCCATGCCTGAAAGTGAAGATCTGAAACGAGCGGGACTGAAGACAACGCAACCGCGCCTGAAGATATTGGCCATTCTGGAGAAAAGCCCCGTGCGCCACGTCAGCGCAGAGGACGTCTTCAAATTGCTCCTCGATGAAGACGAAGACGTTGGCCTCGCTACCGTATACCGGGTTTTAACGCAATTTGAAACATCTGGACTTGTGATTCGCCATAATTTTGAGGGCGGCCGATCGGTCTTCGAGCTGAATGATGCTGATCACCACGACCATATTGTTTGCGTCAAATGCGGGCGGGTTGCTGAGTTCTCAGACCCCGATATCGAAAAACGTCAAAAGAAAGCGGCTGAAGAAGCCGGCTTTATTCTTCAGGACCACGCGCTTTATCTTTATGGACTCTGCCATAAATGCGTAGCCGAAAAATCGTCCTAACGGGAACCCTCGCAACCAACAGAAACGCCGTTTACGTTATCTAACGACAGGAGACTTCATGCCAACGCTGATCTGCGGCTCGCTCGCATTCGACACCATTATGGTGTTCCCCGATCGCTTCAAAAACTACATCCTCGCGGATCAGATCCATATTCTGAATGTCTGCTTTGTGAATCCACAGCTGCGTCGCGAGTTTGGCGGATGCGCTGGAAATATTGCCTACAATCTTCACCTCTTGGGCGGTGATCCTTTGCCGATGGGCACGGTGGGAAAAGACTTTGCGGACTATCGGGCTCGCCTCGTTAACCTCGGCATCAACGATAAACATATTCTCGAAATCCCGGAGTTGTATTCCGCGCAATGCTCGATCACAACTGATCAGGACAACAATCAGATCACGGCGTTTCACCCCGGCGCGATGGGCGAAGCCCACCAGAATCATGTTGGTAACGCTGAGAATATCTCGCTCGGCATCGTCGCTCCAGATGGCCGCGACGCCATGCTGCAACATGCTCGCGACTTTGCTGACTTTGGCATCCCCTTCATGTTTGATCCCGGGCAAAACCTGCCGCTGTTCTCTAAGGACGAGCTTCTTACTTTTCTCGATCAGGCCACGTGGTGTGTGATGAATGATTACGAGTCACAGCTTCTCATGAATACCACCGGGGATTCGATCCAATCGCTGTCGAAAAAAGTGGACGCATTAGTCGTAACGCGCGGCGGAGAGGGCTCGACCATCTATAGCGATGATGACGAAATTCATATCCCGCCCGTAGCGGTAGATAACGCGGTAGACCCTACCGGCTGTGGGGATGCCTACCGGGCCGGGCTACTGCTCGGTCTTGATCGACAGTGGGATTGGCAGACCAGCGGCCGAGTCGCATCCCTCATTGGCGCGATTAAAGTTGAAACCGAAGGTACTCAAAATCACGCCTTCTCACACGACCAGTTTTGTGCGCGCTATGAAAGCGTTTTCAACGAATCGCTATCGCTCACTTAAGCCAGCTGACCCAGCGCCATGGTAATTACGCTGTTTATATCCACGGCCGCAACGGCAGATGCGATCCGCGTTGAAGCCAATTGCTCTCAGGGTAAGCTGCGGAGGCGGAGATCGCGTGCAGCGTGTAGGCATATCGTGACTTTTGGCTGAGATTTGGCGCGCTGTAGTGCGGCAATGAACCGTGGAGCACAACCAGCGTGCCCGCCGGTACCTCGAGCGGAACCGCTTTTGACTCGTCGAAATCTCGGGCATTTGGATAGTCCACCATCTGCAGACTTCCGTCTTGCCTCATGAAGCGGGACCGTAATCCCCTGTCGTGCTGACCGGGCAAAATCCACAGGCACCCGTTTTCTAAGGTCGCATCCTCTAAAGCAAACCAGAAACCAATCACGCTTTGTGGCTCAGTAAACAAGAACGTGCCATCCTGATGCCATGTCACCTCCCCGCCGATGCTCGGTTGCTTGAAGATCAACATCGACTGCAGCAATAGCGGATCCGAAAGCCCCAGCTGCTTCGTAAGGGTTGCAAGTAGAGGCTGATAAGAAAAGCGCTCAAATACGGGATCAAGGTCATGCAGCGCATGTCCAATTTTATTTATTGCTTGAGATTTAGGGACGATCAGGCGCCCGGCATCATCCACGGCATCTTCCTCAAGGAAGCATCGAATTTTGTCTCCGGATGTTTCGAAGTACTCAGACTTAGCGTGTCGTGCGTCCCTTGTAGAAAATATCGTAGCGGCTTCATTAGGCTCAAATTCATCAACAAGTCGATCGGCGGCGTGCTTTAGCACCTGACACTCTGAGACCGTCATAAATTCCTCGATCACGAGACACCCTGACGCCTGCCAATGCGTCAACGCGTCGCCGTCGAGTCCACCGAGTTTATTCAGAGCCGTTCTTGGGAATTCCACCATCTGGGTTGCCAAAACGACCTAGCCTCCCGCTTGAAGCTGAGCTAAAAACGATGTGCCATGCGCTAGCGGCGCCAGACCTAAATGCGCTGCGATCGTCTGGCCAGAATCCGCAAACGTTGATCGCCCACCCAGCTCGGTGGCCGAAAGACCCGGCCCATAGGCCAACACCGGAACGTTTTCCCGTGTGTGATCGTGGCCGTCACGCGTCGGGTCACACCCATGATCAGCCGTTGTCAGAACCAAATCACCAGGCTTCAGTGCATCGAAAAGCTCGGGCAGTCTTGCATCCAATGCTTCAAGCGCTTTTGCATAACCCGCGACATCACGACGGTGGCCGTACAACATGTCGAAATCCACAAAATTTGTGAAAATCAGCGATTTATCACCCGCGCTTTCTAGCGCCTTAAGAGTTTCATCAAACAAGGCCATATTGCCGGTCGCTTTTGACACTTGAGTAACGCCACTACCGGCATAAATATCAGAGACTTTTCCGACGGCAATCACGTCGCCACCGTCCTCTTTGAGCTTGTCGAGAAGCGTAGGCGAAGGCGGCGGAGTTGTGTAATCTCGACGGTTTCCGGTCCGCGAAAAGTCCGCCCTCGATTCACCCAAAAAGGGTCGTGCAATCACTCGCCCCACATTCCATTGATCGACCAAATCTCGGGCGATCTCACAGACGGCGTAAAGTCGGTCCAATCCAAAATGCTCTTCATGAGCCGCGATCTGAAAGACGCTATCGGCTGACGTGTAACAAATCGGTTTACCGGTCTGAATATGCGCTTCGCCAAGAGTCTCAATAATGGACGTGCCTGACGCGTGACAATCTCCCAAAATCCCAGGCAGTTGCGCTCGCTCAACCAGCTCTGCGATCAAGGATTCCGGAAAGCAAGGCGTGCGGTCTGGAAAATAACCCCAGTCCGTCATTACCGGAACACCTGCCATTTCCCAGTGGCCGCTGGGCGTGTCTTTGCCCACGCTTTTCTCGTGCGCAAACCCCCAAGCGCCTTCGGGCTTCTCTTTGGGCAAACCCGCCGGCCATTGGCCTCGGCTCGCAGCCGATGCGTGAGCAAGCCCGAGACGGCAAAAATTGGGGATCTCAAGCGGACCTCTCTCACGATCGGGCAACTCATTTAAGGCGCAAGCTCTCGCAATGTGTCCAAAGGTATCTGCGCCCTCATCGCCAAACCGATCCGCATCTGGCGCCGCTCCAAGGCCAAGGGAATCCAGCATCAATACAATGGCCCTCGCCATCGCCTAATTCATCTCCTGGATAATCAATGGCGTAAGCTCCGGCCGATCAGGCGCTATCGCAAAAGCCTTCAATAAAGATTCTTGGATGCGTTCTGCTTCTTGCTGGCTGCGCGCATGAATCCGACACATTAGATCGCCCTTTGAGACCTTTGTGCCAATGCGGGCGATCCTATCGAGGCCCACACGAAGATCAATTGAATCATCCGGTCGCGCTCGACCCCCTCCCAGAGCGACTACGGCGAGTCCAAGAGAGCGCGTGTCAACTTGAGCGATATAGCCTGCGTGCCCGGCATGCACCTCCGCTATGGCGGGAGCGCTCTCAAGGTATTGCTCGGCGTTATCGCAAAAATCCCTTGGGCCGCCGAGCTGCTCAACCATTGCATCAAAACGCCGTTGAGCCTCGCCCGAATCCAGCGCCTCCTGCAAGCGAGCTGCCGCAGGCTCTTTTGTTTCAAATGCACCCGATTGCACAAGCAACAACGCGCAGAGCTGAATGACCACTTCATGCAGACGGGGGTCACGAAACCTGCCGCTGAGATAGTCAATCGTTTCGCGAATCTCCAGAACATTGCCAGCGGCTGAGGCTAACGGCTCGTTCATATCCGTTATTAGAGAACAGACTTTAAGTCCCGCTTCTTTCGACACCTGACCAATACTCTGAGCAAGCCCGATGGCTTGATCGAGATCGGTCATAAACGCCCCGTTACCGAGCTTGATATCCATGACCAGCGCATCAAGGCCCGCAGCCAGCTTCTTAGAAAGAATGGAAGCGGTGATCAGAGGAATCGATTCAACGGTCGCTGTGACATCCCGCACGCTGTAAATCCTGCCATCCGCAGGGGCAAGCGAGGCTGTCTGGCCAATAATGGCGCATCCCGCGGATACAACCACTTCCTGGAATCTTTTGATATCGGGCTTCGTGTTGTACCCCGGGATCGCGGCTAACTTATCGAGTGTGCCGCCGGTATGGCCCAGACCTCTACCGGAAATCATGGGCACAAATGTTCCGCAAGCGGCCAACATGGGCGCCAGCATAAGGCTAACGGTATCGCCTACGCCTCCGGTCGAGTGTTTGTCTACGACGGGGCCAGGCAGCCCCAAATGACTCCAATCGATGACCTCACCCGAATCTCGCATCGATAGCGTGAGATCCGCACATTCTTCGACACCCATACCGTTCAGGAGTACCGCCATCGCGAACGCACCGATCTGGCCCTCGCTGGCGGCGCCTGTCGAGACGGCATCTATAAAGCGTTGAATCTCCCGACGAGTAAGGTGTCGGCCATCGCGTTTTCTACGAATGATTTCCTGTAGCGGCGCCCGATCATTCGCCATAAGGGATCCATATGTTTTTGACTTGGGTCGCGCGACGCATGAACTCAGCCCCTTGGGCGATCTTGGCATCGAACCAGTCACGTTCCCCAGCAAAAGTCCAGGTTTGCTTCAGATTTCCGGCCGATAGCTGTTCGACTTCCATCGCCAGTTGCTGATGGCCTGCGCACCAGAGCGCATCCACATTATCGTGTCTTGCAAGCTCGGCTCCGAGTGCTGAGCGCGAGCCGGTAACGATATTAATCACGCCAGCAGGCACATCTGAGGTCTCGAGTACCTGGTAGAAGTCCGTGGCGACAAGGGGCGCGGACTCCGAGGGAATGACAATAACCGAGTTGCCCATTGCGATCGTCGGGGCGATAAGCGAGATGAGACCCAGTAGCGGATTGCGATCGGGACAGATGATCCCGAGCGTGCCCAAAGGCTCCGGCACGGCAAATACAATCTTCCCGGCAGGCGGCTGATGCACGACACCCTCATACTTATCAGCCCATCCCGCATAAAAGACAAGCCTGGAGACCGACGCCGCAACTTCCTTGCGCCCGTCGATGCCGGTCAGACTGGTGATGCGAGCGGCAAACTCCTCGGTTCGGGCCTCAAGGTTTTCTGCCAAAAAATACAACACCTGCGCTCGTGAGTGTGCGCTGCCTTTTGCCCAACTCCCGGCGCCGTGAGCGGCTTCTACCGCGTTACGGATGTCCTTGCGATTGCCCTCCCCAACCTCGCCTGTAAGTGATCCGTCAACGGACGCCACCTGCCGGGAGTAGCCCCCATCCGGTCGAACCTGCTTTCCGCCAATAAATAACTTTGCCGTGCGGTCCAGACGACCTGACGCGGGCGTAACGGTGACTTTCGACGCTTCATCCGGAGCGCTGCTTTCAGGCACAAGGTCGACCGAAGTCTTTCGATAAGCCCACATTCCTTCACGCCCACCCTCTCGACCAAATCCGGACTCGCGATAACCGCCAAACCCGCTTGCAGCGTCAAACTCATTGGTGGAATTAATCCAGACCACCCCCGCTTTGACTTTAGAGGCCACATCCAGCGCGAGATTTATGTTCTCGGTCCAGATACTGGCCGCCAGACCGTATCGCGTGTTGTTGGCCAACTCTATCGCCTCGCTATGCGTGCGAAATGTCATCGAAACCAGCACAGGACCAAATACTTCTTCGGCGACGATCGTGTGTGCGGGCGAGACATCAGTGACCAGCGTGGGTGGGAAAAAACAGCCGGCTGCGGGTAACGGTGTTTCGGCCTTCCAACAGGTCGCGCCCTCTTCCACCGCGCCGTCAACATAGGCATTAATCGTTTGTAACTGCTTCGGGTCCACGATGGCTCCCATATCCACCGCCTTGTCGAGTGGATTGCCCACCCGGAGGCGACTCATGCGCTGTTTTAAGCGCATCAGAAACTCCTGCGAAACAGACTCCTGCACCAGCAATCGGGAGCCCGCGCAGCAGACCTGTCCCTGATTGAACCAGATGCCATCCACGATCCCCTCGATGGCACTATCGAGATCGGCATCTGCAAACACCATGAAGGGTGACTTCCCTCCCAACTCCAGGGTGAGTCCTTTGCCGCTTCCCGCTGTTGTTTCTCTGATTTCTCGACCGACGCTGGTCGAGCCGGTAAACGCGACCTTGTTGATATCCGGATGGGCGATAAGCGCGCGCCCCGTCCCGCCGTCGCCAGTAACGATGTTGAGAACGCCGTCAGGCAATCCTGCGTCTTTGCTCAATCGCGCAAAATACAACGCACTTAAGCTCGTGTATTCGGCCGGCTTCAAAACCACGGTATTGCCTGCGGCAAGAGCAGGTGCGACCTTCCAGGCGAGCATCAATAAGGGAAAATTCCAGGGAATAACTTGCCCAACAACACCAAGTGGAATGGTTCCCGAGAACTCTTCATCGACGAGACTTGCCCAACCCGCATGATGATAAAAATGTCTTGCGACGAGCGGTATATCGATATCGCGTGTCTCACGAATCGGCTTGCCGTTGTCTAAGGTCTCAAGCACCGCGAGCATTCGCGCATGCTTTTGCACCTGACGGGCCAAGGCATAAAGGCAGCGCGCGCGGCCATCCGGACCCAGTTGCTGCCATTGCGTAGATGCTCTGCGCGCAGCAGCAACTGCGGCGTCAATCTCAGTGCTCCCCCCATGACCCACCTCGGCAATTTTTTTGCTCGTGGAAGGGTCAAGCGACGTCAAATGAGTCTTTGCCGGGTACCAGTCTCCATTGATCCAGTGACCCAAGACGCCATCCTGCTCCTGAATCCACGCAAACGCGAGGGACGCGTCTTCGGTTGCTGGCCCGTACTCCATACTCTCAAAAAGCTCTCTTACTCGAGACATCAATTTCTCCAGAGCTAGCCGATTGCGTGGCGGTGAGCCGCCGAGTAACGGCCGGTCACAAAATGTTCAAGTTGCCGTGCGATATCACCAAGCAAGCCAGACGCCCCGAGTCGAAAATAGCTCGCATTGAGCCAATCGTCCCCAAGCTCCTCTTTCATCAGAATGAGGTAGGCAATGGCATCCTTGGCGGCTCGGATACCGCCGGCCGGCTTGAAACCGACCATCACGTCATGCATTTGATGAAACTCGCGAATCGCCCGCAGCATCACTAGGCTGACGGGCAGGTTCGCGTTCACGGTTTCCTTTCCTGTGGAAGTCTTGATGAAATCGGCGCCGGCCATCATCGCCACGGCACTCGCTTTTGCCACGTTGCTGAAACTGACAAGATTGCCTGTGCCCAGAATCGTTTTGAGATGCGCTCCTTTCGAGGCCTCACGAAAGGTGCAGATCTCGTCATAAAGCGCATGCCATTCGCCGGCAAGCACCAGACCGCGGCGGATCACAATATCAATTTCTGACGCCCCCGACTCGCAGGCACGCTTTACCTCATCGACCCGAGTCGATAACGGCGTCAGCCCGTCAGGAAAACCAGCAGCGACCGAAGCGACCGGAATCCCAGAATCTGCGAGCGACCTGACCGCTTCTTCTACTAACGCCGGATACACGCAAACTGCACCGACAGTAAGATCCTGCGCGCCTAGCGCTTGCGCTAAATCGGCACGCAGCGGCAGTTTTGCCTTGGCACAAAGACGACGAACGTTCCCCGCCGTGTCGGCGCCGTCAAGCGTAGTGAGATCAATGCAAGTCAGGGCGCGCAGTAACCAGGCGGCCTGCCACTCTTTTTTTACGGTGCGCCGACCGGCCAAACTGACGCAGCGTCGCTGGACAGCGCTTCGATTCACCCGAAGTCGTGAAATCCAATCTACATCCAGAGGCACAATATGCCGCTCCATAACGGGATGACCGGTTTTTGGATTGGACTTTACGAGTTTGATTCCGGCATTGCTCATCGCGAACTATCTTACTTAAATGCGCTGAAGCAGCGCGAGCAGTAATTTTTTAAGACGCGGCGCCGCCTCCTTGCCGCTGGCTAGGGTCTGCTCGTGCGACAGACCTGACTGCATCCCGGATGCATAGTTTGTTATGACCGCAACCGCCGCTACCTGCATCCCGCAATGCCGGGCCACCAGAGTCTCCGGCACGGTCGACATACCTACCGCGTCCGCGCCCAGGATGCCAAACGCCCGAATCTCGGCAGGTGTTTCAAAACTCGGCCCAAGGCACCAAAGATAAACGCCCTCATGCAATGCGAGATCTTCTGCGGCCGAAGCATCGCGCATAAGCTCCTGCAGCTTCAGGCTATAGGCTTCGCTCATATCGGTAAAACGCGGCCCCACACTGTCGTCATTCTCCCCGACCAAAGGACTTAATCCAGTCCAATTAATATGATCGGTCAACATCATGAGACTGCCCGGCGGCATATTTTCCCGAAGGCTCCCCGCAGCGCAGGTACTCACAAGCGTTCGACAGCCCACGCTCTTAAGCACACGAATCGGTAATGCCAAATCCGCTAGGGAGTGCCCCTCGTAGGCATGCCATCTCCCTTGCAGGCAGGCGATCTTACGACCTCCCGCTTCCCCCAAAACCAGGTTACCCGAGTGGCCAGCAACACCCGAAGTTGGAAATCCCGCCAATGTCTCATAGGGAATGATGCTCGGATTCTCAAGTACCTCGGCGAAATCACTGAGTCCGCTTCCGAGGATGATTGCAATTTCTGGAGCCTTCCCCTGAGTGTGCTCCAGAATGTCAGCAACCGCTACGCGTACCAAGTCGCTCATTTAAGATGATCGGGTCCAAAGGAATAGGGCAGCAAATCATCCAATGTGAAGGTTTGCCTCAAGCCCTCGGGACCGTAGCAAAGAATTGCGAGATCTGCGCCCGCAAACTCACGAATCTTCTGGCGACACCCCCCGCACGGGGTGCACAGCGCGTCGCCTGACGCCATAACGGCAACTTCCAAAATATTTTTCTCGCCTGCGGCGACCATTGCCGCAATCGCACTCGCCTCAGCACACCATCCCTGTGGGTAAGCGGCGTTCTCCACGTTCACGCCAGGGTAGAGAGCTCCCGACGCTGAACGCACGATAGCCGCAACCGGAAAATTAGAGTATGGCGCGTAAGCCTTGCTTATGAGGTCGCTGAGACTGGACCAATAGGGATCGTCTGACATATTTCGATGTTCCGGCTAGCTCATGAAAATGGATTTTCCCACCATCATCGATTCTACCGGCTGGTCGCTCTTGGAATCCTTGTCCGCATAAAGGTCGAGACACCGCTAGGCCGCCCGGTTTATTCCACCCGCCATCCACTGCCCTAGCTTTTCTCGATCTGCGCCCTTTCCATCCACCGTCCCGACGATCTCTCCGTCGAAAATCACTGCGATGCGATCCGACAGACTCATAATCTCATCAAGATCCTCGGACACCAAAAGAATTCCTGAGCCCTGTGCCCGAAGCTCAAGAAATAGCTCCCAAGTGTGTCGAATCGCCTTTGCATCCAAACCCTCCGTTGGATGCGACGCAATGATGACGGGCGGCTTACGCCATGTCTCCCGACCCAGAATCAAACGCTGAACATTTCCGCCCGACAGAATACGACACTCGGTTTCCCAAAGATCCGGCACCAGGGCGTTAAATTTCTCGACAATTTGCGCGGCATGGTTAGAAATCTCCTGGCGGTTTAGCACCGTGGCCTTAGAAAAAGGTTCCTTTCGATAGTCCTTCAGCGCCACGTTCTCAGCCACGTACATCTGCTCAACAATCCCGATCTCTTTCCGGCGCTCTGGGATGTGGGCAACGCCTTTTTCGATGAAGGTTCGCGGCGACTGACCCGAAAGGTTTTCACCGAGTATCCAAACTTCGCCGCCTTGCGGAGGCACCATTCCCGTTAAGGTTTCGATCAACTCGGTCTGGCCGTTTCCGGATACGCCGGCCAAGCCCAGAATCTCGCCGCGTCGAATTTTTATAGAAATACCGGCGGAATCGGCACTACTCCGTCGCCCCCCAGGAATCAGAACGCGAGTCTCCAGCGCGAGCTCATTGGAGTGAACCGCAGGTCGTTCCATGTATTGCGGCACGGTCTCACCAAACGTGCGACGGGTGAGCTCTTCCTCATTCGTCTCGCGAATATTGCAAGTTCCCTGCGTCTTGCCCAGTTTCAGCACAGTTACCCGATCGGAGACGGCAAATACTTCCCGCATCTTATGCGAGACAAAAACGATGCCCTTGCCCTCATCTGCCATCGCCCGAAGCACAACAAAAAGTTGGTCCGCTTCACCCGGCGTCAGAAGAGACGTCGGCTCATCCAGCAGAAGAACCTCCGGCTCATGAAACAAGACCTTAAGGATCTCGACCCGCTGCTGCTGCCCTGCAGAAAGGTCCTCCACCCGGGCTCTAGGATCCACATGCAAGCCGTAACGCTCGACGAGCTCCCCAAGCTTTTTCTCAACCATCGGAAGGTCAAACGAAAATGCAGGAGCATCCAGTCCGACCATGACGTTTTCCGCCACAGTAAATGCGGGGACCAGCATGAGTTCCTGATGCACCATCGCTATGCCATGCGCCAAGCCCTCACGAGGTGATCGAAGATGAACCGGTTTGCCGCGAACGAGAATTTCGCCTTCGGTCTTCTCATAGTAGCCGGAAAGAATATTCGCGATGACGGTCTTGCCGGCGCCATTTTCCCCAAGCAAGGTATGTACCTCACCCGAGCGCACATCGAAATCCAGCTTGTCGAGAATCAGATGCTCCCAGACGCCCGGAAAGCCCTTAGACAATCCCCGAGCCTCCAGCAAGACCTCGCCTTTTTTGATCGGCGGTTTAACCGAAGCGTGGCGTGTCATGTGTTCACTCTCGGATGTAGGGCACACCCAGCGCACTGGGAAAGCGCACGCGACCAATCGCCCCAGCGACAACAGCCAGCGTGACCACATAAGGGGCCATGGCAACAAACTGCCAGGGTATGACGTCTTTGATGCCCGGATAAGTGGCGACCCAAGTGGCCAATCCGTCGAAGAAACCGAAGATAAACCCGCCCAAAAGCGCCAGCAACGGGTTGAGTCCACTAAAGACAACAATGGCGAGCGCGATAAATCCACGGCCCGCAGTGATTTCTTTAGTCACTGCCCCAAACCAATCGACACTGAGATAAGCCCCAGCCAAACCGGCGAGAACACCCGCCGCAATCGCAGCCCCCAATCGGATCGCGTTCACCTTCAGACCCGCGACATCGGCAGCAGCCGGATTCTCGCCCACGGCGCGAAGCCATATCCCAAGCTGCGTGCGACGCAGAAGCCACCAGGTTCCCACGGCAAGGACCACCGTAACAATGACCAGAGGGCTGAGGTTGCCCACACCCAATGGGATCAGCGTGACTTGGACTTCTCTGGCCACACTATGAAAGCCGGGAGCGCCCATAACCGTCAGCATGAGCGCCACAAACCCGAGGGCGAATAGATTGATCCCTACGCCGCTGATTAACTGACTTCCCCTTAGCGTCGTGCTGATAAATCCAAATAGCAGACCTATCATCCCGCCGGTAATCATGCCTGTCATAAGCCCTACGAGCGCGCTCCCACTAGCCTGAGCACCGAGCGCGCCAGTGAGTGCACTTAAAAGAAGAATACCCTCAAGTCCGATGTTGAAAAGACCTGCTGATTCTTCTATTGACTCGCCGATAGCAGCGAGCGTTATCGGAACCATCGCATGCAACGAGATAAACAAAATACCCCACAGATGAACGAGCTCCATGAATTTATTCTCCCCGACCCCAACGGCCCCGCAGACGAGAGAACTGACGACGAAGTTCCGGAACTGCTAGCGCGAGAATAATCACGCCCTCGATAACACGCACCAGCTCAAAGGGCACGCCGGGGTCGAACTGCATAATCCGCCCACCGACCATTAGCCCCCCAAAAAAAATTGCCGCAAAGACAATACCGATAGGATGATTGCGCCCGATCATTGCCACACCGATCCCATCAAAACCCAGATTCACCAGCTGCGGCATACCGCTCATTACTGCGTAATAGGGAGGCCGGCCCATGATCTGAATCGCGCCCGCCAAACCCGCAATCGCCCCTCCGATCAGGAATACTCTCAGCACCTGTTTACGGATACTGATGCCGGCGTGATGAGACGCATGCGGGTTATAGCCGGCAGCACGAATCTCAAATCCCGTCGAGGTCCGCCACAAGAGAAAAAGAATGATCGCGACGGTGACTAACGATATAAATAAACCTGTATTCAGCGTCGCTGTGGATAGGATCCGCGTCAGTCGGGCGCTCTCAACAATACTCAAGGTGCGGTCGCCCCGCTTAGGATCGACCAGCACATTGGCGATTAGATAAAACGCAAAAAAATGCGCAATCCAGTTGAACATGATGGTGGAGATCACCTCATGAACGCCGCGGCCGAGTTTGAGAAGCGCTACCGGTAGGCTCCAGATAATTCCCGCGACCATAGCTGCAAGCAGAGAGACAATTAAATTAAAGGGCGCCGGCAAATGCAGAAGCCCAACGCTCACCGCAGCCAGTGATCCCATGTAAAGCTGCCCCTCGGCACCAATATTGAATAGCCCTCCCCGCATCGCAACAGCGAAGGTCAGCGCGGTCAGGATCAGCGGAGTCGCAACCGCCAATGACTCTGCAATGCTGTAGACGCTGCCGACGCTGCCCATCAATAAGGAGCGGTAGGCCGCCAGAGGGTTGTGCCCGAAAGCGAGCATGATAAAGCCGCCAATCACCAACCCAACTAAACCCGCCAGAAGGGACTCGAGGATTGGATCAATTCGCTTTTGGGCAGAACTTGGCACGATGCAGTCGTTATTAGTAATAGAACGAGGGGCGCGAGCGCCCCTCGTTGAGCGTGCAGAAGATGACTTCAGAAATCAGTCGGGATACTTCGCACGAATGTCACCGATGGTGTCTGGACACCATCCACAGGGCACGTCAGCCGCGCCACTGCTGATCTCGGCCTGAAGCTCCGCGACCGCATCCCAGATCCACTGCGGGATGTCTTTTCGCATCGCATCCCAGTTGCTGGTGATTTGCCCGCTATCCGAGGCGCTAATCGCCCCGCCGCTCACGCCAAACTGAATGAAATCGGCAAGGTCCTGTTTGCCCGACATGGCGATGCCGCCATTGTGCGGTCCGAGGATTTGCACGCCACCCTTGAAGGTTCCGTTGACCACGGACTCGATAGCACTGTACACACCAAAGTCGACGCGCTTCATCATGCTGGCGAGCACTCGGTGACCATCTCCGAGGTAATCCTGGTTAGCGTCTACGCCGATCATAAACGGAGGGCCGGCGGACTTGTTCTTGGCTTCAAGATGCTCTGTGATGGCTTCCAGATCGCCAATGCCCAACGGGCCCGCCACGTTGTAGATAATCCCGGCGCCTTGCGCAAGCATAGCCTCGGTGGCTGCCTTACCCTTCGCGATGTCGCTGAACGTGCCGGTATACGTCCAGAGCAGACCGACATTCGATTTCTTGCCAGTCTTTTCTGCGTACTTTGCATTACCCCAGTGCATGCCATATCGATAGCCCGCTTCAAACTTGTACAACACCGGTATTTCGATGCCCAGAACTACACCAATCTTGTCATAGCCATAGTGCGCCGCGACCATAGAGGAGAGCGCGCCCACGATCGCTGATCCTTTATTTTCCTCGTATCCAATCTCCATGAGGTTTGGCTTACCCAGCCAAGTGACGTCGATAATGGCAAACTTCTGATCAGGAAACTGATCGGCTACCTCTGCCATTGCGTCAGCCAATAAAAAGCCTACGGCGACGATGAGGTCAAATTGACCGGATCGTGCGGCGTTTTGCATGTTGGGCAGGTAGTCCGCTGCCGAGTTGCTCTGGATCTCGACGACTTCAACCCCAAGTTTTGCCTGCGCTTCGTCAGAGCCTTTAAAACCCATGTCGTTGAATGACAAATCACCCCGCCCACCGACATCAAGCACGAGCGCGATTTTCCCAGCGGCAGACGCGGACGCCATAAACGGCCCGCCGGCCAACATTAATAGAGTTGCGAAGAGCCCTATGAATCTAAACAGCCATGTTTTCATTTCTATCCTCCCTAGCTAAAGGAAATTTATTGTGTGGAGAAGATCCGTTTCATCGTGCTTCATCACTGATTTCCGAAGTCAGACGCAACCCCTCGCACCCAATCATGCTACAAAACGCGTTCAATAAGAAGTTTTTCCCTTGGCCGGTAATTCTCGCTCTTATTCCTCATAAAAAATGAAGTAAATCGCCGCTTTCACAGCCCGTGTGAGCGGATTCGCGAGCGGCGGTAGCGGGAGGGCAGCCTGGGCATTCACCCTTTTTAGGGGGGATGCGCCTTCAGGCTCTGAGGTGCGAAGGATACAGTCTTACGATGATCCGAAAAGGATAGAGCAACAACGCAATCATCATCAGCTTAGCGCAGAAGTCTCCGGCCGCCCAACTCCCCCACGGCAGTCCGGTACCGGCAAAGGCCAGCGAAAAGAAGATCAGTGTATCGAAGAAAGAACCAATGAAAGATGAAGCGGTGGGCGCTTTCCACCAGACCTTCGATCGCAACAGGTCAAATACCTTGATATCCAGCAGCTGGGCCACCAAAAACGCCGTACCCGATGCAACCGCGGTTCGAAGCATGGCAAAGGCATCGGGATCTTCGAAAAGTGCCTGCCAAATCGTGAGGGATCCACTCTTTGCCGCGCCTGAAGCGATACCTAAAGCGGCGACGATGGTAAGGATCACGCCAAAAAAGAATCCGATTCCCACCACCCGCCGGGCCGAGTTAACGCCAAACAGTCGATTCGTCGTGTCGGTCACCAAAAATGCGACCGGGTAAGTAAAGGCCCCCCAGGTCAAGATAGCCGAAAGATCTATGCCAAGGAAAAACCCCTGGATGGGATATTGGACGAGTTTATTGGAGACAAGGATTACCACTCCCATTGCCAGGACACAAACCAATAAAAACGACTTCCTTGCTCCCGTCATATTTGCCGCTCGTTCTTTAGTCCAGACCTTCCTTCTGAAGCCAACTCTGAAACATGAGAATCCCCCAGAGTTGATGCTCCCAATTTTGCTCCGTTGCTTGATGCTCTTTCCATTTTTTTTGGACCGTGTCGGGGTTAAGCCAACCCTGACGCTTCAGGCTATCTACGGCAATCAATTCACAAGCCCAATCCTTTAGCGGCCCCCGCAACCACGCCGCCAGAGGAACTGAAAAGCCCATCTTTGGTCGGTCGACCATAGCGCGTGGGACATATTCATAGAGAACTTGCCGGAGTATCCACTTGCCAACGCCCTCTTTGAGTTTCATCTCTAGGGGACAGGCCGCAGCCCACTCCACAACCCGATGATCTAAAAACGGGGCTCGCACTTCAAGGCTTGCAGACATACTCGCTCGATCGACCTTCGTCAGGATATCCCCCGGAAGATAGTTGGAAATATCCAACAGCATCATCCTCTCGATCGGCCCCAAATTTTCGCTACAGGCATGCTCGTCAAAAGCCGGACTATTTATATTGGACGTTGCCAAGAGAAGGTCATCTACATTCGGCCAATGCGTGACCAACGCTAAATAGGCTTCCTGAAAACTCTCGGCCTCCAGTAATTGGGAAGCTTTATACATTTTGTCACCGAACATTGGATTCGCAATTGGGCCGCCAACCAATGGAGCCATTCGAGACGCAACGCGATTCCAGGTATCGGGGCTGAGTGTCCGGGATAATCCTGCTAACGCCCGGCGGACGACCAAAGGCAAGCTGGCTCGGAGACGCAGAAGATGTTGCCCGACAGAATAACGGTTATAGCCCGCGAATAACTCGTCTCCACCGTCACCCGATAGCGCCACCGTGATGGAGCGACGGGCGAGCCGAGAGACCAGGATGGTGGGTATTTGCGAAGAGTCGGCAAACGGCTCGTCGTAAATTAATGGAAGCTGCGGAACTGTGGAAAGCGCATCTTCGGCTGTCACGTACATCTCATGGTGTTGCGTCCCTAGGTGTTGGGCCACGCTTTTCGCAAACTGTGCCTCATCAAGACTCCGGTCATCAAAACCAATTGAGAATGTATCTATTGATCCAACGCTTGCCTCTTGACTTAGGGCGGCAACCAACGACGAGTCGATGCCTCCTGAAAGCAGGGCGCCCAGAGGCACATCGGCGATCAGCTTATCGGACACCGTTTGCTGGAGCATCTGGCGAAGATCATTCTTGTAGTCGACGGCCGTCCTCTTCTGCAAGAGGTGGTTATTCGGCCGCATCTCGACCTGCCAATATTTTCTTGGGTATATCCCGGGCCGCTCATTGGATGCACCCACGGGCGAGAAGTCATCTTTGGCTCCGTGCGCCAGCTTTTGATTTACGATCAGATAAGTTGCGGCTGGAAGCTTATAAAGGCCTCGGAAAATGCTATAGGGGTCTGGTACATAGTTGTATCGAAAAAAAAGCGCGACAGCTTCAGGGTTGAGCTCCTTCTGCCAGCCTGGGAATGATCGGAACGCTTTGAGCTCCGAAGCGAAAACGAAGGTCTGCCCTATCCACCCGTAATAGAGAGGCTTCTCCCCCATTCGGTCGCGCGCGAGTGTCAACTCCCGGGTCTTCGTATCCCATATTGCGAGTGCATACATTCCGACGAATTCGCTTAGCGCCTTTTTTATCGGCCATGCGCTCAACGCCCCGAGCAGTACCTCCGTATCTGAATCTCCATCAAACGAGAGCCCCTCTCTTGAAAGTACCTCACGAAGCTGCCGATAGTTGTAAAGCTCTCCGTTATAGGTAATGACGAAGCGACCACACCTCGAGCGCATCGGTTGGGCCCCGCCTGAGAGATCAATGATAGAAAGCCTACGGTGCGCAAGGAGCAGATTGTCTGATGCATCCATCCAAAGACCTTGCTCATCCGGCCCACGATGAGCAAGCGATGCCTGCATCCTCCGGCCTATCGCCTCAAGCTCAGGTCTTTGGAGTCTGCCGGCAGAATCGAATACGCCCGCTATGCCACACACGTGTTCTGTTACCCTGAGGGCCTGTTGCCAATACGGGCGTGATAGCGCTCTGCGTATCGGTCCGCTGCCCCAGCCAAAGTGAATCTGTCGAGGGCCCTTTTTCTCAACAGAGCGCCTATTTCTTTGCGCTTCTCGCGTGGCAGCGAGATCGTATTCAACAGGAGCTCTGCAAGCGCTCCGTGATCTGAAGGACTAACCACTAAACCGCGCTCGCCTAGCATCTGCCGAACATCACCAACATCCGTAGCAACACACGGCAATCCCATCATCATTGCTTCCAGGACAACGTTTGGGCAGCTTTCGCCAATCGACGATGAACAGAAAATATCCATAGCGGCGTAAAGATCCCCAACATCTGGCCTAGGACCTAGCAAGTGAATCCAAGCACGATCCATCTCCTCATCGAGCACTTCGGTGAGACCACTATTCGACCAATCAATATTCGCACCGGCCATCACAACGTGTAGGTCTTGAACACGTTCCCGAACACGCTTAACGGACTTAATGAAAGTTTTCTGGTCTTTTTGCACGTCGTATCGGGCGATATGTCCTACCACTATCGATTCACGAGAAATCCCAAGATCACGGCGAATCCGTTCCCCGCGGCCAGGTTCAGGAGCAAACCATTGCTCATTTACTCCATTTGGGACGACGCATCCGCGTTTTTGCTCAAAACCAGTTTCTTCATGCACCGATCGCGCTGCCTGCGAATCATAGATGATGCTTTCCGGTATAAACCGGGAGAGGACGGAACTGATTCGAATGACGTGTCTTGTTCGGGGCTTGTTTACCGAGGAATGAAGATTGCTTTGCTGAATTCCCCAAATCACGGGGACGCGAAGAACTTTTCCAGCTATTCCGCCTAGTAAGTTGGCGTGGTACATCCATGTCTGTATGAGGTCTGGAGAATAAGCCCGCAAGGACTTAATTAATTGAAAAAATCCTCTTGGCGTGTCGAGCACGGAGTGGATTCCAATCGGAATGACTTTGATGTCCTGTTTCTCATAGGCCTCGGTGTATTCCCCCTCGCCCGTCAGAAAGATAACAAGAGATTGATAGCCTCGCTTTTCGAACTCCGGAATTACCCGCAGAAGAAAAGTTTCAGCACCGCCTATGCCCAGGCCGGTTATGATATGCGCAACGCGTTTCATAATACGCCTTCCATTTTAGCGTCCCACCGACGTGCAGCCCATCAGCAAAGGAAGAGAGAACTCCTGTGTGCAAAAAAAAGGGCGGCTACGCCGCCCTGTTTTGAAAAATCGCGGTATTAGTTAACACGAGGATCGAGCTCTCCCGAGTCATATTTTTTGACCATGTCTTCAAGGTCCATGGCCTTTATCTTTGAGCCCTGACCCGCAGTGCCAAAGGCCTCATAGCGGGCAACACAAATCTCGCTCATAGCCTTAGTCGCCTCGCCAAGATATTTCCTGGGGTCAAAAGCGGATGGGTTCTGATGCATGTATCGACGGATCGCGCCGGTTGATGCCATTCTGAGGTCCGTATCAATGTTGACCTTACGCACTCCATGCTTAATACCTTCCTGGATTTCTTCCACAGGAACACCGTAGGTCTCTCCCATATCACCACCAAACTCGTTGATGATGGCGAGCCAGTCTTGAGGCACGGAAGAAGAGCCGTGCATCACCAGATGGGTATCTGGAATTCGCGCATGAATCTCTTTGATGCGTTCAATCGCGAGAATGTCGCCAGTCGGTGGTCGGGTAAATTTATAGGCGCCATGGCTTGTGCCGATCGCGATAGCGAGCGCGTCTACCCCCGTCTCCTTAACAAACTGCGCAGCTTCCTCCGGATCGGTAAGCAATTGGTCATGACTGAGCTTTCCCTCTGCGCCAGAGCCGTCCTCTTCACCCGCCATGCCGCTCTCTAAAGAACCCAGACAGCCCAGTTCTCCTTCAACCGACACACCACAAGAATGCGCCATTTCGACCACCCGACGCGTGACGTCCGCGTTGTACTCAAAGGACATCGGCGTCTTCATATCTTCACCGAGTGAGCCGTCCATCATCACGGAAGTAAAGCCCAGCTGAATAGAGCGCTGACAAACAGCAGGCGATGCGCCATGATCCTGGTGCATGCAGACCGGGATATGCGGCCATTGTTCCACTGCCGCGACAATCAGGTGGCGAAGAAAAGGAGCCCCCGCGTACGATCTCGCGCCCGCAGACGCCTGCACAATGACGGGGCTATCTGTTTTGTCTGCGGCTTCCATAATGGCGCGCATCTGCTCGAGATTGTTTACGTTAAAGGCCGGGACTCCATAATCGTTCTCGGCCGCATGATCAAGCAATTGGCGCATCGAAATCATTGGCATGGTCTTCGTCTCCTAGTTCTCACCGTCCATTCAGTACCGCTTTTAAAAATAGAAACATCTGAAGCGATACTTCATTAAAGAAAATGTCCCGATCTTGGGTGCGAAAGCGCCCTCAGTCCCGCTCACCGGCGATTTCCCCGACCTTAACAATCTTCATCGAGTTGGTGCCGCCCTCAATCCCTGAAAAGTCGCCTTTAGTAATGATCAGCCAGTCGCCATCGTGGACAAGACTGCGTGACTGAAGTTCCGCCACTACTGCACGATTGACATCACCTCGAGGCAACTCCGTCGCGTCATATGCGATAGGGTATACCCCGCGATAAAGGGACATTCTACGCTCCGTGTTCTCTTGGCGAGTCACACCGTAAATTGGAATACCCGAACTGATTCTGGACATCCATTTGGCTGTCGTGCCTGACTCGGTTAAGGTGAGGATGCCCACTACATTGTAATGATTAGCCGTATACATCGTAGCCATCGCAATGGTCTCTTCAACCGACTCAAATTGCGACTCCATGCGATGACTGGAAACCAAAACACTTCGATGTCGTTCTGCGGCCAGACAAATCCGATCAAGCGCAGCAACGACCTTCACCGGATGTCGTCCCACGGCACTCTCTGCTGACAACATCACGGCATCTGAGCCATCCAACACCGCATTTGCCACATCAGACACTTCCGCACGCGTCGGCTGTGGGCTTGTTACCATCGACTGCATCATCTGCGTTGCGGTAATCACCACAGTATTGCCGGCCCGCGACTCAGTAATTAATCGCTTTTGTACGCCCGGCACCTCCGCATCCCCGATCTCGACTCCAAGATCACCACGCGCCACCATAATGACATCGGAAGCCGCAATAATCTCCTGCATATTGTCGATGGCTTCACGCCTTTCGATCTTGGAAACCACGTGCGCATCGCTTCCTGCAGACCTTAGCAACATGCGAGCTGTCTCCACGTCAGCGCCGTGGCGCACGAAGGAAACACCTAAATAATCCGCTCCAATCTCGGCAGCAAACCGGATATCCTCGAGATCCTTCTCGGTTAACGCCTCGGCAGATAACCCCCCGCCAAGTTTATTTATTCCTTTGGAGTCTGATAACTCACCGCCCACAATGACGCGTGTTTTTATGGCGCTGCCTTCCACCTTCGACACTTCGAGAACGATATTGCCATCGTCAAGAAGCAGACGATCCCCGGCCGTTAGGTCGTTTACCAACGCCGCATAGCTAGTACCTACCTGCTCTTCGTTACCTTCACGATCTCCCAACGAAGCATCGATTGTGAATGGGCGTCCGTTGCGCAGCTGAACCTTTCCTTCAGAAAACCCGCCAATACGAATCTTCGGCCCCTGAAGATCAACCAGAAGACCAATGGCCCGTCCCTGCTGGGCGGCCGCATCGCGGACCAGCTGGGCACGACGTCGATGATCCTCTCGAGAGCCATGGGACATGTTCAGCCGGACCACATCAATCCCCTGCTCGATCATCGCCGCCATGGTTTTGGGGCGATCCGTCGAGGGACCAAGAGATACAACGATCTTTGTACGCCGCCTGACACTCACTGGTAACTGATTTCCTTTGTTGGTTGGCCCATCAGGGCTTGTCTAAAAATTAGCGCTAACGCTGTGCACGTTTTTCCAGCATTGCAACGGCCGGCAGCGGCTTACCCTCTAAAAACTCGAGGAAGGCCCCGCCGCCGGTGGATATATATGAAATTCGACTGCCTATGCTGTACTTGTCTACGGCCGCCAACGTATCCCCACCGCCGGCGATAGAAAACGCCTCCGAAGAAGCAATAGCCTCACCAAGGACTCGCGTCCCCTCTCCAAACTGATCAAACTCGAAAACACCGACTGGGCCATTCCACACAATGGTCCCTGCGTCGCGCATCATTCCGGCAAAGCGTTGCGCTGTTTCAGGGCCGATGTCAAAAATCATGTCATCGTCAGCCACATCCGATACCGTTTTTACTGTGGCAATTGCACTTGAGGAGAACTCTGTGCCGACCACGACATCCGTCGGGACGGGAATCTCTCGGCCCTGATCGCGCGCGCTCGCCATCAAACGCTCCGCCTCATCAACAAGCTCAAGTTCGACGAGAGATTTTCCTACCGGGTAGCCTGCGGCAGCGATAAACGTGTTTGCGATTCCGCCGCCCGGAATCAACTGATCAACCTTTTTAGAGAGCGATTCAAGAACCGTTAGTTTGGTGGACACCTTTGAGCCGCCAACAATCGCCGCCACAGGACGGGTCGGCTCGTCCAAGGCCCTCCCTAGCGCTTCCAGCTCAGCTGCCAGTAGCGGTCCCGCACACGCCGCGGGCGCATGAAGCCCGACGCCATGGGTGGAGGCTTGCGCGCGGTGCGCCGTGCCGAAGGCATCCATCACATAAACATCGCAAAGTTTCGCCATCCTCTGCGAGAGAGCATCATCATCGGACTTTTCGCCCACGTTGAAACGGACGTTCTCGCACAACACCACTTCGCCCGATTCAACATCAACCCCATCCAGCCACTCTCTTATCAATCGAACGGGTTGACCCAGCAGCCCCTCAAGATGCCGGGCGACCGGGGCCAAGGAAAATTGCTCTTCAAACTGACCTTCGGTGGGTCGGCCCAGATGGGAAAGCAAGATCACCTTGGCATTTTCCGCCAACGCATGTTGGATTGTGGGCAGAGCCGCTCGGATTCGAGCATCACTCGCGACTTTTGCATCCTGAATCGGCACGTTGAGGTCCTGTCTGATCAGCACCCGTTTGTGAGCCAGATCAAGATCCGTCATTCTGAGAACGGGCATCCGCTCAGAGTCCTCGTTGATTACCGTTCAAATTATTGCGACTCACTACGCCTGAAGAAACCGCCAAGCCTAAGCCGCATTCATCAAAGTGATGCAGGTATCCAGCATACGGTTTGAAAACCCCCATTCATTGTCATACCACGAGCAAACTTTCACGGTCGTACCGTTAACGACCCGCGTCATCGCCGCATCGTAGGTGGACGACGCGGGGCAATGATTAAAATCTGAAGACACTAGCGGCTTGTCGTTGTAATCCAGAATTCCTTTGAGAGGGCCATCCGCTGCCGCCTTCATGATGCCGTGGACCTCGTCTACGGTCGTCGCGCGAGCTGCCTCGAAAGTCAAATCCACCATCGAGACATTGATGGTCGGCACTCGGATCGCGAATCCATCGAGCTTACCGTTCAATTCAGGCAGAACCAGTCCCACCGCGGCCGCGGCTCCGGTCTTTGTGAGAATCATCGATTGCGTAGCAGACCGCGCACGCCGCAGGTCAGAGTGATAAACATCCGTCAGGACCTGATCGTTGGTATAGGCATGAATGGTGGTCATCAGCCCGCCCACGACACCAATGGCATCGTGCAACGGCTTGACCAACGGAGCCAGACAGTTGGTGGTGCAGGAGGCGTTAGAGATCACGGTGTCAGTACTTTTCAGTACGCCGTGATTCACCCCAAAGACGACCGTCGCATCGACGTCACTACCACCGGGAGCGGAGATGATCACTTTTTTTGCGCCGCCCGCAAGATGTGCGCTGGCTTTTTCCTTGCTGGTAAACAATCCTGTGCACTCCATGACGACGTCAACGCCCAAATCGCCCCAAGGCAATTGGGCAGGATCGCGCTCCGCCAACACTTTGACCTGATGACCGCCGACCATCAGGGAATCCCCCTCCACGCTGACCGTCTGGCCGAACTTGCCGTGGGCGGTATCGTATTGCAGCAGATGTGCGTTGGTCGCTGCATCCCCAAGATCATTGATAGCAACCACCTCGATCTGATCCTGCTTTCCCGATTCGAAAATGGCGCGAAACACGTTACGTCCGATTCGGCCAAAACCATTAATTGCTACTTTGATCGCCACAAACTGATCTCCTTTGACTTAAAAAAGACTCATTGATGCACGGAGTCGATAAAAACCTGAACAACTCAACCTATTTCTCTCAAGATCTTCTACAACAGCGCCCTCACTTTGGCCGTTATATTTTCGACGTTGAAACCAAAATACTCGAAGGCAACCTCCGCAGGAGCAGACTCCCCGAAGCGATCCAGTCCGACCACGCAGCCGTCGAGACCCACATATTTTAACCATCCGGCCGACACGCCCGCCTCAATCGCCACGCGACGCTTAACCTTTGACGGCAACACACTCTCGCGGTAAGCGACATCCTGGGAATCGAACACATCGGTACTTGGCATGGACACCACGCGCACGCGCACCTCTTCTTTCGAAAGGACGTCCGCTGCCTGCATCGCCAGTTCTACTTCGGAGCCGGTGGCAATCAGGATCACTTGGGGCTCATCGCGACAGTCGCGGAGGATATAGCCGCCTCGCGCGATGTGGGAGAGGGTCTCCTGATCTCTCGCCTGATGCGGGAGATTTTGGCGTGAGAGGGCCAAACTGCTGGGTCCAGCGATACGTTCGATTGATGCACGCCAGGCAACCGCAGTTTCAACGGCATCACATGGCCGCCAGACAGACATATTTGGTATTAACCGCAAACTAGCCATGTGCTCAACCGGCTGATGCGTCGGCCCGTCCTCTCCCAGACCAATAGAATCATGAGTGAAGACAAAGATTTGCCGAATTCCCATCAGTGCAGCCATGCGCAGAGCGTTTCGGGCGTAATCCGAGAAGACGAGGAATGTGGCGCTGTAGGGAATAAACCCGCCGTGCAAGGCCAGCCCGTTACATAACGCGGCCATACCAAACTCTCGAACGCCAAAGTAGACGTAGTTCCCGCTCGCATCATCCCGAGACACGGCCTTTGAACCGGACCAGATAGTTAGATTGGACCCCGCAAGATCCGCCGAGCCGCCCGCCAACTCGGGAAGCAAAGGGCCAAAACCATCGAGTGCCATTTGGGAGGCTTTACGCGAGGCCACGGTTGGATTCTGCTGGTCCAGGGCATCGATGAATGCCTGCGCCTTCTCTGTCCAGTCGGCAGGTAACGACGAACTGATGCGACGCTCGAATTCGCTCGCTAGATTAGGAAGCGCCTCACGGTAGCCATCGAAACGCGCTGCCCACTCGCCTTCGGCTGCCACGCCCGCATCAACAGCACTCCAGGCCGATTGAATGTCGTGCGGGATCTCGAAGGCGGTATGTTTCCAGTCGATGTTCTCTCGAGTCAGATTGATCTCATCATCACCCAAAGGTGCGCCGTGCGATGATTCCTTGCCCTGCTTGTTCGGGGAGCCCCAGCCAATGGTCGTTTTGCAACAGATCAACGAAGGCTTGTCGTGATCCGATCGCGCACTTTCAATCGCGCGGCCGATGGATTCCGGATCATGGCCGTCGACTTGATCAATGACGTGCCATCCATAGGAACGAAAGCGAGCGGGGGTGTCGTCCGTGAACCAGCCGGCCACCTCCCCATCAATGGAGATCCCGTTGTCATCCCAAAACGCCACCAGTTTGCCCAATCCCAAAGTACCCGCGAGCGAGCAGGCTTCATGGGAGATGCCTTCCATCATGCAGCCGTCTCCCATAAACACATAGGTGTAATGATCTACGATCGCATGTCCGTCGCGATTGAATTGCGCGGCCAACATTTTTTCGGCAAGGGCCATGCCAACCGCGTTCGCAATACCCTGCCCTAGCGGCCCCGTTGTGGTTTCGATACCCGGCGCATAACCATACTCCGGATGTCCTGGCGTCTTCGAATGCAACTGACGGAAGTTCTTGAGCTCTTCGATAGAGAGGTCATAGCCGGACAAATGGAGTAGCGCATAGTGCAGCATAGAGCCATGACCATTGGAGAGCACGAAACGATCCCGGTCCGCCCAGGCCGGATTCATGGGGTTATGCTTTAAATAATCTGACCACAGCACCTCGGCGATGTCTGCCATGCCCATCGGCATACCCGGGTGACCGCTTTTAGCCTTTTGAACCGCATCCATAGCCAGCGCGCGAATTGCATTTGCTTTTTGCTTTCGATCTGTCATGCCTTTATCCCAATCTTTTTTTTCACTTCAGTCACTTCCTAAGCGCCGTCTTATTTGATAGAGGCCCTGTCGTTTTCTTTAATCCAGGTAAGCCATGTTCTGTGTAAGGCCGGGGTAACAGCGGCAAGCGCCGAACGCTTCGTAAACTTCCGACAATCCAGTGGGTTACCTTGGATAGTGGAGAAGCCCCCGCCGGCTTCCTGGAGAATCAAACTGCCTGCAGCGTAATCCCACATTCGCTGCCCACCATGTATGTATAGCTGTAGACGACCCGCAGCGAGCCAGCACCACTCGAGGACCGAAGAGCCTAAATTGCGCTGAGACCGATAAGGCGGGTACTGCACCAGACGGTCTGCGAGATGGGAAACCAACCGTTTGTAGTCTACATTCGCAACGCAATCCCTCAAGGCAAACTGATCTTTTGGCGTATTTAGCAATTGGTCATTGAGTTTTGCCCCAAAACCCCGGCGCGCGCTGAAACACTCCTGCCTCACCGGATCGTAGACCACGCCGAGTTGGGCCTCACCGTCTACAACCAACGCGAGCGAGATGCCATAAAAGGGAAACCCCATCGCAAAGTTAGTGGTGCCGTCGAGCGGATCCAGAACCCAAAATCCCGACCGCTCAGATCCAACGACTTCTGCTTGCTCACCATGCTCCATCTCCTCCCCGAGGAACGAGTATTCCGACCAGGATGCACTCAGCTCGGACAGCATGAGGGCTTGAAGTTGATGGTCAAACTCAGTAACGAGGCTACCGTCACCTTTCGAATGTGTCGCGTGAAGACCAATCGATGACAAACCGGTGTGATCGGCTGCGCGAACGACAAGTTCGCAAAGATCAGAAAGCTCCGGAAAACTACTCATCCGCGCCGCGGGCAAGGCCCACTCGGGAAATAATTCGACTATTCAAATGTCTGCGCCGGGAGCCGACCTTCACTAGCACTACGCCGTGGTCTGAGGAAGTGGATTTATCACTGAGGCCGATGCCCTCCATTTTAGCGCGAAGCTCAATAAAACACACGACCAGGAGGCTTTAAACGCATGGGAGTCTGGCACGAATAGAGCTCTATGATGGCCTGATGATGACCTCGATCCGCGAAACCATTAAAATTCCCGGGAGAGGCAGGACCCCTGGATTCAGACGCTAACAGACTTCCCCACCGACTGATCGCCACCGGATGTGAGACCCTCTCCGATCCGATCAGGCACCCGCGTTTTTCCTTGACTCCTCGTTGGCTCGCCAGTTTCGGAAAAAAAAGCGCGCTAACCCTTTCTTTTGCCGCGCATGCCTTAGTCGTGCTGGGGGTCGGCTTTGGCTTGTCAGTCTCGCAATCCGATGTCAAACCCCAGGTGCTTGACGTCTCGTTAATCTCGGCCGAAGCCTTAACTCCCAGCGACACCGGCCAAGCTCTTCGTTTCAGTACTGAGAAATCACCAACCGCTGGAGGCATCATGCCCGACGAAACCCTGTACACCCCGAGTAAGGTTGCGTCGCTTCGATCCAGCTTTAAAGGCCTGCCCCGCGAACGTTTCGTAAGCTCATTGGCGACACCTTCGGAGTTAGATGACTGGATGACGCGCTGGCGCGCCAAAGTAGAATCGACCGGCACGGATCACGCACGAAAATCGGCCAAAGGCAAACAGGAAGGAGATGTCCTATTGCTGGTATCGGTTGAATCCAGTGGCACCGTTCGTAACGTCAGAGTGCTATCTTCTTCAGGAAACCCCTCTCTTGATGACATGGCAAGAAATATCGCGTTGAACTCTGGACCCTTCGAGCCACTACCGGATGCGGTCGCCGACAAGACCGATATGCTGCACATCACCCGCACTTGGCGTTTTGGCGCTTCTTCTATCGATGGTGTCCAATGACGAACACAGAGGCCGTCGTGTTCCCGAGTCTGGCCAATCACTTCCTGATTGCGATGCCCGAACTTCAGGATCCTAATTTTTTTAAGACCGTAACCCTCATTTGCCAGCACGACGAAAACGGAGCGCTCGGGATCGTGATTAACCGGCCCATGGAGAGCTTGGTCCTGGGTGATATCTTGGGTCAGCTCGACATGACGACGTCCGACACAAACCCGCATCTTGACGATGAGGTTTACGTCGGCGGGCCGGTCCATAATGAGGTCGGTCTCGTGCTGCATCATGATGGCGGGGCTTGGGACTCCACGATCCAGATCGGGAACGAGATGGGACTGACGTCGTCGCGAGATATTCTCGAGTCGATCGCTACGGGTGATGGGCCCGAGCGCGCCTTGCTGAGCTTGGGTTATGCAGGGTGGGGGGCCAGTCAGCTGGAGTCCGAGATTCATCAAAATTCGTGGCTCACCCATGAGGCCGACCCCGAGCTCATCTTTGCAACCCCTGTAAAAGATCGCTGGATCAAAGCAGTCCAGCTTCTTGGTGTTGATCCTGAGCGATTGGCTTTCGGCGCAGGTCACGCATGAGCAGAACAGTCATCGGATTCGATTACGGCACGAAACGAATCGGCGTTGCGGCGGGACAGGAACTGACTCACACTGCGCAGGCGATAGCGGTGGTCCGAAATGACGAAAAAGAAGGTCCTTGGAACGCCATCGAAAAGCTCATTGGAGAATGGCTCCCAGGCCTTCTGGTGGTGGGACTGCCGTTTGGGGCGGATGGCGCAGAATCTGAAATGTGCAAGGCGGCTCGAGCCTTCGGAGATGGCCTTTCCGAAAGATTTCGCATTCCCGTCGAATTTGTCGATGAAACACTTACATCACGAGCTGCTGAGGAGATGATTAAAGCCTCGATACCGGTCGGCAAGCGAACAGAGAGAAAGCGCCAGTCTCTGAAAGACTCTGTTGCGGCTGAACTGATCCTTCAGACATATCTGCACGAACGGGGGGCTCGCACTCATGCCCGCTGAAACGAGCCCCGCACGGCCTGCGAGTCTTCAGCTGAGCTCGGACCACCGGTTGCTGCACTTTTTAACAGTCGAGGGACAGAGTAGAAATCAGCTGCTGAGTATTTTGGATACCGCAAAACACTTTGCGACGAGCAATCCCGAAATAAAAAAGCAAAACGCGACATTGCTGAGTGACCACACGGTGGTCAATCTTTTTTTTGAAGACAGCACGCGGACACGCACCACTTTTGAAATCGCCGGAAAACGCTTGGGCGCGTCGGTCATCAATCTCAACACGGCGCGTTTATCGACAAAAAAGGGTGAAACCATTCTCGATACCGTCCGAACGCTCGAGGCGATGGAGACAGACATTTTCGTCGTTCGGGACAGTGCAAGCGGCACAGCCCACTTAATCGCCCGGCACGTACCGTCCCATGTCCACATCATCAATGCCGGCGACGGCCGCCATGCTCATCCTACACAAGCGATGTTGGATATGTTCACGATAAGAGAAAGCAAGGGCGACTTCTCCAACCTACGTTTCGCAATTGTGGGAGACATCCTTCACTCTAGGGTCGCGCGCTCACAGATCGCCGCTCTTCAGATTCTTGGAGCCCGGGAAATCCGCGTTATCGCGCCGGCCACGTTACTACCCACCGAAATCGAGCGACTCGGGGTTTCCGCGTACACGAACTTGGACGAGGGAATCGTCGATGTTGACGTGGTGATGATGCTTCGCCTGCAGCTGGAGCGGATGGAAGGACAACTTATCCCCAGCAGTCAGGAATATTTTCGCTGTTATGGACTAACGCAGGAGCGTCTTAATCGAGCCGCCCCCGATGCGGTGGTAATGCATCCGGGGCCCATGAACCGGGGACTGGAGATCGCCTCCGAAGTCGCAGATAGCGAGCGATCATTGATCTTATCGCAGGTCAAGAATGGCATCGCGGTGCGCATGGCGATCATGGCAGAACTCGTCGGGCTGCGACCTGGAGCTGCGTCATGAAACTGAAGATCCGCGGCGGCCGCGTCATCGACCCGAGCGTCGGCAAAGACGAGGTTCGCGACATTTTTGCGGTTAACGGCATCATTGTCGAACCGAACAAGGCGCAAAATGCTTTTTCTGCCGATCACGAGATCGATGCGACCAACAAAATCGTCTGCCCCGGCCTGATTGATCTTCAGGCTCGCTTACGCGAACCCGGTGAGGAGCATAAAGCGACCTTGCAGACTGAACTTAATGCGGCGGTTTCAGCAGGCGTGACTAGCGTTTGTGTTCCACCGGACACGAACCCCGTCATCGATACACCCGCGATGGTGCACATGGTCCGTCAACGAGGCCGCCGCATTCAAAGAGCCCGCGTGTATCCGCTCGGCGCGCTTACCGTCGGTCTTGACGGCAACCGATTGACCGATATGGCCGCTCTAAAGGACGCCGGCTGCACCGCTGTCAGCAATGGTGACCGCATTATTGACAACACGCTCGTGATTCGGCGGGCCATGCAATACGCCAGCACCTTTAATCTCACCGTGTTTCTCACGCCTCTAGACCACTGGCTAAAAGGTAACGGCTGCGTGCATGAGGGCGAGGTCAGCACCCGTCTCGGCTTACCTGCAGTACCCGAGGCAGCAGAGGTCGTAGCGCTCGCCCGCGATCTTGCGCTTATCGAGACGACCGGAGTATGCGCCCATATCACTCAAATATCCTGCGCGCGATCGGTCGAGAAGATAAAAGAAGCCAAGCAGCGGGGTCTAAACGTAACCGCGGCAGTGTCGGCACATCACCTGCATCTTAGCGAACAGGATATCGGCGAGTTCGACACACGCTACCACGTGATGCCGCCCTTAAGAAGCGTTACTGACCGCGATGCTCTTCGCGAAGGAATCGCGACCGGTGTGATCGACGCCATCTGCTCGGACCATCAACCCCATGGCTTCGACGCCAAACTCGCACCGTTTAGCGAATCCGCGTCCGGGATTGCAGGGATTGAGACGCTGCTTCCGTTGACCTTGAAGCTCGTCCAAGAAGGGGTCATCTCGCTCGCTGATGCGATAGATCGTGTGACCACCGGTCCCGCCCGCATACTCGGCATTGATGTCGGGGCGCTGAGCCCGGGTGCTCCCGCTGATATATGTGTGTTTAACCCCGAAACTGAGAAGGTGCTTGATGTACGTAAATTCGTGAGCCAGGGAAAAAACCACCCCTTCGACGGCAAAACGCTCCCGGGCGTCGTCTCAAACGCGATCGTTGCAGGAGTGGATGTCCTCAGCTTGGGCCCGAAGTAGGCATTCAGAAACGCCGCTGCGTTAGAACTCCACCTGATCAAACGTAGAGCCTAGCTCTTTCTTAGACTTTGCATCCTCTCCCTCGAGTTTGATCCGAAGTCTGAGATTGTTCACAGAATCCGCGCTTCGCAAGGCATCCTCATAACTGATCAAACCGCGCTCATAAAGCAAGAACAGCGACTGATCAAAGGTCATCATGCCCTCGTCAGTTGATTTTTCCATTGCTTCACGTATCTCGTTGACCTCGCCTTTCATGATGAGGTCGCTAATCAACGGTGAGTTCAGCATGATCTCGATAGCTGGAACGGAACCGCCCTCCTTTATATTGGGAATTAAGCGCTGCGAAATAATGGCCCGAAGATTCATGGATAGGTCCATGTATAAATGATCACGCGAATCGTCAGGATACAAATTGATCACACGCTCAAGCGCCTGATACGTGTTGTTGGCATGCAAAGTAGCAATACATAAATGCCCCGTTTCCGCAAACACCAGCGCGCTCTTCATGGTTTCTGGTGTACGCACCTCACCAATCTGAATGACATCAGGCGCCTGACGCATGGCGTTCTCAAGAGCTGACCGATAGGACAAGGTATCAACGCCCACTTCCCGCTGCGTTACGATGCAGCGATCATGCTGATGCACAAATTCAATGGGATCCTCGACCGTGACAATATGGCCACGGGTGTGTCGATTACGGTACCCCAGCACAGCCGCCTGGGTGGAACTCTTACCTGTACCGGTACCCCCAACAAAGAAGATCAGGCCACGACGCATCATGGCAATCTTTTCAAAGATGGGTTCCGGCAGATTCAACTCCTTAAAGGTGGGGATATGTGAACTGATCCGCCGGATGACCATACCCACCATGCCTTGCTGATGAAAAACGTTCACGCGAAAGCGTCCTAAGCCTTCTGGGTTTACAGCAAAGTTGGCATCTTTATCCGCTTCGAACTGTTGGCGTTGGCGGTCGTCCATCAAGGAGAAGGCAAGGTGTCTCGCGCCATCTGCCTCCAGCGCATCTGTCTTGATCGGCAGCACCTGACCGTCCACCTTAAGGCTTGGTGGAGCCCCGACAGTTACGAAAAGGTCGGACGCGCCTTTATTGGCCATCAAGCGCAGAAGATCGAGCGTTTCCATCAGGTTCTAACTGAATTTAGCCTGATCAACGGCCAACGACCGCGCGACCGCGCGTTCGACGACGCCTCGATTGACGAGATCTTCAAGAGACTGGTCCATTGTGATCATGCCCGCCTCTTTTCCAGTCTGGATCATTCCGTAGATCTGCGGGATCTTGGCCTCTCGGATAAGATTTCGAATAGCCGGCGTGCCAATCATGATTTCATACGCGGCGACGCGACCCCCACCCGGCTTTTTCAGCAGGCGTTGTGCAATGACGCCTTGAAGTGACTCGGAAAGCATGGCTCGTACCATCTCTTTTTCGCCCGCGGGGAACACGTCGATAATGCGGTCAATGGTCTTGGCCGCTGAGGATGTGTGCAGCGTACCGAACACCAGGTGACCTGTTTCAGCAGCCGTCAGCGCAAGGCTGATTGTTTCCACATCGCGCATCTCACCCACCAGGACCACATCAGGATCCTCTCGTAGCGCAGAGCGCAACGCATCATTGAAGGACCGGGTATCGCGCCCGACTTCACGCTGGTTTATGAGACAGCTGTGACTCTGGTGAACGAATTCGATTGGGTCCTCTATCGTGAGGATATGCCCTTTCTTCGTGTGATTGACATAGTCAATCATGGCCGCCAGCGTAGTCGACTTCCCTGAGCCGGTTGGTCCGGTAACCAGCACGAGTCCACGATGTTTCTCTGAAAGCGCTCGAAATATTGCGGGCGCGTTGATGGTTTCTAGCGACAACACCTCAGTAGGAATCGTTCGAAATGCGGCGGACGGCCCGCGCGATTGGTTAAACGCGTTCACGCGGAACCGCGCAATGTTCGGCAACTCAAATGCGAAATCGGCCTCCCAACGCTCCTCAAACTCCTTGCGCTGGTTATCGAGCATGATGTCGTAGATCATGTCGTGAACGACGTTTGAGGACAGCGCATCCACCTTAATGCGCCGAATATCGCCATCGATTCGAATTAAAGGCGGCAATCCAGAGCTGATATGGATATCCGAGGCGCCATTTTTCACGGCGAAGGCCAGTAGCTCAGAAAGATCCATTGCTCAAAATATCTGAAAGCAGGTTACGGTTCATGGCAACAGTATAATCTGGACACTCATCTAAGACAGATTGCGTCCGTCATCGGTAAAAATCGAATTTCATGTCACCAGGAGCAAAAGATGCTCTCGCCGAGCGCTATCGTGCCCTCGTTCAGCGGCTAAGAACAGCAGAGGATAACTTCGGCAAAGCCCCCGGGAGCGTACAGCTGGTCGCTGTCAGCAAAACATATCCCGCGGAGGATGTGCGTGCAGTTGCTGAGCTCGGTCAGCAGCATTTTGGGGAGAACCAACTGCAGGATGCGATGCAGAAAATCCCAAACCTCGAAGATTTGGGCCTGACTTGGCACTTCATCGGACCCGTGCAGAGCAACAAGTGCCGGGATGTGGCTCTTTACTTTGATTGGGTTCACAGTGTCGATCGCTTAAAAATTGCGAACCGACTCTCTCAGCTACGGCCTGCAGATACCCCTCCCATAAACCTGCTGATTCAAGTAAACCTTCAGAATGAGTCCACCAAGGCAGGCGTGGCGCCGGAGGCTGTTTCTGAACTGGCCAAGACCATCTCTGCCCTGCCCAACACAACACTTCGCGGACTGATGGCGATCCCCAGTCCCGAAACCGATCTGGATCGCCAGCGCCAAGTCTTTCGCATACTCAAAGAACTTCTTGATGACACGAATCGAGCGCTGGACCTTGAGATGGATTGTCTGTCGATGGGAATGACGGATGATATGGAGGCAGCAGTCGCGGAAGGGGCAACCCATGTGCGTATCGGAACCGCAATTTTCGGCGCGCGCCAGAAGCCGTTGGTGACCTAGCCCATGACTCATAAATCAATCGGCTTTATTGGCGGCGGCAATATGGCCATAAGCCTGATTGGCGGACTCATTCAGTCAGGCGTACCGGCATCCCAGATTGTCGTGTCCGAGCCGCTTCAGAAATCTCGTGAGGATCTCGTAAAGCGCTTTGGCATCGAGGTCTTCGAGGCCAATAGCGAGGTTGCCCATCGCGCCGATATCCTGGTGCTTGCCGTAAAGCCTCAGGTGATGCGGAGCGCGATTGACTCCATTGCTTCATTCCGCAGGAGCAGAGATGTTCTCTTTATTTCTATAGCAGCCGGCATCACCATTAAGAGCCTAGAGCGGTGGCTTGGGGGCGAGGCCGGCATTGTCCGTGTCATGCCGAATACGCCTGCTCTAATCGGTGCCGGCATCTCGGCTTTGTTTGCCAACCCCAACGTCTCGGACGTGGGGCGCGATGACGCCGAGCGCATTTTACAAGCCGTCGGCAAAACCGTTTGGCTGGCCGAAGAGAAACTATTGGATGCGGTCACTGCCGTGTCTGGCAGTGGACCGGCTTACTACTTTTATATGATGGAAGCGCTGCAAAACGCCGCGATAGCCGAAGGCTTGGATGCAGCAACTGCTCGGCTGCTCACGATAGAAACGGCCCTCGGCGCCAGCCGGCTTGCTCTAGCATCCAGCGAATCGGTCACGACCCTGCGGGAGCAAGTGACCTCCCCCGGGGGAACGACAGAAGCCGCTTTGAACATCATGCAGACTGAAAAGATGACTGCATCCTATGGCAAGGCGGTGGCCGCAGCCCGGCGGCGTGCTGACGAGCTTTCTCGGGAGTTGGGCTCATCGGATGAGGAGGCCCAGTGAACTACCTCTCCGATACAGGCCTTTTTCTGATCGATACCATCCTAGGATTTTTTATTCTGATTGTGATGTTTCGTGTCCTGCTGCAGATGACACGGGCCGATTTTTATAACCCGCTCTCGCAGTTCGTCGTCAAAGTATCAAATCCTGTCTTGACGCCATTGCGGCGCATTGTGCCTGGTTTTTTCGGCGTAGATCTAGCGGCGATCGTTCTGCTGATTGTCCTTGAGAGTCTGCGACTGATGCTGATAAACCTGCTGATGGGTCATTCACCAAATCTCCTCGGGTTGGTCATCCTGAGCTGTGGTGAACTGCTAAAGCTTGCGACCTACGTCATTATTTTCAGCATCTTCGCAAGAGCCATCCTCAGCTGGTTCAATCCCACCAGCAGACACCCGATGAGCCGACTTCTGGGCTCGTTCACCGAGCCGCTCTTATCACCGGCGAGACGACTGATCCCTGCTACCGGGGTTCTCGATCTGGCCCCCGTGATCGTATTTATCGTCCTCACGGTGTTCTTGAAGCTCGTCGTGCAGCCTCTTCTCGATATCGGTCGAGCGCTGCTGTAGGGACGGAGGAGTCGCGTTAGGTCGGCTCTACACGGAGCAAAAGCGCGGCACGTTCGCTGGCCTCTTCCACAATAAACAGAAAGCCTGCCTCCTCCACACTGTCGCCCACTTTTGGAATCCGACGGAGTCGAGCCGTTACAAGACCGCCTACCGTATGGGCGTCATGATCGGAAAGGTGTACCCCCAAGGCCTCGCCGGCTTCCGAAATAGGAACTCGAGCATCCATGACATAGACGTCGGTTTCGACTTCTTCCAACTGATGGCGTTTTTTCGGGGTGTACTCATCAAAGTCATAACCGACATCGATCTCTCCGACTACTTCTTCGATAATGTCTTCCATCGTGATCATCCCGATCGCTGAGCCGAACTCGTCGACAACAATGGCCATGTGGTCATCACGCTTTCGAAGAAGCGGCAGCAACTGTTCGATGGTTTGCCGGGGCGACACGTACAGCGCAGGCTTTACAAGAGACTCCAGAGGTTGATTGATGAGCTCCGAATCCATCATGTCCCAAGTGGTGATGGTTGCAATCCCGATGATGTTGCTGATATTTCGGTGATAAACCGGAAGACGATTGAAGCCGCGGTTGCGCACCATCGCGACAGCGCGGCGCGACGACTTGGTCTGATTGATCGCGGTTACCTCAGCAATCGGGATCATGGCTTCACCTACGGTGGTCTCGCCAAAACGGATCACGCGTCGAATGCGGCCATGGTCAAATGCATCCACACCCGACGTCCGCTCCGCCATCTCAACGACCGAACGAATGAGCTCACGCGTCATGAACACGTTCTGCTCCACTCGCCCGCCGCCAAAGACCCGGGCTGCGAATCGGGAAATTCGCGAAAATCCCATGACGAGCGGATAAAACACGTATCGGAAAGCACGCAGTATGTAGATCGCTCGCGGCGCTATGTCTGTCGAGCGGTGCTGGTAAACACTCTTGGGAACAATCTCGCCGAGGATAAGAAAAAGCGGCGTAAAGACGAGAAAGGCAACCCATTCGCCGCTGTCACCGAGCAAGCGGATCATTGCCAACGTGCCAATCGTGGTCAGCGCGATCGTTGCGATATTGGTTCCCACGAGTGTGGTTCCAAGAAGAATTTCCGGACTGCGAAATTCGTCTAGAACCATTTTTGACCCTTTATGACCTTTACCGGCGTTAGCATTCAGCCTGACCTTATCGGCGTTAACCATGGCGATCTCGGATCCTGAAAAAAAGCCCTTCAGGATCAAAAGCCCAATCATCAGGAGAAGTGTGAGGAGGAAGTCCACGGTCTAGCCCGCCTGCTGATTCTTTTGGGATGAATTGACGCCAACGCCCAAGCTTTCAATAACCTGCTGCTCATCGGCCATCGCCTCCGATTCAGAACCTGAGTCGGATGACACCAGGTCATAATCAACAAATTCGAGGTCCTGGGTCAGTTCAAACTGCTGCTCCTCGGTCAGCTCCTCAAAATCCTCTTCAGCTGAGACCTTAGCAACACGCACGCGGGAGATACGATGCGCATCCATCTCCAGCACGGTCAGCGCAACGTCATCTACAACCACGCGGTCGCCAACATGCGGCAAACGATCCAGGTGCCGAAATGCCACGCCGCCAATGGTCGTCATCCTCGGATCTTCAAGACCAAAGTGCGTCAGGTTGTTCGCATCGGTTAGCTTCATTTCGCCGGGTAATTCATAAATGTTGAGATCTCGCTCCTGATACAGAGATCGACCCCGCGTTTCACCGCTGATGTCGCCAAAAATAAAGGTCAAAACATCGTAGATTGTGATGAACCCCTCAACGCCGCCAAATTCGTTCAGGCAGGCGGCGGCCCTCACCCCGTTGGCCCGGAAAAAATCAAACATCTCGTCCACTTTTTTGGTTAGCGGTACTACGACGGGCGGGTGCATGATCTCGCTCAAGCCCAGCTCATTGGTATCGATGCCGTCACTGAGCAACTGCAAAATATGCTCTGCATGAATGAAACCCACCAAATTGTCGCGATGCACACGAAACACCGGCACGCGGGTGTGGCGCAACTGGCGGAATCGTTCGATGATTTCCGTCACCGGCAGATCGGCGCTTAGGAAGTCTGTCCGCGTGCGAGGGGTCATAATTTCGACAATTTCAGTATCACCCGACTCAAGTAGTTTGTTGATCAGCGCCCGTTCCGTCGCATCCAGTTCGCCTTTCTGTGCCACTTGTTCAACCAGGGTAAGAAACTCATCGATATTTAAGATACTTTCCGCGGCTTTTTCCTCGCCCACGATCCGCGTGGTGAGCCTATCGGAAACGATTCGAATCAACCCTCGAAGAGGCGCTACCAATCGCACCCACACACTCATGGGCGCTGCCACGACGGCTGTACTGAAACGCACCGGATTGGATACCGCAATCGTTTTTGGCGTCATCTCGCCAAAAAGGAGCACCAGCGGTACCATGAAAATAATGCTCAGAACCGCAGCGCGCTGCTCGCCGTAAAGGGTCACTAAGATTCCAGCGGCGTTAATCGTGGCCGCAATATTGATAAGCTCGTTACCTGTAAGAATAGAAATAATCAGTCGTCGGGGCTGATCAAGCAACGCATGCAAAGCCTCAGATTGCGGATTGCGCTGACGCCGTAGCTGCTGAAGATCAAGGCGCGACAGCGAAAAGAGCGCGGTCTCCGAGCCTGAAAAAAATGCTGAGCAAAAAAGCAGGACGAACAGAAGGGTGATGCGGAACACCATGGACGGCTCAGAAAGCAAATCCACGTCAAACGCAAAGAACTCTCCGAGGGCAAACCAGTATTCAGAGGCGGCTTGGAGCAATGGCTGCATCGGTTAATCCCGCGGTGCCGGTGCAGCGAAGAAGTTGGACCCACTGCGCGATTTTTCACGCAACGGTCCGAAGCACAGGCCTAGGTCGGCATCAGCCGCGCCTCGCTTCCGAAAGCTTCACTACACTTAATTTCACGCAAATTATCATGATCCTGCTGTAAGTTATTTTGCCACAGGAGATAAGTGAAAGCGACTGATAGCGAGCGATGTCCTGGAGCGACTCGGGAGCGCCCCCAGCACCTAATCCTCGTTTGTCACGCTTGAGTAAGGAGAGTCAAGCGATCTTCGTTGCTTATTCGCCCGCAATCGTCAGACCTTCAACAAGGATTGAGCCGCAGCGGGTGCTTTTCCTCGTATCGACGTCGTTCCCAACCGCTACGATATTCTGGAAGATATCTTTGAGATTCCCGGCAACGGTTACCTCTTCAACCGGATAGGCGATTTCCCCATTTTCGATCCACAGGCCGGCGGCGCCGCGCGAATAATCGCCAGTCACGCTGTTGATGCCAAAGCCAATAAGCTCCGTGACCAAAAAGCCCGTGTTGAGATCTTTGATCATCTCCTCAAGGCTTTTTGTGCCGGGGTCAATCGTCAGGTTATGGACACCTCCCGCATTACCGGTAGTCTCGAGCCCAAGGCGTCGTGCACTGTAGGAGCCGAGTACGTAACCTTTTAGAACGCCCGACGACACGATATCGCGGGAGGCTGTCGCTACACCTTCACTGTCAAACGCAGCGCTCCCCATCGCGCCGACGAGTAATGGCTGCTCATGAATACGCACAAAGTCAGGAAATATTTTCTGATTCAGGTGATCGAGCAAAAAAGAAGCGCGCCTGTAGAGAGCGCCGCCACTTATCGCGCTGATGAAATGCCCCAATAGGCTGGAGGCGACAGGCGCCTCGTAAAGCACGGGCACCCGACAGGTTGGAACGCGGCGAGCACCTAAACGCCGCAAGGTGCGACTCGCCGTCTTTTCACCAACCGTCTCTGGCGCATCCAAATCGTCGAAGCGTCGAGCCGAGCTGTACCAGTAATCCCGCTGCATCGAGCCGTTTTCCTGGCCGATGACAGAGCAGCTAATACCCTGACGCGTTTTACGAGTTCTCCCGAAAAACCCCAAGCTGTTGCCGTACACCTCAGAACCTTGATGCGCATCCACCGAGGCCCCCTCGGAATTGACGATGCGCGCATCCTTCGCCAATGCCTGCGCCTCGCAGCTCAGCGCCAAATCGCGCGCTTCATCGACAGACGGCGTCCAAGGATGGTAAAGATCTAAATCGATGGGCGCTTTGCAGAGGCGATCAGGATCGGCGAGGCCGTTACACGGGTCTTCTTCGGTCCATTTTGCGATGCTGCAAGCGGCGATTACCGTCTCACGCACAGCGCTCGGAGAGTAATCCGAAGTGCTGGCACTGCCCGTTCGATGGCCAAAATAAACGGATACCACCAGGGCGCGATCACGGGTGTGCTCTACGGTTTCAATCTGACCCTGGCGCACGTTTACCGATAGGCCCTGACTCAGACTGGCCGCTGCTTCAGACGCCGTCGCTCCTCGGCTTTTTGCCTCTTCAAGCGCGAGCTCTACAGCGTTTTGCAGATGACTGTCATCCAAAGTCGCGTTGTGCTCGGTGATCTCGGCCGGGGAGTCGCTCATACCTCAACGCCTCCTACGGTAAGACCATCAATACGCATGGTCGGCTGTCCCACACCCACGGGAACGCTCTGCCCATCTTTTCCACAAGTACCCACCCCGGAATCGAGCTCCAGATCGTTGCCCACCATGCTGACTCTCGTCAGTACGTCAGGACCGTTTCCGATTAATGTCGCGCCCTTTACGGGAGCGCCGATCTTCCCCTTCTCAATGCGGTAAGCCTCGCTTGCAGAGAACACAAACTTGCCGGAGGTAATGTCCACTTGGCCACCAGAGAAGTTCACGGCATAAAGGCCTGAGTCCACCGACGCGATAATTTCCTGAGGATCATGATCGCCGGCCAGCATATAAGTGTTGGTCATCCTCGGCATCGGAAGATGCGCGTAAGACTCGCGTCGACCGTTGCCGGTTGGGCTCGTGCCGGTGAGACGGGCATTTAGCGAATCCTGCATATACCCTTTGAGCACACCCTTCTCTATCAACACCGTGTTCTGCGTGGGCGTGCCCTCATCATCAACGGTCAAAGAACCACGACGATCGGCAATGGTCCCGTCGTCGACAATCGTGCAGACCGAAGAGGCGACTTTCTCTCCGACTCTCCCGGAGAACGCCGAGGTGCCCTTACGGTTGAAATCACCCTCGAGCCCGTGGCCAATAGCCTCATGTAGCAGTATGCCTGGCCAGCCCGAACCAAGCACAACGGTCATGGTCCCCGCCGGCGAGTCGACCGCCTCCAGATTAACTAGTGCCTGACGGACGGCTTCTCGGGCAAAGCCAAGGGCACGATCCTCTTCGAGGAACCAGTTATACCCAAAACGTCCGCCGCCGCCACAACTGCCCTGCTCGCGGCGACCGTTCTGTTCGGCGATTACGGTGACATTTAAACGAATCAGCGGTCGAACATCCGCAACGTACTCACCGTCGCTTCGGGCAATAAGCACGATGTCGTGCACGGCGGCCAAACTTGCCATGACCTGACTCACACGTGAATCACACGCTCGAGCCTCCGTCTCAACACGCTGCAGCAGGCGAATCTTCTCTTCATCCGTGAGACTGGCGATCGGATCGGCGGCGCTGTAAAGCGAGGGATAGTTCCTCGGGCGTCTAGTAGCCGGCGCCAACATGCCTCCGGAATGAGCTATTGCCTTCGCGGCATCTGCGGCCTGCGCTAACGCAGGCAAGACAAATTCGTCCGAGTAGGCGAACCCCGTTTTCTCGCCGCTCACCGCCCGAAGCCCAACGCCCTGATCGGTACTTCGACTGCCCGACTTCACCGCGCCGTCTTCAAGGGACCAGCCCTCCTGGCGGGTGTATTGGAAATACAGGTCAGCGTAGTCGATACCGCGACCGAGCATGTCTCCCATAACACGATCGATATCGGCAAACGCAAGGCCGGAGGGGGTCAGCAGCACATCTGAAGCGACTTGGATCGAATCCGTCATTTCCCGTACTCTTATCGTTGAAATTAAATGGAACCTTGGGGCTTTTTAGCCCGAAGCGCGATTATATGGGGCGGCGGTTGAGCCTCCGTGAGCCTGTTCTCTGCGCTTTGATATTAGACGGGAGCGTCTTTTCCACCATGCGCTTTGCAATAGGAAAATGTTATCGGCAAATAGGGTGCAGTGCCCTCGAGAAAACTAACTTGGCTCACATAAATTCTCTTTATTGCAAGCAAGAAAACAGTGGCTTGTGTCATTCCTTCTTATCCTTCAGCATTGCGGATGTCCCCTGTTTTCACCGAGGAAAATCTGTCCTATGTTAAGTCACAACCCCTTCGCGGATCTCTTACCCGCTGCCATCATGCAAGGCTACGTGGTTCTTATGTTCCTGCTCGTTCTTGGCGGAACTCTGCTTGACGTCGTACACAAGAAAAGCGCCAAGTACTTTTTTCAAGCTTCGCAAAAAGCCGAGAAAAGTCGAGAGCGAAATGTTGGCGGAGGCGAAAAAGCCGCGATCGCCGTCAAAACCGCCGTGCATGATGTCATGCTTTCCGGCGAGTTTTGCAATGCCAAGCGTCGCGTCGCCCACCTGCTCGGGATGTACGGTTTTGTAATCTTTCTTGTTACAACCGTTATGCTGATCTTCTCTTACCCGACCTCCGCCACCGCTGCGCCCACTGTCCTTACCGGGCTCTGGCACATCGGCGCGCTCATGGTCTGCGTAGGCGGATATTGGTTTTGGTTCTTCATTCGCGTCGATGTCGCAGCCGAAGGAAACAGCTGGTACAAGATTATGCGCGCCGATCTTTTTGTTCTGGCCTTATTGGCGACGACAACATTTGCTCTCGCTTGGTCTTATCTGGCGATGCAGGGTAACGGCGCCTGGACCACGTTGGCGTTAGTGCTTTTCGTGATTTCCAGCACGACCCTCTTTGGCACCGTGTTGTGGTCGAAGTTCGCTCACATGTTCTTTAAACCGGCAGCAGCCTACCAACGACGCATGCAGGATGCTGACGGCTCACGCGCTAACCTCCCGGCCCCGGCTGACAAACCTGCTCAGTTCGGACTCGGCATCAAACGAGAACCGGCACGTCACTACTAAACAACACTGATCGAGCACAAAAAATTGATTAACGGATCCTCTCGCCAGCTATTAAGAAAACGAGCGGGTTGCGCTTAAGGAGAAAAAAATGCCTACCTTTGTATATATGACCAAGTGCGACGGCTGCGGCCACTGCGTGGATATTTGCCCGTCCGACATCATGCATATCGATAAAACCTATCGCCGTGCGATGAATATTGAACCCAACATGTGCTGGGAATGCTATTCCTGCGTTAAAGCCTGTCCGCAGAATGCGATCGACGCACGCGGATACGCGGACTTTGCGCCGATGGGACACAGCGTCCGCGTATTGCGCGAAGAAGAAAAGGGAACGATCTCATGGAAGATCAAATTTAGAAACGGCGAGGTGAAGGACTTTATCTCTCCTATCACGACGCAGCCGTGGGGTGAGAAGATCCCCAAACTCGCAGAACTTGCCGAACCGACCTCTGAGGAAGTGGACTCGCAGCTGCTGGTCTTCGAACCCCAGGCACTAAACATTGATCGTGGGTTGCCCGAAATCGATAAGAGCAAATTTAAGCAGGGAGTGTATTACTAATGGGTTTCAAGACTGTTTTTGAAGAGTGCGACATTCTTGTCGTCGGCGGCGGCATGGGCGGCACAGGCGCTGCCTATGAAGCGCGCCATTGGGGCCGGGATATGAGGATCGTGGTTGCCGAGAAGGCAAACATTGATCGAAGCGGTGCTGTCGCGCAAGGGCTTTACGCGATCAACTGCTACATGGGCATGCAATGGGATGAGAACCAGCCTGAGGATCACGTGCGCTACGCCCGCAATGACCTTATGGGAATGGTTCGCGAAGATCTTGCCTATGACATGGCACGACACGTTGACTCGACTGTCCACAAGTTTGAGGAGTGGGGCCTTCCCCTCATGCGAGACCCGGAAACCGGTCGCTATCAACGCGAGGGTAAATGGCAGATCATGATCCACGGCGAGAGTTATAAGCCCATCGTGGCGGAAGCCGCGAAGAAATCAGCCGACAAGATTTACAACCGGATCATGGTGACTCATCTTCTGATGGATGAGAGCAAGGCGAACCGCGTCGGTGGTGCGATTGGCTTTAACGTTCGTACTGGTGACCTGCATGTGTTCAAAGCCAAAGCCGTCATTGTGGGCGCCGGTGGTGCGTCGCATATTTACAAGCCTCGATCAGTTGGGGAGGGCATGGGCCGTACCTGGTATGCGCCCTGGAGTAGCGCTTCAGCCTATGCGCTGCCGATCATGGCTGGCGCAAAAATGACGCAGATGGAGAACCGCATCGTGCTGTGCCGTTTCAAGGACGGTTACGGTCCGGTTGGCGCTTACTTCCTGCATCTGAAGACCTATACCCAAAATGCCTATGGTGATGAGTACGAGTCAAAGTGGTACGAAGACACCAAAGCCATGGTGGGTGATTACATCGACCATCATCCCACCCCAACGTGTTTGAGAAACCATGCGTTCTTGAAAGAAGTAGCAGCGGGGCGCGGACCCATTCACATGGTTACCAAGGAAGCCTTCCAGGATCCCCACAAGGAAACGGTAGGCTGGGAAAACTTCTTGGGAATGACCGTCGGTCAGGCTGTCGTGTGGGCATCACAGGATATCGATCCGAAGTACACGAACCCTGAACTGACCACATCGGAGCCTTATGTCATGGGCTCACATGCGACCTGTTCCGGCGCCTGGGCCAGTGGACCTGAGGACGTATCCCCCAGCGAGTACTTTTGGGGCTACAACCGTATGATGACCGTCGAAGGATTGTTCGGTGCCGGCGATGCGCTCGGAGGCACCGCGCACGCGTTCTCTTCCGGATCGTTCACGGAAGGACGTCTTGCTGCGAAAGCGGCGGTCAAGTACATCCGCGAGCATGCCAATGAAAAGATCGTGATCTCTGACAAGCAGATCGAAGATCGTCGTGCTGAAATCTACAAGCCGCTTGAGACTTATGAAGTTGGCCGTAACGAGATTGTCGGTGGCACGGTATCGCCAAGCTACATCCTGCCGATCCAGGGCCTTCAACGCCTGGAGAAGCTCATGGACGAATATGCAGGCGGCATCACGGTCAACTACATGACCAACGAACCGTTACTGCTTCGCGGTCTGGAACTGATGAAAGTCTTTCACGAGGATTTGGAATTCCTTGGTGCTGAAGATCTTCACCAACTACAGCGTGCCTGGGAACTCAAACATCGCGCAATAGCCTCTGAGAGCGTGATTCACCATACCCTGTTCCGCAAGGAAACACGCTGGCCAGGCTACTATTATCGTGGCGACTATTTGCGTCTCGATGATGAAAACTGGCACGCACTGACGGTATCGCATCGCGATCCTGAATCCGGCGAATGGACGATGGAAAAAGCGCCGGTGTATCACATCGTCGACTAGGGCGATGAATGCGTGAAAAAACGGGCCCGAAGGGGCCCGTTTTTTTTGGCCTTGATCCGTTTGCTGACGGCCAGGGTCGTTAGTTCAGGAGCTGAATACGGGTAATCGCCTATATTCTTGGTTCCGAGCCATCGCTTCTAACCACACGTTGAGCACGCACGATTGGATCCTAACTTCGACAATGAACGGACAGCCGCCCAGAAAAATCTGGGTGCAACAGATTTTGAGATCGAGGCCTTGCTCGAACCTATTTTGGCGAGTGGCGTGCGGCGTGATCAGATCGTCGAACTAACCCGAAAAGCCTGGTCGGATTTTTCACAGTTAAGCGAACTACTCCTGGAAGCCTCGAGTCTTCCGACAATTTCAAAAGATCTTTATAGCGGGCTAGATCAGATTAGGCGGTTACTTAAGCCAGACGCGTTGATCCACTTCTCAGAGATTGATAGAGCCCTTACGGCTTTAGAGGGTGAATCAAAGCGATCCGAACTTGGGGCCATGCTGTATTGTGCGCGCGGTCTCACTCATCGTCTTCGCCAAGAGTACCGTCTCGCAGCGGCGCGTTTTGCGGACGCTGCGTCCATCACGGAGCTCGGGGAACTCTCAAGATGGACATACGCTCTGAAGAAAGCGCAGGCCCTTCGAGACTTAGGACAGGACTTTCTGGAAGATCAGGCGTTGCGCGACGCGATCGGGGCGTATGAGTCGATTCTCGAATCGCTTGTCTCTAGGGATAACAACCCTGTTGATTGGGCAAAGACGACCGCGGAGTTGGGCACCGCCCAAGCGCTTCTGGGCCAACGCATGCATGGCACCAGGACGCTAGAGAAAGCCATTGAACACCTACAGAGCGCGGAGCTCATCCAGCGCAACGAGGCAGACCCGCTGGAATGGGCAATCACTCAGAACAGTCTGGGTAATGCGTTGGGTACGCTTGCCCACAGACAGAAAGATGAAGATATGCTCGAAGCGGCGCTGCAGGCTTTTGAGCAGGCGCTCACTGTTCGCTCACCAGAGACTACGCCATGGGACTGGGCCACGACTCAGAATAACTTGGGGGCGCTGCTGCAGACGCTGGGACAACGTAGGAATGATCCGCAATTACTAAAACGCTCGGTTGAGGCGTATAAGAGCGTGCTACTGATCTGGACGCGGGATCGAGCACCGCTTCACTGGGCTACTACGTTCAATAACCTCGGGACCGCACTGCGCACGCTAGGCGAGAAGCGCAAAGGGCCACGCACGCTCGAACAGGCCGTTGCTGCCTATCGAAATGCGCTTGCTGAAAGGACTCGCGATCGCGTCCCGGAGCAATGGGCGATGACCCAGAATAATCTTGGGGCAGCGCTGCAAAAGCTTGGAGAGAGAACCGAAGATGTAAAGGCTTTCAATGAGGCCGTTACCGCATACCAAAACGCCCTGAAGGAATGGACTCAGGACAAGAACCCGATGACCTGGGCAATGACAACGGCCAATCTTGCGATCGCCCAAAAAAGTCTTGCCGAGCGTCTCGCCGACGCTGGCGCTGCCAAAATGGCGCTTGATTACTTTGAATCAGTGGCCCAGGTATTTCGCAACGCCAGTCATGCCCAGTACTACGAGTTCGCCACCGAGCAAATCGCGAAGACCCGAACGCTGATCGAAGGGTTACGCGGTGGCTGAGGCCGAGTCATCCATCTGATCGTCGAGGTCTTCGGCTAACTTCGATGGGTCTGGTCGATACAAAATAAAGCTTAAATCGTCAGGTTTCGATGGGGATCCGGGTGCTGGGTCATCCATTCGACGAACAGCGAGCTCCGTCATGGCCTGCGCAGAGTCCAGAAGATCACCCGAGCGGACAAATTCAATAATTTCGGCGAGATACAGGTTATCCCACAATCCATCCGATGCAATAAGAATAGTGTCGCGGGCTGCCAGAGTAAGCTCATGTGTCTCGAGCCATAACGCCGGGTCGCCCAACATGTTGTTGAGGAAGTGTCGCTTGGGATGATGCAGGGCTTCGTCCTCCTCTATCAAGCCAAGCGTTTCACTTACGCCGACGGGAGAGTGGGCATCTACCCGTAATTTGATACGACCTCGCTGACCCACGACCAGAATTTGCGAATCGCCGGCGTGGCATGTCAGCGCGGAAGCGCCGTCAACCAGAACAGCCGACGCCGTGGTGCCGGATCGCGGCAAATCGGTAAGCAGCGCTTGATTAGCCTTTTTAAGGCAGTCCTCCAGCGTCGTCGACCCTTTGGACTCCGTCCATTTTTTTATCTTTTCGATAACCAGACCGGCGGCATCGCGCCCCCTAGACATACCGCCCACGCCATCCGCCACCGCAAGGCAAATCTTTTCCTCTGCGTATTCGAATACACCAACTCCATCCTCGTTGGTTCCTTCCAATCCGCCGAAAGGCCGGTTAAAAACAACAGCCTGACCGGACGCGATCGTAACGAGCTTCGGTGCGTCGAGATTCTCCCCACACAAGATCAGCGGCGGGTTAAGAGCTTCGGGATCGCTCACTGGGGCCTCGCTAGTGCCACTCCATGATCTCCAGATGCTGACTCAACTGACCCGCGCTCCTGAACTCTTGCGCGATCAGTGACCGCTTCAACCCTTTACAAATATCTTTTACTGCCTGCGGCTGTCGAGCGTACCAGCGTGGACCTCCAATAGCATCATAGAAGAGTCGGATGAGATCAAACACGTCGTGTTGAATATTTTCTGCATTGGGCGCTCCCCAGCTGTACATATCAAGCAATTTCAGTTCGAAACCCAAACCGTGTCGAAGCACAATGACATTGTCGGTATGTAGATCCCCATGGTACTCGCCGACATTGTGGATCGCCTCGATGCCGCTCGCCAACGCATGAAGCAAATGTACGCCCTGGAATGCGCTCAGCCTTCGACCGGGCTGTCGCTTCAAAAACTCCGATAGCAACTCTCCCTCAACGTATTCTGAAACCAAGAAGGACACCTTCACCCCTTGGAATTCAAAACTATCCCGAGTGTGGTACTGAATTACGACCGGGCAGTGTCGAAGTTTATGCAACTTGCGCGCATAAAAACGAAGGGCCCGGTTTCCCGGATTACGCCGCGGGAAGAAAATTTTTACCGTGCGGTCGATCCGGGTTCCTGTCTCCCGAACCAAATACACCTCCCCTTCCCAGCCCGAACCCAAGCGAGAGATCACCTCGTACTTTTCAGACAGATGGTCGCCCGGCGAGAGGTCAAAAGAGCTAATCCGAGGCAACTTTTTTTTCATTTCGTCTGATTCCTATTAACCCAGCAAAAGTTCCATCATTTGATGATCGATCCCAGCGTCCGGGAATACGTCCCCGTAGGCTGCAAATCCATGGGCTTCATAAAACGTGATCGCCGAGAGTTGCGCGCCAAGGTACACGCGAGACAGACGAAGGCGACGCCCCTCCGCCACCAGGCGCATCAATATGGCACTGCCTATTCCAATTCCTCGGAAGGAGGCCTTAACCGCCATTCGACCTATTTTCCCGTTCGAGAGAATTCGCCCGGTCCCGACAACCTCGCCATGTGCAAATGAGGCAACGTGCGTGGCGAGGGGGTCATCCTCATCGAGTTCTAGCTCCACGGGCACGCCCTGCTCCTTCACAAACACTTCAAATCGCAAGGCTGACAGGAGCATTTCATACTGGCCCCATTCAGCCACATGAACCTCGTAATGCACGACGGGTACGTCAGTCCGAAAAAGTCGAGACTAGCTCCGAGGAGGCGTATCTTGTGAGTCGAGCCGCTCGAATTCAGCGATACCCTCTTCGAGCTCTCGCTCCATCGCCTCGTCCTCCGGATCCTCATCTTGGGGTTCCGGCTTCGTGCGAGGTTTGATCGATCGCGAGAAATAGAGCCCCGCCTCAAAGAGCAGCCAGACCGGAACAGCGAGCATGACCTGCGAAAACATATCCGGCGGGGTCATCAGCATCCCCACAACAAACGCACCCACGATGATGTAAGGGCGTTTTGCAGCGAGTTTGACCGGCGTCGTAATTCCCATTCTGACCAGCAGCACCGTAGCCACCGGTACCTCAAAGGCTAACCCAAAAGCAAAAAACAGCTTGAGTACAAAACTTAAGTAAGCACTGATGTCGGTCATCACCAACACACCCGCAGGCGCCGTGCTGGTGAAGAACGCAAAGATCAACGGAAAGACAGCGAAGTAAGCGAACAAAATGCCGAGATAAAAAAGAATGCTGCTTGAGATCAGCAGCGGAATAGTCAGGCGCTTTTCATGCTCGTATAGCCCGGGCGCAACGAATGCCCAGAGCTGATAAAGAAGATACGGCATGGCGACAGCCGTTGCAAAGGCGAAAGCAAATTTAAACGGGACGAAAAAAGGTCCGTGGGGCTCGGTCGAGATCATCGAGTTCCCCTCCGGCAGAGCAGCCATCAATGGCATGGCGAGATACTCGTAAAGAGTATTCGCAAAAGGTGCCGCGGCGATAAACAGCACGAGTACCGCTCCACCGCCCCGCATCAGCCGGTCGCGCAACTCCAACAGATGCGACATGAACGTCGCGCCCTGCGACTCCGGACGATTTGCGGATTGGTTCACCGACGGTGCTAGGCTAGGCAGTGCCGGTTTTTTCGTCGACGTCTTGATTCAGGGTCTTTGCCGACTCTTTAATAGACTCGACGACATCGCCCATCGCATCGTCATTTTTAACGGCGTCCGCCGCTTGCGAAATCTCGTTTGTCACATTCTTCATTTCATCGCCGAGTTTGCGCATATCGGCAAGTTCGCTTTCCCGGATTTCACGATCGATATCTGATTTAACGTCAGCGACCATGCGCCGTGCTCGGCCGACCCACATGCCTGCCGTCCGAGCCGCACGCGGCAAGCGCTCAGGTCCCAACACCACCAGCGCAATGGCTGCAATGATTACGATCTCTAAAAAGCCGATGTCGAACATGACGAGGCCTTCGGCCGATTAGACGCTCGGTTTGCTCTTATCCGTTTCTGCGGCGTCCGCTGACTCCGTAAGACTCTCCGTCTTTTGCTCAGACTCTGCCTCGGATCCGCTGTCGGCCGCCCCACCGTCTTTCATTGAGCTGCGAAACCCTTTTACGGCGCCACCCAGATCAGAGCCGAGATTCCTTAACTTCTTGGTGCCGAACAACAGCAGCACGATCACCAATACGATCAAGAGCTGCCAAATACTAATCCCACCTAACCCCATAATATTCTCCTACCCTCGACTGAGGTAAATGATTCGAGATCTGTATCTCGGTGTTGCTGCGGGTCGACTTCAGAAGCCGAATTCCCCTAATTCTCGCATGATAACCGCTTTGAAAAAACATCGGGAACTAGCGGATTTTATTGAGAAATCATAAACCTCGTGGTCTCCACCACGAAGCGCTTCCGATAGACGCCGTTGAAAGGAGCTAGCCGTACATCTCTTTGGGGTCCTTGAGCACGGAATCCACCGCCGACCAGCCCCCTTTTTCTAAACGCCGGTAAAAACAGCTGTGACGACCGGTGTGGCAAGCAATACCGCCAACCTGCTCAATTTGCAGCAGGATGACATCCTCATCGCAATCCAGCCGGATCTCGCTCACTTTTTGAACATTGCCAGATTCCTCACCTTTGCGCCATAGCTTAGCGCGTGAGCGAGACCAATATACGCCCCGACCTGTCGTCGCGGTCTCGAGCAAAGCCTCGCGATTCATCCAGGCCACCATCAATACGCGGCCGCTATCTGCCTCTTGCGCGATTGCAGGAACCAGGCCATCGGCCGACCATTTAATCTCGTCCAACCAGCTGGATTCTCTCATCCTAAATTTACCTCGATGCCGCGATCGGCCATATATGTTTTTGCCTCGCGAATAGTGTGTTCCCCAAAGTGAAAAATACTGGCCGCCAACACGGCGTCCGCTCGACCGGTTAACACTCCATCGGCAAGATGCTCAAGGGTCCCGACGCCCCCGGACGCAATCACCGGCACCGGCACTGCGTCGCTCACTGCTCGGGTCAACTCCAGATCAAAGCCGTGCTTGGTGCCGTCCCGATCCATGCTCGTCAAAAGAATCTCGCCGGCTCCCCGGTCTGCCATTTCTCTTGCCCACGCGATGGCATCGACTTCGGTGGAGCGTCGACCACCATGGGTGAATACCTCCCAACGATCGCCACGGCGCTTCGCATCAATCGCTACGACAATGCATTGCGCACCGAAGTGACGACTCGCCTCGCTCACGATTTCAGGGTCGTTCACCGCGGCGGTATTGATTGAGACCTTATCGGCGCCAGCATTGAGCATACGATGGATATCAGAAATACCACGAATCCCCCCGCCGACCGTGAGAGGAATAAACACCTGTGAGGCAACCTGACTCACCACCTCAACCATCGTGTTGCGATCACTCGAACTTGCGGTGATGTCCAAAAATGTGATCTCGTCTGCCATTTGATCGTCGTAGCGTTTCGCCACTTCGACGGGATCGCCAGCATCTCGAATATCAACAAACTTCACCCCTTTTACGACTCGCCCCTCGTCAACGTCTAAGCAGGGGATAATCCGTGTAGCCAAGCCCACGATCAAACCCCGCCACTGCTCATTTTTCGCGCGATGCTCTGTCCCTCCTGAAAGTCGAGGGTCCCCTCATAAATGGCGCGACCCGTAATCGCGGCGCTGATGCCAGAGTCCTGAACCGCCACCAGCGCTCGGATATCATCAAGATCCCGGATACCCCCGGAGGCAACAACGGGTATACGAATTGCCTCCGCCAGAGCTGCTGTTGCCTCGACATTGACCCCGCTCAACATACCGTCTCGATTAATATCTGTATAAATGATCGCTGACACGCCGTCGTCCTCAAAGTGCTTCGCGATGTCGATGACATCATGTCGAGACAATTTTGACCATCCGTCAGTCGCAACCCGCCCGTCCTTGGCGTCAAGCCCCACAATGACGTGACCCGGGAATTCAGCACACAAATCGCTCACAAAGTGCGGCTCGTTTACGGCTCGCGTACCAACGATGACGTATTGCACACCCGCATCCAGATATGTCTCCACGCTTTCTGAGTCGCGGATACCTCCGCCCACCTGCAGCGGGACATCGGGAAATTCATCCACAATGGCGCGGATGATTCGTGCGTTAACCGGTTGGCCTGCGATCGCACCGTCCAGATCGACAAGATGTAAACGCTCCGCACCCTGAGCAACCCACCGCCCGGCCGCCTCTTTAGGGTCGTCGTCAAATAGTGTCTCATCGGACATATCGCCTTGTCGTAAGCGTACGCAGCGACCCCCCTTGATGTCGATAGCCGGAATCAAAAGCATAGAAAATTAACCCGCGCAGAAGGAGTTCAGGAATCAGGGTCCCAGACGAGGAAATTCTCTAACAACTGAAGGCCCTGACGGTGGCTTTTTTCGGGGTGAAACTGAACTGCACATACATTTTCTCGCGCGACGGCGCTCACGAATTCTGCGCCGTACTCCGTCATCCCCACGATATGCTCTTTTTTCAGGGCGGAGGCGTAAAAACTGTGTACAAAATAAAACCTCGTCCCGTCCGCAATTTTTTCCCACAGCGGGTGATTTGCGGATTGCGTCACTCGATTCCAGCCCATATGCGGCACCTTCAATCCCAGCTCCGTCATGCACTGATGATCGAATCGTCTCACGCTGCCAGCGATGAGGCCCAGCGCATCAATCCCACCGTCCTCGTCGCTGTGATCGAAGAGCGCCTGCATACCCACGCAAATACCCAGCACGGGTTTGGTTCCAAGCGCGTTTTGAACAGCGTCCGCAAGCCCTCGGCCGATTAATGCATCAAACCAGGAGGCGATGGCACCCTGACCGGGCAGCACCACACGATCAGCGGATCGTATAACGG
>Ga0181588_10000176_pt1 | contig 55041 bp, 58 predicted proteins | sample 071ome_26_FD_148607 | JGI IMG/M metagenome (GOLD analysis project Ga0181588, IMG submission 148607) | Coastal salt marsh microbial communities from the Groves Creek Marsh, Skidaway Island, Georgia - 071409BT metaG (spades assembly) | ecosystem: Environmental > Aquatic > Marine > Intertidal zone...
GAAGAAGGGACCCTTCAGGTTGATGCTGTTCATGAGGTCCCAGTCGGCCTCACTCACCTCGGCGATGTGATGGTGACGGGCGATGCCGGCGATGTTGCCGACGATGTCGATCCCGCCGAGGGCATCGGCGCATTCAGTCACTGCTGCGGCGATGTCGGCGACATCGGTGACATCGAGCCGGCGGGTCGTGACCGACCCCTCGAGGTCACCGGCGAGCTCGGCGGTCTCGGCAAGGCCATCGGTGTTGACGTCGACCGCGAACACGGCGGCGCCCTCGGAGGCGAGACGGATGGTGGTTGCCCGGCCGACGCCGCTGGCGGCGCCGGTCAGAAATGCGATGCGGTTGGTGAAGCGGCTCATCGGGAGCGATGGTACCGGTCGGCCGGCGAGCGGGCGATTCGGTGACGGCGGCGATCGCCGCCTACCGTCCCGCCGATGCACGAACCCCGAGATCTCATCGACGCGATGCGGCGGGTCAACACGGCCGCCCGAATCGCCGAACTGGACGGCAAGGACTTCACCACCGAGATCCAACAGCTGGAGGCGCTCGCCGAGCGACTTGACGCCCTCGCGGTCGACGACATCCGGATACAAGCTTCGCTCTGGCACGACGATCTCGCCGAACGCATGGCCGAGAACCTCACCGCCGGACCGAAGGGCCGGATCAACCGGGCGCTCGAGGTCGGGATTGCGAGATTCTTTCCGTATAGCCCCTATGTCGGCACGCTGAACCCGATCGCCCCGCCGATCGACTTCGCGACGGTCGAGGTCGGCGACCATGCCGAGGTGCACGGTACGCACACGTTCGAGGCGATCGTGAACGGCCCACCCGGCGGGGTCCACGGTGGTGTCGTCGCCGGGGTGTTCGACGAACTTTTGGGCTGCACATGCGTCGTGAACGATGTCTCGGGCTTCACGGGAACACTCTCCATCCGCTTCGCCTCGCTCACGCCGCTCGGTGTGCCGATCACCATGCGGGGCTGGGTCGATCGAGTCGAGGGCCGCAAGACCTTCGCCACCGGCACCTTCCACCATGGTGAAACGCTGTGCGCCACGGCCGAAGGGATCTTCATCGGCCCGAGGAATGCGACCTAGGCCAGTGTGTCGAGGACGCGGCGAACAACCGCGTCGACCGGGCCTTCGATCGATACCGTCGTGCCGATCTCATCGGGCTCGAGTGGCTGAAGCGTCGCGAACTGGTCGTCGAGCAGACACAGCGGCATGAAATGATCGGCTCGATCGGCCATGCGCTCGGCGATCAGTGCCCGGGGACCCGCAAGGTGCACGATCGTGAGCCTCGGTGCACACGACCGCAGATGATCGCGATACGTGCGCTTGAGCGCCGAGCAGGCGACAACGGGCCCCGGGTCGCCGACGAGGGCGGCGCCGACGGTATCGAGCCATGGCGCTCGATCTGCGTCATCGAGGGGCTCGCCTCGCCGCATCTTGTCGATGTTGATGCGGGGGTGGAGATCGTCGGCATCGATGAACGGTCGGGCGAGTGCTGCGGCGATGCCTCGCCCGACCACCGACTTGCCGGACCCGGCAACGCCCATCACGACGATCGGTCGATGTTTCATTGCGTCAGCGATAGATCGCGACCGGGTCGGTCCACGTCGCCAGATCGGGTTCAACGCCGAGGCCGACACCGGTGGGAACCGGGATGTGGCCCCCAACGTGGCGGAGCGGCGGGGTGAGGCAGCCATAGGCCGGTTTCTGGTACGGCTCGGAGATCCAGGTGCCTTCGTAGAACGCGTCGGGCACCGTGGTACCCATGTGCACCGTCGCCGCAGCGGTGATATCTCCACCCCAGGTGTCGTCGATGGTGAGTGGGACACCGAGTTCGACGCAGAGGTCGCGCACCACCCGCAACGGCGTGAGCCCCCCAACGCGGGACAACTTCATCCCGAAGCCTTGGGCGACTCCGTCGGTTACCGCCCGCACGATCGTGGGGATGTCGACCGTCGACTCGTCGAGAAAGAGGGGATGGTGCAGCTTGTCGGCGATGCGGCGGTGCTCATCAAAGGTTCGGCAGGGCTGCTCGATCGTGAGGGCAATGTCGCGACACGCAACGCTGAACTCCATCGTGTCGCGCGTGGTCCAGCCCCGGTTGGGGTCGACCAGGAGTTTGGTGGTCGGGGAGAGGGCCTCGGCAACGGCCCGTACCGCGTCGATGTCGTCGGCGAGGGGGCGGCCGCCCGCCTTCACCTGGATCCGAGGGTAGCCCTCGTCCTCTCGGCGTCGGGCCGCATCGGCGGTCTCCGTCGTCGTGGCCGGCATCACACCAAAGTACGAGGGGACGCTGCTGCGCTTGGCCCCGCCGAGCAGGTCACAGACCCGCTCGCCGTATGACGTTCCGATGAGATCCCAGCAGGCGACGTCGAGTGCGGATTTCGCGTAGCGGTGCCCGTTGAGGGCATGGTCCATGCGCTCGTAGACGAGGCTGCTGCGGCGAGGGTCGAGACCGATCAGGGCCGGCGCAATCGTGGCGATGGCGGCCCGAGCTCCGGCGGCATGCTGCTCCTGGTAGGTCGGGCCGAGGGGTGTCGTCTCGCCGTAGCCGACCAGACCGGCATCGGTGACCACTTCGACGACGGTGCAGTCGAGGGCGTCGACCTCGCTCAGCGACATCTGGTAGCGGCCGTCGGCGACGGTGATCGAGTGTCGGTAGACCCGAACCTCGGTGATCTTCATCGGGGCATGGTGCCCGATCGCTGCCCCGGCTGCCAGCCGACCTCGTCGACGGGTGTTCCGACCGTGATCGACCACCGAGGTCCGTTGGGTCGGTCGACGACGTGGCGGTAGCTGAGACTCATTCGGGGCGGAGCGCTTGCCATCTTCGGAATGGCATGCTCCCAGGCGTGCTGGCAGGCACCGCCCATCACCAACAGGTCGCCGGATCCCAGCATCCATCGGTGGGCGTTTCCGCCCCCCATTGGCCGCAACCCGAAGGTGCGGGGTCCACCGAGCGAGACGATGGCGACGATCGGGTTCACCTCGTGGATCCCGATTTTGTCGGCATGCCAGGCGACCGAGTCCGAGCCCGATCGGTAGTAGTTCACAAAACCCGGCGACAGCCCCTCGCCGTAACCGGATTCGAGCGCCTCGGTGATGTCGTCGAGTACCGGATATGTGCGGCGGCTGTCGGCATCGAGCATGGCGTGGAGTCGGGGTTCGTCGACGAGTCGCCCGTACATGGGTCGTCGTGAATGTCGCCACGGCAGTGCATCGGCCAGTTCGGCGAGGAGTGCGTCGGCACCGGCGAGCCAGGTGTGGGCGTGGTCGATCCAGGTGAACTCATCGAGCCAGGTTCGCTCGACCTCGGTATCGAGCACCGTCGGTGCTCCTTGCCCGAAGACGCTCGTCTGATACGCCAACATCGTCACATGCTAGCGAACAGACGTTCGGTTAACGAGAATGCTTGGGATGGCCGGGGGAGCGGCACGGCCGTCCACACCGAGATCCATCACGCCACGGCGAACCGGCCGACGAGGCCGGCGATCCGGCATCACCGGGGGCGCCTGGCCGTCGCGGTACGATCTCTGAAGCGGGCGCAGATGGAGACCAGGTGCTCTTTCCCACGTTCACGTTCGCGGTGTTCTTTGCCGCGGTGTTGCCCCTCAGCTGGGCGTTGCGTGGACGCGCCACGGCCTGGAAAGTCCTGATCCTCACTGCCTCCGCGGTGTTCTACGGCTACTGGGATTGGCGTTTCCTCGGCCTTCTCGCCCTCATGATCCTGGTCAACGAGGTGGCCGCAGTCGCCGTTCACCGTCAGCCCGAACCGGTACGCCGCAAGCGCCTCACGGGAACGGCTGTCGTCTTCGATCTCGCCGTGCTCGGCGTCTTCAAGTACTACGGCTTCTTCGTATCGAGCCTGGAGGATTCCTTCGGGCTCGAGGGGCCCGCCCTCGACATCGTCTTGCCAGTCGGCGTCTCGTTCTTCACCTTCCAGGCGATCAGCTATGTCGTCGATGTTCATCGCCAGGAGGCAACCCCGGCCCCGCTGCTCGATTTCGCCGTCTACCTCTCGTTCTTCCCCCAGCTGGTCGCCGGGCCGATCGTCCGGGCTACGGAGTTCCTTCCTGAGCTCCGGGCGAGCCGGACACCGGATCGGATCGAAGCGAGTCGGGCGACACTGCTGATCGCTCGAGGCCTCGTCAAGAAGGTTGTCATCGCAGACTTCCTCGGCCGCGCGATCGTCACCGATGCCTTTGGCACGCCGGGGGAGTACTCGGCGTGGGATGTCCTGTTTGGCATCTATGGCTATGCGATTCAGATCTACGCCGACTTCTCCGGGTACACCGACATGGCGATTGGGCTTGCCCTGCTGCTCGGCTTCCGGTTCCCGCAGAACTTCGACCGACCCTATGCCGCCGTGTCGGTCCAGGACTTCTGGCGTCGTTGGCACATGACCTTGTCACGATGGCTTCGCGATTATCTCTATGTGCCGCTCGGCGGGAATCGCAGCGGCCGGGCGACGACCTACCGCAACCTCGTGATCACCATGGGTCTTGGTGGGCTCTGGCATGGTGCAGCGTGGGTGTTCGTCGTGTGGGGCCTCTACCAGGGTCTCGGTCTCGCCATCGAACGAGCGTTGAGCGAGGCGCGAGGCGAACCCGATGTCGAGTTCGACGCAACCGATGTCCGCATCCGAGAGCTCGCCCGTCTCCACAGCGGCGCAGAGGTCGACTCCTGGCGAGAAGACCCAACCTCGCCGGTGCCGTTCTCGCCGCTGGCGGTGCGTCACCTTTGGCTCGGCCGGATCGTCACCTTCCATTTCGTCTGTGTTGGCTGGGTCGTCTTTTTTGCCGGCACGGTGACCGGCGGTGGGATCGATACCGCCCTGGACGTCTTCGCTGCGCTCGGCTCCGGCTGGACCCAGAGCCCCGAGCTCCTCAATCCACTCGTTGTGCTGGTGATCACCCTCGCGATCGCCGTGCAGTACGTCCCGCCCCTGCTCGCCCGTCAGTTGGCTGCCATGTTCTCCACCATCCCTGCGCCCGCAATGGCGATCGGGCTTGCGCTGTGGATCATGGTGGTCGTCGCCCTCGGACCCGAAGGGGTCTCCGAGTTCATCTACTTCCAGTTCTGACATGGATACCAACGACCCCCTCGAGCGAGCTGTGCGCCCCCGGGAACGGGGCGAAACCTGGACGGACGAACAGTTCCGAGCGGCTCGCGAACACGACCTGACCGAGCGAACCACGCCGGTACGGCGCATCGTGCCGGCAGTGCTCGGGTGCTTGCTCCTTGCGCTGCTGTTGACCTCCGGCAAGGTGGTCGAGATCGCCGAGCGTCAGGAGTTCGGCGACGCTCGTGACCGCAATCTCGCCGTTGCCGAGGGCGTCGATCGGGTCGCCAACTTCTTGGCGTTGAACCGGCCCTACGACGCGATCCGCGACCTGCGCGATGCCAACAATGACCGAACCGGGACCGTGGCCGTCGTCACGACGACGGCCACGGCCACGACTACCACGACAACGACCACCGCCCCTGCGGCGAACGACTCGTCGCCGTTAGCGACGACGACGACGACTGCGGCCCCCACCACGACAACGGTGCCCGAGGGTCGAGTGGTCACGGACGACGCCCCGCTGCGGGTGTACGTCGCCGGCGACAGTCAGGCGACCTACCTCGGCCAAGCGATCGCGAGCGAGCGCGGCGTCCGAGCACTCGAGGTGGAACTCGACGACCGGATCTCGACCGGCCTCGCCCGGCCCGACTACTTCGACTGGCCGACACAGTGGGCGACGCAGATGGTCGAACTTGACCCTGAGGTCGTCGTGTTGTTCATCGGCGCCAACGACCATCAAGACATGGTCGATGCAGCCGGGCAGCGCCTCATCGAGGGCAGTGAAGCCTGGCGCGATGAATGGCGCGCCCGCATGATCGCTGCGCTCGACATCCTCACGACCGACAATCGTTTCGTCTACTGGGTGACGCAGCCGCCGATGCGTGATGGCGATCTCGACACAGGTGTGCGGGTGATCAATGAGGAGGCTGACGAGGTGCTCTCCGGTCGTGATGGTGTCACCGCGATTGACATCTGGGAGCTCTTTGGCGGTGATGGTCCGTACCAGGATCGATTGGCCGGACCAGACGGCAACACGATTACGGCTCGAATCAGTGACGGTGTGCACCTGTCGCGACCAGCGGCCTCGTGGGTAGCCGATCTGATCTTCGCCGAGCTCGATGTCCGCTTCGACTTCGCGCCATGAAGACGGCGCTTAGTTGACCCAGGGTTCGGCGGGGTAGTTCGCCAGCAGTCGGATGTCGCTTTGCTGACGCCCGACGACGGTCCACCACAGGTCGGCCGGTTCGGCGTGGAGGAGATCGTCCGCCAATGCGTCGAGCACGATCCACGCGTCGTCGACCAGCTCGGCATCAAGCTGTCCTGGAGCCCACGATGCGTAGCCGGCGAAAAATCGGACGCCCTGGAGTGCGGCCAACTCAGCGGGATCGGTGTCGAGGTCGATCGTGCCGATCCCCGCCGCAATCGGGTTGAACCCACCGCTGGGGTCGGCGGATGCTGCGACACCAAGCGCGATCACCGACGACAGCGATACCGGGCCGCCGCGGAAGACGACCGATGGCGCTGCTGCATGATCGACCCACCCTTCGAACATGTCGGTGACCGGCAACTCGCTCGGCCGGGTCAGCACCACCCCAAGGGCCCCTTCATCGCCGTGTTCGAGCATGAACACCACGGTGAACTCGAAGTTTGGGTCGTTGAGGGAGGGGCTGGCGACGAGGTGTCGTCCGCGGGTGGACATGTCCCATCTTCGCGTGTGTCACGATCAATGCCGTGTTGGCCGCTACTCCGCCCGTCGTCCTCGCCATCGCTGCCCACGACCCGCTGGGTGGAGCTGGACTGGTCGCCGACCTGACGACATTCGCCGCCTTCGGTGTGCACGGCACGGTGGCGGTCACCGCCGTCACCGCCCAGCACCTGGGAAGTGTCGACCGAGTCGAGCCGATGGATCCCGGGCTCGTGGCCGATCAGATCGACGCGATTGCCGACACCTTCACGATCGCTGGGGTCAAGACCGGTCTGCTCGGCTCAGCGGCGATCGTCGATGTCGTCGCCGATCGCATCGACGCCGGCGTGTTGCCGGGGCCGGTCGTCGACCCGGTTCTCGTCGACGGTCGAGGCCACCGCTTTGTCGCCGAGGAGATCGAGCGGGCCTATCGCGAGCGGCTCCTTCCGTCGGCGGTGGTGATCACCCCGAACCTCGGTGAGGCATCCTTGCTCGCTGGGCGCCCCCTGGCCAGTGTCGTCGATGTCGACGCGGTCGCTGACCAACTTGCCGGCCTCGGTGCCGCGAATGTGGTCGTCACCGGTGGATCCGACCGTGGCGCCGCCGCGGTCGATGTGCTCGTCCGGGCCGACGGCACGATCGGCCATCTCGAGTCGCCGTGGGTCGACACGGCGCACGTCCGCGGGTCCGGGTGCACGTTCGCAGCCGCAACGGCTGCGGGCCTTGGCCGCGGCGAGGATGCGGTCGACGCGATCCGCCAGGCGAAGGCGTTCGTCACCGATCGATTGCGGGCCTCCGAGTGGGCCGATCTCGACGAGGCCGGCCCGGTTGCCCACTGGATCTCCGGGTGATGGGGCTGGTGCTCGACGAGTCGGCGGACACGCCTCAGTCGACGTGCTCCCATTCCTCGCCGTAGTGAAAGCAGAGTTCCGTGTCGGGCTGAATATCGACCAGCGCGAAGAGCTCGGGGCCGTCAAACTCCACATTGGGTGACGAGCTGTGGTTGAGCCAACGCAGCTCGTTGTCTCCGTCGATACCGCGGTATGCACCGTCGTCGCCTTCCACCCAGAGGACGTAGGTGCCGTCCTCGTCGCTCGGGCTGCCGGTGTATTCGCCGATGCGTTCGCCGGCGCGGATCGGTCGGGTGGCAAACGCACCGTTGCCGTGGATGGGGGAGGGGCGCCCCTCGACCGGAATGCCGTCGTGCCTGTCGGGGCTCATGGTCGTTCCGGGCGGAGCTCGTGGAGGGTCGCCGGCTGGTCCGGATCGACCCGGGTGCGTCCGTCGGTGATCAGCGATCGGGTGATGGCCTGACCGGCGAGCTCTTCGAAGTCGGCTCGGGCCGGGTCTCGAAGGAAGCCGTCGATGGCGGTCGCGTCGGGGAAGGCCAGGACGAGCACCGTGTCGGGCTCGCCGGGGCCACCGTCGACGGTGTCGACGCGTCGAACGATCTCGCCTCGGTGGCGGGGGAGGAGTGAGGTGAGTCGATCGAGGTAGTCGTCGAAGCGCTCGGTTGCCCCAGTGCCCCAGAGGCGCACGGTGAGTTCGATCTGGGAGTCCGCGGCCATCGGCCGAACGCTATCGCCTTCGCCCGGGCGAGATCATCGCTGGGATCGGATCGTGACGGCCTTGAGATACGACCCCTCGGGGAACCCGACCGGGTGGTCGAGGTCGTGGCCACTCACGTCGAGGACGTCGACGGGATGTCCCGCCCGCTCGGCCGCCCCCAGCACCGTCTGCGTGAGCATCTCGGTGTCGATCCGTGACGTGCAGGACGCCTGCATGAGGGTTGCGCCGGGACGCAGGAGGTCGAGCGCAAGGTGGGTGAGGCGGGTGTAGGCCCGTAGCGCACGCGACACGGCGTCAGCGCGGCTCGCAAACGAGGGGGGATCGACGACGATTGCGTCGAATCGCCGGCCGTCGTCGGCGAGCTGTTCCATGATCTCGAACGCATCGCCGGTCATGGTCTGGTGGTCGACCTCGGCGGCATTGGCGGCGAGGTGCCGGCGGGCGGATTCGGTCGCGTGGGGCGACAGATCCGTCGAGAGCACGGAGCGAGCTCCTCCGGCCGCGGCATGCACCGAGAACCCACCGTGGCAGCAAAAGACGTCGAGGACGTCACCCGCCTCGGCCAGATCGCCGAACGACCGTCGGTTGGCTCGCTGGTCGAGGAAGTAGCCGGTCTTTTGGCCGTCGACTGGGTCGGCGGTCATCGTGTGCCCGTTTTCGAGGAAGGTGACACTCCCGTCAGCGTGCTCGCCGACAAGGATGTCGCCGTCGGCTCGCCCCGGAGTCGCCGGGACCGAGCGAGCCAGCCGAAGGATCACCCGTTCGGGTCCGAGACGCTCGACCAACGCATCAACCACATCGCTGAGGTGTGCGAGCCATGCAGGCGTATAGAGCTTCACGACGAGCGTCGACCCGTAGCCGTCCACGACAAGACCAGGCACGCGATCGTTCTCACCGTGCAACCAGCGCAGCCCCGTGACCTCGTCATCGTCGACGAGCTCCCGACGACGGTCGATCGCCTCGCTGATACGGGTTCGCCACAGCTCGGGGCCCACCGAGGTCTGGTGCGTCGCAAGGACTCGGATGCGAATGGGCGAGGTCGGATCCCAGAGCCCGATCGCGGCGAAGTCACGCGTGTCGTCAAACACGACGGCGAGGTCGCCCGGTTGGCCATCGTGGGAGATTCGCTCGATCGACTGGTCGAAGATCCACGGGTGCCCGCGGCGGATGTGACGGAGTGCCGAGGGAGCGATCCGCACCGCAAGGTTGCGGCGTCCAGCTCGGGGCGACTCGGTAGGCACCCTGCGAGGCTACGACGGATCGGTGGTGCAGGCGGCAACCCGAATGCCGGTTGCGCTGATACCCGGCAGTTCCATCTGCATTACTTTACATAACGAAGATTTCCGGCGGTTTCTTTCACTCCGGCAGGGGTTAGACAGGGTGTGATGACCACGATCCCCGTGCCGACCAGCGCCGACATCGCTGCCGCTGTCGAGCGGTGCACGCCGCTCCTTCGCCGCACGCCGGTCCTGGCGACGACGCCGGGCGACCTCGGGCTCTCCGATTCGGTGACGCTCAAGCTCGAGTCGCTTCAGCACGCCGGCTCGTTCAAGGCCCGCGGCAGCCTCAACACCGCCCTCGGCCTCGGCGTCCCCGCCGACGGGCTCATCGCTGCCTCGGGCGGCAATCATGGGATCGCTGTTGCCCGTACCGCCCGGGTGCTCGGTGTCACGGCCGAGATCTTCGTTCCCGGCGTCTCAGCCCCGGCGAAGATCGACCGGCTTCGGGCTCAGGGTGCGACCGTCAACATCGTCGGCGAACTCTACGACGACGCCCAGGCAGCCTGTGACGCCCGTGCCGCCTCGATCAACGCACTGAACATCCATCCCTATAACGCGCCGCTAACGGTGGCCGGACAGGCCACGCTGGGTGTCGAGTTGCTCGAGCAAGTGCCGGACGTCGACACGGTGCTCGTCGCCGTTGGTGGCGGGGGACTCGCCGCAGGTCTCCGCCTGGCACTCCCCTCGTCGGTGCGTCTCGTTGCGGTAGAAACGGAGGCGTGCAATGCGTTTCACGCCGCCACCGTCGCCCGTGAGCCGGTCGACGTCTCCCCCGCTGGTGTGGGCGCCGATGCACTGGGCGCGCGTCGCGTCGGGGAACTCTCCTGGTCGATCCTGGCTGAGACGACCCCGGCCATCGTCGTTGATGACGCATCGGTCACCACCGCACGCCGCGACCTGTGGGCGCAGTATCAGCTCGCGGTGGAGCCCTCCGCCGCCGTAGCGCTCGCTGCCCTTCAGACCGGCGCCTACCGGTCCGAGCCGGGTGAGCGGGTTGTGGCCGTGGTTTGCGGTGGCAACACCGACCCCGCCGATCTGCTCGTCATCTGATCGTTCCCGATTCGAAGTCGCCGCCTGGCTCAGGGGCCGATACCGTTTCCGCCGTGGCACGACGGCTTGATATCGAACTCACCTCCGACCGCGGCGACGGGCAATGGACCTGGCGTGCAGCCGGAGCCAAGCAGCCCAAGGGCACGCTCGACGGAAGCCTGCTCCCGGCCGGCACCTCGGTCGGCGACGTCGTGAAGGTGGAGGCCGATGCCGACCTCGATGGCCTTACCGTCACCACCGTTTTCGCTCCCAAGGGTGCTCGCAAGGAGGCCGAGACGCTCGAGGTGCTCGGCAGCGGCCGCGACGAACCCCTGGTCACCCAGGTACTCGCGCCGAAGGGCCGTGGCCGTGGTCGAGGCCGTGACGGTGACGATCGAGGTCGTGGTCGTGGCCGTGGCCGTGACGGCAACAACCGTGGCCGGGGACGTCGTGACGGAGAACGTCGCGGTGGCGGCGACCGACGCAACGAACGTCCCCGCCGCCAGCGCGAGAAGCCGCCAGCTCGGCCAAAGGCCCCCCGCTTGCGCCCCGCCCGTACCCATCGTCAGGCCGCGCTCAAGGCGCTTCCAGCGATCCAGCATCCTCTTGCCGAGGAAGTGCTCAAGGGCGGTGTTCCCGGGGTGCGTCAAGCCATCGACCGCATGAACGAAAAGGCCGCTGCCGAGGGCATGCCCAAGATCAAACGCGAGCCGCTTGTCGCCCTCGCCGAGAAGCTGGCCCCGACCCTCAAGGCTGCCGAATGGCGCGACCGAGCCGAGGCTGCCGTCGCAGGCATGGAGACGGTGGATCTCCGCGACATTCGCTCCGTGGTGGTTGCTGCGGATGGAGCCGCTCGAGATGAGGAGAGTCGGGCGCTCGCCGACCAACTGCGTGAGGGCCTTGCCACTCGCGTCGACGTTGAGCACAACGCCTGGCGTGACGAACTCGCCCAGACCATTGCCGAGGGCCGCACGGTTCGGGCTCTGCGTCTCAGCAGCCGCCCGCCGAAGGCCGGTTCGCCCCTTCCGGTCGATATGGCTGAACGCCTGGCTGCCGCCGCATCAGAGTCATTGACCAGTGAGGTCACCAGCGAGCGCTACGCCACCGTGATCGACGCCGTGGCCTTCTCCCCCGTTCGGACTCAGGTCACCGCCCAGGGGATACCCGCCAATCCGAGCGATGAGCTCACGAAGGCCGTTACCAAGCTCGCAAGCCGCATCCCGCACATCGCTGCCCTGTTCGGTATCGACGCGCCTTCACAGAAGCCCCGTGGCAAGGGCAAGCGCCCAACGCCGCCGCCTCCACCGCAGTCGACGGCACCTGAGCCGGCTCCTGAGGCCGCGCCGGCTGCCGACGAAGAGGAGTGATCGATCGCCGATCTTCGGATCGGCGTCGTCAGTCGAGTATCCGGCTCGCTCGGAGGAAGTCAAGCAGGCCGTCGACCAGCGTGAGGGCTGGGATCTCGGCGACATGAACCCAGCGCGCGGCGGCCGCGTCGTCGCCCGGTGTCGGGTCTCGTCGTTCGGTGACCGTCGCGACGAAGTCGACGATGACGAAGTGATGGTCGGGGCCGATGCGCTCAACCCAGTCGAGCGGGTGGTCGATATCGACGTCGAGGCCGGTTTCCTCCCAGACCTCCCGGGCTGCTGCATCGACCATGCGCTCCCCTGGTTCGACTCGGCCGCCCGGCAACGACCAGCACCCCGCCTCGGGTGGCGTGCCCCGCTGGACCAAAAGCACGCGATCATGGTGACGGACCACCGCACCAACAGCGAGTTCAACCTGCCGGGTCACGATTCCAGGCTGCGATGTACCTGGATAGCGCGAGCGACCAGCCCGAACGTCTCGAAGAAGTTCTTCGTGTCGCGATCACCGGGGAGGGCAACGGCATCAAGCCCAATGAGTGATCGCTCGCGGGCCCACTCCTCCACCGCAAGCATCATCGCCTCTCCGACGCCGACCTTGCGGGCATCGGGCAAGACATAAAGATCGGTAATACGAGCGATCGCCCGGCCGTCGTGCAGCGGTTCAACATGACAGGCGGCGTAGCCGACGATCGTTGCATCGATCGTTCCGACGAGCACGAGCGCGTCGGGATCGTTGAACTCATGGTGGAGCCCTGCGGCGAGCGGCTCCGCACGGGCATCGGTCTGCGACCAGACCGCTCCCCCGCGCCTCGGTGTGAGCTCGGCGATCACCGCCTCAGCCATGGCGCTTACGACGGCGAGGTCGTCGGCGACCGCGATCCGGGCGGCGACCTGCATCAGCTCCGACGTTGCCGGATCCGGTTGAGCACGGTCGAGCGGTTGCGATTGGCCTTCTCGAAGGCCTCGATGGTGTCGAGCTGGTCGTCATCGAGTTCGGCGAGCAGCGGGATCACCTCGACCGCGGTGAGCGTCGCGTAGGCAGCGATCGGAAGCTCGGTCTCGGCGCCGGACTCGGTATCGGCGTCGTCGGAGGAGCTTGGCGTGAACAAGGACTCGACCCCCGAGCGGAGGTCGTCCACAAGCTTCACTGCCTCAGACTGGCCGCGACGCGCAGCGACGGTGCCAGCCAAACGAGTGAGCGCAACCTGACCGCGACCACGTTCGGCCAGCTTAGGAAGGAGATCCTTGGCCTCGAGCGCAAGCCCGAGGGGTGCGTACACGAGCGCGTCGAGCAGCTTCTCGGTGACGTCGTCGTCGCTGCTCATTGCCGCCTCAGACCAGCCCGCCGCAGTGGGGGCACTCGCCGTCGACCACGGAGGCCGGGTTGACCAATAAGAAGCAATGTGGACAGGAGAATTCATTCTCCTGTCGGGCCTGGACCGGTTCGGCTTCCCCGGGTGCGACCGTCGGCTTCTTGGCTGTCGCCTGCTCGTCTTCGTCTTCGTCGTCGTCTTCGTCGTCGCCAGCAGCGATGCGGTCCTTCAGAATCGCATCAAGGTCAGCCTCGACGTCGTCGTCGTCTTCGTCGTCGTCGTCATCGCCGGAGGGCCGGGCAGGCGTGGCAACGTCGTCCTCGTCGTCGTCGTCGTCCTCGTCGTCGTCCTCGGCGGTGTCGTCGTCAAGCTCGTCGTCACCAAACTCCTCGTCAAGTGCGTCCTCGTCGAGTTCGTCCTCGTCGAGTTCGTCCTCGTCGAGTTCCTCTTCTTCGATCGTTTCGTCGTCAGACATGTCGTACCTGGATTCGGGGGTTGCGGCGGATCATAGACACTCGGCCGGGTTGCGCAACGTTACGGCCCGCAAAACCGACGGTGACGGGTGCCACGGGTGTTCGGTTACCGGGGATACTGCCCGAGTCTGGAGTGCCGTCGGCGGATGCTGGCACGACCCGCCAGATGGTCAGGCGCCCGTTTGACCCCGGCGCTTTTCCTCGGCGCGGCGCTCAGCGTCGAGCCGTCCGAGCGTCGGCTCGGCCGAGTGGTCGACGAACGTCATCGCCTCCGCCACGGCACGGTGGCCCGCGACCTCAGCGATGGCCGTGTGCATGCGCTGACACACCCGACGATAGGCCTCGTGGCCTTGAGGGCTCGTACGGAGCTCGAGCATGTGGATCGCCTCGCGGGCGTTGAATTGCATCGAATAGCGCACCCGGTAGGCCAGCGAAACCGCATAGGAAGCCTGGTCCGGAAAGTCGTCGTAGAGGAGGTCATGGAGTGCAGCGGAGCGTTCCATCACCGCGTCGAACTCGCCGACGAGCCCAGCAGCATCGACTGCCGGTGGACGGACGAAGCCATGACGGGGCGACAGCGGCTGCCAGTCGATCGTGAGCATGCGGTGGCGCTGGAGGTCTCGGAAGGCGCCGTAATCCGACAGGACATCGAAGCGATAGTCGGTGCGCTCGAACGCACGCCCGGGACGCTGGCGCCGGTTGGCTCGGGTGCCGACGTACGCCGTGATCACCTCAACGCGCTCCTCGACGGTCATGTTGCGCACGCGGGCTTCGATCGTCCGCTCGGACAGCGACGAGTGCGGATAGAGCATGGCGGTGACCATCTTGATCTCGCCGTCCGGGTCGAAATCGACCAGGTCGACGACGTCGTCGGCGACCGGGCCACCGATCTCGTCGCCGAAGATCTGTTCGCTCAGGGCCTCCACCGAGGCCCGGGTGTCGTCCATGTAGGCCGACGTGCGAACCCCACGCTCGGGGAGGTCAACGCGCTTCAGGAACGACGGCACGACCTTGCGGAGTTCGGTGAGCATGAGATCGGCGTAGGCGCGGGCCTCGGGCAGCGGATGGGCCCGCATGCGCAACAGCAGCGCCTCATAGGCCTGCCCCGTGCCGTAGATGCCGACATTCGACAGCGAGGCGGAAGGAAGCATGCCGCGGATCGCGTCAAGGGCTCGGGCCTTGATCGCTGAGCGGTACGCGAAGTCGGAGTCGTTGGGGTCCTTGGGCTGGGCGCCACGGAAGAACTCCTGAAGCTGAGGGATCAACGACGAGTACGAGTCAAACATGCGATCCATGTCGGCGATGTACCGAGTGCCGAACTCCGAATTCAGCAACTCCGGGTCGCGGTAGTAGCGATACCGGCCGCCGAGCCGTTGGTCGTAGGCGATGTAGCGGGTCGACTGCTCGAGGTATGACATCAGTCGGCCCCACTCGAGCACCTTGGTGAGCACGTTGGAGGCCTGCTCGCATGCAAGGTGGACGCCGCCGAGCTGGGCAACGGAGTCATCGCCGTACTCAAAGAAGACCTTGTCGTAGAGCTCTTCGGCGCGTCGGAGCCCGATCGTGGCATCGATCGACTGGTCCCCCTCGATGTCGAGCTCTCCGACGAACTCCTTCAGGAAAAGTCGACGCAGGCTCAGCGCAGTACGCGAGTAACGAGCGAACAGGGCGCCCTTCACGACCTCGGGCAGGTTGACGAGGGCAAAGACGGGCTGGTCGAGATTCGTGAAGTACCGACGGAGGACATCGGCTTCTTCGGCGGTGAACTCTTCGGCGATGTAGACCGTCATCGGGTCGAGACTTTACGTGGTGCCCGGGAACGCGCCGCGGATCGCGTTGCGGGTCTCGTTGCTGGCCAGACAGTCAACGAGCGTGAGCGCCATCGTCAGCGCGCCGTCGATCACGGCCCGGTCACCCTCCTCGCGTCCGGCGTGCACTTCGAACTCGGGCGTGTGGATCGGGGTGCCCTCCGGCGCGACCTTGATCATGGGATGAATGGCGGGGACCGAGTAACTGACGTTGCCCATATCGGTCGATCCGACGACCATTGCGCCCTCCGTTTCGGGGAGTGGGTGGCGGCCGACATCCATGGCGTTCTGGACGTAGAGGTCGAGCAGCGGATGGTTGTCGATCATGTCGTAGAAGGGAGGGTCGACCCACTCGTGGTGCATCTCACAGCCGGCGCTGAGGGCTCCACCGTGAAGGCAGGCCAGCACCCGTTCCTTGAGTGCTTCGAGAGAATCCATGTTGCCGCTTCGGACGTACCACTCGGTGGCGGCCTTCGACGGAACGATGTTGGGCTTGTCGCCGCCGTCGGCGAAGACGCCGTGGATCCGTTCGTTCGGGCGGATGTGCTGACGGAGTGCGGCGACGGCGTTGTAGCCGAGCACAGCGGCATCAAGGGCGTTCAGGCCCGTGTGGGGTGCTGCGGCGGCGTGGGCGGCACGGCCGGTGTAGTGCGCCTCGAGTTGTTGAATGGCGATCGTGTGCATGGTGCGGAGGTCGCGGTCGGCGGGATGGACCATCATCGCCAGATCGATGTCGTCGAAGGCACCCCGGCGGATCATGAACTCCTTGCCGCCACCCCCCTCCTCGGCGGGTGTGCCGAGGATTGCGACACGGCCACCGAGGGCCTCGGCCACCTTGGCAACGGCTAGTCCTGCACCGAGACCGGCTGCGCCGATGATGTTGTGCCCGCAGGCGTGGCCGATACCGGGAAGCGCGTCGTACTCGCACAGCACGGCGACCGTCGGGCCGTCGGCGGTGCCGACCCTGCTCTCGAAGGCGGTGGCCATGTCGTAGGCGCTGCGTTCGACTGCCAAACCCTGATCCTCTAGGACTCCGGTGAGGGTGTCGTGGGCGTGGTGCTCTTCGAAGTTCAACTCGGGGTTGGCATGGATCGAGTGCGAGACCTCGAGCAAGGTCGGTGTGAGCTGGTCGATCTCGGCTCGCACGATCTCTTTGGCCTCTGCGGCGTCCATGGCCTCGAATCTATCGGCTGGCCGGGGTACGGGTTCCCCTAGATCCAGATGTCGAGGGCGTCTGGTTCGAGCCGGATACTGAGGTGGCGGGCGTCGCCGATCGAACGCCCGTCGAGTCGTATCGGCATGGGTCGTCGGAAGTCGTATTGGACCGCTTCGACTCGCCGGGTCGTGATGGCGGGATGTGGCACGTGAGTGCCCAGCTTGAGGCGGGAACGGGCCTGCCAGCGATCGCCGATACTCATCGTGGACGTCTCAAGGGTCTCGAGCCGGCCGTCGCCGGGATGGGCTCGTGGCGCCACATTCCAGCTGCCCACGAACGCAGCGTTGGCGACGACGAGTACCCGCCCGCGCCACCAGGATCGGCGAGCGACAAGATGGTCAAGGAACCAGTGCAGTGCGCCGTCAACCAAGACGGCGCCGAGGTCGACGGTGACGTGGAGCGCTTCCTCGGCAGAGGCCAGATCCGGGGAGGTGGGGCCGCCGAGGGTCCGAACGAGATCGCCGCCCCGAAGACCGACGGGCGGGAGTGGGCGATTCGCTCGCCGTTCGGCCGCGATCATCTCGATCGCTGCGGCGCTGTCGTCGACGACGATGAGGCCCGCGGGTGGCCGGGCCCGCTCACCCCAGTCAGCTCCCTTCTCGACGCTCATGGCGCCTGCACCGAGCCTGACAGGGCGACGACGCCGCGATGGATGGCATCGCCAGCGTGGCGAGCTGCACTGGCCGTGGCCGGATCGGTGGCGTTCGCAGCCAGCTGACCGAGCAGGTCGGTGAGTTGCTTGATGTTGCGCACGAAGTCGCCGGCAGTCATCTCGTCGTTGCGCCCGAGCAACACGCCAAGCGACTCCCCCGCCGCCCAACTGTGCGCCACTGGCGCGAACCCCGGGTCGGGTGATCGAGTCTCGTCGACGCCGGCACCCCGCTCCGCCGTTTTGATCGACTGGGAGAGCTCCTCAAGTTGCCGGAAGCGCTGCATGGCCGTCGGTGAGGGGAACCAAGGCTCAGGGGGTGGCGTGGGACTGCGATGTTCGTAGGTGAAGCAGGAAGCGAGCGACGCAAGCTCTGGCGCCGAAAGCCCATCGAAGAGCCCTTCGGTGAGCGCTTCGGCCACGAGGAGATCGGCTTCGTGATAGATCCCGGCGAGGGTAAGACCTGATTCGGTGACGGCCCAGCCATCGAGGTGACCACGGCTGCGGAGGACCTCAGCAACGGCGTCGAAGCGGCGCGCAATCGAGGCCTGGTCTCGCCGAGCGCGCCGTTCGAGCTGCGTAATTTCGTTCCGGGTGCGTTCCAGTACAACCCGGGGATCGTTTCGTTGTGTTCGACGACGTCGGGAGCGTGCGGAGTGCCCGGCGCCGGATCGACGGATACGGCTGGCGACATCTTGGCGATAGTCGATGCGCTCAGGTGCCATGGGGAATGGCAGATCGATCCGGCCGATCGTGTGCGGCGCAGCTTCGAGTTCCTCAAGACGCCAACGGATCTCGCGACTGCTCTCGTTGACGAGCCGGATCCGAGCCCGACCACCCTTGCGCCAGCTCACGCCGAGGATAGCGAGGCGAAGTCCGTCGTCGTCGACGATGAGGTCCCCCGGCCGCAGCCGGCTGACGGCGTCGCTGATTACCTCGGGACTGTCGACCTGCGGCTCGTCGAGTGGCGGGAGTTCGGCGACGGTCGCGGCAAGGTCGCGCTCGCGGTCGCGTTCTCGGGCGAGGCGTTGTTCGAGTCGGGCCACGCCCGTGTCGGCTTGGTACTGCGCGAACGAGCGGGCGAGCAGCGCTCGGGCGGCGTCGGGGTCGAGGCGCTGGAGCAGGTTCGTGGCCATGTTGTAGGTAGGGCGAAAAGCCGACCGCAGCCGGAAGCTCGTGCTGCCGGCGAGTCCAGCCACCTGCTCGAACCGCACGAACGGCGACCACGGAACGATCGCATGCCCGGTCTCGTCGAGCCCCCGACGCCCAGCTCGGCCGGTGAGCTGGGTGAACTGGGCCGGCGTGAGCTGCTCGTGGGTCTCACCGGTGAACTTGGTGAGCTTGTCGATCACGACACTGCGAGCTGGGAGATTCACTCCCAGTGCGAGTGTCTCCGTGGCGAAGACGACCCGGACGAGCCCCTCCGCGAAACACTGCTCCACCGTTTCCTTGAAGGCCGGAACGAGGCCCGCATGGTGACTCGCAATACCGCGCTCAAGTCGATTACGCCATGCGCTCGTGTCGAGCACCGCAAGATCGGCCGCTGGCAGGCCACGCAGGCGCTCATCGGCGATCGCTCGGATGCGATCGGCCTCAGTGGAGTCGGTGAAGCGGGCGCCGGCCCGCTCGAGCTGCTCGGCCGCTTCATCACACCCGCGTCGACTAAAGACGAACCAGATCACCGGCAAGAGGTCGTGGTCCTCGAGATGGTCAAGCACGTCGAGCCGCGCTGGTGTCGTGTACGGGCTCTTTTCTCTCTTCCCGCGGTCGCTGCGGCGGCCACGGCGCAGGTCGGGGTCAAAGCGGTGACCCTCATGGTTGGGCTCGCCGTCGACAAGGGTGGAGATGACGTGGAGTCGGTGCCCGCGTCGATCGCCCACTGCGTACAGGTTGGTGAGCTCAACCGGGCGCTGTCGCTCGACGACACAGCCGGTCGCGCCTCGGATCGACTCGATCCAGCCGGCGAGTTCGTCGGTGTTCGACACCGTGGCTGACAGACACACCAGCTTCACGTGGGCCGGCAGGTGGAGCATGACCTCTTCCCAGACCGGTCCACGAAAGGTGTCCTCGAGGTAGTGCACTTCGTCCATGACGACGAACGCGAGGTCGTCGAGCGTCCGACCCTCGTAGAGCATGTTGCGAAGCACCTCGGTGGTCATCACGACGATGTCCGCGTCGGCGTTGAGCGCATTGTCGCCAGTAAGCAAGCCGACCCGTGACGAGCCGATCCGCTCGCTCAGGTCGCGGTACTTCTGATTCGAGAGGGCCTTGATCGGGGCGGTGTAGAACGCCCGCTTGCGTTCGCTCAGTGCTCGGTCGATTGCATGCTCAGCGACGACGGTTTTGCCGCTGCCGGTTGGCGCAGCGACGAGGACTGATCGCCCGGCATCGAGGTGTTCGATGGCGTCGAGCTGGAAGCGGTCGAGAGTGAAGTCGCGCCCGGATGACGTCACGAAGTCTGCGCAGCTTTCCGAGAGCGTCGCTCTCGCACGAACCCGAACGCGATGGAGATCTCGTAGAACAGCCACATCGGGACCGACAGGATCATCAGGGTGAATGGATCACCGGATGGGGTGATGAAGGCCACGAGGATCACGATGCCGACAATGGCGTATTGGCGGCCACTCACGAGCGTGCGGTACCCGAGGATGCCGAGGATCTGCAGGAAGATCAGCACGATCGGGAACTCGAATGCGATCCCGAACGCAACGATCATCTTGATCACGAAGCCGAGATAGTCGCCCGGTGCGAAGAGGCTCGTGAAGTCCTCACCGCCGACCTGGCTGAGAAAGTCCAGCGCGCGCTCGATGCTCCAGTAGGCCAGACCAGCACCGGAGAAGAACAGTGCCACGCCGCCCCAGACGAACGGCAGGGCGTAGCGCTTTTCGTGGCTGTACAGGCCGGGAGCAACGAAGGCCCAGAACTGCCAGAGGATCATCGGCATCGCAACGATGATGCCGCCGTAGCCGGCCACGGTGAGGCGAACGCTGAAGGGTTCGAGCGGATTGCGGACGTAGAGCTGGCACTCCTCCCCCGCTTCCAGGGTCCGGCAATACGGCTCCAGGAGGAACTCAATAATCTGTGGGTAGAAGATCCAGGCGATGATCGCTCCGACACCGACCGAGGCGAAGGCGATGATCAGCCGCCGACGCAATTCCGTCAGGTGCTCGATCATCGTCATACGGCCCTCGTCGCCGCGTGCGACCTGCTTGTCGTTCATGCGCTCGGTGCCGGTGGATCATCGTCGCCGTCATCGTTGGAGGCTGACGGCAGTGGAGGGTCGGTATCGCCGGGCGGGGTCTTGATGGCGTCAGCCGCGGCCGACGCGGCCTGGTTGAACGGTTCGAGCATGTCGGCCTTGGCCTGCTCGGCGGCCCGAAGTGGCTCCTCCATCGCTTCGCGCATCTCGCGCTGAAAGCCTCCGGACAGTCGCCGAATCTCCTGAACGGCCCGGCCAACGTGCCTGGCTGCATCGGGCAGCTTGTTCGGGCCCAGCACGAGAAGGGCAACGAAGAAGATGACGAGCAATTCGCCGCTGCCGAGATTCCCCATGGATCGATGCTACCGACGTCCGTTCGGATCCTGAGACCACCACTGGGGGCGCCGACCCAAGCGAAGACGGGCGTCGTCGATCTGGGCGAGCGCGCGTTCGTTGAGTTGATCGGACGCCCGTACGAGGTCGTTGGTGGCGACAGCGGTGGCGGTCGACCGACGCAAGGACGATCGGAGGGTGCCGAGCTCACGTTCCACTGAACGCAGACCGAGGGTGAGGCTGCCCAAAGCGATGATCACGGCAAGAGCGGGCAACAAGAGGGAGAACGGCACGATGGCACCGTAGCCGTCGAGCCCGTGCATGTTTGGGCCGGCACTCGTCGGGTGGCTGGGTGCCTGGAGCTCCCGCTGATCGTTCGACGCAGGTCGTCCCACGATTCTCCGGGTGTGTCGAGATCGAGGAGAAGTGTCACGATGGGCCGTGATGTCGACCCGGATTCGTGCGCTCTGGTCCCCACCTGTGCTCTTTGCACACCGCGGCGCCAAGGCTCATGCCCCTGAGAACACCCTGGAGGCCTTCGAATTGGCCGCGAAGCTTGGCGCAACCGGGATGGAGTCCGACGCCTGGCTCACCCGCGACGGCGAGGTCGTGCTCGATCACGATGGTCGACACCGATTCTTCCCTCGCAAGGCAATCGCCGAGGTCGACCGGGACGACCTCAAGTCACACATCCCCACCCTTGGTGAGCTCTACGCAACGATCGGCACGGAACTCCCCCTCAGCATCGATGTGAAGGATCCGGCGACCTTTGAACCGATGGTTGAGGTGGCCCGCGCCCACGGTGCCCTCGATCGACTCTGGGTGTGTCACCCCGATCTCGACCTGCTCCAACAATGGCGTGACCTCTCGCCCGAGGTGCGCCTCGTGAACTCCACGTCGCTCGACGCACTCCCCCATGGACCCGAACGGCGAGCCGCAGAGCTGGCCGCAGCGCGAATCGACGCCGTCAACCTCCGTCAGCAGTACTGGACAGGTGGGCTGACCACGCTCTTTCACCGGTTCGACGTGCGTTGTTTCGGCTGGGACGCGCAACATGAGCGGCAGATCGCCCGCCTCATCGACATGGGCATTGATGCGGTCTATAGCGACTTTGTCGATCGCATGGTCGCGGTGGCCGCGACCTTTGAAGGCGACGCTCGCGCGGTCGCTGACGACATCGACTGACGCAGGGTCGATCTACAGGAAGCTGAGGTCGCTCAGCGGCCAGACCTTCAAGAACGCGCGACCGATGATCGCGTCCTGCTCGATCGGTCCGAAGGAGCGGCTGTCGGTGGAGTTGTCGCGGTTGTCGCCGAGCACGAAGTACCAGCCCTCGGCCAGCGTGCAACGGTCGGCGGCGGGCGTGTTGGTGCAGCCCTCGCTGACGATGGTGCCTGCGTTCGCGCGGGTGTCGCTGTCGAGGTACGGCTCGTTCAGAAGTTGGCCGTCGATGAACACGTCGCCGTCGACGAAGGTGATCGTCTCACCCGGCAACGCCACGACCCGTTTGATGAAGTCCGTGATGCTGCCCGGCGCAGCCGGGGGTTTCTCGAACACGATGATGTCGCCTCGGTCGACATCGCCGATGCGATAGCTGAGCTTGCTGACCAGCACGCGATCGTCGACGTTGAGCGTGTCGGTCATGGATTCTGACGGGATGTAGAACGCCTGGAGGAGGAATGCCTTGATCAACAAGGCGACGGCGAGGGCACCGACCGCGACTGCGACCCACTCGATCATGGATCGCAGCGAGGACTCGACACGCCGACTCGAACGTTGGGCGCTGCGGGCGCCACCAGGGTTGCCCTCGGTGGCGCCGCCCCAAAACGAGGCGTCCTCGGTCGGGTTCTGCCCGTCAGGGTCGGTCACAGGGGAACCCTATCGGTTCAATGCACGCCGATCGGCGCACGGAAACCGGGCGGGAGGCGCGCTCAGGAGTAGCGGGCCAGGATGCGGTCGGCAGCGGAACTGGCAAGATCGGTTCCGAGGGAGGGGTCCGCGGCGAGGACGGTGGCGTCGGGTCCGAGACGCAGCAGGAGACGCTCGAGCCAGGCCCGGGCAGAGACCGCCATGGTCACGATGATGTCCTCACCGCTGTCATCGATCGCCTCAACAGGGTATTGCTCTACGACCCAGCGTGCGGCCGGGGCGAGTTGCAAGGTAACGCGCGGATCGTCGCTCGACGGGGTGAACGAACCGTCGATGCTCGCCTTGGCGCCTTCGACGGGGATGTCGGTAGCGACGGCGGCGCGGATGCGGTCGACGCGGAAAACGCGCGCTCCCTCGGCACGAAGACACCATCCGCTGAGATACCAGTTTCCCTGATCGCTGAAGACCTTGGCCGGCTCAACGCGACGCTCGCTGAGTTCGTCGCGGCCATAGGAGTAATACTCAAGTTCGACCTGCACTCCTCGCTCGAGGGCGTCGCGCAGCACGCCGAGCGTGTCGGCGGGGGCAGTGCCGAGTCGCACGTCGACAGCTCGCTCGGCGCCCTCCCCAAGCGCTGTGCCGAGTTTGGTAAGCGCCCGCAGCAGCGGTGAGGCCGCGTCGCGATCGTCGTTGGTGTCGGTCATCGCGAGGACTGATCGACCGGCGGTGAGGAGTCGTGCGCCGTCTTCGGGCGATAGGCGAAGTGGCCGGGAGAACCAGTCGGCGTACCTGATGCTCACCTGGTCATCGGAGACATCGACCTCGATGAGCGCGTCAGGGGTGAACGGGTACACCCCGACGAAGAACACGATTTCCTGAAGGTCTTCAAGGAGCTGGGCCCGGGGGTAGGCGAAGCGTTCGACGACATCGTCGATGAGCACCCCGTCAGGGCGATCGGCGACCCACGGGATCACCGAGAGGAGGCGAGCCAGTCGGTCGCGTGCGTTGAGACGACCGCTCACCGCTGGGCCTCCAACCAGTCGACGAAGTCGTTGCGGAGATCGATCGGCTCGAGGATCTCTGCATGCTCGAGGAACGACAGTACGAACGAGCGAAAGGCATCGATGTTGCGGACGTCGAGCGTGGCGGTGACGGAGCCGTCGGGCCGATCGACGACCTCACCGAGGATGTGGCGGGCATAGGCCGCCTGATCAGCATCGACCGCGATCGTCGCAACGACGGCTGGCCCGTCGCCGAGTTCCCAGCCGCGAAGGTCGATGGGCTCGGTCACGTCACCAACGGGCGCAGTCGCAGGGCCGATGAGCGAAACGGCGCCCTCGACGCGGTCGACGCGGTAGAGCCGCTCATCCTCGCGAAGGCGGTCGAAGCCGCTGAGGTACCAATGGCCGCGCGTGAACGACAGTTTCCACGGCTCAACGATCCGCTCGACGCCGTTGTACGTGAACGACAGCGCCTGACGGTCGACGGCGGCGCCGATCATGGTTGCCAGCGTGTCATCGAACGGGATCCGGCCGACCGTGTCGGCCGGGGCACCCGCACCGGCGGCACCGAGCTTCACGAGTGCGGTGTCGTCGTCGTCGAGTCGGACGAGGTTGGTGGCGAGATGGAGCGCCGCGAGCTCGTCGGCTTCGAACGCGAGTTCGGTACCGGCGTATTCATCACGGTCGAGCCGGTAGCCGTCGACAGGCGGATCGACCCCGGGCACAGGTTCGACCCGCAACGGCATGCCCATGGAGCGTAAATCGTCCTTGTCGCGTTCGAAGGCTCGCCTGAAGGTGGCTTTGGCGTCGGGGTAGCCGCCAACCCGGTCACGAAGTTCTTCGGCGGTGAGCGGTATCTCGGCGTGCAGGAGCGCAGCGGTGAGGTTGAGCAGCCGCTCGAGCTTGTCCATCAGACCCCCCTCCCGGTCACAGCGACGCGATCAACTTGTCGACCCGCTCGTCATGGGCCTTGAACGGGTCCTTGCACAAAACGGTGCGCTGCGCTTGATCGTTGAGCTTCAGGTGAACCCAATCGACGGTGTAGTCCCGCTTGCGTTCCTTGGCCCGAGTAATGAACTCACCTCTGAGTCGAGCACGAGTGGTCTGTGGGGGGTTCTCGACGGCATGGGAGATCTCCTCGTCGGTGACGATTCGGTCGACCATGCCCTTGCGCTGCATCCGGTAGAACAGGCCCCGCTCGCGGTTGACGTCGTGATACTGCAAGTCGACGAGGGCAACTCTGGCATCGCTGAGGGCAAGGTCGTGGCGCTCCCGGTACGCCTCGATCAGCTTGTACTTGATGACCCAGTCGAGCTCCCGGTCGAGCTTGAGTGGATCGTCCTCGAGATGGCTGAGCGTGTATTCCCACATGTCGAGTGCGAGCTGCTCCTCCTCGGTGAGGTCGTGGTGCTCGGCGAAGCGAAGCGCCCGGTTGAGATACTCGCTTTGGATGTCGAGGGCCGAGACTTCGCGTCCGTTGGCGAGACGGACCCGTCGGGTGCAGGTCATGTCGTGGCTGATCTCGCGAATCGCACGGATGGGGTTCTCGAGCGTCATGTCGCGGAGCACGACTTGGGGCTCTTCGAGCATGCGCAACATGAGTGAGCACGCTCCAACCTTGAGGAAGTTCGTGTACTCGCTCATGTTCGAGTCGCCCACGATCACGTGGAGCCGTCGGTAGCGCTCGGCATCGGCGTGGGGTTCGTCGCGGGTGTTGATGATCGGACGGCTTCGCGTGGTGGCAGAGCTGACGCCCTCCCAGATGTGTTCGGCTCGCTGGCTGACGCAATATCTCGCGCCCCGAGCCGTCTGCAAGACCTTCCCGGCTCCGGCGTAGATCTGGCGGCTGACGAGGAACGGGATCAACACCTCGGTGTACGACGAAAAGTCATCGCGGCGGCTTGTGCAGTAATTCTCGTGACAGCCATAGCTGTTCCCGGCGGAGTCGGTGTTGTTCTTGAACAGGTAGACGTCGCCGTGCACGCCCTCGTCGCCGAGGCGCTGCTCAGCACTGGTGAGGAGCTGTTCGAGGATCCGCTCCCCTGCCTTGTCATGGACGACCAGCTCCCGCACGCTGTCACACTCAGGCGTGGCGTACTCGGGGTGGCTGCCGACGTCGAGGTACAGCCGGGCGCCATTGCCGAGGAAGACATTGCTGCTTCGGCCCCACGACACCACCCGACGGAAGAGATATCGGGCGACCTCATCAGGACTGAGCCGCCGCTGTCCGCGCAGGGTGCAGGTGACGCCGTATTCGTTCTCGATACCGAAGATCCGTCGCTGCACGGCGACAACTTAACGTCATCCTCGACCGTGGGCGCGGTCGGCGACAGCGGTTGGTCGGTGCCACGACCCGGCCAGGCGGCCGCTTCCTCCGGGGCCGGGTCTTACGCGAGCAGTTCGGTGATCTCGGGATCGTCGAGCCGGCGGAAGGTTCGGCGATGGTCGCCTCGCTCCAGTACGGCAACCTCGAGCGCGTCGGCCGCGAGGTTGCGCTCCGGTCCGGCGAGTGCGGCGACGGCCTGACGGAGCCCGTCAGCGAGGGTGGGAGGTTGATCGAACGTACCGAGCCGCTCAGCGATCGCTTCGGTCTCGCCTCCCAACACCACCGACATGTCTTCGTCGATGACGGTGCCGTCGTACAGGATGTGGAAGAGCTGGTCACCGGACCCGTCGGCGGCGTGGCCGATCTCGGCCACAAGGATTTCGACCTCCATCGGCTTCATCTCGTGGGTGAAGATCTGGCCCAGGCTTTGCGCGTACTGATTGGCGAGACTCCGTGCGTCGACGTCCTCGCGGCTGAACGAGTAGCCCTTCATATCGGCGTGACGAACACCAGCGATGCGGAGCTGGTCAAACTCGTTGTACTTGCCGACTCCGGCGAAGGCGATCCGGTCGTAGATCTCACTGACCTTGCGCAGCGTTGACGAGGTGTTTTCGGCGCAGATCGCGACACCGTTGTCGAACCGGAAACCAACGAGGCTTCGGCCGCGGGCGATGCCCTTGCGGGCGTAATCGGCGCGGTCTTTCATGACCTGCTCAGGGGCGACGTAGAACGGCATGTTCATGATGGTCAGTTCCCCTGTCGGCGGGCGATGAGCGTCTGGGTGCGGGCGGCGAGATCATCGTCGCTGATCCGGGTGTAGCCCTCGGCGGTGATCGTGGCGACGATCGGATAGATGCCGCGGATCGGGTCGGGTCCGCCAGTGGCAGAATCCTCGTCGGCGGCTTCGAACAGCGCCTCGATCGCCAGGTCGGTTACTTCGCCGGCGTCCATGCCCTGGCGGTAGCCGAGCTTCACAACGGTACCGGCGTGAAGGCTGCCCGAACCGGTCGACGCATGGTCGGCCTCCTCGTAGCGGCCGCCGGTGACATCGAATTCGTAGAGGCGGCCTTCACCGCGGGTGAGATCGAATCCGGCGAAGATGGGAACGACGACCATGCCCTGCATGGCCATGGGGAGGTTGCCGCGAATCATTTGGCTGAGCTGGTTGGCCTTGCCCTCCAGGCTGAGCGCCATGCCCTCCACCTTTTCGTAGTGCTCGAGCTGGAGCTGGAACAGCTTCACCATCTCGATCGCCGGGCCGGCGGCGCCCGCGATCGCGACACCGCTGTGCCGGTCGGCTGGGAAGACCTTCTCGAGTGTGCGGTGGCTGATCAGATTGCCGGAGGTGGCGCGACGGTCGCCGGCCAAGAGCACGCCGTCAGCGAAGCGGATTGCCACGCAGGTCGTGCCGTGGCGGTAGTCGTGGGGGTCGAGCGCCCCGTCGATCGGTGAGGGAGCGACCCCGCTCGATGCGAGCAGGCGCTTGAAGTCAGGTCCCGGATCGTCCTGGACGCTGAACAGCGGGAGATTCATGAGGGCTACTGCCCGCCCTTCTGGATGTAGCTCTTCACAAAGTCCTCGGCGTTGGTTTCGAGAACCTCATCGATCTCGTCCAGCAGATCGTCGAGCTCGGCTTTGAGCTCCTCGCCACGCTCGGATGCCGACGGCGCTTCGGCCGCCTCGTTCTCACGTTCATCGGGGGTGGGCTTGCGGATCTGCTCACGTTCGGCCATGACGTCTCCCTGGTCGCTCGTTCAGGTCCCGAGCCGCCGGAGCAGCTCGGCAGCGCTTTCGCACTCGTCGAACAAGGTACCCACATGGGCGCGGGTCCCGCGCATCGGCTCCATCATCGGCACTCGCCGTAGGGCGTCGGAGCCAATATCGAACACGAGGGAATCCCAGTTGGCGGCGACGACCTGCTCCGGGAAGGTGTCGATGCATCGGCCTCGGAAATAGGCACGAGTATCGGCCGGAGGCTCGTCGATTGCCGCGATCGCTTCAGCATCGGTGACGAGCCGCTCCAGGCCGACCCGCCACGCAAGCCCTTTGTCGGGACGCATGTCGGTGTACTGGATATCCATCGCTCGGAGCTTGGCATCGCTCCACTCGAGGCCATGACGCTCGCGATAGCCCTCAAGCAGACGGAATTTGGCAACCCAGTCGAGTTGGTCGGCGAGTTCCATCGGGTCGCGCTCAAGGCCGGCCAGCACGTGCTCCCAGCGGCGCAGGACCTCATGGGTGGTCTCGCCGCCTGTCGCGTCGGTTCCGTGCCGATCGACATACTCCTTGGCGAGATCGAGCAGCTCCCACTGCACCTCCAGCGCCGTAATCGTCGAGCCGTCGGCGAGCGGCAGGCCCTCTCGGAGGGTGAGGTCATGGCTCACGTGTCGCATCGAGGCGACAGGTGATGCGAATTCGAAGTTGTGCGGGATGAGATCGTCCTCGACCATGGCGAGCACGAGAGCGGTCGTGCCGATCTTGAGGAAGGTGGCGACTTGCGATGGGTTGGCGTCGCCGACGATCACGTGGAGTCGGCGGTACTTGCGGGCGTCGGCGTGGGGTTCGTCGCGGGTGTTGATGATCGGCCGCTTGAGCGTGGTTTCGAGCCCAACCTCCTCTTCGAAGAAGTCGGCGCGCTGGGTGAGCTGGTAGTGCACCTCGTCGGTGCGCTGCCCCGGCAGTTCGGCACCGACCTTTCCCGCTCCGGTAAAGATCTGCCGGGTGATGAAGTGCGCCGTGCAGTGGCGCACGATGCGGCCGAAAGGTGTGTCGCGGCTGACGAGATAGTTCTCGTGGGTGCCGTAGGAGTTGCCCTTGCCGTCGGAATTGTTCTTGTACAGCACCAGCTCCTGACCTGCCGGGAGCAGCTCTTGTGCGGCGGCCATCGAACGCTGGATGATCAGTTCGCCGGCGCGGTCGTACAGGACGGCGCTGCGTGGGTCGGCGACCTCCGGGGTCGACATCTCCGGGTGGGCGTGGTCGACGTAGTAGCGGGCCCCGTTGCGGAGCACGGCGTTGACGAGATGCGTCTCGACCTCCGGCGGTAACGCTCCGAGTGGGCTGAACCCCCGTGCGTCGGCCCCGGGTGTCTCGTCGATGAAGTCCCAGGCAATCACGTCCGAGCGGGCGTCGGGCTTGTACTCCTCGGACGCGAGAAACGCGTTGATCAGCAGAGACGACGCCGTGATCGGGTTGGGCTCGTCGATGCCGCGGTGGACGATTCCGTATTCGGTCTCGATCCCGAAGGTCTTGGCGATAGCCATCGGGCGAACCCTACTCACTCCTCGCCGCAACGCCCGATCGGCCGTGTGACCGTTCGTTGAGCTCAGTCGGCGGCGGTCTTCTTGTCGATGATGCGACGTCGGTACCGGCGACCAAGGCTCGTCAGGATCTCATACGGAATCGTGCCGGCGGCCGCCGCTACGTCGTCGATGGTGATGGTTGGCCCGATCAACTCGGCGATCGAACCAGCGGTGACGACGACGTCGGTCGGGAGTTCGGAAATGTCGACGGTGATGAGGTCCATCGAGATCCGACCCACGATCGGGGCGGCGTGGCCGTCGAACGCGACCCGACCGCGGCCTGACTGGGCTCGAAGGAAACCGTCGCCGTAGCCCACCCCGATGGTCGCCACACGACGCTCCCCTGCCGTCGTGTGGGTCGCTCCGTACCCGATGGTGTCACCGGCGGCGACGGTACGGACCTGAAGCACGGGCGACTGGAGATGGATGACCGGGTGAAGACCGAGGCGTTGTCCGGGACTCGGGTCGCAACCGTAAAGCCCGATACCGGGACGGACGTGATCGAAGTGGTACGCCGGGCCGAGCGCGATGCCCGGCGTGTTCGCGAGTGACGCCACGCCCATCGGCAAACCCGCCCGGATCCGGTGGTACGCCGCCAACTGGCGTTCGCTTTGGCTTGTGTCGGGATCATCCGCCGACGCGAGGTGGCTGATGACGTGGACGATGTCGAGCTGCTCGAGTCTCGACGGGTCGGCCAGGAGCGCGGTGGTATCGGCAACATCGAGCCCGGTGCGGTTCATGCCGGTGTCGAAGTGCAGGCTGCACCGAAGACGGTCGGGTCGTCCCGCCGACAGCAGGGACCAGCGTTCGACCTGTTCGCCGCTGATCAACACGGGGACGAGATCGTGGGCGATCAGGTGCTCGGTGGTGCCAGGGTGAGCGCCGGCGAGGACGAAGATATCGGCCTCGGGGAGCGCTTCGCGCAGGTCGATTGCTTCGCTGATGTCGGCGACGAAGAACTCGGTGCAACCCTCCTGAGCGAGCGCCTGAGCCACCGGAGTCGCGCCGAGGCCATAGGCATCAGCTTTCACCATCGCGGCCACCAGCGCTCCACCGGCGTGCTCACCGAGGCGCCGCCAGTTCGACCGGAGGGCGGCGAGGTCGATGACGAGTTCGGACGCGGTGAGGGGTGATGGCGCCATGACCTCAGTCTCCCCGATCCGAGCGGCGAAGCGTGATCAGAGGATCTGAGAGAGGAACAGCTTGGTGCGGTCCTCTTCGGGCGAGGTGAAGAAGTGCTCTGGCGTACCGGTCTCCACGATCTCACCGGACTCCATGAAGATGATCCGGTCGGCGACCTCGCGGGCAAAGCCCATCTCGTGGGTGACCACGATCATGGTCATACCGCCGCGAGCGAGATCCTTCATCACGTCGAGGACCTCCTTGATCATCTCGGGGTCGAGCGCCGAGGTGGGTTCGTCGAAGAGCATGACGCGGGGTTCCATCGCAAGCGCTCGGGCGATCGCCACCCGCTGCTGCTGGCCACCGGACAGTTGGCCCGGGAACTTGTCGGCCTGTTCGGGAATGCCGACCCGCTCGAGGAGTTGGGTGGCCAAGGCCTCGGCTTCACCACGCGGCTTTTTGCGGACCCAGATCGGAGCCAACGTGATGTTGTCCCTCACTGTCAGGTGCGGGAAGAGGTTGAACTGCTGGAACACCATGCCGACTTCGGAGCGGATCTTCTCGATGTTGCGGGTGTCGTTCGTGAGTTCGACCCCGTCGACGATAATGCGGCCGCCCTGGTGTTGTTCGAGTCGGTTGATGCAGCGGATCCACGTCGACTTGCCCGACCCCGACGGACCCAGCACGACGACCACCTCGCGCTCCTTGATCGTGGCCGACACTCCCTTCAGGGCCTGGAAGTCGCCGTACCACTTGTCGACACCCTCACAGATGATCATGTCGTCGCGTGCGGCCAACTCTTCGGTGACGGCAACGGTTGCGTCGTTGATGCTCATGGTTTCTACCTTTCACCGACGCCGAGATTCTTCTCGAGGCGCTGGGAGTACTTGGACATGGCGTAGGCGCCGACGAAGTAGACGACACAGATGAACAGGAGCGCCGGCTTGCGCTCACCGAGGAATTCCGGCTGGTTCGGGATGATGTCGCGCGCCATGCGGAGGAAGTCGAACACGCCGACGATGGCGAGCAGCGACGTCTCCTTGTAGGTGGCGATCGCCTGACCGACGAGCGGTGGGATCGAGACCCGCAGGCCCTGCGGCAAGACGATGAAACCGGTGCGCTGCACCGTGGTGAGGCCGAGCGCATCGCTCGCTTCGTACTGTCCTCGCCGCACCGCCTGGAGACCGCCACGGACGTTCTCGGCGAGGTACGCCGCCGAGAAGAGCACGAACGCGATCGTGACGGCGGCCAAAAGCGCCAGTTCCATGCCCTCGGGGAGGAACAAGTTCACGAACACCGTGAAGAAGAAGAGCATCGTGATGAGCGGTACACCGCGGAAGGATTCGATGTAGATCGTTGCGAGGAGACGGAAGATCGGCAGACGAGAGGTGCGAGCCAATGCGAGCAGCACACCGAGCGGGAAGCTGAACAGCAAGGTGAAGACCGTGACATAGATCGACACCATGAAGCCGCCGGCGAAGTCTTCGGTGGGGACTTCGATCGATGACGGCGTGTTGATGATGGTGACCATGACGTGGAAGATCGTGATCGTGCCGATCCAGCCGTAGACGAGCGTCAGCCGCTGACGGGCTTCACCGATGAAGTTCGGGGCGAGCAGCGCAGCGAGGCCGAGCAGCAGGAAGCTGAGCCGCACCTTCTGGAGCATGCCGAACCACCCGAAGAAGGCGGCAATCCAGGTGAAGGCGGCGACGGCCAAGACGAGCACGGCGAGCACCCGCCCGAGCTCGCCGATGCCGGGTTTGGTGAGCGCCCAGATCAGGGCGGCGCCGCCGATCCCGAAGGCGAGCCAGATCGGGACATCGACGGCAGCGACATAGCCCCAATCGAACTCTGGGCTCCGGAGGATGGCGAAGAAGGTGACGAACGGCGCCAGGAACCAGCCGAGGGTCAGCAGACCCTTGAGCTTCGGCTCGAAAGCGCTTCCCCGGAGACGACGGCCGAGCAGGTACGCCCCGACGAGGACCACGAACATGATGGTCCACGGGTTGCGGGTGGTCTCAGCCACCTTGACGCCCGGCTCGAAGTTGAAGCCGCTGACTCCCGTCTCCTCGTCGGTGGAGAAGGTGTAGTTGCCCCAGTTGTACCACCAGGTCGTCGAGATCAGGGCGCCGATCCCGGCGAGGCTGAAGGGAATGGCCGGCAGGAAGGTACCTCGGCGGCGTTTGTCGCCGAGGCCGAACCAGATTGCCGCGGCGATGCCGATGAGGACGAGGCCGATCAGGAGCCAACCGCTCCGGCTAGAGATGGCGTCTCCGTAGGACTCGCGCACGACCGAAAGCCCCTGGCTCGGGGCCGGTGAGCCGTCGAGGTAGACGAGGGTGCCCAAGCCATCGCGCGCCAAGGGCACACCGTCTGCGTCAGCGAGAAGGGCTGTGCCGTCGTCGCCGACCAGCACGGAAGGCTGACGCAAGAACACGCCGAGCACGACGAGTCCGCCCCACCCCGCGCACCAGGTGGCGAGTTTCTTCATCGAGATGCCCTGGCCCACCTTCATGAGCCCGAGGCCCACGCCGCTGAGCACGAGGACCAGGCCAAGGGAGATCCAGATTCGGTGGTAGTCGGACTCGGGGTATGCCTGGGTGAACAGCAGCCGCAGGTTGACCCGAACCGAGTTCCAGTTGGTTTCCTCGCTGAAGATGAAGTTCAGCAACTGCTGGTACGCGAAGAGCCCAAGCAAGGTGAACACGATGGTCAGTGTCGAGCTTCGCGCAACGGCCCAGACGCTCCCCTGTCCGCCACCAAAGAGGTTGCGCTGCATCCATTCGAGTGGCGGAAGGCTTGGCTCCTCGGGGCGAGTGGCCACGTGAGGTTCGGCCCTGGTCTGCGTGTCGAGCTGTGTGGTCTCCATGTCAGCGCTCCACGATCGCGAGTCGGACATTGAAGAAGTTCACGACGACACTGATCGTCAGCGAACAGGCGAGGTAGAACCCCATCCAGATCGCAAAGACCTCGAGGCTCTTGCCGGTCTGGTTGTACACCGTCTGCCCGACCTGCACGAGGTCGCTCGCGCCGACGGCGATCGCCAGGGACGTGTTCTTGGTGAGGTTGAGGTACTGGTTGCCGAGGGGCGGCAGGCTGACCCGGAATGCCTGCGGCAGGATGACCCGCCGCAGCATGGTCGACCGTCGCAGCCCGATGGCCTGTGCGGCTTCGGTCTGACCCTTCGGAACTGCGAGGATGCCGGCACGGACGATCTCGGCGATGAACGCCGCCGTGTAGAGCACGATGCCGAAGAAGACGGCCGCGAATCCCTGCGAGAAATTGAGACCGCCGGGACCGGGGTTGGGGAATTTGCCGCGTTGCTCAAAGTCTGGCCGCCCGAGACCAAGCGGCCCACCGTCTCGGCCATCGCCGAATTTGTCGCCGAGCACGTTGAAGAGATCACTGCCCGAATTGACGAGCCAACTCGAACCGCCGGGCCACAGGACCCAGATGAACGCTCCGGCGAGGACGGCTCCGACGCCAGCGAAGATCATCCGGAAGTAGTCGTCGTCGGTGAGCTTGGCGAGGCCGGCGGGCGTGCGGCGGCTGTTGAGGAAGCGGCGGATCCAGTTCGCAGCGGCGCCAACGGCAAGCACCGTCAGCAGCACCTGGACGAGATCGGCGGGCACCGCGTCGATGCCGTCGGCGATGGCTTCGAAGATTCCGCCGACCCAGCCGAAGAGTGGATGGAGGAACCATCCGATCGCCCCGAAGACGGCGATGACGCCGAGCATTGAGCCGGTTGGGTAGGTCGTCATCCCCGTGGCATCTTGTTGGGCCTGTCGGCGCGTGCGGACGAGGCTGCCGATGATCGTGCCGATCAGGATGAAGACCATCCATTGGTAGAACCCGTCGGCGACATGGATCCGCGGGATGGACACGCCCTTGTTGGAAACGTGAAGCCAGCTGTTGATTGGTCCGACGCCGGCGTTGAAGTTCTCGAGGCCGGACAGGACGGCGAAGAAGATGATGATGTGGACGAGCAACGGGATGTTGCGCTCGTACTCGATGAAGACACTCGATGTCTTGGAAACGATCCAGTTGTTCGACAACCTCGCGACGCCCACCAAGATGCCGATGATCGTGGCGAGGAAGATGCCGCCCGCCGCGAGGCGGATCGTGTTGACCATGCCCGCATACAACGCGCGGCCACCCGTGTCGGGTTCGTCGTCGATCGTGCCGTTGAGGTTGATCCCCGGGTCGATCTCGAGGAAGTCAAACCCGGTCTTGATGCTCTTGGCCTCGAGGTTGTCACCCGCCTGAACGGCGAGGAACCAGAGAGCAGCGATCACCAACACGAGGGTGACGACCTGGGCAAACCACTTCACCACAACGGCGTCGCGATACAGCGGGGGTCGTTGTGTTGCGGCCGTCACCAAGGAACGGTCGGCTGTGTTGGACACCGTCGTGCTCCCCCAGCGTGGTGTGTTGTCTCGAGCGATCCTCGAACAGTGGCTCGGGGGCTGAACCGAAGACGGCTCAGCCCCCTGGTCACCGTCCGGGTGCCCTCAGGAGGGCACCCGGCGAGGTGTCAGATGTGATCGGTCAGCTGACGGATCAGCGGGCCGGCGGGGCGTAGATGAGGCCGCCGTCGGTCCACTGAGCGTTGGCCGAACCCTCACGGGTGATCCCGAGCGGGGTCAGGTGACGGTCGAAGATGTCGGAGTAGTTACCGACCTGGCTGATCACCTGGTAGAAGGCGTCGGCGGACAGGCCCATCGCGGACTGGAGTTCACCTTCGCCACCGAGCAGACGGCCGATCTCGGCGGTCGGCGGGTTGGCAGCGGCGTCATCGACGTTGCCCTGGTTGATGCCGTTCTCGTCGGCGATCATCGTGGCGTAGACGGTCCAGTTCACGGCGTCGGCGAAGGCCGAGTCGTTCTGACCGTAGGTCGGGCCGAGCGGCTCCTTGGAGATCGGCGTAGCCGGGAAGATCGCCCATTCCTGATCGGCGGGCTGCTGCTCGGCCTTGCGGCCGACGAGGGCCGAACCGTCGGTGGTGATGATGTCGCACGCACCGTTGATGAAGGCGTCGGTGACCTGGTTGAAGTCCTCGAAGGTCTGCAGTTCGATGTTGATGCCCTCGGCCTTAGCGGCGTCGGCGATGTTCTTCTCGGTGGTGGTACCGGCGTTGGTGCACACAACCGCACCGTCGATGTCGGCGACGCCCGAGGCGCCGGAGAAGCCGTCGCCGGCGCGGCCCATGAGCTGCTGACCGTCGAAGTAGGTGGTCGGGCCGAAGTCCATGCCGACGTCGGTGTCACGGCTCTGGGTCCAGGTCGTGTTGCGGAACAGCACGTCGACCTGGCCGGTCTGGACGGCGGTGAAGCGCTCGGCGGCGGTGAGTGGCACGAAGTTCACGGCGTTTGCGTCGCCGAGGATGGCGGCGGCGGTGGCGCGGCAGTAATCGGCGTCGAAGCCGACCTGGCTGCCGTCGGGCTGGGTGACCGAGAAGCCAACACCGGCGCCGGAGACGCCACAGTTGAGCTCGCCACGGGCGATGACGGCGGCGAGCACGCTGCCGTCCTGGGTGGCTTCGACGACGTCCTCGCTGTCGCCAGCGCTGTCACCGCTGTCGTCGGCGCTGTCGCTCGAGCTGTCGGCGGCCTCGCCGCCGTCGCTGTCGTCGTCACCGCAGGCCGCAGCCACGAGGGTGAAGCCCAGCAGCACGGCGAGAAGCCGCAGTAGAAGATGCTTCTGCATTGGTTCGTTTCCTCCAGTTGGAAAGCCCCGGTTGGGGTGGACGTCGACCTTATACAGGTCGCGTGCCTTCTGCCACGGAAGACGCCGACTGCTCACGCGCGCGAAACCGATCGGAAACTGTTCTTGGAGGGCGAGTTTGCCCTCGTTGCCGGAGGCGACCAGCTAGAGGTACTGGCCGGTGGTGACGGAGTCGATGGCCTTGCCGCCTTCGCCATCGGTGTCGGTGTGGATCAGGGTTCGCACGTACACAATGCGCTCACCCTTCTTGCCCGAGATCTTTGCCCAGTCGTCGGGGTTGGTCGTGTTCGGTAGATCCTCGTGTTCCTTGAACTCCTGACGGATCGAGGAAAGGAGGTCGTCGGTGCGAATGCCTTTCGGGCCTCCGGCGATCTGCCGCTTGATGGCGAGTTTCTTCGCTCGACGAACGATGTTTTCGATCATGGCTCCGGACGAGAAGTCCTTGAAGTACATGACTTCTTTATCGCCGTTTTGGTAGGTGACCTCGAGGAACCGGTTGGCCTCGTCGTCTCGGTACATCTCTCGGACGGTGTCCTCGATCATGGCTTGGACGGCCTTGTCGGGGTCGCCCCCACCGATGGTGTCGACCATGTCGGGATCGATTGGTAGGTCGCTCGTGAGGTAGCGGCCAAAGATCGACGCCGCCGACTCTTCGTTGGGACGTTCGATCTTGATCTTCACGTCAAGTCGGCCCGGCCGCAGAATCGCCGGGTCGATGAGGTCCTCACGGTTGGAGGCGCCGATCACGATGACGTTCTTGAGCGTCTCGACACCGTCGATCTCGGCGAGCAACTGCGGCACGATCGTCGACTCAATGTCGGAGCTGATGCCGCTGCCGCGGGTGCGGAACAGGGATTCCATCTCGTCGAAGAAGACGATGACGGGCCACCCCTGCTCGCTCTTCTCGCGAGCTCGCTGGAACACCATCCGGATCTGCCGCTCGGTCTCTCCGACGTATTTGTTGAGCAGCTCCGGGCCCTTGATGTTCAAGAAGAAGCTGCGAGCCTCACGATCGCCGGATACCTCCGCGACCTTTTTGGCCAGGCTGTTGGCGACCGCCTTGGCGATGAGCGTCTTGCCGCAGCCGGGTGGCCCGTAGAGCAGGATGCCCTTCGGCGCCGGGAGGTCGTACTCATTGAAGAGCGCCTGGTGCACGAACGGCAGCTCGACCGCGTCGGTGATCTGCTCGATCTGGACGTCGAGGCCACCGACGTCGTCGTAGGAGACGTCGGGCACTTCTTCGAGCACCAGTTCCTCGACATCGGGGCGTGGCAGCCGTTCGAGCACGATCCCCGCGCGGGGCTCGATCAGGACACTGTCGCCAGAACGGAGCGGACCATCGAGCACGCCCTCGCCGAGTTCGACCACGCGGTGCTCGTCGGCGCGGCCAACGATCATCGCCCGGCGTCCATCCTCGAGCACTTCCTTGACGGTGGCGATTTCGCCTGTGGTCTCGGGACGCCGGGCCATCACGATGTTGAACGACTCGTTCAGAACGACTTCCTGGCCGCGTTCGAGCGACCCGAGAAGTTCGGGCTGAACCGCGACGCGCATCTTGCGGCCGCCGGCGTGGACGTCGACGGTGTCGTCGTCGTTGAGGCCGAGCACGGTGCCGTAGCCGGACGGTGGCTGCGTGAGCTTGTCGACCTCATCGCGCAGGGTGGCGATGTGCTCGCGTGCCTCACGCAGCGTGTAGGTGAGCTTCTCGTTCTGCGAGACCGCTTGGGCGAGCTGACCCTTGCTCTCGAGCAGTCGCTCCTCGAGGGTGCGGACGCGCTTGGGTGAATCCTGAAGCCGCCGACGCAGTGCGGCGACCTCGTCCTCGAGCCCAGCTGCGACCATGCGCAACCGGTTGACCTCCGAAGCTGCGCTCTGCTCGTCCACGAAACTCTCCGTTCGTCGCCTCGGCGCCACCCTAGACGGGACGCCCCTGCTCTCGGCACCTTCGCGCACGTTTGGAGGTCTCGCCACGCCGGGTGTGTCCACGGGGTGGAACTCATCTGCTCCGTGTATTCGATTGGCCATTCGAGGATGTACACTCCCGACCGAACAGGCGAGCCCACCACCGGGCACGCATCGAGTGTGAGGTACAGCCCATGAAGGTTTGGATCGATCAGGATCTCTGCACTGGCGACGGTCTCTGCGAAGAGATCGCTCCCGACGTCTTCACCCTCCTCGACGACGGCCTGGCCTACGTCAAGGAAGGCGACAAGATCTTCTCGGACCCGGGCGGACCTGAAGGTCTCGCCGTGGTGAAGGCCGGTCAGGAGGAGGCCACGATTGAGTCGGCCGAAGAGTGCCCTGGTGAGTGCATTTTCATCGAGGTCTGATCTTCACATCTGAAATCTCAGACGAAGGGAGGGTTCCGGCCCTCCCTTCGTCGCGCTCGGGCTACGGTGCCCCATGCGCATCGACCGGCTTCCGTCGTCCGCTCACGAGTTCTTGCGAGGAACTCGCCTGGCGGTGATTGTCGAGGCCGGGGAGCCGCTTCCTCATGCCGTACCGGTCTGGTACGACTGGGACGGCGAGGCGATCGAGTTCTTCACTCGCCCCAAGCGGCCGAAAGTCGAGCGCCTTCGGGCCATGCCAACGATTGCCGTCTTGGTGAGCGCGGAGGTCGCCGAGCCGGTCTATTGGGTCCGCATCGAGGGCGTCGCAACGCTGCACGACGACGCAGCTGAGCTGGTGGAACGGCTCTGCGGGCGCTATCTCGACCTCGCCGACCCTGCCCACCGGGCGCTCGACGCCGATATCCGGGCCCATCGTCACGAGGCGATCCGCGTCCGGGTCGAGCCCGAACGCTTCTTTCACTTTGGAGGGTGAGCGCTCAGCAGGCCGGCACGACGAGGTCGGTGTCCACGCCCTCGGCGATCAGCGCCTCGAGCCGTTCGGTGCGCACTGCATAGGCAACGCTGCTCCCCCGCGTGGTCGTCGCGTAGGCCACGCCGACCACAGTGCCGGCGGTATCGACGAGCGCAGCGCCGGAGTCACCCGCTTCGATCCGGGCAGCGAGCAGCCATGACCGGCGTTCGATGCGCTCATCGCTCGCGACCGCCTCGATTCGCACGGTGACGGGACGATCGATTCGAAACGGTGTGGGGTCAACGGTCGGACCCGGCTCCCACCCGAAGACGGCGCCCACGGTGCCGTCGTCGGCTGCACCGAGCGGCAACGGTTCGAAGTCTGCGCCTTGCACCCGAATGAGGGCGAGGTCATCGATCACATTGAAGGCCACGATCTCGCCATCCAGGCTCGTGCCGTCGCCGAGCTCGACGGTTGGCGTGTCGAGTCCGACCAGCACGTGGGCGTTGGTGGCGATCAGATCGCTACCAACCGCGAAGCCGCTGCCCTCGGTGGTGCGCCCGCAGGCGATCCCCGTGACCCGCACGGTCGACCTTGCCACGTCGTCGCGCACGTCGGCGGTGAGACCGTCATTGTCGGGCGGTGGACCCGGATCTGGGGGCGACGCCAACGGCGGCCGGCTCAGAGGTGGCCCGCCTGAAGCGTCGCTGCCGCATCCTGCTGCCAGCACGACGCCGACAAGCAGGATGGACAGAAGCCGCCGCATCACTCGGCGAGCAACCGGGCGTGGGTCAAGAAGCCGGTGTGGCCCACCATGCGATGGTCGGGACGAACGGCGGTGCCGTTGAGGTACCAACCGCGATGCAGGACCTCGAGCGTCTCGACCATGCCGAACCGCGAGTTCTCGAAGGCCTCGTGGAGCTGAGAGACCTGGATGATGCTCGGGGTGTAGGCGAGGAAGATTCCGCCGCGACGCAAGGCCGTCTCGGCGTGGGGCACGACCTGCCACGGTTCGGGGAGGTCGAGGACGATGCGATCGAGGTCGGTCTCGTCGATACCTGCGTAGACGTCGCGGACCTGTGTCCGATACCGCTCGAGGGCCTCAGCGCCGAGAAAGCGCGCCACTGCGGTGCGGGCATGCTGCTCGAAGTCTTCGCGGAGTTCGTAGCCGACGATGTCGGCGCCGGCGCGCAACATGCCCATCGAGAGGGCTCCGGACCCGAGCCCTGATTCCAGCACCTTGGCCCCGGGGAAGATGTCGGCATGGATGAGGATCGGGCCGATGTCCTTCGGGTAGACGACCTGCGCGCCGCGTGGCATCTTCAGGACGAAGTCGGTGATCGTCGGTCGGATGGCGATGAACACCATGCCCCGGCTCGACCGGTACGTCTCCCCTTCCGGTTTTCCGATCAACTCGTCGTGCGGGAGCACCCCGGAGTGCGAGTGGAACTCACCGCCTTCCTCGAGGTCGATGAGGTAGCGCCGCTTCTTGCGGTCGATCAACAGCACGGGCTCGCCGGCCTGCAACACGCCGCTGCGGCTCATGAGGTGACCTCCTGGGGTTTGCGCCCGATCGTGAGCGGGATGGGTCGGGTGGCTCGTTCGGTGAGCGCGCAGAACGAGCAGATGTCGTTGTTGGTAGGGGCCCCGCACCGTTCGCACGCCTGGAGCGTGAGGTCGGTGCGCTCGGCCTCGGTTTCCGCGAAGCGATCCTGCGCATCGAGGACAAAGCGGAAGTAGAAGTCGAACTTGGCTCCCGGCGAGGTTCGCTCAAGTTCGTTGAGCTGCTCTTTGTAGGCGAGGTGCTTGTTGCCGATGGCCATGGGGCACTCGTCGACGAGATAGTCGATGCCTCGAATGACGCAGTAGGCGGCGGTCTCTCGTTCGGTGAGTCGCACGAGGGGTTTCGCCTTCTTCGGGAAGCCGTCACGAGCCGGCAGCATCGGGGCCTGGCGAGCGAGATAGTCGGTGTGCCAGTGCAAGACGTTGCCCATCAACACGGCAGCTTCGTCATCGAGGTTGTGGCCGGTGACTATCGCGTCGTAGCCGCCGCGGCGGGCCGCCTCGTCGAACAGGTGCCGTTTGGTGAGGCCGCACGCCGAGCAGGGTGCCCGCTTTGCGGCCCGGCTCCCGTGGGGCACATCGAACCCGTGGTCGCGCAGCAGGTCCTCGGTATGGAGCGTGAGGTTCCGGGCGTGGGCGAATCGGGCGGCGTACTCGGCCGAGACATCGCTGTACTCGCCGATACCGAGTCCGACATAGAAGCCTTCGGTGTCGTACCCGAGCTCGTTGAGGATGTCCCAGACCGCCAGCGAGTCCTTACCGCCGCTCACGGCCACGAGCACGCGATCTCCCGGCTCGAGCATGTCGAACTGCGCAATGGCTTTGGCGGTCTGATCTCGGCAGAGCTTGAGAAAGTGCTCACTGCAAAAGTTCGCGTTGTGGCGCCGGATATCGATGATCGCTTGCCCGCGACATACCCGGCACTTCACGAGTTGCTCCCGCCTGAGATGACCGAGCGGATCTCGACGATTGCGCCGGCGGCGAGCATCGTGTCGGCGGGAACGAGCGTGCCGTCCTCGATGACGAGGTGGCTCTCGCGATTGAGGTCGAGTCGCGCAAGGAGCGCGCTGACGGTCATCGGGCCGTCGAACTCGAGCTCCCGCGCCGGGTTGCGGAGCAGGACCTTCACGCCGGCGACGCGCCCTTCGACTTCGGTGCCTTGGCCGGCGCTTCGAGGTGGGTGATCACGAACGACTGCCCGGGACGGAGTGCCTCGCGGAACGCGATGGGTGCCTCGCCCCGCTTGGTGACCTTGCTCGACCACGCCGCAATCCGCAGAACGGCGAAGACCACGAGCCAGGGTCGACTACCGCCAAGGAGACCTCTGCGAAGCGCGTTGGCGCGAACCGTTTGTTTCAGGGCTGCTGGGCCGAGGGAACGCCACGACATCAGATCCGCCGAATTTCCACGATGGTCGATCTTGTGGCACCGACCCGCTTTCCGATCACGTAGGCCACGAGCAACAGCAGCAACCCGCCACCGACGGCGACGGGAAGCAGCTTGGGTTTGGCTTCGTCGACCTGGCCTTGGACCTCGTTCGACAGCTCGCGGAACCCGGCCTCGAGGTCGTCCCGGGTGATCTTGGAGGTCTCGTCAGCCATCAGAGCGTCTTCTTCGTGATGCGCCAGGCGAGCAGGCCGATGCTGATGGCCAGCGCCAGGAGGGTGAACAGGTAGGGCAGCCACGAGAGGTTGCCGGTCATCCACGAACCGCCTTCTTCCTGAAGGAATCGGAGCAGCGCAAGGGTCAGGGCGATGCCACCGAGCATCAAGAGCGCGCTCCCGAGCAGCCCGAAGCCGATCCAGCGGCCAGCGCCTTTCAGTGGCTCGGTGGTCTCCTGCCTGGCGTAGTCCTTGATCAGGTCGAGGAGGTCCGCGACCCCTTGCTTTTCAGCCATCCCATCCCTGTCCGTCGTGGCGAAGAATCGCCAGCCTACCGGCCGTTGTCGCCGAGGGCGTCGAGCAATTCGCGACGCTCATCGATGATCGCGCAGGCGCGGGCGCTGCGGATGATCGGATCCGGGGTGCGAAGCAACGCGGCGGTATCGAGCGGGCCAAGGCCGCTGAAGGTGATGAGGCGCCAGATCGACGTGTCAAGATGGTCGGGATCGATCGCCGGGACCTCGACCTCGAGTCCGGGCTGGTTGCGGCGGGCCGCATCGACCAGCGCGTGGACGGCGGAGGCAAGGTTCGCGGCGGCGATTTCGAGGCCTTCCTCCACGACGTCGTCGGGCCAATCGGTGACCATGGCGCGGGGGTACGGGGCGTCACCGAGCCACTCGTTGACCCTGATCCGTCGGGTACCGACCGCCAGGAGCGACACCCGCCCGTCGGGTAGGTCGCCCATCTCCAGCACTCGGACAACGACACCCGCATCAGCGCGGACATCGTCTCCGCCGACCTCACGGCCACGTTCGATGCCGACGATGCCGAAGTCGGCTTCAAGCTCGCCTCGCAGGTGCTCGGCGAGTGCGAGGTACCGCGGCTCGAAGAGTTGGAGCGGGATCAGCTGGCCGGGAAGCACCGGATGTTCAAGCGGGAACATCGGTAGCGCATAGGCACTCATCCGGCAGGGGCCACCGGGCCCAAGTCGTCGAGATTGGGGCCATAGGGATGACCCGTGATGGCGTCGAGCATCGCGGCCTGCAGCGGATTGCAGAACTCGAATGGCCCGAGCGGCTCGCTGCCCTCGGGGGCGTCGTCGGGGACCGTGAGCCTTGATGGATCATCGGCCAGCATTGCAAACGAGAGTCGCTCACCGTTGGGGGCGTCGAACCAGCCGGTGAGTCCGGTGGTCGAGCCCTTGGCGACGGCGAAGACTCGAAGGTCGGTGTCCGCCGAGCCGGCACAGCGCGCCACGGGACTGTCAGCGGCACTCGGTAGCACCCGGGCGCCGACGCCGGTGGGGTCGACGATCGTGGCGTGGATCATCTCGCAGGTGGTTGCGTTGATCGATGACCGGCCTGAGCCATCGACGTACGCCGTCGTGGCGATGTCGAAGGGCAGGCCAGCGAAGCTGAACCCGTTGCCCACCGCAAGGGCGAACGCCACGGCCGCGCGTTCTGCAGAGGTGCCGCTGCGGATCCCGTACTCCTTGAGCAACATCTCGGCGGTGGTCGCATCGACGAGCGACGAGGCGATGATGTCGTTGAGGGGTGGGCTCTCCACCACGGCGAGGGTCTCTCGCTCAGCGATCGGTGGGGCGACGCCGTCTTCGGCACTCCGCAGGACGGCGATGCCAGCGAACTCGAGCATGTCGTCGAAGAACGCCGCGGCCGACCGTGACGGGTTAGAGGCTCGTTCGTTGCCGGCCGGGTTGAGGTCGTCCTCTGGCCAGGAGACGAAGCCGTCATTGAGCAGCAGCGCCGAGAGCGGGCCGATCTCGTTTGTCTCGCCACCCCGGCGATCCCACACGTCGAATCTGCCGTCGGCCGTCTCGATCGACATGTTGTAGTAGTCGCGCTCGTTGGGCGCGTACTTGCTCTCATCCCCGATGATTCGGCCGCGCACGGAGACGATGTTGCGCTCCTGGAGCCATTCGAGGGCCTCGCCTGCAAGCTGGTCGAAGTCGGTGAAGACCCGACCATTGTCGAAGCGAGATGCGTAGGCGCCGGTGGCCAGACCTGGGTCGCCGCCACCGATGATCCAGATATCACCCTCAAGCTCGGCGATCCCGTCCTCTTCGTCGACGGTGATGAGTGCATCGGTGGAGATGGCGATTTCGGTGCGAAAGCCACTGCCGCTGCCAACGGCGTCGATCACTGACGCAGTGATCAGCCGGTGGAGTTCGGCGCTGCCGAAGGAGACACCCAGGTTGCTGCCCGCGAGCTGCTCCCCCGCCCGCTCGACGAGCACACAGGTGGTGCCCGGTGTGGCGGCGGTGGACAGCACCGAACTGATGGCCTCGGTGAGCAACGCATCCGATTCCGGCGAACGCAGCCACTCCGGCGCTCGGCGAGCCGAGAGCAGTGGCGTGGCGAGATCGGGTTGGGTCGAGAGCTCGGTAGATCTGCCGGGATCAGCGGCTTCGTTGGCGCGGTTCATCTGCGCCGTGGCGGCGATGGCGATCGCCAGCAACAAGATGGGAAGGAGGAGCCGTCGCATCGCTTCGTCAGGGTAGGCCGCGAGCGGGCCGAGATCGCGGCGCGCCGCTCAGAGGCGGGGCGAGGTCGGCTCGAGGGCCGCTCGGAACAGTGCCCGGATATGATCGAGGCGGGCGTCGAGTGCGGCGTCGTCCAACGGATCGCGGTCGAGAAGACCGGCGATCAGCGGCACGTCGGAGAAGTACGACAGCAGCGCGCCGTATCCGGTGAGTAGCAGCTGTTCGGGATCGTGCCGCCGGAAGCGCCCGGCGTCCATCTCCCGCTCGAAATACGCAGCAGCGCGAGCGAAGAGCGGCTGAAGAGCAACGCCGAGCTCAACGTGCCCGGTTCCCTCCTCGGCAAGGGCCTCTCGACGAACGAGCCGAACGAAGTCCGGGTTGGCTTGAAAGAACTCGAAGCCAGCAGAGAGGACGTGGTCGACCTCGTCCCAGCCGTCAGCATCGCTGCCGGCTACCGCGGCCTCCACCCGCTCGTACCACTCGGCCAGTGCCTGCTCGAAAACTCTGCGGTACATCGCTTCCTTGGTCGGGAAGTGATGCAGCAGGCTTTGGCGGCGGATCCCGACCTCGGCAGCGATGAGGTTGAGCGAGGTGCCGTCGAAGCCGCGTTCGGCGAAGAGACGCTGCGCAGCGATGATGATCGCGTCCTTCGTGGCCAACCCACTCACGGCTGTGAACCCTAGTAGGGGTTCGACCTCGAGGGGCTTGTACGGTGACGCGCCATGGAGATCATCGCCGCCCTGTTCATCGACGAGATCGACCTCCGGCAGGTGCCGGGGCCGGCGACGCGAATCGACTTGTCGGGCATCCAGTTCAGCGCAGCCGCCCCTGCTCCCCTGCCCTTCACCTGGGCACCCCACCTCTGCGTGATCATTCGCTGTGCGCCGGAGGGCTCGGGCCAAGGTGTGCTGGAGGTGACCTTCCACCGCGGTGAGGAGCAGATCGCCCGCAACGTGCAGCCGTTCGATGTCGAACCCGGAAAGTTCACCTACCGCCTGGTCCGGGCCGAACTCGAATTCGAGGACTACGGCACGATCGAGGCCCGCTGCCGGATCAACCAGGACCCCCACGTCACGGTTCCCTACACCATCCTTCCGCCTCCGGAGGACTGACGTGGCGTCGTTCGGCGCAGCGATCTCGGAACACCCCGACGCGGCGTTTGCCGTGGGCGAGGTCGTCGGAGCCGTCGTCGAGGCGGTCGGCGAGACGCCCGATATCGCGCTCCTTTTCGTGAGTGGTCACGACCTGGGCGCCGTGGAGGAAATCGCCTCCGCAGTGCGCGCCCTGCTGCGGCCCGGCGTACTCGCCGGTTGCACTGCAGTCGGCGTGATCGGCAACGACTACGAGGCCGAGGAGGCGCCGGCCATCTCGCTGTGGGCCGGCCGGGTCGGGCGGGCCGAGGCGGTTCGTCTCGAGACGGTCCGGGCGCCAGAGGGAACCGCCGTGGTCGGGATGCCGGACGATGCCGCCGACGGCTCCCGCACCCTCGTGCTGCTCACCGAACCCTTCTCGTTCCCCGTCGACGCGCTGACGAAGGCGAGCAACCAGCAATACCCCCATTTGCGCATCGTCGGCGGGGTCGCATCGGCCGATGGTGGCCCAGGGGCGAACCGGCTGATCCTCGACGGCGCGCTGCACGCCGACGGTGCCGTCGGCATCCTCTTGCCGGCGGGCCTCGGCGAACTCGCGGTGGTGTCGCAGGGCTGCCGCCCGGTCGGTGAGCCGTACATCGTGACCGACAGCGAAGCGAATCTCGTCCGCGGGCTCGGGATGCGTCCCGCGCTCGAGCGGCTGAGCGAACTCGTGGACGACGCCGACGAAGAGACCAAGGCCCTCATGGCCCGCGGACTCCATGTCGGGATCGTCGTCGACGAGTCGGCCGGAGAGTTTCGGCGCGGCGACTTCCTCGTGCGCGGCATTCTCGGTGCCGACCACAGTTCGGGCGGCGTCCGAATCGGTGACCGGGCCCCGGTCGGCACCACGTTGCAGTTCCATGTCCGCGACGCCGAGACCGCAACGGAAGAGCTCGAGTCGCTGCTGCGGGTCGTCGATGCCGATGCCGCTCTGGTGTTCACCTGCAACGGCCGTGGCCATCGCCTGTTCGGGGAGGCCGACCACGACGCGCGACGCGTCTCTGACGCTGTCAGCGGTGGTCCGGTGGCTGGCATGTTTTGCGCTGGCGAGATCGGTCCCGTCGGTGGTGAGAATCATGTCCACGGCTTCACCGCATCGACCCTGTTCTTGTTCGGCTGAACGTCGAACCGCGCGGCGTTCCACGCGGATAGTGTCCGGACGGGCGCGTCGCGGTGCCCAGGGTCGAACCGGAGGACCGACGTAGTGGCCGATTTCGATACACGGGCGATCAGCACGATCCGAGGGATCGCGATGGACGGGCCGCACGCAGCCCGGAGCGGTCATCAGGGCACGGCAATGTCGCTCGCCCCGCTCGCCCATGTGCTCTTCACCAGAGTCATGAAGTACGACGCGAGCCGCCCAGACTGGGCCGATCGGGATCGGTTCGTCCTCTCCGTCGGCCACGCCTCGATCCTGCAGTACGCCATGCTGCATCTCGCCGGGTTCGGTCTCACGCTCGACGACCTCAAGGACTTCCGTCAGTGGGGGTCGGCGACACCGGGCCACCCCGAAGTCGGGCACACCGCCGGTGTCGAGGTCACGACCGGTCCACTCGGGCAGGGCGTGGCCAATGCCGTTGGCATGGCGATCGCCGAGTCGCAGCTGCGCACTCGGTACGGTGCCGAGCTGTTCGATCATCATGTCTTCGCCATCGCCGGCGATGGATGTCTCTCGGAAGGCATCAGCCACGAGGCGGCGTCGCTCGCCGGGCACCTCGGTCTGGGCAAACTCGTGATGATCTACGACGACAATCACATCACGATCGACGGTGAGACCGATCTGGCGTTGAGTGACGACGCCGCAGCCCGCTTCCGATCCTATGGCTGGCACGTTCTTGAGCTCGGCGAGGTTGGGGAGGATCTCGATGCGCTCGAGGCCGGGCTGAACGAGGCCAAGGCGGTCACCGACGCGCCGTCGCTCGTGATCGTCCGTACGATTATCGGTACCCCGGCGACCGAGTCCGCCGACACCCACGAGGCGCACGGTTACGCCATTCTCGAGGAGGAGATCGCCGCCACCAAAGCAGCGATGGGCATGCCCGTCGACGAGACCTTCCACGTGCCCTCCGACGTGCTGGAGACGTACCGGGCCGCCGGCCTCCGCGGCGGCACCGCGCGCGAGGCGTGGGAGCAGCGGCTCGCTGCGTTCGACGGCGATCGTGCTGCGCTCGAGGCCCAACTTTCCGGCACCGGCATGCCCGGCTGGGACGAGGACCTGCCCGCCTATGAGGCCGGCGACAGCGTCGCCACCCGAAAGGCGTCGGGTGCTGCGCTCCAAGCCATGCTTGAGCTGGTGCCTGGCCTCACCGGCGGCGGTGCCGACCTCACCGGAAACACCGGCACGGTCATCAAGGATCACGGCGTGTTCTCCCCCGCCGACCCGGGCGGGCGGCAGATCTATTTCGGCGTGCGTGAGCACGCCATGGGTGCGATCGCAAACGGGATGGCGTTGCACGGCGGAGCGATCCCGGTTGTCGGCACGTTCCTCGTGTTCGCCGACTACATGCGGGCCGCCGTTCGTCTTGCGGCGTTGTCCGAGGCGAAGGTGCTGTTCGTCTGGACCCACGACTCCGTCGGTGTCGGTGAAGACGGGCCGACCCATCAGCCGATCGAGCAGATCGCCTCACTTCGCGCCATCCCCGGGTTGCGGGTGATCCGCCCCGCCGACGCAAACGAAGCGATCGAGGCGTGGAAGGTGGCGGTGGGCTCGGGTGGCCCCACGGCGCTGATCATGTCCCGCCAGAATCTCCCGGTCCTCGAAGGTTCCGCCGGTGCTCCGGTCGGTGTCGGCGCGTACGTCCTGCAGGAAGCCGATGACGCCGTTGTCACCCTTGTCGGGACCGGCAGCGAGGTGTCGGTCTGTGTGGACGCTGCCGCAGCACTCGCAGCGCAGGGTGTGTCCGCCCGGGTCGTGTCGTTCCCGAGTTGGGAGCTTTTCGCCGACGCCGACGCCGACACCCAGGAGGCCGTGATGCGACCCGAACTGCCAAGCCTGGCGGTGGAGGCAGGAGTCGCGCAGGGCTGGCACCAGTGGGTCGACGATGTGGTGTCGATCGACCGTTTCGGCGCGTCGGCTCCCGGCGGCACGGTGATGCGAGAGCTCGGCATCAATGTCGACAATGTTGTCGCCCGCGCCCGGACCCTCATCGGCGCCTGACGTTCCATCTTTCTCGACAGGAGACCCCATGTCCCGCTTGCACGATCTCTTCGATCAGGAGGGCCAGAGCCCATGGCTCGACAACATCCGACGTGGCTGGATCACGAGTGGTGAGCTGGAGAGGTGGGTTGCGCGCGGTGTTCGAGGGCTGACCTCGAATCCGTCGATCTTCCAGAAGGCGATTCAAGGTTCGGCCGAGTACGACCAGCAGTTCACCGAGGCGATCGGAAGCGGTCTCGATGTCGAAGGGAGCTACTGGGAGCTTGTCACGAGCGACATCTCGGCGGCGCTCGACATCCTCCGCCCGGTGTACGACCAGAGCGGAGGGCTCGACGGGTATGTGTCGGTGGAGGTCGATCCTGGCCTCGCCCGCGATTCAGCGGGCACCGAGGCATCGGCGCGCGAGCTCGACGAACGGCTTGCCGCGCCGAACCTCTACATCAAGATCCCGGCAACGGCTGAGGGACTCGCCCCGATCCAGCAGATGATCTCGGAGAAGCGATCGATCAATGTCACGTTGATCTTCAGCCTCGAGCGGTACGCAGCAGTCATGGAGGCCTATCTCGCCGGATTGGAGGCCGCGCCCGGTGATCTGTCGGCGATCAGTTCCGTGGCGTCGTTCTTCATCTCGCGCGTCGACGTCGAGATCGATCGTCGCCTCGATGAGATCGGCACCGCTGAGGCTCTCGCGCTGAAAGGGAAAGCGGCGGTCGCCAACGGCAAGCTCGCCTACGAGCTGTTCCAGCAGACCTTCACCGGCCCGCGCTGGGAGGCATTGGCCGCGCGGGGTGCACGAGTGCAGCGTCCGCTGTGGGCGTCGACCTCGACGAAGAACCCGGACTATCCCGACACGCTGTACGTCGACGAGCTGATCGGCCCCGATACGGTGAACACGCTGCCCGACAACACCCTCGAGGCCTTCGAGCACCACGGAACCGTGGCGCGAACCGTCGACGAGGGCGTGCGGGAGGCCCATGGCGTGATCGAGGCCCTCGCCGGCCTCGGTATCGACATGGACGAGGTCACCCAGAAGCTCGAGGGCGAGGGTGTGGCGGCCTTCGAGAAGAGCTTCGACGAACTCCTCGCTGCACTCGGCGAGAAGGCGGCGGGCCTCGCCTGAGGGCCGTGGCGCGGATTTCGGCCCCGCTCGGCCTAGCCTTGACTGCAGTGGTTCCCCGGTCGACGTACCGGTGAGATCCGCACGGTCCCCTCGTTTCGGTTGGGACCGGCGCATCAGGCGTCGCTTCGGCTGACGAAGGTGCGTGGGTCGAGTCCGACCCGCTTTGCAGTTGATGAACGGCGCCATGGCGTCGTGTTCCATAGGAGTCATCGTCACCATCACCCCCGATCGGGCCGTGTTGAAGCCGACGCAGATCGACGCGTTGGCGCAGGCCCACCTCGACGGTCAGGCGACCGACGCCGAGGTCCGCTTTCTCGAAACGAACCAGGATGCCTGGGTCGGCAGTCTCTGGCGGCTGCTTGATCGCGCTGAAGAAGCGTTGGCATCCGCACGCGCCTCGGTGAAGGGCGCAGCGCGTGCCCATGTGCTGTCTGATCTCGACGAGGACTGTTTCCGGATCGACGCGCAACTCACCGCGCTGACAGGCCCGCCTCGAGATGACGATCTCCTCTCGCTCGAGGACACGCGTGATGTCGAGCGAGAGCCGCGTGCGCCGTATGTCGGGATAGTGCAGCTCCAGCTGTCGCGAACTGACGGCCGGATCGTTGCGTGGGCGGCGGGACACAATCTGCGAGGCGAGTATCACGATGATTTGCTCGAGCGAGTCCGAGCACTCGACGGTGGTGCGATCGAATGGGACGAGCGGGCAACCATGAAGATTCCCGGCAGTGGTCGGGTCTCCACCCTCTCTGCGCCGGTCTCGAGTGCGCTCGGCTGGCTGGTGGCACTGGGCGATACCTCGGAGCACCCGTCGGTCGGGGCGAGCGTCACCTGGATGGGCCAAGCAGCTGCGCTGGCGGTCGAGTTGGTCGCCCAAGGTCGCGTCGTGCCCCAACTCGTGCAGTCGAAGAAGCGCCGCAAGGATCCCTCGGATGCGAATTCCAGCACGTTCCGCCTCCGCTGGATGCCGGCGCTGGTCGATCCTGAGCGACTCGGGCCGCTTGCGGCTGCAGTCCCCGGTGCGGCGATGGCAGGCGCCCGTGAGCAGGATCGGACGAAGTTCGCGCTTGCGGCCCTTGCTGATCTGACTGACGCGATTGTTGGCGTCGGTGCCGGTCAGATGGAAATGCCCGCGGCGCCGCCGGAGGTTGTGACCAAGAGCGATGTCGGCGAGGCGACGTTGTGCCATCTCGACGGCACCCCCTTCCAAGCCCCCACGAAACTCGGCGGTGAGGTCGTCCGCCGTCTGACGCAATGGGGGCAGAGCATCGTCGGCGCCGCAGAGCGGCCGCTGGTGGTGCAGCTCGACCCTCCTGACGATTCCGATGCTTGGCACGTGCGGGTGCTGGTCCACAACGAGGACGACGGGCTCGATCCGGTCGAGGTCGCGTTGGCCACGAGTTCGAAATCGGCATCGAAGGCGACTGCAGCACAACTTGCCCGCCTCGAGCGCCTGTTCCCGCAGCTGTTGCGTCTGGGCGGACGTCGACGTGGCGAAGTGATCCTCTCTCAGGACGAAGCGTGGGACCTGATGACCGTCGGGGGCGACACGCTCAAGGCGTGCGGATTCGAGGTCCGAGTCCCGCAGTTGAAACGCAAGAAGGCCACTGCGTCACTTCGACTCACCAGCGAGGCCGACGAGACCGTCGTCGGTGCTCAGCAACTCGCCGACGTCCGTTGGTCGGCCGTGTTCGATGACGTCGAACTCACGGCGGCCGAGATCGCACAACTCGCACGCGAGGCCCGCCCGCTCGTGAAATCGCGCGGTACGTGGGTCGAGATCGACAAGAACGACCTGGCCGAGGCAGCCGCTGCGCTGGCGGAGCGAGCTGACCAGACCCGTCTGACAGGTGCGGACATGCTCCGCCATGCCCTCGGGCTCGAGGGCTCCCCACTGTCGGGCGGCGTCAACATCGTCGGTGGCGGTTGGGCGGCCGACCTGCTCCGCAGTGTCGACTCACTCCCCGAGGAACCGACGACGACGCCCGAGGGGTTCACGGGTGAACTCCGCTCCTACCAGGCCGATGCCCTCGCCTGGCTCGCCTTCCTCGACGATGCCGGTCTCGGCGGGTGCCTGGCGCTCGATATGGGTCTTGGCAAGACACCGACCACCCTTGCGAGCATCGCGTTGTCGGCCCAGAGCGGCACGGCGCTTGTGGTTGCGCCACCCGCCGTCGTTGGCAACTGGGCATCGGAGGCTCGCAAGTTCGTTCCCGGGGTCAACGTGCTGGTGCACCACGGTGGCAACCGTGCCAAAGGCCCGGCTCTCGGATCGGCCGTTCGGGCCGCCGACCTCGTGATCACGACCTACGGCACGGCCGTGCGAGACATGGATCAGCTGAGTGAGTTCGAGTGGGGCAAGGTCGTCATCGACGAGGCGCAGGCGATCAAGAACCCAACCGCCGAGGTCTCCCAGCAGCTCCGCCGTCTCGAGGCTCGGACTCGGCTAGCGCTCACCGGCACCCCGATCGAGAACGGCCTCGGCGACCTGTGGTCGATCATGGATTGGGCGAATCCAGGTCTGCTTGGTCCTCGGGCGCCGTTCATCGCCCAGCTCACGCCGGCCACAAAGGGCGAGGCGGGTGGCGATGGCGAGAATGCGCTTCGCGCCCTCAATGGCATCCTCGTGTACCGCCGAACCAAAGCCGAGCCGACGATCGCGGAAGAACTTCCCGATCGCATCGACGAACTCGATCACTGCGCAATGACCCCCGAGCAGATCGGGCTGTACCAGGCCGTGATCGACAGCCTCGTCGTCGCCACCTCGGAGTCGGAGCAGGGCAGCAACGAGCGCAAGGGTGCCGTTCTCGCGGCAATCACTGCGCTGAAGCAGATCTGCAACCATCCGGTGAACTACCAGGCCGATGACGACGGCCTCGACGGACGTTCCGGGAAGCTCAACCGTCTCAACGAGATCATCGAGACCGTTTTCGCTGCTGACGAAAAGATCCTCGTCTTCACCCACTTTGCAACGTGGGGGGAGAAGCTTGCGGCGTACCTGAGTGAACGCACCGGCAATGCGATCGAGTGCTACCACGGTGGCCTCAGCCGAAGCGCGCGTGACCGGATGGTCGATGATTTCCAATCCGCAGAGGGCGCGGGTGCCATGGTGCTGTCCCTCAAGGCGGGCGGCACCGGCCTGAACCTCACGGCGGCCAACCATGTCGTGCTCTACGACCGCTGGTGGAATCCGGCCGTCGAGGATCAGGCCCGCGACCGAGTCTGGCGCATCGGGCAGAAGAACACCGTCATCTGCCACCGGCTGGTCTGCCCGGGCACGATCGACGAGCGTGTGGAGGAAGTCGTGGCGGGCAAGCGACAGATCGCCGACATCACCTTGCCGAAGTCAAGTTCGATCGGTGATCTCGACGCGGAGCAGCTTCAGCAGGCGCTCGGCATCGACACCTCACAGCTCCTCGAGATGGGGTCCGATGATGTCGTGGAGGTGACCGCATGAGCCAGAACCGACGCAAGCGCAGCCGGAATCGCAACCGGGCAACGACCGCCGATGCCAACGGCCAAGCGCCGCAGAAGCAGCATCAGCAGAAGCGCAACGAACCAAAGGTCGACCCGGTCGAGTTCTGGGGAGATCCAGCGGCGCTCCCTGAACCGATCCGTACGATCGGCGAGGCCCCCGACCCCAAGGCAGTCGTTCGCTCGCTCGGCCGAGTGCCGCTCTCGGGGCACGAGACGGCCGCCGAACACTGGTTCTCGTTGGTCTATGAGCGGGCGGCCGTCCTCGCCGGCGCCTTGGCCGCGGCCGGCGGGCTCCTCGAAGAACCCGAAGGGGACGACTGACCACCGTTCGGTCGGACGGGGCGCGCGAATGTCGCCACCCCCCGCCATCGCCAGTTGGTTGAAAATCGAAACTGACTCGTTTAGGGTGCGGCCTCATGCGCCCGCAGCCGGCAATCGAGTGCTCAATCCAGCGCACGCTCGACCTCGTCGGCGATCGCTGGACGCTGCTCATCCTGCGAGATCTTTTTCGTGGAGTGCGCCGCTTTTCTCGCATCCAAGAGGATCTCGGAATTGCGAGAAACCTCCTCACCGACCGGCTCGCCACACTCGTCGATGCCGACATCGTCGAAAAGGTTCCCTATCAGGAGCGCCCGGTTCGCCATGAGTACCGGCTCACCGAAAAGGGCCGCGCACTGAGCCCGGCATTGCTCGCCCTGATGCGCTGGGGCGATCGGTACGTCAGCGGTGGTCTCGCCCCCACCGAACTCGTCCACGACGAGTGCGACACCCGACTTGAGCTCCAGCCCTGGTGCACCACCTGCAACGTGCCCGTGGCGCCCACCGACATCTCCTCTCGGCCGGGCCCCGGTCGACACATCGGAACCGAGGACCTCCGTGTCTGATCTGTTTTCTCTCAGCGGTAACGACCTGTTCGCTCTCGCCCGAGCCCGCCGCGATGAGGCGTTTGGTTCGGTGGTGACCTACTCGCCGAAGGTGTTCATCCCGCTGACCATGCTGTGTCGCGATAAGTGCGGCTACTGCACGTTCGCCCAGCCGCCCGCGCGTCTCGATACGCCCTACCTCGAGCCCGATCATGTCCTCGCGATCGCCCGTCAGGGCGCCGAGATGGGTTGCCATGAAGCGCTCTTCACCCTCGGGGAAAAGCCGGAACTCCGCTACCCGGTCGCCCGTGACTGGCTCAACCGCCATGGCTACGACTCCACGGTCCACTATGTCGCCGCAATGGCGCAGCTCGTGCTCGACGAGACGGGCCTGCTCCCCCACGGCAACACCGGTGCGATGAACCGCGACGAACTCGCACTCCTTCGCACGGTCACGCCGAGCCAAGGAATGATGCTCGAGTCCTTG
>Ga0181588_10000180_pt1 | contig 54489 bp, 52 predicted proteins | sample 071ome_26_FD_148607 | JGI IMG/M metagenome (GOLD analysis project Ga0181588, IMG submission 148607) | Coastal salt marsh microbial communities from the Groves Creek Marsh, Skidaway Island, Georgia - 071409BT metaG (spades assembly) | ecosystem: Environmental > Aquatic > Marine > Intertidal zone...
CGAGAGCGCTGCGTCGAAGCGTCTCGCCGGGCTCATCTATGAGGAGACGGTCGCAACGCTCGACCAGTTCGACATCGGCTGGGTTGCGCTGGAGGACGCTGGCACCCTGTTCCGCCCCAACCGGGAGGGCGGCGACTACTACGGGGTCTTGCGCCGCCCCGCGCCAGTCGTCAGCGTGCTTGCCGAGTACGCCTATCTGTCCAACCCCGCCGAGGAACAGCTGGTTGCCGACCCGGCGGTCCAGCAAGAGCTCGCCGATGCGACCGTCACGGCGATCGAGCGGTACCTGAACACCGACGATCCCGGTTCTGGGTTCGTCGACGACCCGATCTTCCGTGGGTACGGTCCGTCTGGCGCCGGTCGAACCGACAACTGCACGGATCCCCCGCTCGAATGAGGCACGTCTTTTGGCTCGTCTTCCTTCCTGCCCTTGCTGTGGGCTGTGGCACAGGATCCGTTTCGGTCGACGTGGTCGAGCCAACGGTGACGCTCTTTGCCGACGATGACGCCTCGGCACGTGTCGAGTCGACCACGACGGTCGTCCCCGCAGCAATCCTTGCTGCGCTCGACCCAACTGAGCTGCCAGCCCCTCGGAGCGAAGCCCCCGGGGTCGTGATCCTCGAGGGCATCGCTGCGCCGGTCACGGCGTCGAGCGTCGACGGCTGGGCGGTCACCACTCCCTGCGGCTCGGACCGTGACGGAGCCGCTCCGGCCCCGATCAGCGCCCTCGTTGCGCTCGATCCTGCCGGCGATGCCCGCACGGTCCCCGGGTCGCTCGCCTTGACTCGCAACGAAGCGATCGCCGAAGCGACACGATCCCGGCTCGTCGCCGCCGGGATCGAGACGCTGGTGACCCGCACCGCCGGAGCCGATCTCGCTGCGAGCTATCGCCGTGAGGCGGCGGCGGCCTCAGGCGCGCTGGTGGTGGTGTCGATCGCGACCGTCGAAGGGGGTGCCGCAACGGGCACCGTTCCGGCGCTGGAGGTGGTCCATCCCGCAGCGGACGAGTCCGGCCGGCGCCTTGCCGGGCTGGTTCATGCTGCGGTTGCGCCCGTTGTCGGCGAACTGTCGGTCCCGTGGCCCACCGATGTCGAACCAGGGGTTCGGGCGGTCCTCAATCAGCGGGGCGACGACTACTTCGCGATGTTGCGCGAACCGATGGATGCAGCGCGGGTGGTGCTTCACCTCCCCGTATCGTTGGACGCTGCGTCCGCAGTGGCGAACCAGCAGAACCGTCGTCTGATCGCCGATGCGCTTGCTGAGGCGATCGCCGAGCACCTTGTCAGCGACCGCGAAGGGTCGGGCTTCGTCGCCCCACCCGAGGTGGTTCGGAACGCGCCAATCAGCGATGCGTCGGCGGCCTGCGTCGATCCATTGGCCGTCATGGCCGAGCTGGCGGACGACTGATGACGACAGGAATCTGAACGACCGGCGCAACTCTCTCAGGCTGGAGGCAGCGCCTGGTAGCTTCCGACAGGTGAGCGAACTGCGTCGTGCGTTGTTGTCGGTCTACGACAAGTCTGGGATCGTCGACCTCGCCCGAGGGCTGGTGGAGTTGGGGTGGGAGGTGATCTCCAGCGGCGGGACGGCTCGGGCCATCGCCGACGCTGGCATCCCGGTCACCGATGTGGCCGACCACACCGGCTCACCGATCATGCTCGGTCATCGAGTCGTCACATTGCACCCCAAGGTCCACGGCGGCATCCTCGCCGACCGCAACGACCCCGAACACCAGGCCGACATGGCTGCCCACGACATCGATCCGATCGATCTCGTCGTCGGCAATCTCTACCCGTTCGGCTCGAGTGTGGCTGATTTCCAGCACGGCGCCGGTCGACCCGAAGAGCTGATCGATATCGGTGGCCCGGCCATGGTTCGCGCCGCCGCGAAGAACCATGCCCAGGTCGGGGTGGTGGTCGACCCCTCGAGCTATGAGCATGTCCTGGCTGAACTCCGAGCCGCAGGCTTCCTCAGCGGCGCGACCCGCCGGGCGCTCGCACGTGACGCCTTCGCCCACACCGCCGCCTACGACGCCGCGATCGTCACCTGGTTCGACGAGACGGCTGACGACCCCGAGACGCTGCCGCCGACGATCCATCTCGCCCTCGAACGCGCTGACGTTCTGCGTTATGGCGAGAACCCCCACCAGCAGGGGGCCCGGTACCGGCGAGCCGACCAGCCAGGAATCTGGGACGCCGTCGAACAGCACAGCGGGGTCGCGCTCAGCTATCTCAACTTCTTCGACGCCGATGCCGCCTGGCGACTTGCTCACGATCTCGGCGAGCAGCCCGCAGTTGCGATCATGAAACACGCCAACCCGTGTGGTGCCGCCATCGCCGCCGACCTTGCCACGGCGTACCGGCGGGCGTTCGAGTGTGATCCACGGTCCGCGTTCGGTGGCATCGTCGCCACCAACCGCAGGGTCGACCTCGCCACGGTTGAGGCCATGGTTGATGCAGCACAGGCGGATGTCGTTTTGGCGCCTGGCTACGAGGACGGGGTCATCGAGCAACTCATCGCCAAACGCAAGAACACCCGGGTCCTCACGGTCGCAGCGCCTGGCCCGGCCCCCGCCCTCGCAGTCCGGCAGATGGCCGACGGGTTCCTGGTGCAGGAGAACCACCGTTTCGACGCGCCGCCTGACGACTGGACTGTCGTGACCGACCGGCAGCCGTCGCCGCAGGAACTCGCCGATGCGTCGTTCGCTTGGCGGGTCTGTGGCCATGTGAACTCCAATGCGATCGTCCTCGCCAAAGATGGCGTCGCCTGGGGGATCGGTGCCGGCCAGCAGAACCGGGTGGAGTCCGGCGAGATCGCAGCATCAAAGGCCGCTGGCCGCGCCGAGGGTGGGGCGTGCGCAAGCGATGCTTTTTACCCATTCCCTGACGGCATTCATGCTGCTGCCGATGCTGGCGCGGCGATCATTGTCCAGCCAGGGGGTTCGGTCGGGGACGAGCAGACCATCGCGGCGGCGAACGAGCGCGGGGTCGCCATGGTCTTCACCGGCGAGCGACAGTTCCTCCACTGAGCCGGTGCCCTGAAGTGAGTCATGGATGAGTGAACGTCAAGCGAAGTCCGTCGAATGGACGATGAAGGTCCAGGCCAGCCGGGCCGGAGGGGTGTTCTACCGGGTGGTCCGAGGTTTGCTCCGAGTCACCCTGCTGCGATGGCTTCGAGTGAAGGCCGAGGGCACCGAGCATCTCGACACCCCCGGGCCGGTCATCCTCGCGCCGGTGCACCGGAGCAACCTTGATTCGGTTCTCGTCGCCTGCACGGCGCAGCGGCGACTCCGAGCCCTCGGCAAGGAATCTCTGTTCACCCACCCCGTCTTCGCTTGGGTGACCGCTGCGCTCGGCGCGATTCCTGTTCGGCGGGGTGAAGCCGACCGTCACGCGATGAAGGCGGCGCAGGAAATCATTGCCGATGGCGCGATGATGATTGTCTTTCCGGAAGGGACCCGGCAGGCCGGCGACCACGTGCTGGGGGTCTTCGACGGCACGACCTACCTGGCCCAGAAGACGGGTGCCCCGATCATCCCCATCGGGATCGGAGGAACGGAGGCGGCGATGGCGAGCGGCTCAAGGGGCATCCGGCGTGTGCGATGTTCGGTTGTGGTTGGGGAACCCATCCCAGCGCCCGAGGGACGGCTGAGCCAGCCGCAGCGCCGAGCGTTCAGTGAGGACGTGAGCGCCGAACTCCAGAAGGTGTTCGATCGTGCCATCTCGTTGGCGGGCGACTGACCACCCGCCGATTCCCTCTCGAAATCGGTCCTCGAGCGGGCTCGAAACACCCTCGTCCAGCTACGATCCGGTCCATGGCTGAGAAGATCACGATGCAGGACAACGGCACGCTTGATGTGCCCGACAACCCGATCATTCCGTTCATCGAGGGTGACGGCACCGGGGTCGACATTTGGCCCGCCGCCAAGCTCGTGCTCGACGCTGCGGCTGCCAAATACGGCAAGACGATCGAGTGGATGGAAGTCCTCGCCGGCGAGAAAGCCTTCAACGAGACCGGCGACTGGCTGCCGCAGGAAACGATCGACAAGTTCGAGGAGTACCTGATCGGAATCAAGGGCCCGCTCACCACCCCGATTGGTGGCGGGTTCCGCAGCCTCAATGTTGCGATTCGTCAGATCATGGATCTCTATGTGTGCCTGCGGCCGGTTCGCTGGTTCACCGGTGTGCCGTCACCGGTCAAGGAGCCTCAGCTCGTCGACATGGTGATCTTCCGAGAGAACACCGAAGACATCTATGCCGGTATGGAAGTCGAGGCCGGCACCCCCGAGGCGAAGCGAATGATCGAACTGCTTCACGACGCCTACGGGTGGGAGATCCGCGAAGACTCCGGCATCGGTATCAAGCCCGTCTCCAAGACCGGTTCGCAGCGTCTCCAGCGGGCCGCGCTTGAGTACGCCGTGCGCCGCAACCGCAAGCGGGTCCACTGGGTGCACAAGGGCAACATCATGAAGTTCACCGAGGGCGCGTTCCAGAAGTGGGGCTACGACCTCGTTCGTGAAGAGTTCTCCGACGTCGCCATCGGATGGGACGACTGTGGCGGCGATCCGGGCGACAAGATCCTCGTGCAGGACGCCATCGCCGACATCGCACTTCAGCAGGTGCTGACCCGTCCCGCCGAGTTCGACGTCATCGCCACGATGAACCTCAACGGCGACTACCTGTCCGACGCTCTCGCTGCTCAGGTGGGCGGCATCGGTATCGCCCCCGGCGCCAACATCAACTACGTCACCGGCCACGGTGTGTTCGAGGCCACGCACGGCACCGCCCCGAAATACGCCGGCCAGGACAAGGTCAACCCCTCCTCGGTGCTGCTGTCGGGCGTCATGATGTTCGAGCACCTGGGATGGCAGGAGGCCGCAGACGACATCATCGCTGCCGTGGAGTCGACCATCGGCGACAAGGTTGTCACGTACGACTTCGCTCGACTGATGGACGGCGCGACCGAGGTCAAGTGCTCGGAGTTTGCGTCGGCGATCGTCGACCGCCTTTGACCCACCTCAGGAGCGCTCCTCAGCGCCGACCCTGACGAAACGAGGAGGACGGGCCCCGACGGGGTCCGTTCTCCGTTTTTGGGTGTCCTCGACTCAGGTGAAGGTGATCAGGAGATCACAGTGGTCAGCGTTGTCGTGCATGCACGATGTCTGCTCGATACGGATCGATTCACCCAGGTGGGCGGCAACGCCGAGCGTGAAGCCTTCCGCCAGCCAGCACAGCCGACGTTCGGAGTCATATCGCAACGTCAGCGTGTCGCTGGGCCCCTCACCGATCTCGAAGTCGGGCGGGGTAGCGCCGGGGTAGAGCTTGCGAACCTCGGGGTGGATCATGTGGTTCAGGGCCGGCAGAAAAGCTCGAAGGTCAGCACCGGCGAAGAAGTCAGGAAACGCGCTGACAAGGAACGGGACCGCATTGATTCCAACCCAGCGCAGCCGGTCGGGGATGGTGTCGCCGGTCGCTTCGGGAAGAGCGCCGATAATCGCGACAAGGTCTGCATCGGGGTAGTTGCCGAGCGAGGTGAAGGCACCGTGGACCTCTGCCCGATCAAGGGTTTCGTCCCACGCATCGGGTCCAAGTACCCGCTCGACGGAGTCCTGCACGGCATTGAAGATGACACCTTTCATGGTGGCCGAATCGTACGGCGACGAACGCAAGCCTGAAACCAGGGCGGGATGCGGGGCGCACCGCCGCTACGGTGCCGGAGATGCACGAGGCAGTACCCGACGAACACATGTGGAGGCGGGGAACCCGCCTGATCATGCGCTCGCTTCGGGCTTACCCGTGGCTCCATGCGGCGTCCATGATCGGCGCCGTCGGCTTCGTAGCCGCCGCGATCGGGGGTGCGTGGGTCTTGCGGGCGGCAACCGACGATCTCGTCGTTCCTGCCTTTGAGGATGGATCGGTCGAGCGGGCCGACATCTGGGCCGTCATGTTCCTGATCTTTGTCGTATCGGTCGGTCGTGGTGTGGGCGTCATGGTGCGACGGTGGTACCTGTCACTGGCGGAGAACAGCACGCAGCGGGACTGGCGCCGGGCGCTCGTGCACCACTACCTCGACGTGCCACTGCGCTTCCACCGCGAGCGGCCGACCGGCGAGCTCCTCGCCCACGCCGATATCGACCTCACCACCGCGACCATGGTGCTGAAACCGCTGGCATTCTCGCTGAGCGCCCTCGTGCTCGTTGCCGTCGCCGTCGTGACCCTCTTCATCATCCACCCGCTGATCGCGCTGCTCGGCGTTGTGCTGTTCCCGCTGCTGCTGGCGTTGAGCCAGATCTACACCTCTCGTGTCGAGGCGCCTTCAGCCCGAGCCCAGCAGGCCGTTGGCGATGTGGCCTCGGTGGCCCACGAGAGCTTCGAGGGGGCCCTCGTCGTAAAGACCCTCGGCCGCGAACGGGCCGAGGTCGAGCGAATGCGCGCTGCGTCGGCCCGGTTGCGTGAAGAACGTCTGATCGTCGGCCGGGTTCGCGCCTTCTTCGAACCGACGATCGATGGCCTCCCCAATGTCGGCATCGTCGTGCTGCTTCTGGTGGGGAGCTGGCTGGTGTCGGAGGGATCCGCAACGCCGGGTGACCTGGTGCTCGCCGCCGTGGTGTTCGGTCTGCTTTCGACCCCGCTTCGGGTTTTCGGATTTTTCCTGCAGGAGATGCCCCGCTCGGTGGTCGCGCTCGATCGAGTCGATCGCGTGATGGCACAACCCATCGAGGATCGAGCGGGATCCTCGCTGATGCCTGACGGGCCCATGGATGTTCGAACCCGTGGGCTCGAAGTCCGCTACGGCGAGCACCACGTCCTGCGGGGCATCGACCTCCACGTGGAGGCGGGCACAACCGCAGCGCTCGTGGGCGCGACCGGCTCTGGCAAATCGACCCTCCTCGAATCGATTGCGGGTTTGCTCGACCCGAGCGCCGGCACGGTCGAACTTGGCGGTGCTGATCTCGGCGATGTTGCTGTGGCCGACTGGACCGACGCCGTGGCGATCGCTTTCCAGGAGTCCTTCCTCTTCACCGATTCGATCGTCGAGAACATTGCGCTCGGCGAACGTCCCCACGAAGTCGACCGGACCCTCGCGATCGCGCAGGCCGATGGCTTCGTTGCCCACCTCGTCGATGGCCCAGCGACGGTGGTGGGGGAACGGGGCACCACCCTCTCCGGAGGTCAGCGCCAGCGAGTGGCGCTCGCTCGCGCCCTTGCGCGCCGTCCACGGGTGCTCTTGCTCGATGATGCCACCAGCGCGGTCGACCCTGTGGTTGAGGCGGAGATCCTCGAGAGCCTTGGCGAGGCCCTCGACATGACCGTGCTCGTCGTTGCTCACCGCATCTCGACGATCCTGCTGGCCGACACCGTGGTGTACGTCGACGATGGCCGGGTCGTCGCAACCGGGACGCACGACGAACTCCTCAAGCGAGACGATTATCGCTCGCTGGTGACGGCCTATGAGCAGGGGGATGCATGAGCGAACCGCTCGATCTCCCAGCCCTCGACGACGCGGCGAGCCTGCTCGACGACGAGCAACCGTCGATCGGTGCGCTCGATGTGATGAAGCGGGGCCTGCGAGTCTCGCCTGAGCTTCGAGCTGGTCTCGGTATCACGGTTGTGATGGCGCTCACCGCTGCGATTGGGCGGCTCGTCGTTCCGATCCTGGTGCAGCTCATCCTCGACAACGGTGTCCTCGGCGACGAGGGCTACCGAGCCGGCTATGTCTGGACCGCCAGCCTGCTCGCGCTTGCAGTTGTCCTGGTCGTGGCGGCTGCGAGTCGGGTCGCGCTGATGCGGCTGGTCGACATGGCCGAGACCGTGCTCATGAACCTCCGCGTTCGGGTGTTCGGGCACATCCATCGACTGAGCCTCGCCGATCACACCGAGAGTCGGCGAGGCGTTCTGGTTGCCCGCGTGACCTCCGATGTCGAAGCGCTCGCCCGCTTCACCCAGTGGGGGTTGATCAGCTGGATTATCGACACGGCGATCATCGCCGGAACCCTTGCCGTGATGGCTTGGTACAGCTGGCAGCTGACCGTGCTGGTGATCGTCATCCACCTGCCACTGATCCCGTTCCTCCGATGGGTACAGCGACGGCAGTTCATCTCGTATGGCAAGGTCCGCAGCCGTGTTGCCGAGACGCTCGGTCAGGTGTCCGAGGCGGTCACGGGTGCACAGGTGATCCGTGCGTACGGCTACAGCGAACCGGTCCGGGAGCGTCTCGACGACGCGATCGATCGCCAGTTCGCGCAGCAGCAGCGCAGCCAGGTCTGGTTCGCAGGGATGCTGCCGGTGGTCGACGTTGTTTCCTCCATCGCCCTGGCGGTGTCAGTCGGTGCGGGTGTGTGGTGGCGTGACGATCTAGGCCTCGATGTCGGCGAACTCGTGGCGTTTGTCTTCCTCGTCAACTTGATGCTGCAGCCGATCGCCCAGTTGGGTGAGGTGCTCGATCAGACCCAGACGGCCCTCGCCGGATGGTGGAAGGTCCTTCGGGTGCTGGACGTGCCCGTCGAGGTCGCCGAGCCCGACCACGGTGTTGCCCTGCCGGACGGCCCGCTTTCGGTCGAACTCGAAGGGGTCGGCTTCTCGTACCGAACCGGGCCACCGGTACTGCGCAACGTCGAGGTGACCATTCCCCCGGAGACCGTTGTCGCCATCGTCGGTGAAACCGGTTCGGGCAAGACCACGACAGCCCGACTCCTCACACGGCTGGCCGACCCGACCGAGGGTGTCGTCCGGGTCGGGGGTGTCGATCTCCGGACCGTCGACGAGACCGCCCGCCGGGCCTCGATCCGCATGGTTCCCCAGGACGGCTTTCTGTTCGACGTCTCGATCCGGGAGAACATCCGGTTCGGTCGTGAGGGAGCGACCGACGCCGACGTCGATCGTGCGGTTGAGGCGCTCGGTCTGCAGCCCTGGATCGATGGTCTGCCCGATGGGCTCGACACCGTCGTCGGGGAGCGCGGCGGTCGGCTTTCGGTCGGCGAGCGTCAGCTCGTGGCGCTCGCCCGTGCGCAGGTTGGTGACCCTGGTCTCCTCCTGCTCGACGAGGCGACCTCGGCGGTCGACCCGGAGACGGAAGAGGCGTTGGCGGCGGCACTCGATCGCTTGGCGGAGGGGCGCACCATGATCTCGATCGCGCATCGTCTCTCCACCGCAGAGCGGGCCGATCTCGTGATCGTGTTCGACCGTGGTGAGGTGGCCCAGATCGGCCCGCATGAGGCCCTGGTCGAGGTGCCAGGGATCTACCGGACGCTGTATGAGTCGTGGGTGGGCAACACCCGGTCGGGGACGTCAGCGGGCTGAGCGCGGAGGAGCCGCGTCGCAGCGATCACGAGCACGACGGCGATCACAACGACCAACGGATTGGCGCCGATCGGGTAACGGGCGAGGTGGATCCAGGTCGCCAGCCAGACGAGGCCAACGCTGCCGGGAGAGAGGAGGCGGCGGTCGGTGAGCACGGTGACGGTGAAGAGCAGGAAGCTGGTGTCGTAGTAGATCGCATGGGGTCCAAGGAGCGGGAGCGCAGCTGCGGTCAACGCCATACGGCCGCCGAGGTCGAGGCGGCGGGACCACCAGGCCCACATCAGACCCCCGATGATCCCTGCAGAGATGGCGCCACCGACCGCAACGGCAGCGGTTGACTCGCCGAGGACGGCGACCAGCACGCCGGTCGGCGCGATTTCGTTGACGGCATTGATCTCGGCGTCGGCCTCCAGCAGCGGCCGGACCCCGTCGTACCAAAAGCCGATCCAGCCTGCGCCGGCGGTGGCGGCGTTGGCGAGCCACACGCCTGCAGCGCCGATCGCCGCAGACCCGACGGTGCGCCAGCGGCGGTCAAGGAACGCGAGCCCGAGGAGTGGGATGGCGTACTGGGGGCGGAACAACAGCAGCGCAAGTGCAAGGCCCGCGAGCGCATCCCGGTCGTGGTGCCAGGCCCGCCACGCAGCAGCCACCAACAGAAGCGAGAGCGCGGTGTTTTGACCGCCGGCCAGCCCGACGAAGACGGGGTAGGCGGTGGCGGAGACGACAATGGTGGCGCTGAACCAGCGAGCGACGAAGGGAACCATCGGCCGGATCAGCGCAAGCGCACCGATGAAGGCTCCCACCATGGCGGCAGTGTGGAGGGCGTAGGCGACTCGGTACGGCAACTCGCTGAGCGGCGCGTAGATGGCAGCCACGTGCGGTGGGTACGGATACATGATGAAGCCGCCCTCGGAGCCGAGGAGGCCGATCTGCGCAGCAGCCTGCGCAGCCGGTTCGTAGAGATCGTCGGTCTGGCCAGCCATCACAATCGACCCGGCACCGAAGAAGGCCGGGAAGTCTCCGCCGAGCCGACCACTCATCGCCGTCGACCCGTTTCCGGATGCGATAACGATGACAAACGCAGCCGCGAGCGCAGCAAGGAGGAAGCGCGGGTAGACCCGGAGCCGTCGGTCCCAGGCCCGGTTGAGAGACGTTGGAGCCACCACCACACCCAATCGGTCGGATCAGGTCCACAGATGAGTTCGGTGCCGTTCGGATCGTTTGGGTCGGGTCCGTTTACCGCAGCAGATTGTTGTCCTCGCTGAGCCGTTCCTCCGACCCCGCAGGCGCCGCTCGGCCGCTGGTAGCGTTTGTCCGGTTCACCCCTTCGCTTGGAGATGTTTCACATGAATGCCCCTGTTCGCGTCGCTGTCACCGGTGCTGCCGGTCAGATCGGCTACAGCCTGCTTTTCCGAATCGCCAGTGGATCCATGCTGGGCCCCGATCAGCCGGTGATCCTGCAGCTGCTGGAGATCCCGCCGGCGATGGGCGCCCTCGAGGGTGTTGCGATGGAACTCGACGACGGGGCCTTCCCCCTGCTCGCAGGGATGACGATGAGCGACGATGCGAACGTTGCCTTCGACGGCGCCAACATCGCAATGCTGGTCGGCTCCCGACCCCGCTCGAAGGGCATGGAGCGCAAGGATCTGCTCGAGGCCAATGGTGCGATCTTCACCGCCCAAGGCAAGGCGATCAACGACAACGCCGCTGATGACATCAAGGTCCTCGTGGTCGGCAACCCGGCGAACACCAACTCGCTCATCGCGATGAACAACGCCCCCGACGTACCGGATGCCCGCTTCACCGCAATGACTCGTCTCGACCACAACCGAGCCAAGGCCCAACTCGCCCAGAAGCTCAATGTCACGGTGAACGACATCACCAACATGACGATCTGGGGCAACCACTCGGCGACCCAGTACCCCGATCTCTTCCACTGCAATGTCAACGGTGAGAATGCAGCCGCCAAGGTCGACGATCAGGCCTGGCTCGAAGACACCTTCATCCCGACCGTGCAGCAGCGTGGGGCAGCGATCATTGAGGCGCGCGGGCTGAGTTCCGCTGCATCGGCTGCCTCGGCCGCCGTCGACCATGTTCATGACTGGGTGCTCGGTACCCCGGCCGGCGACTGGGTCTCGATGGCCATCCCCTCCGATGGCAGCTATGGCGTCCCCGAAGGTCTGATGTCGTCGTTCCCCGTCACCTGTTCGGGTGGTGACTATTCGATCGTTCAGGGGCTTGAGATCGACGAGTTCTCCCAGGGCCGCATCGACGCAACGGTTGCCGAACTGGCTGAAGAGCGCGACACCGTGGCGGGGCTTGGCCTGATCTGAGTCGGTGCCGGAGCTGCCGGAGATCACGGCGCATGCCGAGCGCCTCGCCGCGACGCACTCCGGCGCGGTGCTGCATGCGTTTCGGCCGCTCCATCTGACCGCACTCAAAACGTTCGATCCCGACCCGCGCACGACGCACGGGTCGGGATTGACCCGCGTCGGCCATCGAGGCAAATACCTGACCTTGACGTTCGAGGGCGACCGCACCTATGTCGTTCATCTCATGCAGGCCGGGCGACTCCGGCCCGACGCGAAACGAGCCAACAAGCCGCGAGGTGGGATGGCCCGGTGGGAGTTCGAGGATGGCGACGCTCTGCTGCTCACCGAAGCAGGAACCGAGCGCAAGGCGGGCGTGTGGCTGATCGATGGCGAACTCGAGAGGTCTGATCCGCTGGTCGGTCTCGGGCCGGATGCCAACCAGGTCAGTCGCAACGAGTTGGCCGAGATTCTCCAGCGGGACACGGCACGGATCCACGGGTTGCTCCGCCGTCAGGAATACGTCGCTGGGATCGGCCGGCTCCTTGCCAACGAGATCCTGCATTGCGCCCAGATCTCCCCCTTCTCGTTGAGCACCGCACTTGACGACCCACAGATCGACCGACTCCATGCGGCGATGCAGTCGGTCATCGGGTCGTCGATTGAGCACGAGCGGTCGCTCGGCGACATCGGCAAGTCCGCCGACCGACCCAACAATGTGCATCACCGAGTCGGCCTCGCCTGTCGTGCGTGCGAGGACGAGATCCGATCGGTCGAGTACCGCCGTTACACCGTGGCGTACTGCCCGACCTGCCAGACCGACGGCAAGGTTCTGGCTGACAACACCACCAGCAAGTTCGTGAAGTGACGGGTCGTGGCGATCAGGCGAGCCCGATGCCGAGTTCCGTGAGGGCCTCACGGTGGGTCAACAGCGCTTGGACGTCGCCACCGATCTGCAGGCGTCCGTCGAGGAACGCTCGCTGAGCAGAAATCTCCCCGCGCTGGATCCCGGCGGCGGTCTCGCGGTCGGTGACGATCCGCACATCAGCGTCCTGTGAACCGGGGCGAACGATCACGACCGAGCCTTCGGCGATCTGGACCTGCCAGCGACCCTCGGGGGCACCCTCGATGCGCTGCTCAATCGTGAGGACGAGGTCGGGGGGCGGTTGGGCCGCTGCCGCTCGCGCCGTCAGGTCGACAAACCAGGTTTCGCTGAGGAACTCGGCCACGACGTCAGGGTACGCGGTGACCCGTCGACCCGGTCGCCAGCGTGGCTGAACTCCTCGCCGGGGCGTACCCTCCAGCCGTGGACAGCCTGCCGACCCCCGCGTCCGTGCGCCACCGACTCTTCGCCCGGGCGATGGACGCAATCACCTTGACCTGGCTCCTGGGATTCGTGCTGGTCGAAATCGACCAACGATTGCTCGGCGGGGACCCGTTCGGTCGCCAGCCGCTGCAGATCGACATCACTGAGGGCCGCTCCCTCGTGTTCGTCATCGTCACGATCGCGGCCTATGAGGTCATCCCGACGGTGTGGCGAGGAGCGACACTCGGAAAAGCGCTGCTGGGTCTCCGAATCCAGACCATCGAACCGCAGGCATCGATGCCCTGGATTCGCACGATTGCTCGAGCGCTCGTGCTCTACGGCGCTCCCGTCGTTTTCGGTGCGTATGGCGGGTTCGTGTTGCTGGTGCTGATCATCAGCTTTGTTCTTCCGGCGAACGGCCGCGGGCTCCACGATCGAGTCGCTGGCTCCATCGTCATCGCGCTCCCGCGGGAGGCATCGGCGTGATCGACACCGACGGAGCTGACCCGGGCCATCCCCATCCTGGCCTCGACGACACGATCGACATCGAATGGGTGGACCGTCGCCAGGCGCTGGCCGGACTCCTCCGCGTCTCGGTGCGACCGAGCGCAGGCGCGACCTGGTTTCTTGCGGTTGTGCATCAGCAGGGGGCGGCACCGGTCGTGGTGTTGGACTGGGAGTTGCCGTTGGTCTCGAATGCGTTTGAGTTCCGGGCCCCCGGTATCTGGGCGGATCTGGTGTGCGAGACACCGATTGAGCAGTGGACGGTCGGGCTCGAGGCTTTTGGCGTCGCCGTCGACCCTGATGAGGTCCTCACCCCCAGCGTGTTTGGTGATCGCACGCCCGTCGGGCTCGATCTCGATGTGGAGGCGGCCACCGCCCCTGACGATGACGATGACGGCTTCGGGCACGAGATCACCGCACGTGGTGAGGTCCTGCTTGGTACCGACGCCTGGGAGATCGACGCCGTTGGGGTGCGCCGCCGCCGGTGGGACGGTCGATGGCCCCGCCTGGGTCCGCTCACACCGGGGTTCGACCCGCAGACTCGTATCGCCGTTCACTGGCCGGGGCAGCCATCTCCCGAGGTGCGGGGCTGGATCATGAGCACCCGACCCGGTTGGGTCGAACTGCCCTAGGTCGTCGCCACAGCTGCGATGAGCGGAACGGTCAACTCTCGAACCGTTTCCCGATCCTGGCGATCGCCATGACCAAGAGGAAGCCGACGATCCCGAGTGCGACCGGGCCGAGGATCTCGTCGCCCGCCGGCCATTCGAGCCCGGTTCCGTCGATCACCTCATCGTTGTTTTCACTGATCACGCCGACACCATTGGGCCAGGGCCAGAGCACCCGCAGCGAGCCGAGCATCAAGCCGACCATCGCCGCCATCACGGTGTCGCCGTGGTTGTCGAGCAACCAGCCGAGGAACGTTGAGAACAGTGCCAACCCGACGACGGCACCGGCCCCGACGAGGGCAAGGTCGCCGAATGCCCGGTCATCGACCGCTCCGATGACGGCGGCGTACATGCCGATCATCAAAAGGATGAATGAGCCGGAGATGCCGGGAAGGATCATGGCGCAGATCGCCAGCGCACCGGCGCCGACGAACACCCCGGGGCTCGGGTCGATGATCGGACCTGACTGGAACCCGAGCACGAAGAAGACCGCGATAGCGACGAGCAGCACGATCCCGAGGTGGGTTCCTGTTCGCTCTCGGATGAGATCCCACCCGATCAGTACCGACCCGGCGACGAGACCGAAGAACAGGCCTGCCATCTCTTCGGGGTTGGCTTCGAGCTGGGTTTCCAGCACCGAGGCGAGACCGCCCACCGCAAGGAGAATGCCGATGGCCAGCGGAACCAAGAACACGTAGTCAAAGCCGGTGATGCGATTCCAGAAGCCGCGAAGGTCGCCCTTCGCCAGCGCCCCAAGCGCTCGAGCGCCATCTCGAACCTGCTCGATGAGCTTCTCGTAGATGCCGACGATCAAGGCGATCGTGCCACCGGAGACACCGGGGACGACATCTGCCGCTCCCATCAGGAAACCACGGACAAGCTGAGCACCGATCTTGGGGATCACAGGGGCCAACGGTACCGTTCGGTTTCATGGTCAACGCAGCACGAGACGTCGACCGCGGCGATGTCGTTCGGGTCGGTGACGTCGACCTTTGGGTTGATGTCGCCGGTGAAGGTGAGCTGGCCCTGCTGCTGGCCGGACCTGATTCACCCGGGTTCCGTTGGGACCCTGGTTTTGTCGATGGTCTGGTCGACGCCGGCTTCCAAGTTGTCCGGTTTGATCATCGTGATTGCGGCCGGTCGAAGCGGTTCGGGCCCGACGCGGGCTACCTGCTCGAGGATCTCGCCGCGGACACGGTCGGCCTGCTCGACGTCCTCGGCCATGAACAGGCTCACGTCGTGGGCCGCTCGATGGGCGGCATGATCGGTCAGGTGCTTGCACTCGAGCATCCCGAACGAATCCAGACCCTGACCCTCATCGGCTCGTCGCCAGGAGCGGGTGACGAGCGGCTCTCTGGCCCCGATGACGACTTTGTCGAGAAGATGACTCGCCGGCTGTTCGTTGGCCCTCCAGCCGACGAGCTGGGTCGGATCGAGTGGCTGGTCGAACTCGGTGAGTTGCTCGCGGGTGATGCTCACCCGTTCGATCGGCGCGACGCTGCGCTCCTTGCTCGGGCTGAACTCCTCACCGGGTGGGAACCCGAATCCGGCCATGGTGCTGCGATTCATGGCTCGCCGAGCCGACTCGATCGGCTTCGCGAGATCGTGCACCCGACGCTCGTGGTTCACGGAACCGCAGATCCGGTGTATCCGATCGACCATGGCATCGCGCTCGCCTCCGGGATCGCCGGCGCCGTGATGGTGGAGGTCCCCGGCCTCGGTCACGAGGCACCCGCACCGATGCTCGCCTCGCTCCTCCCCGTCGTGATCCATCACTTGGAGGGTGAGCGCTAGCCCTAACGCAAGCGCCCGATCTCGGACCTGTCGATCAGACCATCGCTTCGATCAGCATCGGCCCCGGAGTGGCGACGCTCTCGGCCAGCGCCTCGTTGAACTCGACCGTGGTGGTCGCGCGTCGGGCGGGAACCCCCATGCCAGCGGCGAGCGACACCCAGTCGAGGGCCGGGTTCGTGAGATCGAGCATGCTCATCGCCTTCGGCCCTGGATCGTGCGCGCCGACGCGGTCGAACTCGTACTGCAGGATTGCGTACTTCCCGTTGTTGAACAGCACCGTCGTGACATCGAGCCCCTCGCGGGCATGCGTCCACAACGACTGCAGGGTGTACATCCCCGCCCCGTCGGCCTGCATGGCGAAGACCCGCCGATCCGGGCACGCAATGGCGGCTCCGGTAGCGGCCGGCAGGCCGTAGCCGATCGATCCCCCAGTGAGTGCGAGCAGCGAGAACGGGGGAGTACCTCGGAGCGCCCCCTGGTAGCCGCCGCCGGAGGTCCCGGCCTCGTTGACCACGATCGCATGCTCCGGCATGAGGTGCGCCAACGCCCGCCCAACCGAGGCGGGATCGAGCGGCCCGGCCTCAGGAAGCGAGGGGCGGTCAAGCTCGAGCACGCGTGGGCCGACCTCGCTCGCGCCGGTCATGTCGACGAGGGCGGCGAGCGCAGCATCGATGTCGTCGGTGATGTCACAAACCTGGTGAACGATGGCGCCGTCAGGCGTGAGTTCGTTCGGTTTGTCGGGATACGCGAAGAACGTGATCGGAGGGGTTCCCCCGATCACGATGAGGTGTTCGGTGCCGTCGAGTTGCTGAGCCGCCAGCTCACCAAAGTACTGCAGCCGCGCCATGGGGGAGCGGCCGGCGCCGCTTTCTTGGCGAGGCGCCCACGTCGAGGCGAACACTCGGGTCCCGGTGGCTTCGGTGAGCTGGCTGGCTAGCGCAGCCCGCTCGGCAGTGATCTCGCCACCGAGATACAGCGTGCACCTTGCGCCGCTTGCGATCGCTTCTGCGGCTGACGCAAGCGAGGCCTGATCGGGGGCGCCCGGTGACGGAATTCGTGCCGGATCAGCGGCAGCGGTGACCGTGGTCGGATTCCAAGCCGTGTCGGCCGGCAGGATCAAGCTGGCGATCTGTCCGGGAGCATGCAGCGACGCCTCAACCGCCTCAGCGCCGAGCGCAGCAACTTCATCGGCGGTCTGCGCGCTCCGAACCCAATGCGACATCGGGGCTGCGACCCCCTCGACGTCGGCTGACAGCGGAGCATCGAAACGCTGGTGATAGGTCGCATGGTCGCCGATGACGTTGACCATCGGCGAACGGGCCTTCTTCGCGTTGTGGATATTGGCTAGACCGTTGGCAAGCCCCGGGCCCAGGTGGAGCAGGGTGGCCGCCGGTCGACCAGCCATCCGGGCGTAGCCATCGGCGGCACCCGTGACCACACCCTCGAACAACCCCAGTACACAACGCATCTCGGGGTTGGTGTCGAGGGCGGCCACGAAGTGCATCTCCGAGGTGCCTGGATTCGCGAAGCAGACGTCGACGCCTGAGTCGGTGAGCGCAGCAACGAGCGCCTGCGCTCCGTTCATCGCTCGGTCGGCCATGCCTGCCGCCTCAGCGCTTGCTGGCCAGGCTCCGGTTCTTGATCTTGCTCTTGACGTAATCGCGGTTCATGAAGGCGATGAAGTCGAGCGAGATCTCCTTCGGGCAGGCCTCGTGGCACTCGCCATGGTTGGTGCATGACCCGAAGAAGTCTTCCATGGTCTCCACCATCGCCTCGGTGCGTTTCCACCGCTCGGGCTGGCCCTGGGGCAACACGTTGAGGTGATGAAGCTTGGCCGAGGTGAACAACTGCGCCGCTGAGTTCGGACATGCAGCGACACAGGCACCACAGCCGATGCAGGCGGCGGCATCCATGGAGGTGTCGGCGACTTCCTTCGGGATCGGGATCTCGTTGGCGTCCGGCGCAGTGCCGGTCGGAGCGGAGATGTAGCCGCCGGCCTCGACGATGCGGTCGAACGCCCGACGATCAACCATCAGATCCTTGAGGATCGGGAACGATGTCGCCTGCCACGGTTCGATGACGATCTCGTCGCCGTCGTTGAACTTGCGCATATGGAGCTGGCAGGTGGCGGTTGCCTTCTCGGGTCCGTGCGCTTGACCGTTGATCATCACGCCACACGTGCCGCAAATGCCTTCACGGCAGTCGTGGCCGAAGGTCACCGGCTCGACATCATCGGCGATCAGGCGTTCGTTGACGACGTCGAGCATCTCGAGGAACGAGGCGTCCTCGGGGATGTCGTGGGCATCGACCTCCAGGAACGCACCCTGGGCATGGGGGCCGTTCTGTCGCCAGATCTTCAGCTTGAGGTTCAGCATCTTGCTCATGGTTCAGATTCCTTGCTGATCGATCACTTGTAGCTGCGCTGGGTCAGCTGGACGTTCTCGAAGTTGAGGTCTTCCTTGTGGAGCGTCTGCGCTTCGTCGGCGCCGTTCCATTCCCAGGCCCCGACATAGGCGAAGTTCTCGTCGTCTCGCAGCGCCTCACCCTCGTCGGTCTGGGACTCCTCGCGGAAGTGACCGCCACAGCTCTCGGCGCGGTGCAGGGCATCGCGAGCCTTGAGTTCGGCGAACTCCATGAAGTCGTCGACTCGGTTGACCTTCTCGAGCATCGAGTTGATGCCGTCGGGGCTTCCGAGCACCTTGACGTTCTTGCGGAACTCCTCGCGCAGGGCGGGAATCTCCGAGAGCGCCTTCTCGAGGCCGGTCTCGTTGCGGGCCATACCGCAGTATTCCCAGACGATCTTGCCCAGCTCGCGGTGGTAGTACTCGACACCGTGGGTGCCTCCCTTCTTGGAGGTCCACTGTCGGGTTCGGTCATCGACGGCCTGGACGGCTTCGGTGAAGGCGGGGTCGTCGACCGACAGCGCTTCTTCGCCGAGCTTCGGGGCGAGATAGTCGCCGATCGTGTACGGCAGCACGAAGTAGCCGTCGGCCAGACCCTGCATCAGCGCCGATGCGCCGAGACGGTTGGCCCCGTGATCCGAGAAGTTCGCTTCGCCCAGCGCGTAGAGGCCGGGGACGGTGGTCATCAGGTTGTAGTCGACCCAGAGGCCACCCATCGTGTAGTGGATCGCCGGGTAGATGCGCATCGGCACCGAGTAGGGATTTTCACCGGTGATGCGCTCGTACATGTCGAAGAGGTTGCCGTAGCGCTCGCGAACCGCCTGCTCGCCGTCGCGGGCGATGGCTGCCGCAAAGTCGAGGTACACACCGTTCTTGAGCGGGCCAACACCGCGGCCCTCATCGACGACGGTCTTGGCGTTGCGGCTGGCGACGTCGCGGGGGACCAGGTTGCCGAACGCCGGGTACTTCTCTTCGAGGTAGTAGTAGCGGTCGTCTTCGGGAATGTCGGCGACAGCTCGGGCTTCGTCACGGTCGCGTGGCACCCAGATACGGCCGTCGTTGCGCAACGACTCCGACATGAGGGTCAGCTTGGACTGGAACTCGTCGCTGGCCGGAATACAGGTCGGGTGGATCTGCGAGTAGCACGGGTTGGCGAAGAGCGCGCCCTTGCGATGGGCGCGCCAGGCCGCGGTGACGTTGGACGCCATGGCGTTGGTCGACAGGTAGTAGACGTTGCCGTAGCCGCCGGTGGCCAGCACGACGGCGTGGGCCGAGTGGGCGTGCACCTGGCCGGTCAGCATGTCGCGCACGACGATGCCCTTGGCTTCGCCGTCCTTGGTCACGATGTCGAGCACGTCGGACCGGTTGTAGAGCGTGATCTTCCCCGCTGCGATCTGTCCGGCGAGCGCCTGGTAGGCACCGAGAAGGAGCTGCTGGCCGGTCTGGCCTCGGGCGTAGAAGGTGCGTGACACCTGTGCGCCACCGAATGAGCGGTTGGCGAGCAGGCCGCCGTACTCGCGGGCGAACGGGACACCCTGAGCGGCGCACTGGTCGATGATGTCGACCGAGACCTGGGCGAGGCGGTAGACGTTGGCTTCGCGGGAGCGGTAGTCGCCGCCCTTCACCGTGTCGTAGAAGAGGCGGTAGATCGAGTCGCCATCGTTGCGGTAGTTCTTCGCACCGTTGATGCCGCCCTGGGCTGCGATCGAGTGCGCCCGACGAGGCGAGTCATGGAAGGTGAAGACCTTCACGTTGTAGCCGAGCTCGGCCAGCGAGGCGGCGGCCGATGCGCCGGCGAGGCCGGTGCCAACGACGATGACCTCGAACTTGCGCTTGTTGGCCGGGTTGACCAACTTCACGTTGAACTTGTGGTTGTCCCACTTGTCCTGGATCGGACCTTCGGGGATCTTGGCGTCGAGTGTCACCATGTCAGTCTCCGTATTCGAGGTTGTACTCGCCGGGGGTGTGCCCGTCGAGGTCGACCAGTCCGCCCTGCACGGCCAGCGGGAAGCTGAGGTTGCCGATCAGGATCAGGCCAGCGATCCCGCGAGCGAAGTGCCGGCGGGCGTTGTTGTAGCGAGGGTTGTTCAGGCCGAGCGTCTGGAACATCGACCAGGCCCCATGGAAGATGTGCACGGCGAGTGCGACGTTGGCGGCGATGTAGATCAGCGCGATCGGCAGGGCGTCCATCGAGTTGTACACGTTGGCGTACACGTCGCCTCGAACCCAGTCGTCGCTGAACCAGCCCCAGGTGAGGTCGGCCAGGTGGAAGAACAGGTAGAGAAGGACGATCGGGCCCGTCCAGCGCATCGTTCGGCTGGCGAAGCTGACGGCGATGTAGTCGCGGCTCCCCGCATACGACTTGTCGGCTTTGGCGCTCATCCGGCTCAGCGAGAACGCCGCGTGGATGTGGGCAGCGAACATGCCGATCAGGCCGATCCGCAGCACCCACAGCAGGAAGGTCCGAGGGACGAGATGCCCGCCGAGGCCACGCAGAGCCTCGGCGTACTCGTGGATCTGGGTCGGTCCCTCGTAGATGTGGAGGTTGCCGATCATGTGGACCACCACAAAGCCGAGCAGACCGATACCGGTGATCGCCATCACGTACTTCTTGCCGATGGCGGTCTGATAGAGGTTCATCGGCCACGGGAGCTGGGGTGCTCGCCGCCGAATCTTCGGCACCGAATGCTCGGTGGGATCCTGCATGGTCTGGGCCATGAATGTGTTTCCTTGTTCGGGGTAACAGCGTTCGGCTGCGTTGAACGCAACGCAAGTCGCAGAGGCAAAAGGTACCGGCTGTTTGGCGCCGGAGCCCACTTCTGGCCCCTCGGTGTCAGTTGACGAGTGTTCGGTAGCGGTTCACCACGGCGAGGGGCCCGTCGGGACCCACCGCCTCGAAGGTCAAATCAAGGACGAGTTCACCTGGACTGATGGCCTCAATCGCCAGGTTGGTGATGTGTTCGACCGTGTCTGGACCGACGGGGCCACCCCACCGGTGCGTGCTGCTCGACCCGTCGCCGTGGGTCACGGTCGCCGTGACGACACCGTCGATCAAGGCGTCGTGGAGGTCGGAGATGACATGGATGTCGAGCCCGGCGCGTTCGCCGACGTGCATCGACCACGGCAGCGGGTCCGCCGCGACGATCGTCGGTCGACAGGCATCGACGAGAACCGGCCACGCCGCCTTCGCCCGCCGATCCGAATCGAGCAGACCAAAGCCACCGGCCGGACTCGGGTCGGCCAGGTAGAACAGGCAGAAGCCACCGGTGGGTCGGTACTTGATCCGGCGCAGCGTCTCGATCGTCGTCTTGATGAGATCGGCCTGGGCCTGCTCGGTCAGGCGTGCCCATGCAGGGCCTTCCTCGACCAGGCGGGGCGGCACGAGATGCTGCAACGACTCGACGCGCGCCCCGACCGCTGTGGCGATGGCCTTCCAGTTGAGCGCTGGCCATCGTGCGCTGGTGAGTTCGGGGAGGTCGTCGGCAACGGTGGCGGCGCCAAACGCCGTCACGAAACGCCCCATGCGGGGGATTTTCCCGAGGGCGCCGGCCAGATCCCGGGCTTGGCCACCGTGCCACCCGAACCAGAGATGGCTGGTCGTACCGTCGAGTTGGGGCAGATGGGGTGGCACGGCGGTGTGGATCACCACCGGTCTCGACCCGTCGGTGCGTTGGAGCACGCGCCGGACCGACGTGTCGAGGATCGCCCGGTTCCACGACGGTCGCTGCTGCCCGATCACCGGAGGGGTCGGCTGGGGGGCTGGTTGGCGCTTGAACGGTTCGTCGTGGGTGCACCAAACAGCGACCGAAGGGTGGTGGCCGAGGAGATCGACCATCTCTCGGGCCTGCCGCTCGGCCTGGGTTCGCACGCCGCGCGCCATCACGCCCCGGATCGGCATCTCCTGCCAGAGCAACATGCCCAGCTCATCGGCGGTGTCGTACACGGCCGGGTGGGCGACATGGGCCACGAGACGGATGAGGTCGAGGCCGGCATCGTGGGCGGCCTTGACATCAGCGGCGACTTGGAGCGGAGTTGCATCGCCGGGTCGAGGGGTGGTCGGCAACATCACGATGCCCTTGGCGAACAAACGCACCCCATTGACCGACAGTTTCCAGTCGCGCATCTGGATCGAGCGGAAGGCGGTGCGTACGGAGCGGTGGTCGTGGATCTCCCCGTCGACCACGAGTTTGCAGGTGAGATCGTGGAGTGGCTGTTCCCCGAGCGAGTGTGGCCACCAGAGATCGGGCTCAGGGATGTCGATCGACCACTCGACTCGGTTCTGTCCTACCGCAGCCGGATGCCGGAGTTCGTGGTCGACCCCGGCGACGCGGGTACGCAGGGTGACCGGCCCACCGTCCGGATGGTCGAAGACGCATCGCACCGCGAGGCGCGCCTGCGCGGAGTCGGCATCGACGCACACGACCCGGAAATGCTGGATGGCGGTTGTGCCGGTGTCTTCGATGGTGACCGGCCGCCACATCCCTCCGGGGTTATGGCCGGCTGCCCCGGAGAGGTCTGGGTCGAGGATGGCGCCCATGAGATTGGAACGCTCGTCGGGATCGCCGAAGGTCGGCACGGTCACGTCGACTGCGACGAGGTGGTCGTCGCTGTCGCCCATGAGGTGGGTGACCTCGAATCGGTGGGGAACGAAATAGCCGTCGGTGTCGCCGACATAGGCACCGTTGAGCCAGACGTCTCCCTGCTGGGCCAGCCCGTGGAGTGTGATCCAGCGCCGGCGTCCGGCCTTGACGGGCTCCATCTCGAAGTGGTGTCGGAACAGAACGGAGCGCTCGTTGGCGAGGCCTGGGGTGTTGGCCCAGTGGCCGGGCACCTCAACCTGGGTCCAGTTGCGGTCGTCGAGTGCGGGCTCGTGAAACGTTCGCCGCAGCTCCTCGCGGGCGGGTGCCGCTCGCCAGATGCCGGACAACTCCATCCCCGAACGCTACCGAGGCGGGTCGCCGTCAGGACGATCTGGGAGAGCCGGAGGCGCGCGGCTAGGGTCCGGCCCATGTCGACACCCGAAACCCCCGCGGCAGAGACGATCGGCGCCCTCCGGGCGAGCGGGTGGGAGTCAATCCCCCTGCGGCAGGAGTTGCGGCGCAATGCCATCGAGCGAATACGAAATGACGAGCCGCTGTTTCCTCAGGTGCTCGGCTACGAGAGCACGGTCAACCCACAGCTCGAGAACGCCCTGCTCGCTGGGCATGACATCATTTTTCTCGGGGAACGAGGCCAGGCAAAGACGCGGATGATCCGTGGCCTCACCGACCTGCTCGACGAGTGGATGCCGATCGTAGCCGGGTCGGAGATCAACGATGACCCGTATCACCCCATCTCTCGGCATGCTCGCGAACTTATTGCCGAGCACGGCGACGACACCCCGATCACGTGGGTGCACCGCGACGATCGGTTCGGTGAGAAACTCGCCACCCCCGACACCTCGATCGCCGACCTGATCGGTGAGGTTGACCCGATCAAGGTCGCTGAGGGCCGGTACCTGTCGGATGAACTCACCCTTCACTACGGCTTGGTGCCGCGCACCAACCGCGGCATCTTCGCCATGAACGAGTTGCCGGATCTCTCCGAGCGGATTCAGGTCGGTCTGCTCAATGTGCTGGAGGAGCGCGACGTCCAGATCCGTGGCCACCGGGTCCGTCTGCCGCTCGACGTGATCCTCGTGGCGTCAGCCAACCCCGAGGACTACACCAACCGCGGTCGACTCATTACCCCGCTGAAGGATCGCTTCGGAAGCCAGATCCGAACCCACTACCCACTCGATGTCGAGACCGAGGTCGCCATCATCGAGCAAGAGGCTGACACCTCGTTGTTCGAAGGGTTGGGGGTCAGCGAGGGCTTCGACCTGAGCGTGCCGTCGTTCATGACCGAGATCGTCGCCTCGATCACGCACGCAGCCCGCCGAAGCCAGCACATCGCCCAGCGGTCTGGAGTCTCGGTCCGCCTGTCGATCTCGAACTTCGAGATCATGATCGCCAATGCGGTCCGCCGAGCGTTGCGAGCGGGGGAAACCACGGCGGCGCCCCGCATCGTCGATCTCGAGGCGCTCCCTGCGTCCACCAGTGGAAAGGTCGAGATCGAAACCCTCGACGAAGGACGCGACGGTGAGATCCTTGCCGGCCTCGTCAAGGCCGGCGTGCTACAGGTGTTCAAGGATCGGGTGCCGCCCGACACCCATCGTGCCGTTGTCGACGCGTTCGACGGCGAGCTGATTGTCGATGCAGGTGAGGATGTCACCGATGCGGCCTATGTGGCGCTGATGGAGAAGGTGCCCGCACTTTCGGCACCGGTCGAGGCCCTGCTGGCCGGTGAGGACGATGCTGCGTCGCCGGCGATGGTGGCGAGTGCGTGCGAACTGGTACTCGAGGGCCTTCACCTCGCCAAGCGGCTCAACAAGGATTCGGCTGGCGGCCGGGCGCAGTTCCGCGGCCGAAGCTGATCACACGGTCCAGTCAGCGAACGTTTCCGCCGCCCGCTTGCGGGACCGGTCGCGGTTGAGAAGACCCCGAGGCCGGGCGAAGCCGAGCTTCCAGTCGTAGCCGTCGATTCCGCTGTCGTGGAAGTAACCGGCGACGCCGACGTCATGATGGGCGTCACGGACACGGCCAAGTGACCGGGCGAGGAGGTCATCGCGCCAGGCTTCATCGTCGGTGTTGATGCCATGGCCGGCGATCACAACGGAGTGGTCCGGGAGTGCTTCGCACGTGCGGTGCATCGCTTCGGCCAGTTCGTCAGGCTCGGGGGCCAGCCCGGCGCCGCCAACTCGGGCGCCGCTCGGCCACGGGTGGAACCCACCGTCGGGCCCGACCCCGACGGGGTGGTCATGGACGATGCCGACATGGTCGACGGCGTTGACGAAGAGCGGGACATCGATGGGGGCTCGACCGTCGAGTTCCACCACGCCGTTGGCGTGGCCACGCAGCCAACACCAGAACAGGTTGTCCCACCCTCGAGCTGCCCGGGACGCCTCTACCGAGATGCGCCCGTCCTCGTCAGCAAGCGCATGGATCGGGTCGGCGCGCCAGGCGGTCATCACGGATTGACGCCCCGACGACAGCAGTCGAACGGCGTCGTGGGTGGCGAAGATGGCGCCCTCAACCGCTTCGCGGAGCACGACTCGGTCGCGCCGTCCCGGGGGTCGGGTGCCGAGGCCGTAGCCGCGCACCGCCCAGCCGACTGGATCGTCGATCGGGACAAACCCATCCGCGAACTCATCGAACGCCTCAGCAACCCGATCGACGTGGCGAAGCCAGAAGCGCCCCCGTGCTGACTCGTCCCGGTGGCCGCCTTCGTCGTCGAGATACCAGCCTGGGAGCGTTGTCGAGTGCAGCGTCAGCCAGTTGGCGAGCCCGGCGTCGTGGGCGGCACTGAGGATGTCTCGATAGATGTCGATCGCATCGGTGTCGACTCGTCCCGGCTCCGGCTCGATCCGCGCCCACTCGATGGTGACCCGCCATGCGTTGGCCCCGAGCGCGGCGAGCTGGGCGACGTCGTCGCGGAAATCGGTGGTGAGCCCGGCGCCGTCCTTGGAGCGAGGGGCTCGGCCATCGCGTTCCCAGGTGGACCAGTCAGCCGCGGGGGCGACGCCCTCGGTCGAAACCGCCGACGCTGTGACACCTTTCAGGAATGGCACGGTCTCAGCGTCGGGTAAAGACACCACTGTCGAAGACGACCCGTTCGCCGACCCGCGTCTGGAACAGGACCTCGTCGCCGGCTTCCCACATGTGAACGTCGAGTCGTTCCCCGGGGATCACTGGTGATTTGAAGCGGCCGCCCATCGAGCCGAAGCGGTCAGGGTCGCCATCGCAGAGTGCGTGCAGTAGGGCTCGGCCGGTGACGCCGTAGGTGCACAGCCCGTGGAGGATGGGGGTCTCAAAGCCGGCGAGAGCAGAGAATGCAGGATCCGTGTGGAGCGGGTTCCGGTCACCGTTCAATCGATAGAGGAGCGCCTGGTCCGGTCGGGTATCGAATCCGTGGACGACGTCGGCTTGGCGATCAGGCAGTTCCCAGGCGGTGGCGGGGCCGCGGTCGCCGCCCCAGCCGCCTTCGCCAGCGATGAAGAGGCCCGAACGGGTGGTCCACAGCGGGGCCCCGTGATCGTCGCTCACTTCGGTCTCAAGGACAACGAGCGCCGCCTTGCCCTTGTCGTACATCGCGGCGACTCGACCGCGACCCCGGCCGGAGCCTTCTGCGGGGAGTGTCTGGTGCAGGGTGACGTGCTGCTCTCCGTGCAGGAGGGCGGCAAGATTGAAGTCCCCGAAGTCGACCCCGCTGCCACCGCCGAGCACCACTGCCTGGGTGGGGAACGCCCGTTGGGGAGTGTCCCGGGTGTTTTCGGTCGTGAAGTCGAGTTCGAAGCCAGTCGGGTCGGTCTGTCCGGCCCCGACACCGAGTGCGTACAGCAGGCTGTCTTTGGAGGTCCAGCTGATCTCGTTCTCAGGGCCGGTCGTGCCGACGGCGTCAGGATTCAGGGGCATGGGTGCTCCGATGGCTGCTCTCGTCGATGGGAGTCTCGAGGGTCGCCAAGGCCATGGCGGTGATCGTCGAGCCGAGGTCGAGGGCTTCGTCGTGGCGCTCCGGCCCGGTGGCGATGCTCGTGATCAACCCGATTGCTCCGGTGACGAGGAGGCGGGCTTCGTCTGGGCTGAGGTCGGGGCGTGCGTCGCACAGCGCGTCGACCCATTCTTTTGTCCAGCTCCGAAGCCGCTTGCTCATTGGTGAGCGGCGCTCATGGCTGACGTGACGGGCCTCGCTTGACCAGACGGCGATCAGCGATGATCGCTCAAGCGCCACGTCGGTGTAGGCGCGGATGTACCCGGCCAGAAGGCGACGAGGGTCGGTGCTTTCCTCGCGGGCGCGCCGGTTGACCGCGTGAACCTCGTCAGCTGCGAGCTTGATCGCCTCGACGAGAATCTCCTCTTTCGAGGAGAAGTGTCGGTAGATGGCCGGCCCCGAGACATCGACGGCCTGTCCGATGTCGTCCACGCTCGTGGCGTGGTAGCCGCGTCGATGGAAGAGTTCGACAGCCGCATCGAGGATGAGTTCGCGGCGGTTTGACGGACGCCTTACGGTCGTCGGCTCGCTTGGCTTGGCCTGGTCGATCCCACCCATAGTTAGTGAACGCTAACAGCCGGATCGTTGCCGTGACCATGCAGCTGAGCGGACCACCGCGAGCGTTGAGATCAGATCATGGGCTCGGCCGGGTGCCCGGCCCGGCAGGCGCGCCAACCCAGGGCGGCACTAGGTTCTGGCCATGGTCTTCTCCCGCCGCCGTCACCGCCGCCGGCGGCAGCCCGCGCACTTCACCTATTCGCGCTGGGACGGCACCCAGACCGGCTTTGATCTTGATGCCGATCACCTCTTCGGCGAGATGGCGGACGAGTTGCTGTACCACGGCGACGTCAACAGCGCGCTGCGGCAAATGATGCAGAACGGGCTGACGGATCGCGACGGACGTGACATGGAAGGTCTGCGAGACATGATGCAGCGCCTTCGAGAACGGCGTCGTGAGATCTTGGAGAACCACAATCTCGGCGGGGTCTATGACGACATCGCCGAGTCGCTGCGGGACGTGGTCGAAACTGAACGTCACGCGCTCAACGAGCTGACCCAGCCTGACGGCAGCGATGGCAGCACGGCCGACGAGCGTCAGCAGCAGCTGCAGAACGACACGGCGGCGATGAAGAACATGGAGCTCGACATGCTTCCGCCTGATCTCGCCGGTCAGGTCAAAAGCCTGCAGAACTACGACTTCGAGAGCCCTGAGGCTCGTGAACAGTTCGAAGAACTGATGGACCAGCTTCGCGAGCAGCTGATGCAGCAACAGCTCGACCAGATCGCCGAGGGCATCAACGACATGTCGCCAGAGGACATGCAGCGCCTCAAGGACATGATGGCCGAGCTCAATCAGATGCTCGAGCAGCGGGCCAACGGTGTCGAGCCTGACTTCGACGGGTTTATGGAGCGGTACGGGGACTTCTTCCCGGAGAACCCGCAGACCCTCGATGAGCTGCTGGAGGTTATGGCCCAGCGCATGGCCCAAGCCCAGCAGATGCTGAACTCCATGACCCCCGAGCAGCGCCAGCAGCTGCAGGAGCTGAGCAATCAGCTCATGGAGGACATGGACCTCAATTTCCAGATGCAGCAGCTGGCCGACAACCTTCGCGAGCAGTTTCCGCAGATGGGGTGGGGGCAGTCGTACGACTTCGATGGGTTCGACCCGGTCGACATGTCGTCGGCGATGGACATGATGGGCGAGCTGGGTGACATCGATCAGCTCGACAACCTGCTGCGAGGGGCAACGAACCCGGGTGCACTTGCCGAGGTCGACATCGATCGGGCTCGCGAGTTACTGGGCGACGAGTCAGCTGAGTCGCTCGAACGCATGGCCGAACTCGCCAGGCTGCTCGAGGAGCAAGGGCTGATCGAGAACAAGGAGGGCACGTATCAGCTCACCCCCCGGGCGATTCGCAAGATCGGCAATGGGGCGCTGCAGGAGTTGTTCAAGCGCATGTCGGCCGACGCGCTCGGCAAGCACGCCCTTGAGAAGACCGGGGCCGGGCATGAACGGGATTTCGACACGAAGCCCTACGAGTACGGGGACCGGTTCAACCTCCACATTGAGAAGACGTTGCGCAATGCGGTCGCCCGCACCGGTGGTGGCACGCCGATCCGGCTGCACCCTGACGACTTCGAGATCGAGCGCACCGAGCAACTCGTTCGCTCATCCACGGTGCTGATGCTCGATGTGTCGATGTCGATGGCGATGCGTGACAACTTCTTGCCCGCCAAGAAAGTCACCATGGCGCTGCACTCGCTGATCTCGAGTCAGTACCCGCGCGACTTTCTCGGGATGGTGAGCTTCAGCGAGGTTGCCCGCGAGTTCAACGCAGCCACGTTGCCGGAACTGAGCTGGGATTATGTCTACGGCACGAACATGCAGCACGCGTTCCAGATCGCCCGCAAGATGCTCGGCAAGCAGACCGGCACGAAGCAGATCATCATGATCACGGACGGCGAGCCAACCGCCCACATCACGCCGTCGGGGCAGCCCTACTTCAACTATCCGCCGTCGCAGCAGACCGTCGACCTCACGCTTGCGGAGGTCGCCAAATGCACCCGGGAAGACATTCGGATCAACACGTTCGTGCTCGATGTCACGCACTATCTGCAGAACTTCGTCGAACAGATCTCCAAGATGAACGGTGGGCGGGCGTTTTTCACCACGAACGAGAATCTCGGTGACTATGTCCTGATGGACTTCGTCGACCACAAGCGCAGCCTCGTTCGGGGACGCTGAGACGGTCACCGTTTGCCCTGAGATTTCAGGGGTCACGGCCGCAATCTCCGCTTTACAACCGTAGGGTTACAGTGCTGTAATTACAGGCATGGCAGTTGATGCAGGCTCACTTCGGGCCCATGACGCTGCCGGAGGGACTCATGGCGCTGTACGACGAAACCGAAGCTGAAGAGCGGTCCTGGCAGGACTACGCGAACTGCCTTGGCGTCGACCCGGATCTCTTCTTCCCCGAGCGCGGTGCGAGTACCCGTGAGGCGAAGGAGGTCTGCCGCGGCTGCGTGGTCCGCGAGGACTGCCTGGAGTACGCCCTGCAGAACGGTGAGAAGTTCGGGATCTGGGGCGGGATGAGCGAGCGCGAGCGCCGCCGCATCCGCCGCCAGCGCGCCCTGGCCCGGGCTGCCGCGGCTGCGCAGGCCGCCAACGTCACCGCCTGAGGGCTATCCCTCCTACCGGCTTGATCTGTGCTGCGGTAGTCTGCCCGGCATGAACCTCGGGACTCCTGAACTGCTGGTCATCCTCGTCATCGTTCTCCTCGTGTTTGGCGGCGCTCGTCTGCCCAAGCTGGCCCGGTCGCTCGGCCAGGCGCAGAAGGAGTTCAAGGAGGGGCTGACCGAAGCCGACGAAGAAGAGACGTCCTGATCGCAGGGGGTGACCACCGGGCCTGTTGAACCGGTGCCCGACACCGTTCCCAGCTGGGACGACATTGCCCGTGATCATGCGGGCTTCATGTATTCGGTGGCCTTTCGTCTGGCCGGGAACCGATCCGATGCCGAAGACGTTGTCCAGGAAGCGCTCGTCCGCGTCAAGCGGGGGCTCGAGAGCTACACCCCTGGTTCGCTTCACGGATGGTTGGCCCGAATCGTGACGAATGTCTTTCTGGACGAAACCCGTCGGCGAGCGCGTCGACCCCAGACCCGGTTGCCTGATGACCCTGATCGGGTGATCGCCGGTGCTCCGGCGGCCGACGATGCATTGGCGATGGAGTCACTTCCGGATCATCTGCAGGCGGCGCTCAATGGACTTCCGGGCGAGTTCCGCACGGCCGTCATCCTCTGTGATGTCGCAGGCCTCTCGTATCACGAGATCGCGGCGCAGACCGGTGTGCCGGTCGGCACGGTCCGAAGCCGTGTGCATCGTGGTCGGCTTCGCTTACGGGAGGTGCTGTCGTGACGCTGGATGATCGTTACAGCGCGTGGCTCGACGGTGAGCTCGATGATGCCGAGATCGCCGTACTCGAATCGGAGTTGGCGGCCGACGAGGCCCTGGCTGCTGAGTTCGAGGCGCTCCGTTCGGTGCGTCAGTACGTGCGGGCCGAGGCGATGGTGGCGTTGTCTCCGGCTGCACTCGATCGGATCGTCACCGCCGTCGAGGCCGTGCCGGGGAGCGACGACGAGGTGGTCTCACCTGCGCCCATCGTCCATCTTTCGGCCCGTCGTCGAGTGCCAACGCTTGCGGCCATCGCCGCCAGCTTTGCGATCATCGTGAGTGTCGTCGGCGGGCTTGGCGGGTCTGCCACCCTGCCGGCTGTGGGCGACCTGATCGCTCGACATGACGCGGCGGCAGCGTCGATGCCAGCTGGGTCGGATGCGATGGATGACATGCCGGCGATGCCGGCCCCCATGGACATGGTCGGGGCGGAGGTCGATGGCGAGCTTGTTCACGCCGTGTATCGCACGGAGGATGGCTCGATGGTCTCGGTGTTTCGTCAGTCCGGCACCCTGGACCTCGGCGGGCTGGTCGACGAAATGGACGGTGGCGACACCGGTGTGATGGACGGACACCCAATGTGGGTCAAGGACATCGGCGACCTGCATGTGGTCGTTGTTGACGGCGACGGCTACGTATGGACGATCATCAACACCGTGGGTGAGCCCATGGACTTGATGATGGACGACATGATGACCGACCTCCCGACCCGGTCGGACGGGGCGCGCGAACGGCTCCACGATGTGGCCGAAGCCATCGTGGAGCCATTCGGTTTGGGCCTCTGACGCCGGAGGGGGATCGGCGTCGGCCCGAGACTCAGGCGGCTGCAGCCAGGCGGCGTTCGCGAAGGATGCGGCGGCGTTGCCGTTCACTACAGCCGCCCCACACCCCGTGATCGACGCGGTTGTGGAGCGCGTACTCCAGGCACCGTTCCTGCACCGGACAGCCTTCACAGACGCGCTTGGCGATTTCGACGCCGACGCCGTCGGAGGGGAAAAAGGTGTCGGGGTGTTGGGTGGCACAGTTCCCTCGTGCCATCCAGTTGGTGTCCATGAGGATCTCCTTGGTCGGTCCGCCGCCCAACCGCCCGCGTTGTGCGTAGGAGTAGTACGCCCAGAATCGGTGGAAAGTTCCCGTAAAGGGGCCGCAGGGCCTCCTGGCATGGTGATGATGGTCATCGGGCCCGGCGTTTCGGCCCGTTCTGGCAGCGGTGTTTGATGACTACACTGCGGGCCATGAGCGACATCGCTGATCTCGAAACCGAGCAGGAACCACCGATCGGGCAGGCCACCATCGTGTACCTGGGTCCGGCCGCCCCGCATTGGGAGATCCGTGCGATCTTCGGTGAGCGGGATGTCATGGACTCGTTCCGTGATCGTGTGAACGCTCGCCTGTTGCTGCTGCCACCGCATGACCCACAGTTCCGACGTAACCGCGAGCGGGTGAACCGCGACGGGGAGCGGGAAAACATCATCGTGGAGTGGGATCTCGGCTACCCCGAGGAAGAGTCGGTCTGAACCGACTCGAGATCTCTCGATGACCACGATCGGCATCGATCTCGGCGGCACCAAAACCATGGCGGTCCTCGTGGAGGACGGCCGCGTCGTTGAGAAGTGCAAAAAGGCCACCCCGCGCGTCGGCACTCCCGACGATGTGATTGCGGCCATGGTGTCGGCGGCCCGCAAGGTCGATCCTGCTGGCCGCGCCACGGCAATCGGTGTCGGTGCCCCTGGTGTGGTGGTGCCGGGTGCGGGTGTGCTGCATTCGCCGCCCAACCTGCCCGGTTGGGACCACGAGGTTCCGGTCGCCGCGCTGATGAGCGAGCAACTCGGTGGTCGACCGGTTGTTCTCGACAATGACGTCAATGTCGGAACGTTCGCCGAGTACAAGCTCGGGGCGGGGGCTGATCGCGGCGTCGACAATGTCCTCGGCGTGTTCGCCGGCACCGGTGTCGGGGCGGGCTTGATCCTCGATGGTCGACTGCGGCAGGGCCCTCGCGGGTTGGCCGGCGAGATCGGTCACATCTATGTCGCGTTCGCTGACCTTGGTTGCGCCGAGGTCGGGCGCGGCGAGCTGGAGGACTACGCCGGGCGCAACTCGCTCGAACGGCGGGCGCTTGCAGCTGACCCTGCCGCTTCGGAACTCCTCCTCGGTCTCCGCAACGATGGGCGGCTCAAGTCGCGAGCCTGGGCCGAAGGTCGTGATGCGGGCGACCCGCTCACGATCCAGCTGATCGATCAGGCTCGCTCGGCGCTCGCTGCCGCCATCGCCTCGGTCATCACCCTGCTCGACATCGAATTGGTTGTTCTCGGTGGAGGCTTTGCCGAGCGGCTCGGTGAACCGTTCCGCACTGCCCTCGAAGCCGAGGTCGCCGAGCGGGCCTTTGCGGGCACGACTGCGCCGGTGGTGCCGGCCCGTCTGGGGGATACGGGCGGGGCGGTTGGCGCAGCGCTGCTGGTGGACGGGCTGGGGTGACACAGGCCGCCGAGTCTCGGGTGGGCGACGTGATCGCCCGGGTTGGCGGCTGGGACGACACGCCCAGCAACATCATGAATCGAGAGATCAGTTGGCTCGCGTTCAATGCGCGAGTTCTGGAGCTCGCGTCCAACCCCGATGTGCCGCTCCTTGAGCAGGTCCGCTTCCTGTCGATCTTTTCGAGCAATCTCGACGAGTTCTACCAGGTGCGTGTTTCGGGTCTCTGGGATCAACGAGCGGCGGGCATCTCGACGCCCGCGGCGGACGGGCGCTTGCCGGCCGAACAACTCGATCTCATTCGCACGGTTGTTGAGGAACTCTTGGCCGAGCAAGAGCGCGTGCTTCGCACTGGCGTGCGGCCGGCGCTGCAGCGCGAAGGCATCGAGCTGTTGTCGTGGGACGAACTCGGAGCCGACGACCGGGCGGCGCTCAGGGATCGCTTCCGGGACCGGATCTTTCCGGTCCTCACGCCGCTAGCGGTCGATCCTGGTCATCCGTTCCCATATGTGTCGGACCTGTCGCTGAACCTCGCAGTTGTGATGCGCGAACCGGCGGGTGGCCGAGATCTCTTCGCCCGAGTCAAGGTGCCCAACACGCTGTCGCGATGGCAGCGGATCGGTGACAGCGACCGCTTCGTTCTGCTCGAAGAGGTGATCGTCGCTCACATCGACGAACTTTTTCCCGGGATGGAAATCCGCGAGTGTCACCCGTTCCGGGTGACGCGGAATGCGGATCTCTCCGATGCGCTCGACGAAGCGGATGATCTTCTCAGCGCCGTCGAGTACGAACTCCGACGTCGACGCTTCGGCCGGGCGACGCGGCTCGAGGTGGGCGCGTCGATGAGCGACGAGGTGTGCGACCTCCTGGTCCGGGAGTTTGATCTCGACCCGTCCGCGGTCTCGGTCTCTCATGCTCCGCTCGACCTGACAGGACTCGGCGAGATCGCCGGTCTCGATCGGCCGGGGCTGCGATGGCCGCACTGGAAGGGGGTCGTTGACCCCCGTCTCCGCCCCGGAGATGAGCCGGTCGATTTCTTTGCTGAACTCCGGGCGGGTGATGTTCTCGTCCATCACCCGTACGAGTCGTTCAGTCGTTCGGTGGTCGAGTTCGTGCGGCAGGCCGCGAACGATCCCGATGTCTTGGCGATCAAGCTCACGTTGTACCGAACGGCTGGAGAGAGCCCCATCGTTGACGCGCTCATCTCGGCCTCGGAGCGGGGAAAGCAGGTTGCGGTTCTGGTCGAACTGAAAGCTCGGTTCGATGAGGCCGCCAACATCGAATGGGCCCGTCGTCTCGAGCAGGCGGGTGTGCACGTCGCCTACGGGCTCGTTGGTCTCAAGATCCACACCAAGACCGCCATGGTGGTGCGCGAGGAGCCCGACGGTATTCGCCGCTATTGCCACATCGGCACCGGCAACTACAACCACCGGACCGCCCGGCTCTATGAAGACATCGGGATTCTCACCGCTGCCCCGGAGGTCGGTGCTGACCTCGCCGACCTCTTTAACCATTTGACCGGCTATGGCCGCGAGATCGAATACCGACGCCTCCTTGTTGCTCCCGATCAGCTCCGGTCGCGCCTCTACCGATTGATCGATCAGGAAATCGAATCGGGTCGGGGGCGGCTCATCTTCAAGATGAACAGCCTCGTCGACGTCGCCATGATCGAGAAGCTGTATGAGGCGTCACAGGCAGGTGTCGAAATCGACCTGATCGTGCGGGGGAGTTGCAGCCTCCGCCCCGGCATCTCGGGGCTGTCTGATCGCATCCGGGTTCGCTCGATTGTTGGGCGCTACCTCGAACACTCCCGAATCTTCTTCTTCGGGAATGCGAACGGGCCGGGCCAGTCGGAGTTCTACATCGGCTCAGCCGATCTGATGAGCCGCAATCTCAATCGGCGGGTGGAAGTGCTCGTTCGGGTCGACAGCGAGGGCTCTCGCCACCGACTGACCGAGACGCTCGACGTTCTTCTCAACGACGACCGCTTGGCGTGGACCCTCGACGCCGACGGTGTGTGGTCGAAGCGCCGAGGAAACGCTGCGGTCGACACGCATGTTCGCCTTCAACAACTCGCCCGGGCCCGCGTCGATGCCTGACATCGGAACGCGTCTGCGGGCCGCCCACCCCGACGTGGAGGTGTGGGCTGGCGGCGGGGTGCCGTGGCGCCGAATCGATGGCCGTGTCGAACTCCTGCTCATTCACCGCCCGCATCGTGCCGATTGGAGTTTTCCGAAGGGAAAGCTCGACCCGGGTGAGCGACTCACGGCGTGCGCAGAGCGGGAGGTTTTCGAGGAGACCGGCCTGCGGTGCGAGCGGGGAACGCGACTGCCGCTAATCGAGTACCGCGACGCCCGAGGCCGATCAAAGGCGGTTGTGTATTGGCTCATGACAGTGCAAGACGGCGGCTTCGAACCCAATGACGAGGTCGATGCTTGCGGCTGGTTCGAGCCGGACTCGGCTCGAGCGACCCTGACCCATGAGCGAGATCGTGACCTCGTGAACGAAGTCGAGGCTGCGATCGAGTCGTCTACGATCGCCCCGTGACCGAGGACGGCTGGCGCCCCCTTCGAGGGCCGAATCCCGAGCGACAGGGCGCCGAGGCCTTTGCCGTCTCACCCTTCATGAGGCTCGCTCGCGTGCACGCGCTCGGTGCCGCTTCCGATGCGGCGATCGCGGTGACGCTGGCTGGCTCCATCTTCTTCTCGATCAGCCCTGACGATTCCCGAGGTCGGGTTGCGTTGTATCTGGCGTTGACGATGGCACCGTTCGCGATCGTCGCCCCCCTGCTTGGTCCGGCGATCGACCGAGCGAGAGGAGGCCGGCGGTGGATGATCCTGGGTACCGCTGTTGGCCGGGCGGTCATGGCGTTCCTCATGATCAGCAACATCGGGTCGTTGTGGCTGTTCCCACTCGCCTTTGCGATTCTCGTGCTGCAGAAGGCGTATTCGGTCGCCAAGAGCGCGGTTGTCCCTGCGCTGGTTCGGTCCGAGGCCGACCTTGTCAGTGCCAACAGTCGACTCGCCTTGTTGAGCGCCGTGTCGGGCATGGTCGGCGCCTCGATCTCCGGCCTCCTCTCCATCATCGGTGGGCCAGGGTTCGCCGCTGCGATCGCCATGATCGGCTTTGGCGCCACCACCGTGCTCGCCACCAAGGTGCCTCGCACCGTTGTTGCGGCCGAACCCGAAGAGGAGCAAGAGCGGGCCGAACTGCGTGATGCGGAGGTCGTGCTCGCCGCCTATGCGACTGCGATCCTGCGAGGCATCGTCGGGTTTGTCACCTTCCTGCTCGCCTTCGAGTTCCGAGGCGGATCGGAAGGCCTCGACATCAGCACCGACGGATCCGCCGCAGGCGGCATGACCGCAACCGTCCGGGGTATCGACATCACCGGAGATCCGGCGGCACCTGCCTGGCACTTCGGTGTTGTGCTGTTGGCTGCGGGTGTCGGCGCCTTGCTCGGCGCTCGTCTCGCCCCCAACCTGCGGGAACGGATCGCGGAGGAGCGAATGCTCCAGTTCTCGCTGGCTGCCGTCGGGCTCGCAGCGTTGTTTGCTGCGTCGTCGTTCGATCTGTTCGGTGCAGCGGTGCTGTCATTCTTCGTGGCCGCTGGTGCGGCGACCGGAAAGCTTGCGTTCGATTCCCTGGTGCAGCGAGAAGCACCCGACGCCAATTACGGCCGGTCGTTCGCCCGGTTTGAGGCGCGATTCCAAGGCGCATGGGTTGCCGGCGCCTTTATCCCGGCGGTGATCCCGTTGAACCTCGCGGTCGGCGGGGTCGGTGTGGCTGCGGCGTCGATCTTCGCGCTGGTCTCCTACCTCATCGGCAAGCCTGCGCATTCGGCGCTGTCGCTTCCGACCGTGCGTGCTGCCCGTTTCCCGACGGTTCGTGCAGGGAAACGGCCTGCGGCCAGTGGCACTGTGCAGACCGTCGCCTCGCCTGTTTCCGAGACTGCGGTGCCTCCAGCCGAAGCGGCGGACGACCCCGACGAGCTCACCCTCGAAGATCTCCGTCCGACCCAACCTGAAGCGCCAGCGGGCACCTCGGACTACGCGATCGGCTGGGGCGTTTCCGAGCCGATCATCTCCTCGGTCGACGGCGTGGAAGTCGACCCGCCCGATACGACTCGGCCTCGACGGCCCGACGAAGCGGCTGACGACCCGACGCTTTAGTCAGCGTCCGGAAGGTCGATCCGGGCCAGCCAGAGCCCCGGGGCATCGACTTCGGAAGGGGTCGGCAGTGTCGACGGGTCAGCGAAGAGACGGCGAAGCCCATCGGGCCCGGCCCGCTCAATGACCCCGTCGGCGAACCGAGTACCCCGGTCGTACTGCTCAGCATCGAGTTCGAGACCAAGGATGCGTTCGACGAACCGGTCGCTGGCATCAGCCTCCACCCGCCGGCGACGCAAGGCTTCGGTGACCATGTCGTACGACCCGATCAGGTTGCTCCCGATGGTGTCCATCACCCAGTCGACATAGCCGGTGATTGCGGCAACGAGGGCGGTGAGTTCGGGCTGGATGGCCTCCTGCTCGGGGGACCGCACCGCACCGAGGATGAGATCAGGGTCGGTGAGCGACGACTGCAGTTCGGCGAGTGCCTCGGGGCCTGCCATCGGGTCGAGCCCACCGAACTGTTGGCCGAGTCGTTCGGGGTTGGCGTCGAAGGCTGCTGCATGGCGCTGAAGGAGCCCGGTCAGCCGATCGTGTACGTGCGGGATGGCGAGGACGGCGTGGTGGGTGACCTCATGAAGACAAATCCACAACCGAAGATCGTCCCGCTCGATCGACCAGTCGTCGCCGAAGGAGTCAACATTGCGCAGGCTGATCAGGATCGGTTGATCGCTGGGTCGGGGGACGGGGAGGTCGTAGCCACCCATGGCGCGGCGAGCAACGTGACCGACCATCGAACCGGTGGTCATCCCGAGCATCATCGGGCCCATCATCTTGGCGAGACTGCCCATCATGGCGGCCATGGGGTCGTCCGTCGGGAGGTCGCCCGGTAGCTGCATGCCCGACGCCATGGATTCCGACAGGGTCTCGAACAGTGGCCGGTAATCGGTGATCGTGCGGTCTGCCCACTGGGACCGGTTGCCTGTCTCCACGGTGATCGGTCCGACCGCGAGCTCGGTTGCCTGGGCGACCTGGAGTTCGGCCACCCGCACCAATTGCTCGACGGCGATCCGGTCGGTGGGGTCGACGTTCGGTTCGGATTGGCCATCGTTGGCGATGGTGTGGGCGAGTTGGCGAGCGGTGTCGTTCGACCCGGAGGCCTGGCCCTGCAGCAGCTTCATCAGGTCCGCCATGAACGGCAGGCCGCCGAATGGGTCGTCGGGTGGCATGCCGTCGCTCATGGCGGCATCGTAGAGGGATGATCGGATCAAGTCTCCGCGGACAACGGGTGTCGTCGTGACCATCGTCATCACCGGTGCAGCCGGCGCGGTCGGTGGCCGGGTCGTGCATCGCCTCGTGCGTGACCGGCCCGGGCTCGATGTCCGGGCGGTCGACAAGGTCGCCGTCGGGTTCCGGCCGGGCCTCGAGGTGAAGCAGGTCGATCTTGCGTCAGATGACCTCGGCGCAGTGTTTTCCGGAGCTCGAACCGTCGTACATCTCGCCACCGCGGTCGTGCCCCACATCGATGATCCGGCTGCCGACGAACTCGAGTTGGCCATCGTCAGCCGTGTGCTCGACGCAGCCGCAGAGGTGGGTGTCGAGCACGTGATCGTGCTGTCGACCGCCATGGTCTATGGCGCATGGGTGGGCAACCCGCTGCCGCTGACCGAGGACGCCCCCGTGCACCCGAACCCCGACTTCCCCTGGGCGACCATGCGCGCCCGGGTCGAGCAGATGGCACTCGAGTGGGGAACGCGGACCGGTTCGGCGGTTACCGTCCTTCGTCCGACCGCTGTCGTCACCGACGACATGCTTGGGCAGCTGGCGCAGGTGCTGCATGCCGCTCGGGTCGGCATTGCGGCGGTCGGGGATCCACCGGTTCAGTATCTCCACGTTGATGACCTGGCCGCCGCGATCGTGACGGCAATCGACACCGGCTTTGACGGCGTCGCCAACGTCGCCCCGGACGGCTGGATTCCCCCGGACGCCCTCGCCGGGCTCGAAGGCCCGACGCCGCGAGTACGAGTCCCGACCTGGGCGGCGCGCGCCGTTGCCGCTCTGCGATCGCGGGCTGGATTCGGCCCGATCCCGCCAGGGATCGTCCCGTACACGTCCCATTCGTGGGTGGTTGCAAACGACACGATGCGAGGGCTCGGGTGGTCGGCGGAGTTCAGTAACGAGGAGGCCTGGGTCGTCTCCCACGAGCCGAACCCGCTCGAGCAGTTGCCGGCCCGGCGGCGTCAAGAGCTCGCCCTGGTGGCAGCAGCCATCCTCGGGCTGGGCGGCTTGGCGGCACTGGTGGTGTTGGTCCGGCGGTTCGCTCGGCGCTAGCCGTCACGGCTGGCCGAGCCAGTTGGCGTCGCTACGGTGATGCCTCGGCGGTACCGCCGTGCCCTGCCGGTGGTCGCAGCGCGCTGCGGATCTACGATGTGGAGGTGCTGACCCCGCCCCTCGACGCAGATGACTGGCTTGGGCTGACCGCCGACCCGCTTCCGGTCGGGTTGGCTGCCGATTGGTCGGTGCTGCCTGGCTGCGGGGCGGTAGTGCTGTTCAGCGGGACCGCCCGCGATCACGCTCCCGGGCGTGACGGGGTCGACCGGTTGGAGTACGAGGCCTACGAGGAGCACGTCGTTCCGAGGCTTGCGGATATCGCGGCAGAGATGCGCAGCCGCTGGCCTGAACTTGGTCGAGTGGTTCTCTTGCATCGAACCGGTGAGGTTGCTGTTGGGGAGTCGTCGGTTGTCGTCGTCGCCTCAGCCCCGCATCGCCCGGCGGCCTTCGAAGCGGCCCGCTTCGGGATCGACACCCTGAAGGCGACGGTCCCGATCTGGAAGCGTGAACGCTGGAACGAAGGCGAGTCGTGGGGGCTCGAAGCGCAGCACATCACCGAGGTCTCCGGGGCTGTGGAGGGTGACACGTGAGCAACGCGGTTGCGTTTTTGGTCTTCCCGCTGTTGGCGGCGGTCGTGGGTTCGCTGTTGCTGTGGCTGTGGGCTCGGTCTCGTCGACCGGTCGAACCGGGGTTCCAAGAGCGGCTCCAGGCGATCGCCCCGAACCAACGGTCGCAACCCCACCCGCAGCCGAGCGGTATCGTTCGGCTCGACGACCCACCCGTTGAGGAGAACTGAACCTGGCACGCGACCTCGCCATCGATCTGGGGACGGCCAATACGTTGGTCTACGCCCGGGGTGAGGGCATCGTCTTGAACGAGCCGTCCGTTATCGCGCTCAACAGTCGGTCGGGCGAGGTGCTGGCGATGGGGCACGAGGCGTGGCAGATGATTGGCCGGACCCCGTCGTACATCGTTGCGGTGCGGCCGTTGCGCAAGGGCGCAATCACTGACTTCGACGTGACGCAGCGAATGATTCGGCTCCTGCTGCAGCGGGTCGGTGTGAGTCGGCTCAACCGGCCGAGAGTGGTGATCTGTGTGCCGTCCGCCATCACGGCGGTCGAGCGGCGGGCGGTGACCGAGGCGGCTCGGCGGGCGGGTGCCGCCGATGCCCGGCTCATCGAGCAGCCTGTTGCGGCGGCGATCGGCGCAGATCTTCCCATCAATGAGCCGGTGGGCAACATGGTGATTGACATCGGAGGCGGCACTACCGAATCGGCGTTGATTTCGCTTGGCGGTGTCGTTGCGCTTGAGGCGGTTCGCGTCGGGTCGTTCGACATCGACAATGCGATTCAGGGGTATGTCCGTCGTGAGTACGGGATCGCCGTCGGTGAACGGACGGCGGAGGAGATCAAGGTCGTGCTGGGGTCAGCGTTCCCGACCGACGACGAGGTCAACGCCGAAGTGCGTGGCCGTGAGCTGATGAGCGGGCTCCCGAAGACGGTCACCCTGACCCCGGCAGAGATCCGGACGGCGATCGAGGAGCCAGTTGCGGCGATGGTCGATTCGGTTCTGAGCTGTTTGGCCCAAGCTCCTCCGGAGTTGGCGCAGGATCTCATCGTCCAGGGCGTCCACCTGGTTGGTGGTGGTGGGCTCCTGAAGGGGATGGACCTTCGGCTCAATGCCGAGTCCGAAGTGCCGGTCCGGCGGGTTCAGTCTCCTCTGGAGTCGGTTGTCCTCGGTGCCGGCAAGGTCATCGAGCACTACGAGTCGGTCCAGGCGATGTTCATGGACGACCCGTCACCGCGACGTCGCTAGCCGGCTTGCCCGTCGTCGACCGGGCCGAGGAGTTCGTCTACTGCGTCTCGAACCTGCCGGTCTCGGTCTGAACGAGCCCGTTCCCAGGCAGCATCGACCTCGGGCCCGTCGAACGCAGCCAGAGCAAGTACCGCCCGGCGCCGAACAGCGGGCTTGTCGGTTGTGGCTGCGAGCACGGCCGGGAGGCCCTGCTCGTCACCAAGGGCCCCAAGGGCTGCGACGGCGGCTTCCCGCACGAGCGGATCGTCGTGATGTTGGGCCAGCTCTCCGAGTTGTTCGATTGGGGGACCAGCAGCAGTGTCCCGCTCTCCGCAGGCCCATGCGGCTTGCTCGACAACCGCTGGGTCATCGTCGTTGAGGAGATGGGCGATGGGTGGTTCGGTCCGAGGTGCCGCAAGTTCGAGGGCGGCGATACGCACCTCGGGAGCGTGATCGGTCAAGCCGGTAGCGAGAGTGGCCGCGTCGAGTTGATCGAGGCGGGCAAGGCTGCGGATCGCGGCTTGCCGAACCTCAGGCGACGGGTCTCGAAGCGCAGCGCGTGCCCCGTCGGTGTCACCGGTGAAGCCAGCTCGTGCGGCGATTCGGCGACGCAGCATCACATCGTCGGTCATTCCGGGACCCTACCGGCACGTCCGGCACAGTGTTTTGGACGCATGGTGGAGCTGCTTGCGGTGCCCCGCAGAAACGACTTCCTCAAGCCAGACACTGCCGGTGTCGATCGAGGATTGATCCACTAAACGGAACTCCCAGGAGCGTTTCCATGTCTCACTTGGTCATTCACACGCCAGTCGACGGGACCACGCAGTACCGCCAGTTCGGTGATTTGGTGTCGGCGCTGCAGTTCATCGAAGCGGAACGGAACGCTGGGACCGATGACGCCAGCCTTTTCGAGCTACGGGAGATCCCGCTCGAGGTGACGTCGTACATCAAGGTCGAGGTTGCCGGCTCGGCGGTCTCGCCGGTCGGACAGTTCGGTCGCCCTGCACCGGCCGAGCCAACGACCGTGCCGTTCCCCGAGGGCCGGCGCGGCCTCTTCGGCCGCTGAGTAGACCGCTGGTTGGGGTCCAATCAGCTGATGGCGCGTTCCAGCAAGAAGCCGAGGCCGAGAACGGTGATGCCGACGACGGCAGCGAGCGCAATGCCGAGGGCCACCACGATCGCGCCAAGCACGATCAGCGCGCGTAGGCGCTCCCACCAGCGAACATACGCCCGACGTCCGACCACGGGCCGATCGACTCGGCGACGCACGATGCCGAGCACCCGCAGGGTGTCCATCACGATGTTGGTGTCGTCGTCATCATCGACGGGGGCAGTGAAGAACTCAGCGGTTGGCGAGTCGACACGCCGTGGCCGTTCGCGTCCGTTTGCGGTCCGGGCCGTGGCAGGCTGCAGACGGCTCGGTGGCCACACGGTGGCACCGAGCACCCCCGCCACGAGGACGAGCACGAGGATCATGACTGAGGAGGACACGCCGGACGCGATGCTACCCCCGACGCCGGGTGTCTCGGTGGCGTCGTCGTCTGGACGCGCCTGGTGCCAGGACCGCTTCAACCAGGCGATTCTCGGGTTCGTTGGCCTGCTCGTCCTCGGCATCATCGCCTACGGCACCGTTCCGGCCCAATGGGTTGGCCGAGTCTTGCCGGGGAGTTCCGTGGTCGACGATGGTGCGGTCGCCCTAAAGCCGGGGTCGGCGCGTCCCACCGATGATCGGGTGAGTGTGGTTGATCTTGAGGTGTTCGAACCCGAGGGAGAGATCCTGTTCACCACGGTTTCGATCGATGATCAGGTCACGATTGCTGACTGGGTTCGTTCCGGCCTGGACGATGCCATCGAGCTGCGCAGCCGAGCTGACGTCTTTGGCTCTCGGTCGGCTTCCGAACAGCGGGAACGCAACCTGCAGTTGATGCAGGCCTCCAAGGACACCGCCGTCATCGCTGCGCTCGAGCACCTCGGCGTCATGGCGGTTGTCGAAAGCGGCATCGGGTTCAACGAGGTCCTCGACGACGGGCCAGCTGCGGGCCTGCTTGAGGTCGGGGAAATCATCATTGCGCTGGATGACGAGGTCATCACCGGCTTTGATTCGCTGCTGGCGGCACTCGATGCTCGGGCTCCCGGCACGGAGATCACCCTGCAGCTCGAGAACAACGAGACCGGGGCGCTCCGGGAGCAGGTGATGACGTTGGGGGTGCACCCCGACGCCGAACGAACCGGCGGGTTCATCGGGATTGCCGATGTAACGGTGCGGGCGGTCGATGCTGACCTTCCATTCGATGTCGCGATCGACTCCGGGTCGATCGGTGGCCCGTCCGCCGGCCTTGCGTTCACGCTCACCCTCATCGACATGTTGACGCCGGGCGAGCTCACGGGCGGGAACCGGGTTGCGGTAACGGGCACGATTTCTGCCGCAGGTGACGTCGGCAATGTCGGCGGGGTTGCCCAGAAGGCCGCAGTTGCGGAGGCGGAGGGCGTGGCGATGTTCATCGTGCCGAAGGAGCTCGTCGCTGCCGCCGAGTCGACCACCGATGACCTTCGAGTCGTCGGGGTCGAGAGCCTTGACGATGCGCTGGCCGCCCTCGCCGAACTCGGCGGTGACGTCGAGGAGTTGGCCCTCGCCGTGCCGGGCGTTGCCGCTGACTGAGCGGTCGATCGCAAGGGATACCGCAACGCCGGCCAGCGCCCTTCTACGATCGTGCTATGGCCGGTTCCTCGCCTGTGGATCCCAGCGAACTCGAGCAGACCTCCTTCGAGCAGGTTCGACGCGGGTACGACCCGGTTGCGGTGCAGCGGGTGCTGCAACGAGTAGCCGAAGAGATCCGAGACCTGCAGCACGATCGGGCTGAGCTCCAAGCGCGGCTGGCGGAGTTCGAGTCGGCTCCTGCCGAAGCGCTCGAGGCGCACCGCATCGCCGAGGCGCTGGGGTCAGAGGCGGCCACCGTGCTCGAGGCGGCGCACGCAGCGGCGACCGAGCGGGTCGAGCGGGCCGAGCGTGATGGCGAACAGCTGCGAGCCGATGCCGAGAGCGACGTCGAGCAGAAGATGATCGAGGCGGTCGCAGCACGCGAGGAAGTGCTCGCCGATGCTGCCCGTCGGGCTGAAGAAATCGTCGAGGACGGCCGGCAGCGCGGGCGTGAGATGGTGAACGAGGCCCAGGTCGTTCGGGAGCGGATGCTGACCGACCTTGCTCGTAAGCGGCAGACCGGTCGGGCCCAGGTTGAGCAGCTTCGCGCCGGGCGCGATCGGTTGCTTGAGGCGCTCACGGTGGCCCAGCAAAGTCTGGACGTCGCGCTCCAGGATCTGCTCGACGCCGTCCCAGAAGCTCGGGGCGCTGCGGAGCGGGCTGGTCTTCGCGTGGTCAACGAGCCCCGACCGACGGTCGAGGAGCTCGAGAACGAGATCGAGGCGGCTCGGATGGTGGGCCATCCACTCGTGGAGGGACTAGCCGATCCGGCCAGCGCCACCGGTCCGTTGGACGACCCGAGCGACGACCCGGTGTTCATCACTGCAGAGATGGAAGCCCTCACCCACCTCGAGGGCGCGCTGGAGGCGCCGACGCCCGAGCCAGCGCCAGACGCAGAGTCAGAAGATGAGGCTGATGCTGAAGCTGTGGTTGAGCCTGAGCCCGAAGACGACGTCGACATGGAGCCAGACGACTCGGGGGAATCCGAGCCCGAACCTGAGCCGGAAGACGACGACGAACCGGAGCCGGAACCCGAGCCCGAGACGGCCCCTGAGTCGGAGTCGGAGGTAGGGGAAGACGATTCGGTTGGTGACCTGTTCGCCCGGCTGCGTGACTCTCAGCCCGAAGACGACGACGAAGAAGAAGAAGAGCCAGCCCCGGCGGCAGCTTCTGAGGATGAGGCGTCGCCCGAGGCCAGTGACGACCAGGAGAGCTCAGAACCTGACCCCAACGCCGCAGTGCGGGATCGTGTCGTCAGTGTGGTGACCCGAGCCCTCAAGAAGGTCGTCGTCGAGGAACAGGGAACCCTGCTCGATGGCATTCGCCGCAGCGGAGGTGAGGCCGTATCGGTGGTGGTTGAGGATGCTGACGCCCATGCTGCGGCGTACGAGGCAGCGGCGACCCCGGGCCTGATGGAACTCATCGAGGCGCTCGGCGGGACTGAGGCAGACCTTGCCGCTGGCTTTGGTGAGCTGCGTTCGATCGGTCTCGACCCCGTCCGGCAGCGACTGCTTGAGGTCGTCGAACGCTCCGATGATGCCGATGCGCTCTCCGATACCGTCCGGGGCCTCTACCGAGAGTCGCGTTCTCGTCGGATCCCCCTCGCCGCCGAAGCTGCGGTCAGTGCGGTGGCGGGGGCGCTGGTCGAGCCTGGATGATCTGCTCCGATCACGACTAAGCGGGGGTGCCCGGTAGAATTCGGGCACCATGCGTCGAGTCGAAGACATGCCCTCCAACTCCGAACCCGGTTCGGGACGGTTCCGCGGGCGAGGCCGGGTCGCGTTGGCTGTCCTCGCCGCCGCCCTGATCATCCTCGCCCTGTCATTGCGGGGGGTGGCGGGCTTCTACACCGACTTCTTGTGGTTCGATGCACTCGACCGCACCGACGTGTGGAGCCGGGTGCTGTTGGCCAAGGTCGTCTTGACCCTCATCTTCTTTAGCGTCTTCTTTGCCCTGCTCTGGCTGAACCTTTTCATCGCTGACCGCTCGGCGCCTGCGACCCGGGTCCCGGGGCCGGAAGAAGAACTGCTGGCCCGCTACCACGACGTGGTTGCCGGCCGGACCGGTCTGGTCCGGGCGGGTGTGTCGTTCGTGTTTGCCCTGCTGGCTGCTGCGGGTGCTCGCTCCCAATGGGAAGAGTGGCTGCTCTTCGTCAACCGTCAAGACTTCGGTGTCACGGACCCCCAGTTCGACACCGACATCGGGTTCTATGTCTTCCAGTTGCCCTTCCTCAGCTATGTGGTCGACTGGGCGTTTGCAGCCTTCATCATCATCTTCATCCTCACGGTCATCGCCCACTACCTGAACGGTGGGATCCGTATGGCGGCCGTTTCGGGGGAGCGGACCACGGCGAGCGTGAAGGTGCACCTGTCCGCTGTGCTTGCCGTCCTTGCCGTCATTCGGGCGGCGGACTACTGGCTGAGTCGGTATGAGCTCACGGTTTCCCAGCGGGGCGTGGTCGATGGTGCCCTCTACACCGATGTCAACGCCCAGTTGCCGGCGCTCTCGCTGCTGATCGCCATCTCCCTGTCCGCGGTGGTGTTGCTGGTCTTCAACCTTCGCCAGCGAGGCTGGACCCTGCCGATCATCGCGGTCGGGCTCTGGGCATTTGTGGCGATCGTGATGGGTGGCATCTATCCGGCTTTCGTGCAGCGGTTCCAGGTTGAACCCAACGAGACAACTCGTGAGGTCGAGTTCACGCAGCGCAACATCGAGGCGACCCGAACCGCTTACGGCCTGCGCCCCGAAACCGAGGTCACCGAGACGGCGTTTGCGTACACGACCGATCTGCAGCCCGACGAACTTCGCGCCAGCGCAACAACGGTTCGCAATACCCGTGTGCTCGACCCGGTGGTGGTGCACCCGACGTTCGAGCGGTTCGAGGCGTTGCGTGACTTCTACCGCTTCGAGGGTTCGTTGGTCGATGTCGGCACGAACCTGGTTGCTCAGTCGCTCGATACCGACCGCTACATGATCGACGGTGAACTCACCCAGGTTGTGCTCGGCAGCCGAGAACTCAACCTTGCCGACCTCAGCTGGGAGCGAGAGCACGTCCGTCTCACCCACGGCTACGGCCTCGCCCTCGCCCAGGCCAACGAAACAACGCCGGAGGGCTCACCGGAGTTCCTTGCCGGCGGCTTGCCGGTCGATGTCAGCGGACGACTCGACCTCGGGCTTGAGCAGCCGCAGATCTACCACGGTGAAGGGCTCGACGGCTATGCCCTTGTCGGAACAACGGTGGACGAGATCGACTATGTCGACAGCGCTACTGGGCAAGACGTTGCGATCCGCTATGACGGTCAAAGCGGTGTGGAGATGGGCTCGCTGATCCGGCGAGCTGCGTTCGCCATGCGCTTTGGTCAGATCGAACCGCTGATCTCGAACTTTGTGTCCGGCGACACCCGTGTCATCTATGTCCGCGACGTGCATGATCGAGTGGAAGCGCTCGCTCCGTTCCTCCAGTTCGATGCGGACGCCTACCCGGTGGTGTTCGACGGTCGTATCCACTATGTGATCGACGGCTACACGACGACCAACCGGTACCCCTACAGCCAGCGGGTCCAGAACTCTCAGCTGCTCGGCGGTGGGCTCGATGGCGCCAATTTCAACTATGTTCGCAACTCGGTGAAGGCGGTTGTCGACGCCTACGACGGTGAAGTCACCTTCTACCGAATGCCGATCGAGGACCCGCTGGTCGACGCCTGGCAGTCAGCCTTCCCCGACCTGTTCACGGCGTTCGACGACATGCCCGACGATCTTCGTGACCACCTTCGCTACCCCCAAGATCTCTTCCGGGTGCAGACCAACATGTGGGCCCGCTATCAGGTCTCGGATCCGGAGAGCTTGATCATCGGTACGGAGCGGTGGGATGTCGCGCAGAGCCCCGGCCGCGAAGTTCGGGTGGCGTCCAACACGGAGACCACGGTCGACGAGGACGGCTTTCTCGTCACTCGCGAGGAACGGATCGACCCGTACTACACCCTGATGGAGCTTCCGGGAGAGGATCAGCCGAGTTGGGTGACCCTTCGCAGCTTCGTCCCGTTCGACGAGAACGACGATCGACGCGAGCTTGAGGCGTTCATGGTCGGTGAGACCAGATCCGATGGCACGTCGCGGCTGGTCTCCTATGAGATCACCTCACCGGATGCACCGGGTCCGGTGTTGGTGGCGTCGGCAATCGCTCAGGACGAGGCGATCTCCAGCGAACTTTCGCTGTTGAACGATCAGGGGTCCACCGTTGAGTTCGGCGATCTCCTGATGCTGCCCATCGGCGAGTCGATCCTTTGGGTGCGGCCCCTGTACGTGGCGGCCGACGGGGACGCGTCGGTGCCGACTGTGCAGCGGGTGATTGCGTTCACCACGATCAATGACAGTGAGCAGATCGCGATCGCCGATGATCTTGGCGGCGCGCTCAGCGCCTTATTTGATGGTGAGGACTTCTCCGACATCCTCGGCACAGCACCTGCCGTGGAGGAGCCGGAGGATACAGCTGACGACCCCGACACGGAACCATCCGAACCGTCTGAGCCGTCCGAGCCTTCGGATCTGACTGCGGAGGAAATTCTCGTACTCGTTTCGGAACTGTTCGATGCCCGCAGTCGGGCGCTGTCGTCGACACCTCCCGATGAGGTGCTGGCGGCGCAACTCCTCGAACAGATCTCGGCGCTGCTGGAGGTGGCTGCTGCGCTCGACGGTGTGCAGGCGGCAACCCCAGATCCCGATGCAACTGACGCGTGAGCCGTAGGGCCGCAAGCACAGCGACACATCAGACATCGGCGAGCTGATACAACGTCGGTGCCGAGCTCGGCGTGCTTGGTGCCGCGCTCGGGCTGCTCGGATTCGTCCGATGAACGCCGCTAGCGTTGCGGCATCCACGCAGGAGGTCCCCCAGATGCGTCGTCTCATCATCGCCCTGATCGTGTTGTCCGGCCTAGCGGCCACCGGATGTAGCTCCGGTGGCGACGGCGATGTGCCGGAGGGTGATGCCGCCCCGGCCGACGCGTCCACCCCCACGGTCACCGCCGCACCCGCAGAAACGACACCCCCGACCACCGAGACGATCCCGCCCGAAGCCACAGAGATTCCCGACCTGCAGATCATCGTCGTCGAGTTCGGTGCCAGCGGCTTTGTCGAGGTCGCCAATATGGGGGATGAGGTGGCCACCGTCGACGGCATCCAGCTGTGCCAGTCCTCAACCTGCGTGGGTCTCGGCTCGGTCGCGAGCGGACCACTGGCGGCCGGAGCGTCGTTGCAGGTGCCCGCCGTCGCGGTCGGTGGCCTCGATGAGGCCGGTGGCGAAGCTGCGCTCTTCGCCGAGTCTGCCTTCGATGATCCGGCGGCCATTCTCGGCTATGTCCAGTGGGGCACCGGCGGTGCCCGAGTCGGTGTGGCTGTCGAGGCTGGTATCTGGGCTGATGGTGCGACGGTCACGCCCGACCCGGCCTACAACTCGATCGAATTGTTCGGCGATCCGGCTGACGTCGAGGCCTGGAGCTAGGCACTCGCTGCCGCAGCGGGGCCCGATCGGTACACGCGGATCGGCCCCGCCGGTCAGGGCGGGGCCGGCCCGCAACGGGGCGCTCGAGCGCGGGTTGGATGTAAGCACCCCGTTTCGGGCGGAGGTGTTCAGCTCAGATCACGAGCGACGCCGTGAGTAAGAGCATGATCAGAGCGGCGAACACCACGGTTCCGAGGTTGGCAGCGCCGTGTGAGGTCGTTGCCTGCTGGTGATGAGGAGTCTGTGAAGACGCTCAGGAAAGCCGCTGGGTTTGCCAGACCGTCAGCGCTTCGCCTCGGAGGAGCGCATCCTCGAGGTTGCGAAAGCCGAGTTTGCGCATGAGTGGCGCACCGGCGGTGTTGTCCGGGTGGACAAGGGCGTGGATCTCGTCACCGTCGATGCGATCCCATGCGTCGTGCAGCAGGGCGTTCCCCGCCTCGGTTGCGATGCCGGTGCGCCAGTTTCGGCGGCTCATGATCATGGAGAACTCAACGTCGGCGCCGTGAAGATCGGTGATTCGTTGAAGCCCGCCCTGGCCGAGAAACGCCCCGGAAACGGCATCTCGAATTGCCCACAAGCCCCATCCTTCGGCTTTCCAGCACCGCTCATTGGCCTGCAGCAGACGCGAAGTGGTGGCCCGGTCTCTGGTGCCGCCATCGACGTGCATCATCACCCGCGGATCCGCGAAGAGCGCCGCCGCCTCGTCGAGGTCGGCGCTCGCCAGCGGCAACATCACGAGCCGCTTGGTTCGAAGCGAAGGTGCACCCACCTACGTATCGTGCCACTCTGGAGCGGTCGACGCCCAGCGAACCGGGGGAGCCATGGCGATCGAGGTCCGTCCTATCACTGCGACCCTTGGGGCCGAGGTGTCCGGCGTCGACATGGGCAGTGTCGACGCAGAGACGCTCGAACAGCTCCGGAAAGCCTGGCTCGACCACAAGGTGCTGGTGCTGCGCAACCAGGCGATCTCGGTCGAGGAACACATTGCGTTCGGTCGTCGGTTTGGCGATCTCGAGATCCACCCGTTCGCGACCGGCCGGCGGGGGTATCCCGAGATCGTGAAGATCAGGTCGACCGCCGAGCACCAGTACGCAGCCAATAACTGGCACAGCGACGTCACGTGGCGGGCTGAACCGTCGATGGGCTCAATCCTTCGCGGGGTCGTGATTCCGTCCGCCGGCGGCGATACCTGCTTTGCGGATGCTGGCGCCGCCTACCAGCGGCTGAGCCAGGAATGGAAAGACCGGGTCGATCCGCTGTTTGCCATCCATGACTTCACCCAGACGTTCGGGGCCCGACTCAGCCCCGAGGAGCGGGCCGAGAAGCAACGGGAGTATCCGCCGGCTCGTCATCCGGTCATTCGCACCCATCCGGAGACGGGGCAGCGCACGATTTACACGAACCGCTCGTTCGTGCGAGAGATTGAGGGGTGCACACCCGAGGATTCGGCCGAAATCGTCGGTCACCTCGAGCGTCAGATCATGAACCCGTCGGTGCAGTGCCGGATCAGGTGGGATGTCGACACGTTCGTCATGTGGGACAACCGCTCGGTGCAGCATTTCGCGACCGACGATTTCTGGCCCGAGACCCGACATGTCGAACGCGTCACGATCGCCGGCGACGCTCCGTTCTAGGTGCCTGAGGAGAATCAACCATGGCCATTGGCATTCATCCGCTGACCGCTTCCATTGGGGCCGAGATCACCGGTGTCGACTTGGCGGATCTTTCCGACGAGACCGTTGAGGAACTGCGCAAGGCGTGGCTCGACCACAAAGTCTTGGTGCTGCGGGACCAGCACATCACCCAGGAGCAACACATCGCGTTCGGCCGCCAATTCGGTGACCTCGAGATCAATCCCTTCACCCAGAACGAAGAGGGTCGTCCCGAGATCGTGGTCTTGGAGGCGGGCGGCGACACCGGCAAGACCTTTGTCGCCGCTGGCTGGCACAGCGATGTGACGTGGCGGGCCGAACCCTCCATGGGGTCGATTCTGCGGGGCGTCACCGTTCCCCCGTATGGCGGGGACACGTCGTTCGCCAATGCGGCGGCCGCGTACCAGCGACTGTCTGATGACTGGAAGGAACGGGTGGACGGTCTCGTTGCCGTGCACGACTATTCCCGCGTGTTCGCTGACCGTGTCGCTCCCGAAGAGCGTGAGGTCATGCGAGAGAAGTACCCGGTGCAGCAGCATCCGGTGATTCGTACCCATCCGGAAACGGGTGAGCGTGTGATTTACACGAACATCGGCTTCACATCGCACATTCTCGACGTGGAGCCAGACGCATCACAGGAGATCCTTCGGCATCTGGAGCGCCAGATCATGAGTCCGTCCGTGCAGTGCCGTGTTCGCTGGCAGCCCGACAGCTTCGTGATGTGGGACAACCGGTCGACTCAGCATGCTGCGTCCAACGACTTCTTGCCGATGCATCGGCGGATGGAACGGGTGACCGTCGCCGGTGACCGCCCCTTCTGAGCGCAGCGATGTCATCATCGAGACCATGAGTTCGTTTGGCCCCACCGTCTCTGCATCTTGGCTCGCTGAGCATCTCTACGATGACGATCTGGTGGTGGTTGACTCCCGTTGGTCTCTCAATGATGGGCCTGGTCGTGACGCCTATGCGCAGGCCCACATCGCCACCGCAGTGTTTGCGGATCTGGATCTCGACCTGTCGGCTCCGCCGTCGGTTGAGGCAGGTCGGCACCCGCTCCCGACACCGGAGGCGTTCGCCGACTCGATGAGCCGACTTGGTATCGGCGACAGCACCCGCGTTGTGGTCTACGACGATGCCGCCGGGCTGATTGCCGCCCGACTGTGGTGGATGCTCGACGTCCTTGACCGCCAGGTTGCGGTGCTCGATGGGGGTCTCACGGCCTGGACCGGGCCGATGGCGACCGGGCCGTCGGAGTCAGCTCCTGCGGGGTTCTCGGTTACGCCGTGGCCCGCCAACCGAGTGATCAGCAAATTGGACCTGGCTGCGTCGCTCGGCCAGGGGGTCCCGATTCTCGATGCTCGAGCCCCGGATCGGTATGCCAATGGAGGACCGGTCGACCCGCGTCCCGGGCATGTGCCCGGCGCGATTAACGCGCCAGCTGGCGCCAACCTTGGGGACGGGTGTTTTCGTGACGCCGACGAACTGGCCGCCCATTACGAGGCACTTGGTGCCGACGGCGACGATGTCGTCGCCTACTGCGGGAGCGGGGTCACGGCATGCGCAGATCTGCTCGGCCGCCGCCTCGCCGGGCTCCCCGATGCTCGTCTGTTCGTTGGGTCGTGGTCACAATGGGGGGCCGACGAAACACTCCCGACGGAGACGGGCGCCGGCTGACGCTGACGGTTCAGTCGTTCCGAGGGAGAACGTAGGTTCCCTGCGCCGTTGCGACCGGTTTGTCTTCGCGATCGTCCATCCAGATCCGAACGGTACCGACGATCATCAGCCGGCCGGCTTTTTCGAGGTCGGCTCGGGCGAAGGCCCGTTCGCCCTGTGCAGGACGAAGGAAACGGATCGAAAGGTCGGAGGTGAGCGCCATCGGCTCGATGCAGTTGATCGCCCCGAACGTGAGGTACCAAAGCGCAAGGTCGGCGAGCGAGAACAGTGTCGGTCCGGGTACGAACCCCCCGGGCCGCAACCCCTTCTGATCGATGTCCTGCACCGCAAGCGCGTGGGTTGGCGAGATCTCGAGGCATTGGTTGGGTCGGTTGGTCCAGGCCTGCATGACGGCCTCGTCAACCATCGCAGGGGTCAGGGAGAACTCGCTCACGGCTGGATCCTCAACGGTCGCTTCTCGGACTGCCGAACGTCGCTGTCGGCCCCGTCGGATGGCACCGGGCTACTCCGACCACGCCTTGATCATCTCGATCTGCTTGAGCGGATCGGGACCGACCGGGCTGACGTTCAGGTGCGTGACCCCGACGTCCTTGAACACCTGGATGCGTTCGCGTACGAAGCCTTCGTCACCGATCAATGCCGACAGGTCGATGTACTCCTCGGGCACCGCCGCCATTGCCTCCATGCGCTTGCCGGAGAGGAAGAGATCCTGGATTTCCTCAGCCTCTTCTTCCCAGCCGTAGCGTTTGAACAGGTCGTTGTAGAAGTTCTTCGACTTGGCGCCCATGCCGCCGACATAGAAGCCGATCAGGCCACGTGCTGCGTCGCGAGCTTCCTGGATGTGGTCGCCTTTGCCAATGGCGACGAACTGGCCAGCGATGATCTCGAGCGGCTTCTTATCTGGATCCCGCTTGGCGGTACCTGCCGCCAGCGACTCGCCCCACACCTGCTCGAAACGGTCAGGCACGAAGTGAATCGTCTGCCAGATATCGGCGATCTCGGCCGTGAGTTCGACATTCTTCGGACCGATCGACGCGATGGCGATCGGGATTTCTCGCGCCGGCGGCCGGTTCATGAACTTGAGTGGTTTCCCGAGGCCGGTGCCGCCGTCGTAGGGGAGTGAGTACGCCTTGCCTTCGTGGGTGACTTTGTCGCCACTCCAGACCTTCTTGCAGATGTCGATGGTGTCTCGGGTTCGGGCCATCGGCTTCTCGAACGGCACGCCATGCCAACCCTCAATGACCTGTGGGCCTGACGAACCAAGACCGAGCACGAAGCGGCCGCCGGAGAGCGCGTCGATGGTCGCTGCGGTCTGCGCGATCAGCGCTGGGCTGCGTGAGTACAGCGGGATGATGCCGGTCATCAACTCAACCCGTTCGGTGTTGGCAGCCAGGTAGGCGAGCGTCGACACCAGGTCGTAGCCGTAGATCTCCGCCCCCCACAGAAGATCGACGCCCGCCGAC